>Ga0310691_10000590_pt1 | contig 65406 bp, 113 predicted proteins | sample 176DNAGHGlowgp2_FD_203887 | JGI IMG/M metagenome (GOLD analysis project Ga0310691, IMG submission 203887) | Sheep rumen microbial communities from Palmerston North, Manawatu-Wanganui, New Zealand - 1766 DNA GHGlow gp2 (v2) (version 2) | ecosystem: Host-associated > Mammals > Digestive system >...
CAGAATTGAAAATCAAGATTGAGATTGAAAATGGAGTAATTATATTCAAATACTACTCATTATAATATTCAGCTAAATCTAATGCATTATAGTATGCATCATCCGCACCACTTACATCTCTCATGGCATCTTTTATTACGTTTTCGCTCATTCCACAATGGTTAGCGTAAAAATTATACATATCCAAGTCAGTATCACACTTATCATAAATGTATGAATCTGTTACCATTCCTTCATCATATTTTTTTAAATCTTTTGCACTATACATTTATTTATCCTCCTTTATTATTTTCATTTATTCAATCCCTTCATGCACTTAAAAAATATAACTACTTGATAAATACTTTGGAAATCTCTTTACAAATCTTTGATTTCCAAAACGTGTTTCTATTTCGCAACCTTGTTTTTGCAACCTCCTTATTTTTCTTTTTATGCCGCTATATGAAAACGCCCATATTCCTACAAAACAATATTCTTTTGGTGTTGACATTGTGCAAACAAATCTTTTAATCATTTTTATCCTCCTTTATGATTGTATAAGTATATTCTTTGTACCCATCCTCATTATTCCAAATTTTTAAAACCTTACCTTTTCTGTCAACATCAATTGATAATTCTACACTTTCGCCACTATGTTCTATCATTTCCTTATCCGATATATTGATTACTATTTGCATTTTTTCCACCTTTGCTTTATAAACTATCTATAAATTCCTTTGCATCTTCAAGTGTTGCAAATTCTTCGCCTATGTAATCTTCGCCATCAGATACATTGTAGAAAAAAGGATATTTCTTAATTCTGTTTCCATCTGAATCAACTTTCCAACACTTATCAATTCCATATCCTTTGTAGTTTTTTAATTCCTTGCTATCAAAATCGTAAAACATATTGTGTACTTCGCTTTCCTTTGATGATTATATTATATTGAATGTTTATATAAATGTCAATACTTATTTTATCGGTCTTATTGCTTTAATGGTTACAGTTTTATAAACACCTTTATTGGTTTCATAACGTACAGTGTATTCAAGTCCACTATTACGATGAGTAGGTACTACCGATAGTATGTTTTCAAGATGTATAGTTTTTGTCTTAGGCATCTTTTTAACAATTCTCAATCCTATTCTAAGGCGGTCAATATCTGTATATTCAATAGGATAATGCTCATATTTTCTATTGATACGTGAATTTGATACATCAATCCAATGCTTTACAGTATCAATATCATCTGTAATAGCACCACCATCGTATTCACCACCAATCACATAATAAACGTGTTCGTAAAATACTTCAAGGTCGTCATTCCATACTATATCTGTATCAATATGTTTTAGCGTTTTATGACCTAATCTTAGTACGAATACATAATTATGATAATTATAATCCATTGCTAAGTTTTTATTGTAGTGATATGCGGTTTCTTTTTCTATCCATATTCTAATAAAATCATGATTCTTTCGCATATCTATATGTCTAGTGCCGTTTGAACCGCTCATAGTTATCGTGTTTAATACATATCCTTGATTGTAATATGCATTAACAAATTCTGTTATTTTAGTGTCAAGATAATTTGATTTAATATTATATACCATTGTATTTACCTCCATTTTAAAAAATTTTTTAGAAAATATTACATTCTTTCTCTCTGTATTTAATACCCGATATACTCTTTAGATATTGCGTCCAATGTGCGGCTAATTCTGTCCATGAATCTTTTTTAATAATATCTGTTTCCTTTTCTGCACAATCTAAATAATAATCTATATAAGATTTAATAATCTGAATTCGTTCTTGTTCTTTCATAATCAATCTCCTATACTATAATAAGTGCTAACAAATTCACCATTAGGTGTAATATAATAATTCCAATCACCATATGCCGCTTGTTCATAACCAATTGTGATACTATCTTTTGGTGCGAATTTTACCTCTTTAAAGTGCTTAGTGCGATAATCAGTTCTGCTACTAATCAGATTGATTACTGCATCAAACTGTGCCTTAGTCAAAGTTACTGTAGCATTTTCAGTGTCATAGTTGTTGAATAATTCATCTAAGAAATCCATGTTATATACCTCCTATGTATTGGCTGTTTCTTAACTACAAGTATAATATATCATATATATATTAAGTTGTCAACACTAAAATTAAAAAATATTTATGGTAGTTACATTTAAATATATTGCTCTATCACATAAAAAAGAGCCGCATAAAAACGGCTCTTAATGATTATTCGTTTATAAACTTATAAATCATATCAATCTTAGATTGTGAAATACTATGTGAATTTGATAAGAACGTTGTGATTGTACCAATAGAACTTATATTTCTATCATGACAACGCTTTGCAAATTCAGTCTTAGTAATATTGTGTTTGCGTATATACTCTAAACAATCTTTTCTCAATGTGATTGCTTTAAGTTCCTTATTAACAAACGTATTACTCTTATTATCAAGATATGATTTATAATCGTCCAATGTTTTACCATAACGCTTGATAACTTCATTTATATACTGTCTAGTACAGCCAAGAGTTTCGGCTGTAATAGACTGATTATAATTATTAAGTTCTAAAGTTTTGTACACGTTTATAATTTTATCATTCATTTCAATACCTCCAAGTATTATATTATCATAACATTTATATTGCGTCAATAGGTTTTTAAAAAATCATACTACTTGTAGTTTACCTAAAGATGACTTACCACATCTCTTACAATAATAATCTTTAGTATGTTTAATCCACTTAGGTTCTCTTTGCCTATACACATCGGTTATAATACGATTACAACAAGGACATTTTAACCTATAATGTTTCTGTTTTGATTTATTTTTCTCTATACGCTCTTTATTAACATCGGCGTTTAATCTTTCACTAAAATCCGAGCATCTAACAATATTCATATTGTAGCAATCATTAACCAATTCAGCATATTCTAACCATTTACCACCATGATGAGCACCTACACATTCATTACATGAATGAATCAATTCGTGCATCACCGTGGTACGTACACTATTAATATCATTTCTGTCATCCAATAAGAATGAACTAATGTTAATACTCATAGTTGCTGATATTGGTTCACGCTTTAACGTTATTGGATTATATCTGTACTGTACATTACGATATTTACATTGACCATATCTTGTTTTTGCTCTTGTATTTACTGTAAATTCATTTTCAGTAATATTGGGATAAATACCAATAGCGTTTAATTCAGCTATACACTCTTTTGCAATTTTCTTTAAGTCATACATTCCCATTTCTTTATTTCCTTTCGTCTTTTGATAAATCAACTATATCAAATTATATTTAGTTTGTCAAGCATATTTTTAAAATTATTTTTCTTTCTATTATACATAGAAAAATTGTGTGCATGATTAGTAGTAATTATATTTAAATATAAACGTGTATATATAATTCTTATATAGAAGAAAAATTTTTTCAATTTATACTTGACAAATAAAATTCTATATGTTAATCTATCATTGTAAACGATAACAAACATAAGAGAGGTAATAATATGACTTATCAAGATATTATGGAAATCTTAAAAGATTATGGACGTACTAAAGGACACGTATGGCTAGTAAAGGGATATTGTAATGATGCTACTATAGTACAACTTAAATATGATACTACAAGGCGTTATTTTATGACACGCATTTACGCATTATCTGAAACAAATGAATATTGCGATATTCCATTACAGAGAGTGCCACAAGATGTATTTCAGAACAATGTAGAATATTTATTATCACAAGGATATACAATTTCTTTTTAATAGGAGGATAACAAAATGAAAAGATATGTATATTATCAGCCAAACGACAAGGATTTAAAAGATGAAGTAGGAGATTGTCAAATAAGAGCATTTAGTAAAGTACTAGGACTTAGTTGGTTAGAGGCTTTTGATTTAACAACGCCACTTTGTAGAGAATTACAGACATATACAATATTCGGTTGTGATTTAAAGAAAACAAAAGAGGCTATGAGTAAGTTAGGATTTGAATATACAGGTATATCTAACAAAAAGGGTAGTAAAAGACCGACAGTTGATGAGTTCGCTAAAAAGCATCCAATAGGAAAATATATTCTAAGTGTAGCAAACCATGTTGTAGCTTGCGTTGATGGAAAATATTACGACACTTGGGATAGCGGCTATAAATGCTTATATGGTTATTATGAGTTAAAGAATGAACAATAACCCCCTATCCATTTTCAATCTCAATCTTGATTTTCAATTCTGATTCCGAATCTCAATTCTGAATTTCAATTTTGATTTTGAAAATGGATTTTTAATTTTCAATCTTAATTTTCATTTTGGATTCTTATATTTAAATCTATTTCCCATTTTAGATTTTCGATTTCAATTCTCATTTTAGATTCTAATTTCAATTCTAATCCTAATCTTAATTACTTTTAAAATCCCCTTAAATCCCTTAAAAACTATTTACCTAACCAATTTACCATTAACCTATTTACCATGCCTTAAACAGCCAAAATCGCAGAAATTTGACTATGTTATCCATTCAATGACCGCTTGACAATCCCAAATAAAAATAATCAAAATTTGTACTTGACAACCAATTCTCATGTGATATAATAGACTCATAGACAAAGGGATTATATCTGTTGGGATAATGATATAATGATTCTATTGTTTATATCCATACTGTTGTTGTTTTTGTTTTCCAATTGCATAGAGATTAGGTTGATTGTACAACCTACACAATCAACCTAAGATATGCAATCCTAAAGCGATAACGATAGCTTGATAGAACAGCCTAAAGGAATATAATATATGGCTATATGATAATATATAATAACAATAATAATATATAATATAATATATTTAACTATATCATAATAATAATTAACTAACTAATTATATATATATTTAAATATAATAGACACCATCTGTACTACATATATGCACATCGCCCCAAAATTACGGATTCGCTATAAAGCCAAAATCGGCAAAAATACGTAATTTCACAAATTAAAGTTTTTGCAAATACTTTAACAATGTAAAGTGATAACGTGGCGACTTTTTAAAGTGATAATACGTTAGTGTAGTAGTGTAGTAAAACTACACTGCGTTAGTGTAGTAAAGTGATATATTTAAATATATGACCGAACAAGTGTTTATGATATATTTAAATATATCATCTTACTCCAATCCTTCTATAGAAAAAATATTTTTGAAAAAACCTATTGACAACTATATAATAATTTGATATAGTTAAGATGTTCCAAATAAATCATATCTAATTCATAGGAGGAAACATTATGCAACCAAAAATTTTAACAACAATCGAGAATTTTAACAATCTCATGGCTATGAGAGTATTCACAGAGGCTTGTGAACAGTGGTGCGTTGAGAACAAGAATTTTAAATACGAAATTGTAGTTAAAACTACATACTTCGATATGGGGCAAGATTGGAAGTATACAGCTTTTATCACTATAGACACCGACACGGAGGAAAGCTGGCAGAGCTTATGTCCTAGAGATTGGGAGTTGGTAGTTGAAGAATCCGATATTAATAGAATTGTAGAAATGGCATGGTTCTACATGGATAACTTACAGAAACCATGGGAAGAACGCAAGCACCTTTACGAGAAGTTCTAAACTAAACGGAGATGGTCAAACATCTCCGTTTTTATTATAGGCAGATGATATATTTAAATATAACCAATATGGATATATTTAAATATATTATATCCATATTGGTTACAAAAATATTTTTAAAAAAGGTGTTGACAATCTATCTATAATTTGATATCATTATCTTGTCGATAAGGACAGCAGTTCACAAGAGCCTTTTAGCCGCTACTGTTTTATTGATAAACAATAACAATATTATAAAATCCTATTCAATATGCAATAGGTAGAAAAGAGGTTATTTATGTACGTTGAAAATCTTTACAGTCCTAGGACAGGAGTTGCAGTCGCTAATCAGTTTGTTATTCATGATGAGGAACACAACAAAGTTACATTTCAGAGTTACTCTAGTAGAATTATGGAGCTTGACAGAAATAAGAAAACTTTATATATTGGTAGCAATTGGGATTATTCAGTAACTACAAGCAAATACAGAAATCAGTTTGTAGCCGACTATCTTCCATATGAATTAAAGAGCTGTTTATCTACTAAAAAGGATATAATGAAAGCTCTTGAAGATGGAGAAGTAAACGGATGGAGGATAATCAGATAATGAAAAGTTTTGTTAATTACTTTATTGGGGCGTTTGCATTGTGTTGGTTGTTCATTTTTCCTATGGCTAATAATCCATATATCAAATATTTTGGTACGTTTATATGTGTTATCATTATTACGTTAATTGTTGTATGTCGTAAAGAATAAGGGCGGTTTATCCGCTCTTATTTTATTGTAGGATGGTATATTTAAATATATGATAGAGTGATATATTTAAATATATGCTAAAAAATATTTTAAAAAATATATTGACAAACTATTCAGATTATGATACTATATATACATAAGGTAATTCAATACATTTTAGGAGGATTTAATCATGACAAGAGAACAGAAAATTTTATCAGAAATGAACAGAGAGGAACTTAGATTAAAAAGAGCCGTTGAAGAAAACAACAATGCAATGGTTCAGTACCATGAAGGTAAAATCGAAGGTTTCACAAGGATGTTAACTCTATTATCCTATAGAGTAGAAAAGGAAGAGATAGCCGATTTAAACGGTTATAGTATCTATAAATATACTAACATCTATGATGTGAGATAATAATAAAAACGGAGTCGTAAAGGCTCTGTTTTTTTATCTTTTAATGATATATTTAAATATATCATTTTAAAATTTATACTTGACAATTGTATCAATATGGTATATTATAATTATAGTATCAATAATATATTATTCATAGGAGATTAAAACAATGCTTTATTATTTAAGTTGTAGTGCATGGGGTTATGCTGTTTGTGTGGCTGATGACAATAATGATAAAAAATTATACGTGCGTACAGTTCATAAAGATGGTAGTTATGATTTTACAGCGGATTATTCATTGGCTAAAAGATGGAAAAATTGCGAACCAGCAAGAAAACACTTAGAGAATTTAAAGAATAGCGACAATTGAGCCGCTATTCTTTATACTATAAACATATATTTAAATATATATCTATAAAAATATTTTTAAAATACTAGTTGACAATCATATATCATTATGCTAATATATACTTGTAAGTTAAATATATCTTAATTTTATGGAGGATTTCAATATGAAAACAAATTACAAAAGAGCTTTAAAAGCAATGGCTAAAATGGAAAAGAGAATATACTTTGATACACTTGACAGTGTAGTGCTTGTATCTGAAAGTCATTTTATTATCAGTGTACCATATGCAGAATGGCAGGAACTAGTTGAAGGTGTTGACGCTGTATTTAAAAAGAATGAACTATCACAGAATGATGCATTAAGAAAAATCTTTTATGATAATAAGGACGGTATAGGTGTACAGTGTGAAATGACTAACGCCGCTATATATTGTGGTGATAAGTTAACAAGAGTCTTTAAGGCTAGTGATTCTCTTGGAGTATTCAACGAAAAATTTTTAGATGTAGTACGTGATACTATACACGCTGATTATCTTGTTTATGGTATGACAGTAAACACTACTAGCGAACAGATTAAAGTGCCTATGATACACGCTGATTTTGATGCTAATGATAAACTGATAAGTGGAGTGGCTATACTTCCTATCAATTGTAATGTAAGAGATGTATTTAATCACATATTAGAATAAATATAAAAGGGATAGAAATATCCCTTTTTATTTTATCAGTAATCATATATTTAAATATATAAGCTAAGATATATTTTAATATATCCAATTTATCGTACTAAAATTTTTCAAAATAATTCTTGACATTAAATTATTTATCATATATAATAAAAGAGAATTAAATAATAACTTTTTATTAAGGAGGACGTAATTATGTCAGAATACACACAGATGGCAGATGATTTTTGCACTAAGCATGGAGTTTCAATCATCATTAAACAAGGAGAGAACCACAAGCCACCAATTACAGATGGTCTAGGTTATAGAGTTAAAATTAAGCGTATTGTAAATGGTAAATTAAGACAGTATAGTTTTGATTTTTCAGATAGTTTTCATAATAAAGTGTATGGTCTACAACCTACAAACTATGACATACTTGCTTGTCTTGAAAAGTACGAAATCGGAGATTTTGAAGATTTTTGTTGTGAGTTTGGTTATCCTATGACCGATGATTATGGCAGAATCAACAGAGCAAACAAGAAGCTATATAACGCTTGTGTGAAAGAATGGTACAATGTTAGACGTATGTTTGACGATTGCCTTGATGAGCTGAGAGAGATTAATTGAGTTAACGAAAGACCGATAGATTTTTATCGGTCTTTTTGTTTGAGTATAGAATAGATTTAAATATATGTCTAAAATATTTTTTAAAAAAAATAGTTGACAAATGAAATCAAAGTGCTATAATAATATATGTAAGGTAAATCAATAATAAATTCTAGGAGGATTTAACAATGAGTAAATTAAGTGGTGTAGGTGTAAATGGTTATGGTTTTACTTTTAATCGTAAGAGCGGCAAGGTCATTCAGACTCTTGAAGGTAACGTACCAATGCTAAGAATGGCAGGAATGAAGCTATCAGCTACTAGAGATTACGTGGTTGTTGGTAAGGATAATCTAATATATGCCTACTATGAAGGCAGAAAAGACACAATGCCACATATTTGCGATGATATGGTTGGTATGGATGCTAAAAAGATAGGCATTGATGTTTCACAGTTCTAAAAGATAAATCAGAGAACACTAACAATCGTTCTCTGATTTTTTTTATTATATATAGATATATTTAAATATATAAGAATAAAATTAAATAAAAATATTTTGAATAAAAGTGTTGACAAATGATATAAACAAGAGTAATATAATATATGTAAGATAAATAAATCTTTTAAACCTAGGAGGTAAATATTATGTTATTTGATTATGACGCTTTAAGTAGAGCAATTGAGGACAAGTTCGACTATGAATTGGGAAAATTCGTAAATGGTGATGAGGATGAAGTTGCTGACGTTTGCGAACAGATTGACAGCTACAATGGATTTTTGGGTGATGATAGATATTATCCTATGGATGAAATTGATGAGCTTGTCAGCATTGAAGGTAAGTCAGTTCTTGAAGTTCTTGATATGTTCGCGAGTGACTTTGATTTAGACGATGATTATTTTCAGTATGGTATCTATGGTATTAGTTCCACTGACAGCCGTGATTATGTTTCTTTACTTGGTGCATCTGAAATCACAGAGCAGATTAAAGATAATATCAATCAAGTTGATAATGAGGATTTAGAGGTTATTTTTGACAATGAAGATTGTGCAAGCACAGAACTCGATGACCTTGAAGAGCTTTTTGCAGACATTGAAGAGGATGACGAAGAGGGCATGAAAGACGCACAGAATCAGCTTGAAGATTTTATCAATAATTACGGATTAAAAGAATACTTAGATATTGAAGAGTAATCTTAAATAGGGATAGTCAATCTATCCCTATTTTATTTTATTATGCATATATATTTAAATATAACCTACTATATATTTTAATATATCTTTATAAAAATATTTTCAATTTACCTATTGACAATATAACTTATATTTGTTAATATATACTTAGTTCCAAACAATACAACTTAATAGGAGGGTTTCAATATGTTAAATATTGAAGTTGAATACAAACACGATAGAGTGCTTGTGCATGGTTTATCTTTTAATTTTGCTTGTGATATGATTGAATCGGTAATCGTTCCAACTAGCTTTAAGGTTATCTTTATGAACGGCAATACGTTTTATAAAGACCGTAAAGACAACAAGTCATTTGCAAGGTTTAATGAAGTGTTTGATACTCTTGTAATCAATCGTAAATATATAGATAAAGAAAAATGGAATAAATACATCAAAATCAAAGGTGCAATTTCATTTTCTAATTGAGATTTAGAAAAGCGGTTTAATCGCCGCTTTTCTTTTTTTGTTGATTATTATATTTAAATATATTAGTCTATAACTTTTTTTATTTTACCCTATTGACAAATGTTTATAAATGATTATAATAGATAATGTAAACAATATTTATTCACTTTGGAGGTAGATAATATGAAAAGCACAGATGATATCGTAAAATTAGCAAAAGAGTTATGCGAAAAGGAAATTGCAAGAACTATAACATTATTGAAAGACAATGAGGATAAATGGAATGAATACATGGATTTAAAGTTACATAATTGTGCCGCAGTCGATAATATAGAGATTGAAAAGAATGGTATCAAAATCACTGTTAATAATGTGTATGAAACATTTTTTAGTACATTTTGCGATGTACAGTATCAACAGTTTTTAGATGATTGCAGTGAGGAAGGAATAGATTTTAACAAGTTGCGTGATAATGTTGGACGTACTAGCAGTTTTTATTTAGGTATTTTACACGATGATACAACATATATGGACGTATTACAAGATTTTTCTTGCGCTTTAGGTGAAAGTAGTTTACAGTTTAAATATGTTGCTGATATTGAAACCTATATGATACGTTTTGAAGATGAGAATAATATAAGTGAAACCGAAGTAGAAGAAATGTTGTTTATCACTAAATGTATATACTCTGAAATAGAGGATGCGTTAGCTGATATTATCACTGTATATAATCTCATAGATAACTTTAAGAATAATCAAGTTGAGATATATAAAGACTTTATTGAGTATGAAGTTGCAGATAGATTAGCAGTGTGATACAGATGAGATAGAGATTATTTCTCTATCTCATTTTTTGCATGGTGATATATATTTAATTATATCTTATGGTGTATATTTAAATATATCGTCATCGTATCAGTTTACATCTTGTATCAATAAGTATAAAGTAAAACATACTCGATTTTATTGTTTATTTGACGTTTTAGGCGTATGAAGTTGATTTATAGTACAATTTACCATAAACGAATAAAATGCGCTTAAATCGCCAAAATCACAGATTTTTAATTTTATAATTATTTTTAAAAAAGTTGTTGACATTAAAATGATTTAGTAGTAATATAATACTTGTAAGGCGGTTACGTCTTACATATCACATTGAAAACTTAATACATAGGAGGATTTAATCATGTTATTTCTTGAAAACGTTCTAGGCGACCTTCATACAACTGCCAATGTAAAGGTTCTGTTATCATCATATACAGTGTACGGTATTGGAGAAACGGACAATCCTATACGTATGCAAGATGGTTGTGGTAATCATCGAGTTATGAATTGGCTTGATGCTATGGCAGATGAAAACTTATTCAAACAGTTCCTTGTTGAATCTGTTAAATGTGAGTTTGAATCATCTTACATGGATAAACCACAATGGACTGTAGTTCTTGCAAACGGCAAGGATGAGCGCACAAGTAGATTAGAATATAGTTCTAACTACAGAGCTTGTCATGAAGCAGGTTTAATCTGAATGAGATTCGGCGTTAGTGGTAAACGTGGCAACAGAAAACCACTTTTTATTTGAGCAAGAAGGTATATTTAAATATATAGTATAGATATAATTAAATATATATAATCTAAAATAATCTAACTTAATTAAAAAACTTTAAACAATTATTTTAAAAGTTTTTGTTGACATATACTTATAACTATGATAATGTATATACAGAGCTACTTATTAACTATCATATGGAGGTTTTATTATGAATACTATTAAAGGTTTTATCGAAGCATTAAAGAAGGATAAAGGTTATGACTATCTTGCTAACAATTACCAGAACATGAGTAAAGAAGAGCTTGAACGAATCGCACTTGAATTTCTTTATGAGTTAACAAGTGAAATGCATGAAGCAGATATTAACAACGCTATTGAAGAGTTAGAAGATTTCTTTAGTTATGAATGGGAGGATGACAATGAGTAAACAATTTGCAGTAGGTGATTATAGTTGGAAAACTGTTAGTGAAATTATTGATATGGTAAACGCTAATTGCGACATCGCCAATGAAGAGCGCATACCAATGAAGATTATACATGAGGATTTAGGTTGGTTTATTGAGTGTCTTAATGAATCAGATGAGGACAGATTAGATAAGCACCTAAAATATATTTATGGAATAGAGTAGGGTAAAACCTACTCTTTATTATTTAGAGATATAATTAAATATATGTTAGAGATATAATTAAATATATTGTCTTAAAATTATTTTATAAACTTTTAAAAAACATATTGACAATATAATCTAATAGTATTACAATTGTCTTATCAAAACAAATGGAGGTTATTTATATGATTAGAGGAATTTTATTAGGCGTTATGATGTTAATTGATACAGCTAATATCAATACTTGTGATATTGATAATCTGTATGCTAAATCAATGTTAGTCTATGAGGTAGACAGAGAATATGATATATTATATCTTACTGACTCAAACGGCAACGGATGGGAATATGTAGGCATTGAGGACTTAGGCGTTGGTGATGTAGTTGATTGCTTAATGTATGACAATCAGACAGATATAATCTATGATGATAAGATTGTTAAATTGCAATACAGCGGATTTACAACAGAGGGTTGAACAAACCCTCTTTTTAGATTATATATTTAAATATATATCCTATAAATATTTTTAAAAAAAGTATTGACAAATAAATATAATAGGTGTATTATAATTATATAAGATAAATCAATTCAAGAGAGGTGTTAATTATGAAAGCTGAAAGAGTTGCTAGAATCAAGAGATGTTTAAAAGAGTATGATATGTCGTTCAATAGTGCTACAGAGCGTCCTTATTATTTTGAAGAGTCGCTAATATTCGATAAAGTTACTAATCGCCGTTATTGGTCTAGTCCTAAAGGATTCTTTAGTAACATAGCCGACTTAGAAGCATACAGACAAAATGAAACTAAAGTAACTGCTTATCGTGTTTGTATTTGGCATGAAGAGTGCGGCGAAATAAAGCCACAGCTTATATATGTAAAGGGAGTGGAGTAATCCACTTCCTTTTTTTATTTGATGAACTATATATTTAAATATATCGCTTTATCACGTTAAAGTTTTGAAAACTATTTTATTTTTTCTATTTGACATTCTCGTTTAAAATTGGCTTATAAAGGACTTGAATATTTTGGGGCAATATGATATATATAATATATAGCTGATGATTAAAATAGTACTTGACTTTTATAGTTAGTTATTATAATATAATCATATAGTTAGTTATTTAGTTGTTTAAGAACTAAATGAAAAATCATAGTTGACAACATAAACAAACTATGATAATATAATTATAGAACATTGTTAACGATATACTTGAATGAGGTTATACAATCCATCCCTTTCTGATAATGTGATAAACCTCTTTTGAATAAATATTGAATCCTTATGTAATCTCATTCAAGTATTTATACTTATATTTGTAGAGGGCGTGACAACAACTTGCGACACCCTTCACCTCCTATGAAATAGAAATAGAGCGTATCGACTTTGATTCGGTACGCTTTATTTCTTTATATGATTCTATATTTAAATCTATATATTTATTTCGTTTTTAGGCAGCAGGCGTGTTATTTTAATTTAGATAATAAAATCCCTTAGTGAATAATTAAAACCGTCTTAAAGGTCAAAATTCAAAGAAATATAAATACATTTAGAATCAGATTCTAAAATCTAAAATCAAAATTGATTTTTGATTCTAATTATAATTTTAAATTTTAAAATTAGATTTTAAAATTAGATTTAAATATATGTTTTATAATTTAGATTTTAAAATTAAAATTAGATTTTAAAATTAGAATTAAAATCTAAAATCAGAATCTAAAATTAAAATCTAAAATTATTTTTTAAAACCTATTGACATAAAATAAAAACCATGCTATCATGTAATCAGTTCAAAAGAAATACCACAAACAACAAACATTTAGGAGGATTAGAAAAATGAGAACATGGGTTAATGGAGAATTCAGCAAGGCAGATGCAAGTGCAGTAAAGATGTATCTTAAAACCAAGGGTATCAAATACGAGCCTAGCCAAGTCGGTGACATGATTCATATTGAGGCTTATATGACCGCTAACGAGCTGACAGAGTTTAATGATTGGATTGATGATACACTTGAATAAACATAAGATAATAGGATGAGGTCAAACGGCTTTATCCTATTATTTTTTTATTGTATTTATTAGCCGATTCTAGCCATCTAAAATCTAAAATGGTAAAGTTGACCGACTGAATGATTAAAGTGTCTTAAAAGCCAAAAATAAAGGAAATAAAGCTATATTATAATAACTATATAATAATAACTATAATATATAAATATATATAATTAACTAACTATTTAAATATATATTATATATATACTAAGGCATCAGCTGTACACTATATCGTCCATATGCCCCCAAATTTACGAGCGCGCTTTTACAGAAATCTCAGAATCGGAAAAAATATATTTAAATATATCCGAACATTTATTCGGACTTTACTGCGGTAAAGTGGCATAATTTTACAGCGTTATCACGTTAATACTTTATCATAATAAAGAGATAGATTTAAATATATCATCGAACAATTGTTCTTGACTTTACCGCTTTATCATAATAAAGCGATTGTCTTACAATTTAATAAGTTTATTTAATTGTGTAAACAATTCTATACAACTTTCGATTTTTTCTGGATCAGACTTAAATTGTGTACACAATATTTTTTATTATCTGAAAATATGAATAAATTGTTAACATTTATAAAAATCACTTGACAAAAATAATTTTATGTATTCTTTAGTACGTTAAAGTAACATAGTAAAAAATGATTTTTTCACATTATATAGAAAGAAAAATTTTTTTTGATTTTTTGAAAAAAAGTATTGCAATATATTAAAATATATGTATAATAATACTCGTAAGGCAATTCAATATTTCAATAGCGCAAGGCGCAGAAAGTAGGTATAATATGAAGAGTGCAACAATTTACAACCCAACACACAAGATTGCAAAGGTTTACGATGGTAACGCAACTAGCAATTTAACAAGTTACGACGGCTTATCAATGGTCAAATGTGATAAAGTCAATCATGGGAGTTATAAGATTTATATCAATGACGAAAAAACAATTTATAACAATCTGCTTCACATTTATGCTAAAGATAAAAAAGAATTGATTGAAGTCAACGCGACTTTTAATTATAGCAAGTTGACGGAGTCAGAAAAAATATGGTGTCTGGCATATATCGAACAAAACAATATGATATGTAGTAAACAATTAAATAACTTAGTCGTATCAATGTATATCGACAAAAACGATATACCGAACAATTTTAGTTATTTGAGCCAATTATTTAAAACCCTCTGCCACAATGTAGATACGAAATATAGTTTAATTGACTATGATAATAAAGGCAAAAAAACAATTGAGTCTTTAAATGATTATCACGATATAGTGAAAAGTTTACAAGCGAGATATCGTCAATCGGTAACAAGCAATATATATCTAACTAAAATCTAAAATATGATTTAAAAATAGAGTGCTGGATAATAGCACTCTATTTTTTTATTATCTATATAATTGTATGCAATATAATAGCACTATAAACGTATTACATACAATATAATTGTACTATTAAAGTAATACAATGACGCTTGTATGACACTAACTAACTAAAGACTAAATATAGTCTTTTTTCGCTTATTTTTACCCATAGAATAAATTAAAATATATTTATTGTGTATTTTATCATGGATAAATTAAAGTCGCTTAAAACGCAAAAATGAGGAAACGATATTAGATAAAATAGTTTCCATATTGATAAACGATAAAACGATAAAAATTTTTATGATTTTATGTAAAGACTTGAAAGGCGCATAAACAGTGGGATTGCTTAGAGTGGGAGGCTTGAGATGCAGAGCTGGTGCCCCTCCCACCACTTTTCAAATTTACGTTTAAAAATATTTTAAATAACGAGGTGTAGCTGATACAGGGATAGCTCCCAAAGCCAATTTCACCCATATAACAAAATAAGAGAGTCTTTCAACTCTCTTTATTCGTACACTATTCTTCTAATCTCATTTCCACAGAACGGACAATAATTCATATCCTCAATCATTTCCTTATCATAATCATACGTATCAAATTTACGACCACACTCCTTGCAATGAATTTCTGTAGTTACTTCTACTTCATCAGTTCCATCCATTGTTTCTTCCCACATAGTCTTAATAACAATATCGGTTTCCATTTCAACTCTCCTTCTCATAATCTCTAATAACTTTTATTGCTGTTCTTATAGCTTCAATTGTCGCTTTATTAACAGTTATCTCAGATACACTTCCGAATTGCCATACCAAACCATCATAATCATTAACCACATTTTTTAATATGGCTTCGGCTTTTTGTACATCTTCATAAGTATAGGGTTCATCTTCAAACATCTATTAACCTCCATAGCCCCAAGAATCAGCATCAATCTTATCTTTTAATTCCTCCAAGTATTTAGTTCTATCAACTCCACTCCACTCATTATCACCAAACAACTCATAATTTAATTCAGCACTTCTCTCAGTGTCACCTGTTAACGCTTTATACAATCGTCTATCAAAATCACTCATTTTATCTCTCCTTTTAATCCTCATGCGGAACAATCCACTCAATACACTCAATAGGCAATATATACTGAAATTCATAATTTTTTGTATAATAAAGCCTCTTTGCACTTGTATCGCCTTGAATTACATCTTTTAATATTCCTCTACGACCACAATCAAGTTTATATCCAACATCGATTGTTTTATTAGGTTCGACTATCTGTGGAATATCTACGTCTGATTCAAACATACTATCTACCCACGTCCAATAACCATCATCAATATCAAGAGTATAACAATCATCATAAGCACGTCTAATAGTAGTAACTTTCCCTGCATATTTCATCATCTCTGATACAACTGTGGCTTTATATAGTTCTCTATCTCCTTCTTTTAAATCTGCTCTAATTCTTACCTCATCTCCTGCTTTATATCTCATAACCCTATTTCCTCCGCATTAAATAATTCTTAGTTTCGTCAGATAATTTATCCAATATTTCTGACAATTCTTTATCATTATATTTCTTCATTCGTCAATGCCTCCATCTTACCAATCTTTACAATTCTCTTCAACGTTTCTTTATCTCTGAATTTTGCCGTAGCTCCAAATCTATACATATCAGATTTAATTACCACGCCCTCAAAGTTCCCACCATCATATCCGATAGTAACAAATATCTCATCATCATATTCATCTCTTACAATATCACCGAATTCATATTTCATATTCAATTCCTCACTTCATCATAAACAATATTTGCCGCAACTCCAAGATACAAAACGCCCACTGTTGTAAATATGTCCTTACCTAACAGAACAAATCCACAGCATACAAATACTATAGCTAGAACGAATCTAATAATAGTTTTATATATCTCCCTCATAACAAAATTTTCCTTTCTACACAATTACTTTACCTATAACATCATAATAATAATCACCACCAAGTAATGTTAAACTATTACCTACCCACTCTTTATCAAATACATCACCATTGCGACTAATATGAGTACCCTTAGTTCTAACCCAACTTCCATCTATCTCATAACTATCAAATACTACGTAGATATAATTACCATAGTCGCCGTATTCGGTTAAAAATATATCTCCTTTCTTCATGTTTTCTAATTTAACTGTTTTACTCTCGTCAAATAATTCAACTAACATATTGTCGTTTCCTTTCAATAAAAAATAGCTTATATAAATATAATATAAGCTATTTTCTCATTTGTCAATATTTATTTAACAATTAATACCATCAATTTTCATACCGAAATATTTTACTAAATCCTCGGGAGTGATATTATGCTCGTTGCAATATTTAGCCAACTCATCATCCTTATCGTCATACTCCCAAACTGTATTTTTACCTACCCAATTATCGAGTGCTACAATCTTAGCTGTGTATATCTTTACAATTCTCTCACCGTTTGGCTCACCATTTGAACCGAGAAGATTTAACTCATCGTCAAGGTCGCCATCAATGTTAATATAGCCGTAATCTCCGACCAAAGTATTATCATCAATGGCTAAATAATGCTCTCCGTCATCAACTACAACACAAGCCGCATAACCTAACTTACACTCATTGATTGCGTTAAGCAAAATCTTTTTAGGTGTAAAAAAATCACTAATTATTTGTTTACGTATAATCTTATAACCCCAACAATCCTTTGTCATACCATCATATACATCATTATCATCGAAACTACGATTATATTTATCATTGTAACTATTTTTACGAATATACAAATAACATGGATATCTAAAGTTGAAAGTATTATCATCATCATATGTAATATCGAATCCATGTAGTAAAAATAGATGCTCGTCAGCATTTTTAACTTTAACAATCAAACATACTCCACTATTTTTCATAATTTCTTTTACTTTTGCAAAATCAAATTTCATCTTTCTTTTCCTTTCTTCCACAAGATTTCTGCTCAGTGCAATAACCAAACAGTTCGCACTTTGGCTGAAATACATTCATCTTTACTATATTATGCCACTCCCAAGAGTATTCGTCAAGAGCTTTTATCAACTCATTCATAAATTTTCTATACTCCCAATATGCTCTAGTACACATTCTCTGATGCGACATATCAATCAAGTGTCTTAGATTAGTACGCAATACCATTGTGCTTTCCATACCTAAAGGATAAAGATTGGCAACATCTTCTTTTGCAATTCCCATTTCTTCCAATCTAGTTGCACACAATCTAATTTCTTCCATTATTTCGTCATACAATGTCTTAGCCTCGATATTAGAATCGATACTAGGCGGTGTGATATATTTAAAGTCGTTATAATCAATATAACGTGTGGATGCTTGAACCCTAGTAGGCGCTCCTGCAATATGAGTATATAATTCCCTCATCATTCGTGCTGAATATCCACTAATCGTCATATAAACTTGTGGAAATTCTAATACACGACCATGATTAGTTTCTATACAGTGAATCCCTCTCTTATAATTCTTTTCTTCAATTCCAACATTAGAGTTATAGCAAACTCCTGCTTCATATCCCATTAATGTAATTGGTTTAATCGTTGTCTGTGGCTGTATCTCTATCATTATTATCTACTTCCTCTGTTACTATATCAAATTTTAATTTCTTAAATGCTTTTTGAGCTAACTTCCTGTCCGTATAAATATTATCTCGGTCTTTATAAAAGAGCGTGTAGCAAATGGATTTAGGCAAATAAGCCGTAATTACTCTAGGATAGACTGACTGAATCGTTAAAACCTTTAATTCCTTTTCTATCCTATCGGCATACGGATTATTTACCACATGAACCCAATATATAATATCGCCCTTTTTATATCCTAGATTTCTAAAATCGAAACTCGGATTTTCAAGATTGTGACTCTTAGCTCGTTCTAAGTCTAATTGACAAATCTCTTCATGCGTTAGTATCATCAGTTCCAATCCTCTTTAAAAGATAATCATTAACCTTAGTAAGATTATCACCTAAAGGCTGTGAGAATATAGACGCAATATCCGCAGTTCCGAATAAGTCAAATCGTTCTCTTTCTGTAAGGGTTTTAAGTACAATCTGACTATAGATTTCAAATGTGTCCATAGCCTCTTTATAACCCTCTTCTCTGCCACTATTATTGCTACTACTATTACTAACGGTTTTTAACTGTTTTAGTCCATTTTCGTTAAATACGAGAGTATCGAATCCTTTAGCTCTATATACTTTATGACCGTTATTGAGCTTAATGATATCTGCATCATCGATTTCAATAATATACTGTCGTGTCATTCCGCTATCTCCTTCTTTGTGAAATAATAAGTTGTATTCATCGTTCCTAATGTTAGGTGATTATCATTGTTATCTATTGCCACCACATTACTTGTGAAAAATCCACTATAATCATCATCTTGACACAAAACAATACACGGCTGATTAAATTCGACCTCGGCAATTAAATAATCTCTATTAATGCGATTTTTATCAAGTTTAGTTAAACTAGTATTATCTTTATGCTTAATCTTAATTAAATGATATTTATAGTGTTTCATTATCACTCCATTCCTCACTTCCTTCTATAACACAAGAATATACGTTATCCTTAGTGTTCAAGTGATAAGCATGACCATGTGGTGCTTTAGTAATCTTACCTTTTTTATTTAGCTTCTTTAATGCTTCAAGAGCTGAATCGGCTTCGATAAATATCGGATTACTTGGATTGTTATAATCTATTATCTTCCTCATTCATCGTCCTCCACATAACAAAACATAGCCGATTTCTCTTTATTAATTACAAGCTCTGTTAATGTCAATGTTAAGATTTCGACCATTTCAATATCTCTTTCAACATCGGAAAAAATCTCATCAATTAAAAGAGCTAAATCCCTTTTCTTTATAATATAATCGAAGTCTGAGCCATCTACAAACTTATAGTCGATATTTGAGTTAGTGATATATTCCCATAGCTCTTTGGACTGCTGATTATTAAGTTTAAGAACGGCTTCTGCGGTAGAAATTTTAAGCATTATTTTAATATCCTCCTTAGTTGTTCAATTATACATTCATACACACCTATTTGCCCTTGCAACATTCTTACTGAATCTCTAAGGTCAAGATTACTTGGGTCTGACCTATATTCAGCGAAATCAGTAGTAAGTTGCTTATTGCACTCATTTAAATCATTTTCATACTTTAATAACAACTCTTCTATTTTTTGCTTCGTATTATCTACCTCCTATCATTATATATTTGACGATTTTATAAGGGTGACGAATCCTTATGTTGTTATTATATATTGCTTAAAGAGATATGTCAAGATATTTTTATGAGAAAATCTATACAATCTGATAAAAGGTTCTTATCATAGTCTTTAAGATTCCCACGCTTAGAGTTCTTAATCTTCTTGCAGACCTCTTTATTCATATCTTGTAGTTGAACCTCGTTCTTTAATCCCTCTCGATTAAGAATCAGTTCATAATCATTATATACGAAACTCCATCCTATTTCTTTACACGCATCTCTATTAATGGCTTTGCGCTGAAAATAATTACAATCTTCCCATTTAGATATATTGTATTTATTTTTCATTATATTACGTGCTATAGATAAATAGGTTTCTATTTGGTCATTACTTGCTTGATATTTAGTAGTACATAATCTACCGTTATCGGCTTTAGTTATTATACCATACATCATTATATCGGTTTTCTTGATTAAAAGCTCGCTTTCTAGCTGTCTAAATGTCGATTTAAGCATATCATTAAGTAGAGGGTAAACGTCCGAATAAAAGCCTTCTAGTACAGTTTTAGGCAGAGTTGTGGACTGTAGTATTTTAGACTTTTCCTCGTTCATCTCATTATATGCAAAGTATTTATATTTAGAATTGATTAAATAAAACATTTCTAAAAAACCTTTAGTGTCCGTTCTTATAGAATTAGTTGGCGACTGTGCTAACTGATTGCATATAATAGAACGTAAGAGCTTGGGGCAATCTGTTAATTGGGTTAAATCGGCTTTTTCATCTATGGTTAATGGACGGATTACCTCATATTGATTATTACCGACTTTAGTTATAAGATATTGTTTCTGTAATTTAGATAGACTACGATTAGGATGATTAGCGTCATATTCTATCTGATATTGATTACATAATTGTTTGATGTTCATTCTTGCCTCCTAGATTATCAATGTATTCTTTAACAAATTGCTTATTTAAATAAGCCGTAATCTTCTTACTTATTTCCTTGGACTCTAACATTTGAGTCTGAATATTTTTATTAATCTTGTTGCTCTTATGAAACTTTAATTCGTGTTTAACAGACTTTTTACCTACAATAAAATGGATTGCATTGGTGTAGTAATCATATCCGAAAGTTTCTTTTACTTTATCTAATATATAATCATGATATTCTTTCTTTATTATCCTAGGTGCAAAATATAATTGTTTTTTTGATAATCCTAATCTATTCAAGGACTCATTTTTAATATCTAACATAGTCGAGATTTCATCGACATTACAAATATGTTTAGGCTGTGATACATAAATATCACCTTGCTTGATAGGCTTTTTGTATAGTATAAATGACTCATTATAAGTAATCAAACCTTTTTGTGCCATTGATTTAATTGCATTATCAACATTCTGCTTTAATAATTTATTAGATATTTCAAAGAAACTATTAAGGCTTGAAAAGATAATATCGTCCTTAGATAATTCTAATATATTATCTTCTATTGTGTCGAATTTGATAATTTCTTTAGTTCTGTCTGTATATATGTTGTTTTTACCAACGTGATAATTGATATTTACCATATTAGTAATTTCATATATATCGTAATAGCTGATTGTAAGTTCTGTTCTTTGCATTAGGTCAAAGTAATATAAAAGTTTATCTGCAATATAAGAGGCGTATTTACCACTACATTCAATGAGGTTTAATTCTTCTGTTGAATATTTTTTCTTAATGTAGTATTTAGTGCCTATCTTATCAATATCGTAAAACTGTTGCCATTTTGCTAGTTGTAATTGTCTACCCTTTGAGCCACTTGTAGAGATTGGTTCATTCATTATGTCGCAGATTTCTTTATATTTTAAAGGTTTGTTATATATGTCGTCCATTGTACTCCTTTCTATGATTTTAAATTTTTGTACCTAAATTTGATAATAGGATATATATATTATCAAAAAGAGGTACAAATTTTTCATATCGTTTAATTTTTTAGTTTTGGCTTAATAATATCAGAAGATGGATAAAATTACAATTGTGCAAATTGCATAAAAGGATTGGGTTGATTTTGTGGATAATTGATAATGATATGGGAGATTGGGATAGTTACATTTACTGTCAACCACCTTTGTAAAAAATTCACATTCCCCTACAAAAATTTCACAATCACTACCATTTATCCCATATAATTCATTAAAATTTAATCATTCATAATCATATTTTTCACAATCTATTTCTGTGCTACAAGCTATATTATATTGAATACATATATTTAAATATATCTACCCTATTGTATTTAAATCTATCCCCTATATTTATTTAAATATATTCCCTATTATTAACTATATTTATTATATGTATATTATGTATATGTATATGTATGTATCATCTATATATTATCATCTATATCTATTATCCTATGTATATTTGATTAGATTGAGGGTGGGGGGAGAGTTTGGGAGAGGTTTAACGTAGGGGGTTGACAATATTATTTGATTTCAGTCAAATAACTTGGTTAAAAATATGTATAATATTACATAAATATTACGTACTTTATTACATAATTGTTAACTATATCTTAACAATTTAATTACTAAATTTGATTTAAATCAAATAAAAAAGACAAGATGTTTAATCTTGTCTTTCTAACTATATCCATTATTCAATTATTCAATTTTCGTTCTAATGACATACTTATAAGCCAATCCATAATCGCCATACCAATATAGTAAGTATCTTTATTATACATACCAAACATTAAATCCAAAATCGACAATATCATTGCCAACACATAAATTGTTTTTCTAAACTTATCCACTATTATTTCCCTTTAGCGCATTGATTATCTTTTTTTGACAAGCAACCACAAACGCAAATAAGCTGTATTTGATGTATCACTTCATCTGATAAATAACCTTTCTCTATTGCATCAATAATTATTTTTACAGTTTCTTCTCTCGTCTTGTTTTTAAATTTAATCTCTCTGCCATCAACAGTTATCATCTTCATTACCTTTCAAATCATTGATTTTATCTCTAATCAACCTCTGCACCTTTGCAACTTCAAGATTGTAAGATGCTGACTCGTCAATCTGTAAATCCAAGTCCTCTAGTATAGCCACCATATCAGCCTTTAATCTAGCTTTATAATCAAGTTCAAGCATCCTACGTTCTTTAGCTTGTTGTTCAATTTGTGCTTTAAGAATTTTAGCATCTTTCTTGCTTAAATAATCTGTATCAATAAAAAACATCTTCATTCTCCTTGTATTGATTGATACGATGCATAATATCACTCTTAGAACCTTCAAAATTTTCTATATTTGCTTTATATCTCGCTTCTCCAAGCTCTAGTAACAACTCTGCAATTACATCTGTCATTTTAGCCTTTAAATGGTCATAATCATCTCGTAGTGCTATATATTCTTCATTAAGACGAGTATAATCTTCTTGTAAAATCTTAAATTTCAATCCCTCATCAAATGACAATCCTTCTACTAATTGTATCATCTACTCTCTTAATTCTATATATTCATCTATAAGGTCTAATATCTTATCCAGAGCATCAATACTAATTTCTCCAAGAATACAATCTATTTCACCACCATAGAATATTGGTGATTTAATCATTATCCCCATTCGATTACCTGTTTAATTTTCTCTATAATCTCTTCATCTGTATAGTGAAGTTTCATATAGGTTTTCCTATTTTCTATCAAATATTCTATCTTCTGATATTTACGCATGGTATCGATTGCTTTTTTAAATGCTTGATTAGCTCTCATATAACCGAAAGTATTTTTCTTTAAAATCTCAAACTCAGAGATTGTCTCATCAATCGACATTCCCATCTTCTAACACCTCTTTAAGTAAATGTAATATCATAATCGCAAATGCTGTTGTTGTTACTGCCGCACCAATCAATATAATTACTTCTAAAATATTGACAAACGTTTCCATAATCCACTCCTATTCTATAAAGACATAACTTATTAGCCATTCATAAAAACTAAAGCCGATAATAAAAAGTACTGTCATAAATATAAACGTAAAACTACTCATTTTTATATTGTCGCAAAAATCTAAAATATCATCGGAAATATGTTCTTTGAATACTTCAATACAATCTCTTACTGTTGAATATAACCACAATATCCAAAGTATAATTAAAATAATTATCCACAGATACTTGAACATTTATCTTACCTCTCACTTCCAAAAAAGTCTAGTTAAAATATTTAAATCACTTGCTATACATATTGCAAGTACGATAGACTGAGCATCTGCTGATACATTAAATAAATCAGTAAAAATAGATACAATTGAAATCGCCCATAAAAATAACGTTAACATATTTATTCCTCCCACTCTATTTTTCTCACATGACTTACTTTAAATGATATATGATTGATATAAAAATAATCTGGCTTACGAAAATCGTACTTTTCTGAGAATTCATCAACATATCCTAATGTTCCGTATATCATGCTTTCTCTATCTTTAAAATATACAGTAACCTTTTTGCCAACGAATTTCATTAAATCTGCCTTGGTCATTTTCAATCCTCACTTCCCATTATAACCGCTTCGGCTTCTTCGTATGTTGGATAGCACTTATCAGCATAATGAATATACATATCTACTCCATCTTCTTCTAGTGTTTCTTCACACATTCTATGAAGTTGGCTTACAATAGGATAACCCATATATTCTGCTACGCCAATGATGAATTGCCCTTGTCGTGCTACAAAGATATATCCCGCAACATCACCATAACCATCTTCTGTATAATACGTATCGCCTAACTTTAAATTACTTACCATTTCTAACCTCTCCTTCCAATCTTAACCATTTTCTATGTGAGTATTCCCACTTCTTTATCATATATCAAAGTCTTAAATTTAGCAAGAACTTTTTAATCATTTATTTTACCTCTCATTTTTATATTTGTCAATAATTTGTAATATATCAGCAATATCTCCTACTTGATACCATTTTCCACCATAATCTGAGTCATATTCACATATAGAACACTGTCCATATTTAGTTTCGATTTCTGCTCTTAGCTTATCAAGTATAGACTCTTGCTCAACCTCTCTATCAAGTGGTTTAGTCATTTCATCATATTCGCCTAAAGTGATTTTGTCATTATTGATTAGTCTTGTGGCTTTATAAAACAATTCTCTATATGTCATTTTCCACCACACTATATGCCTTTGGCAATGGCATCCATGCTATCGGCTTTTGCACTACCCAATCCAAGTCCATCCAATCCTTATAACTATTTGGGTTTTCTGCTTTAGATTTTCTGTTACCCCAATATCTGCTTACACCATAGTTCCCGTGATTTCCCCAAACTAACACATAATCACTCGGCTCAACATATCCATCATCACATATAAACTCTTCGGGCAACCTCTCACTAACAGTAATCCATCTTGGCTCTTGCTCTAGGGCTTTGACGACATAATCCCTACATTCTTTTGATAATCCATTGGGATAGTTCTCGTAATTTTTAACTTCCTCTATTACCTCTTCTCTTGTCATTCTTCTACCTCTCTCATATCTGCCTTATCTCTTAACATTTCCACAAATGTGTCTATGCCATCTTCGTCCACTTCTCCACACATAAAATCATCAAATACCTCCATTACATCATCAATGGATAGATAACCTTTTCTTGGCTCTTTGTATTCTGCGTTCCACCAATCAAGACTAAACCACACTCCATTATCAATATTAGTAAGCACTGTATTGTCTATGACTTCATATTCCAGATTCGGAAATATCTCTTCTAATTTTTCTCCGTTTGTCATTCTTCTACCTCTCTTTTATTTGATAAGTTAATTATACTAAATATTTACACATTCGTCAACGCTTATTTTATAAAAAAGAGAATCATTTATACGATGACTCTCTTAATTACTACTTTATTCTTATCTCTCCATCTTTTTTCGGCATTTTTACTTCAATTAGATTAAACATTTCGCCACAGTAATCACATCTATATGGTTCAATTACTATATCACTTGGGTACAAATAATCACTAATTGATTTACTCTCGATTATAATATCTCGATATGATATTTCTTTATTTATCAATGCTCCACACTTACCACAATGAGGCTTATATTCTATTTTTGTCATACTACCTCACTTTCTATGCTTATATACCCATACTGCAAATGCAATTGACAATCCGAACAATGTTCCACCTACAAAACCTACCAAATAGATTGCTATTAGCTCTGACATATTTCCTCACTTTCCTTATCTGATTCTATGATTGTTGGTACATCGTCTATTGTTTTATGACTAAATAAGGCTTTCACTACTGCACGTTCTTCTACCAACCTGTCATGCCCTTTAGGAAGGGGTGTACCGTTTTTAATTACTTCTTCAGCATAATTGCTTGCACCATTTTTATTTATTATTTTGACATAATCTTCATCTATATCAATTAACATCTGCATATCATTATTTCTCACTTTCTATTTTATCAATAATTGCCGCAATCTTAATCATACAATTATAAGAAATATAATCTGAATATGTATCATTATTCCATTCATCAACGATTGACTTTATCTCGTTTAATTCACTACGGCATTTAAGTAATTTGTCAATAGCATCATTACGCTCTTTTACTACTTGATTATAGTTATCACTCCTAGTGCTTTCTTTTCCTTCTTTATATCCTAAGTCATAACCTTGATTAAAAGCATGACGGACTCTATTCTCTATACTGAGTAAATCTGCTTTGATTAATTTTTCTTTTTCTATATAACTCATTCCTCTACCTCTTTAAATCATATGAAAGTCTTTGCATAAAAATAATGGTGGGATAAATTTCATCCTCACAGCTGTAATTATTTTCAGCATTACCAAATTCATATTTGACAATCTTAACATTCTTTTTTATTAGTTCTCGAATTTCTTCTTCGGTAGGATATTTAGATTCAAATTCAACAAATTTAGTTTTACGTGTCTTATTATCACGTTCATACTCGTATTCAAGTGTTACTAACCATTTACTTCTCATTTGTTTACCTCCAAATTTATTTTGATATATTAATCTTACAATTCTTCCATCATACTGTCAAGTTCTTTTTTCTGTTTTCTACGAAAATCTCTTCTAGCCTTACGTTTCCACCAATGCCATGCTTTACGATTGTTCTTCACCCAACAAGCAAAATTTCTATCAAACTTATCCTCAAATGTTTCTTTTTTATGGATATTTCCTTTATGCATTTTCAATACCTCCTTAACATATAATTATTATATTATATGTTTACACCAATGTCAATATTATTATAATAAAAAATAAGTAGGTTATTCACCTACTTATCTGTTATATTTCCATAAATCGATTATATTATCGCACTGAGGACACTTTATCGTTCTCTCGGGGTCACGTTGGTCACCATAATTAATATCACTATTCTCAAAGCTAAACAAGCACCCACATACTTCACATTCTACTGTCTGCTTAGTACCTTTTCTAATAATCTTAATCATTTCTTTCTGCCTTTCTTTAATTTATTGTAATCATCTTCTAACAAGATTTTCTTACCATAATCTTTAAAGTGAGTATAATACACAGGACAATATGCGGCTTGATGAAAAACACCATCATACCCAAATGAGATAATTCTTTCTTTAAACCAATTATTAGGATTATCACCACGTATGCAATTAACGTCCTTTACATAAACCATCTGACCAATTCTCGCCCATGATGGTAACTCAATTGTCATATTATCCATAGTTGTTTCCTTTCGCATTTATTAATTAAGAAAGTATAGGTAAGGATTTGCACCTTACAATTGTCCGATTCTCCCACACACGGTAACCCAATCAAAACCTGTTTTTGGAAACACTGGCTCCTGTTTTACTTGATTTAGGAGCGTCTACCTATTCCGCCACTATACTTATAGCTGGACTAGTGGGATTTGAACCCACGCATCAAGGAGTCAAAATCCTCAGTCTTACCACTTGGCTATAGTCCATTAAATGTAGCCTTTACTTGACTACATTTACATCTTATCATATCTAACATTGAAAGTCAAGATATACTTTAGATGATTTTTGCATTTTCTTCATGTTATCTATAGCTATATCAAAATACTTAATATCTTTCTCTATACCTATAAAATTTCTATTGGTATTCATACAAGCCATTCCGCAAGTTCCTACACCCATACAGTTGTCTAATACTATATCGCCCTCATTACTATAAGTCTTAACTAACCACTCTAACAACTCTAAAGGCTTCTGAGTGGGATGCTGCTTATTCTTGCGATTAGGCACGACATTAAACTCTAATACATCACTAGGATTTACTAAGTTTGGGTCGTACTTAATATTCTGTTTATCTATTGTATTAGGTATATGACTATTACCACTGCAATAATGATTATACTTATAGCAATCTTTTCTTTCACCTACTCTAGGCTTCATTATCGGATTATAGGTAGGTTTGATAGATATAGGATTGTTTTTCTTATTCTGAAATACTAATATTTCCTCATAATATTTCATAGGGCGATATTTAGCTTGATTCATTCCTGTAGGTACATTCTTTTTCCATATAAGTTTATATTTATATAAGTCACTCTGACTATTATAAAGTTTATATGTAAACTCTCCACTAGCAAACAATACGATATTAGCTTTATCTTTACAAATTCGTTTATATTCTTCCCACAACTTATTAAAATCTATAATATTATCCCATTTTTGAGCAGTCATACCATAAGGTAAATCACATATAACACAATCTATTAAATCGTTAGGAATATCTTTTAGAACGTCAAAACAATCCGCATTATACGTCTGTATTGTCATCTACTTCTACCTCTTCTGACTCAATAATCGATGTTTTTCTACTGCCTTTAAGAAACTGAAACAAATTCATATCAGTGAGCTTCTTACAATCCTTATCTAATTGCTGATAATTGTATAACTCTTTCAATATTGACTGCATATCTGTCTGTTCTTTAGGCTGATATATATTCTTTCCAAGAATAGGATGGAATAACTTAACAATTTCCATTTTGTATTTTACTCTCCGTTTAATTGAGTAAACATCCGCATTACTTAATTGCTTTGCGGATGTTTACTTTAATTTTTATAGCTGTATTATTTTCTTATCGGTCTTACGATATACATCGATATATACTTCTCTATCATCACCATTAAGAGTAAGCTCAAATATATCATCAGTAACTCTATTACCTAGAATATATTTTCTATTCTGTACAGTCTTACATGACCATACGATAAATACATCCTCTTTATCTACTACGATACCATAATCTGACAAATAATTCATTACGTACAGTATAGCATATCGCTCATCAAACTTATTAGCTAAACTACTATCTACCATATCACTTCACACTAAGATTAAGGTTGTTTTTAAGAAACGCTCCCTTAACTTCCTTTCCGCTCTTAATTGCATCTTTAATAGCTGTCTTATCAGCGCTAATTTCTGTCTTTGTCTTGATAAATTCCTTATCCAATTCATCGATGTTAGGTACTTCTACGCTTGTAGACTTTCTAAATCCCAACAGACATTTAGCTGTCTTAAACTTCCACTTAGCCTTATCTGACTCATTAGGATAACAAGCTGTAAGATAACCGTCAAGATATCTCTTTAATCCCTCGATTTTGTTCTCAGTGGATTTTCTACGCTTCTTTAGATTATCCTCTTCTTTCTTTAGAGCTTCTACATCGGATTCAAGATTCTTGATATAGCAACCGATATTTTCAATTTTCTTATCAAGTTCCAATGCAACCTCATCAATTTTCTTGGCAAGTTCTTCCTCAGACTCATAGATTGTACCATCGTCAGTATCAAAGTGTTCATCGAGTAGAGTAACCAATCTAGCGTCTATATCATAGATATTAGCCATTTTATTTAATCCTCCTTTGTTATCTTATGATATTTATAATGTATCACATTATTATCACTATGTCAACATTTTTTAATTCTTTTCCCATCCATCTTTAGGACAAACGAGTAATTCCAATTTATTAATACCACATACTTTCATATCGGTAATAATATACTTATCAGAGTTATTATATAAATCTACAAGATTTACATTATTAACACATATACTGCAACTTGGGTTTAAATTAATTATATCTTTAAATGTTATCATCTTTAATTACTACTCCATTCTCAAATTTATTATAACTCCATTTGTTATAATAGCTATTATTTTCTATCTCATTACATAATTGAATTACGTCATCTTCCGTAAATGGTTTATTGACTACACATATTTTATTAATATCATCCATTAAATAATCATTGATACTCTGATATAATGTATTATACACCATATCTCGCTGTTCTGTCAATAGCCACTTTGTATGACGTTTAAACCAAAACCAATGCCACTTATGTAATAAATTTTTTATCATATCATTACCACCATTTCATTATCATCGATACTTATATGTTCTACCTCGCACTCTCCATATGGAATATTATTAAAATCAATTATATTATCGACAATACCTCTTGTCAACATTTCATTCCATCTTTCATATGATTCAATGCGATATTTAACTGAACCACCTGTAGTAAGTAATAATTCCTTAACTGTCATATTCTCACCCATTATTTTTATTCTTAATCTGCTCTTTATACTGTCTTATAACTGTATATGCAATAATTTCAATATTAGGTTCACATTGCTGATAACAATCCCATTTTTCTAACTTGTTAATATCATCTTCAAAAGCGTCACCTACAGAAATTTCATACTCTCTTCTGCACCATTCTTGCCATCTTATCAATGATTTTATCTCATGACATAAACCATGAAAACCATATACTTTCTTATCATCTTCTCTAGTTGCTCCAAAATTATAGCAAGAATAATTCTTAGGTGAACGTATGTACTTACGAACTTCTTTTTCAACGGCTTCACTTAATGAAATATTATCAAAAATATTAAACATTTCTACACGTCTAACATCATGATTATAATTTAATACATAATATTCAAAAATCATACCCATACGAATCATCTTCCTTTATTCTGTTGATTATAACTTCTCTAGTCCATTTGCCACAAGTCTTTTTATCCTTAGTTTCAAAATTATTACCACTATCAATTAATAGTACATTGAGTGAACGCAGTTCTGCACATTCACGACTATTAAATATCTGTTCTGTTGCTAATCCAACTACTATATCAGCAAATACACAGCAATGTGTTTTCATAATGTCAAAATTAGACTTACTATTAAACTCACATACAGTATATCCGTAGTCAATTAGCATATTTATCAACTGCTTACCTACCAATCCTCTACCAATAACCGCAATAATTATTTCTCTGTTTGGATATTCTTTTGTAATAAAATTATAAATTCCCTTGGCGGTAGCACTTGGATAATCAACATTAAACTGTGTTTCTTTCCAATATTTAGGAATAGTAGCCTTAGTTGGTTCTAAGTATAATTCATAATTACTCTCATCACCTAACCAATCTTGTACATTGTTAAACACCTTAACGTCTATATTGTTCTTCTCACAATCTCTACTCAGATATTTCAAATAGGTATCACTTGCCTTATTAGGGTTATCGTAATATATATGCAGTACTTTTCTTTTACCCATTTTTCTCACCTTTCTTTAAAGCCTCTAATCGTTTTTTATTGGCTAACTGCTTTTGTCTTTGCATATAATCTTCAAGTTTATTTTCTACGACAAGATTCTTAAATACTTGCTCACATTCACTCAGAGTAAAAAATATCATATCAGATTCGTCAAATCCTATACAATGTGACATACCTCTATCCTCATACCCTATAATCAATCTCGGATATACGGATGATATTTTCAATTCAACTATTTCCTTTTTACCACACAGTTCATTAACCTTGATATAGTATATAGACTGTCCTTTAAAATAGTCATTTCTATAGTCAAAATCTGGCTGTGGATAATTTTCTCTTTTAGCTTTCTCTAATTGCTCTTCACAAATCTGTTCCATAGTTTTCATGGAATTAACAGACTCTTTAGCCATTTCAACTTTCTCAGTAGCAGAGTTGACATTACTTCGGAGTTTAGCTTCAAGCTCTTCCATTTGTTTTTTAGCCTCTAGCATTTCGAGTTTGGTTCTTCTGTGCCTCTTTGGTTTAGCATCTGTATTATTCTTAATTGGTTTAGAATCAAGAAACTTTTCTAATGTTTTCTTATTCCGACTGCCCTTGGGTCTGCTCATTATTTAATTCCTCCTTTGATTCTATTATAAAATAACTTTTTGCACTTTGTCAATAAAGATAAGTGTAAAAATTGCACTTATTTATTCTCTGTTATATTATTCCAAATACCATTATTATCCTTTTTCCATATGTTCTGATTGCTTGAACCTCTGTATAATAAATTTAGGTCTTTAAGCTCTTCTTTAAATTCACCATCGATTACATAATCAACATAATCTAACACTTTTGAGAATTTTGGGTGACGAGGACTGTTTTCTATATATATAAAAGTATAGCCACTCCACAACCATATAGGTTTACCTACTTCTGTTTTTACCCTATTCAATAGGGTAATCAATTCATCTATAGGTTGGTCTAAAGGCTCACCACCGAGGATAGATATATGGTCTATATATTCTCTTTGGCATAGTTTTATAAACTCATCCTCGACTTCTTTAGTCCACTCTTTACCGCCATTAAAATCCCATGTAGATGAATTAAAGCAACCCTTACATCTATGACTGCACCCTTGAAAGAAAATAGTTGCTCCTATACCTTTGCCATTTACTATATCCATATCTCTTATCTGTGCATATCTCATATTTCTACCTCATGCCAACCTCTTTCTATTGCTTTAAAATCATCATACAAAGTGTTATCCGAATCGAATATAATAGTTGCCCTTCGATTACTGATAATTCTAATATTCACCACATTTTCTTTTGGGATATTATAAAATTCAAGAAAATGTATAATTTTACTCTCTATCGGATAACCATAATTAGTCTGTAGTTCTTCAAATCTATACATATATACTCTCCTTAAAATCTAGTACTGTAATAAAAATCCCACAACTCATCTATTTGCGGTGCTATTTCATTTTCATAAAATTCTTCACAACAAGTGACATAGTTTAATTTTTCATCATTATATGATGTATTCATTCTTATTGTCTTAGGATATATAAACCAATGTCTTTTATGATTAGGACAACCGCAATATCCTAATAAACGTTTATACAATGGTCTATTATCGTAAGGATGAAAGAATCTATCTCTAATATTATCTTTTAGTAAAATAAATTTTTGTTCAATCTTTTCTCTAAATGATAATTTTGTATTGATACTAAAGCTGAATGTTTTATTATTATAATAATCTTTAAGTAATGATAATTCTGAGTCTGTCAACGTATAAGAATCATCATCTTCTTTGGTAATTATAACATTTTTCGCTATGCCAATAGGATTACCATCTTTATCATACAATGTTACATCACCGCATTTAAATTTAGATTCGTCTATTGTAATCATATAATACACACCTTCCTTTATAAAAAAATAATAGAGTAGCTTACACTACTCTATTATTATATAATACTTATTTACTTTTGTCAACTATATATTCGTGACAGTCGAGATGAACGTATCTATTTACTATTTCGTCTGTTCTGCCTTGTGACCAAAAGTTAGTACCAATATAACCACAAGTACGTCTTGACACATTCATTTTCTTTTGGTCTGTATTACCACAATTCGGGCATCTCCAAATATATTTACCATTATCAGTAATACACTCTATTTCTTTATCATAACCGCATACTTGACAATAATCAGACTTAGTATTTAACTCCGCATACATAGTATTATCATATATATATTTTACAAGAGCAATCACCGCATCTATATTATCTGTCATATTAGCACATTCACAGTAAGAAATCATACCTCCCGAACTTAATTTTTGAAACTCGGATTCAAGTTTAAGTTTCTCAAATGGATTAATCTTTTCTTCGACAAATACGTGATATGAGTTAGTTATGAAATCTCTATCTCGTCCATCCATTTTAATAAAAACATCATCTCCGAATCTTTTCTTTATACATCTTGCAAATTTGTAGGTTGTATTTTCAATCGGACTTCCATATGGTGAGTAATCAATATCCTCTTCTTCTTTCCATTGATTACATTTGTCAAGAATTGATTGCATTATCTTTAAAGCAAATTCTTTTCCCTTTGGGTCAGTATGACTTACTCCTAACATAGATTTAACACATTCATACAATCCTGCATACCCATAGCTTATAGTAAATCTGCCATGTTTTAATAATTCTGCTATAGATGCACCTTTTGGTAATCTTGCAAAAGCTCCATACTGCCAAAGTATAGGTGCAATATCCGATGTAACACATCTGATACGGTCATATCTACATTTAAGAGCCTTATGAACAAGTTCAGAACGTTCATCAAATAACTTCCAAAATTTATCCATATCTTTATTGGCGCTTAAACCTAAATCCGCAAGATTTAATGTAACAACACCCATATTGCCACGACCATAATATTGATGCTTGCCATCATAATTAAGTCGATGTTCTATATTTCCTAATCCTGTATCTGTATATCTATCGGGAGTAAGAAATGAGCGACATCCCATGCAAGGATAAACATCACCCTTGTATTCTCTCATTTTCTTGGCTGAAATATAATCGGGATTCATTCTCTTAGCCGTACTTTCACAAGCTAATTTTGTTAAATACCAATATTCGGAATCTTCTGTAATATTATTTTCATCAAGAACATAAAGTAGCTTTGGAAATGCTTGTGTTACCATTACACCTTGTTCATTTGGCATACCTTCGATTCTCTGTTTAAGAAATTCCTCAATCAACATTGCAGTTTCTTTTTCGTATTCTTTATTCTCACTGATATAAAGGAATACGCTAATGAATGGAGACTGTCCGTTGGTCGTAGCCATTGAATTTAATTGATAGTTAAAAGTTTGTACAGCATCTCTAATTTCTTTCTTTAAGTCTATCATTGCTAATTCTTCGGCTCTATCGGATAATCCTAAATCATTATATTTCTTTATATAACGATTATAACTATCTCTCACAAAAGGCGCTAAATGTGAAAGAGTAATTGTCTGTCCGCCATAAGTAGAACTACTTACTGCTGTAATAATTTGAGTAGCAATTGTACAAGCAGTTAATAAACTATGTGGCTTATGAATTGCTGTTTTATTAATTACTGTGCCATTCTGTAACATATCTTCAAGATTAGTTAGTTCGCAGTTCGTAATCCCTTTTTGCAAAAAATAATCTGCGTCATGAAAGTGGATAATACCTTCGTCATGAGCCTTTACTACATCTTTTGGTAAAAGCACTCTTCTTACAATATCTGTACTTGTAATACCTGCTATATAATCTCTTTGAACGGTAATATTAGTTGAGTCTTTATTAGAATTTTCAGTATTCCAATATTCACTTGTACCACTAAATAATTCATCTAAATCTTTATCTGTAGTATTAGGTCTTGCTAATCTACGCTTTTCTCTATACAGAATATACTCTTTAGCAACATTCTTCTTCTTGCAACTCATTAACCCTTTTTCTACGAGGTCTTGGATTGCTTCAACATCAAGCATCTTGTCACTAGATTCAACGACAGACTCAATATAATCTGCTATATTCATAGCCTTAGTCTGAGCATATTCATCATATACTTCACCATCAGTATTCTCAAAAGCAGATTTAATAGCATCAACTATCTTTATCTTATCAAATACAACTTGTCTGCCATCACGTTTTAAAATTTTCTTTTTCTTCATTACCTTATTCTACTCCAATCAATTATTTTAATTATTTTAGATTATTGTAAAATATTCTAGGTGGACTTCTCGTATTATCACCCCTTTCTGTTGTCAATGTACTATTAATCTTAATCCCAATAACCGATATATTCTCCGTCTAAAATATTCCAAGAATATACAGTCATTGCAACTACTCGACTATTCCATTCCTCACAAATATAAGAGCAATCTCCCATTGTCTTTACTGTAGAATCAAGTTTCGACATATCTACAATAAATTCACTCATGCAACCATTGTCTGTATAAAGGTTATTTATATCAGTATCAACGTCTGCCTTTTGGTCGCCCATAATACAATGTATTACAGTGCCATTCTCTAAGATTAAATCAAAATACTGACCAATCTCAACACCAAATTTACTACCAATAGCAACTAAATAGTTTCCGTTAATCATTCTAAAGCCGTTTTCGTCAGTTACAGCCATTTCTTGAAGTTCATATTGGTCATAGTTCTCGTCAAAAACTGTATAACTTTCATAAGACTTCAAGCTAGAATGATTATACTCAGCTACATTGTATGTAATTTGATAGGTTTCTGCATAAGCAATTCTTTTAGTCGTTAATAACATTATAGCACTTAGACCAAGAATTGCAATAGCTTTTTTGGATTTTTTCAAACAAATTTTCTCCTTTCAGTTTGATAGAGAAATCTTATCATATACAAATCCAATTGTCAACCCATAATAAACATACCTAAATTTCTTTGATTTTGCCACCTAGATTTAATTTAAATTAAGTTTTGGCACAATTTACCATCTGAAAATTAAAGTCGCTAAAAATGGCAAAATTTTACGTTTTAAATCTGTCAAGTATTTTTACTTGACAGATAATTAATATTATGGATAATTTTAATTAAAATTTTTTAATTATCGTATGCCGATAAATGACAAATGTCAGCGGTGATATATTAATTATATATTATTAATTATTTAAATATATATTAAATATACAGGTATATATATATTAATTAATACAGTTATATAATAATATATATAATATATAATCCAATCGGCAATCGTGAATACTCATCTTTCCTATGTGCTACAAGAGCGGGGTTTGGGGCGCAGCGCCCAACTGCAAGAAATCCAATTGACTAAAAACCACCACTAGATTTGTAATATGGTTTACCACCACCAAAGTTGTAATATGGTTTTATAATATATTTATATTTATTTAATTATTTAAATATTGATATTTAATAAATAATATAATATAATTTAAATATATATAATATAATATTTAAATACCTGTATATAATATTATATAATATATATATTATTTAAATATATACCTGTATATAATATAATTATAATTAAATAACCACCATAAGAATTGTAATATAATATATATTATATATATTTAAATAATATATTAAAATAAATCAATAAATACATTATAAATATTTACCACCACTAGAATTGTAATATATAATATATATATTAATATATATAATAATATAATATATAATAATAATATATATATTCATCGGACGAGATTAGCCGTTGACAAGCGATAGCTTATGTGGTATAATGGGTTTAAGAATAAGAGGTAATATAAAGCCTCAAAAAGAAAAGGAGATGATTAAAAGTAAATGACAGAAATGCAACGTAGGTTAAGGAATGAAAAGAACAGTGAGTACGAATATAAACGTGATTACTCTCATTATGGGTTATTTGAAGATTTAACATATAACGAACTAATGTGTGACTATGAAGAAGAAAATGAAAACTAAATAATGAAAGGTGTGTGTAAATGTCAGAGTATGGAGTTAAGATAAAAAACATTGAAGCCGCTACTCTGTATGAATACAACTTAGGGATTAGACAAAGGTATTTGGCTAAAGATGGAATGTTTACTAATAGCCTATTGTTAGATTTCTTAAAAAAGAATGGATTAAGAATCACCAAAGGTGGTTTTACAAAAGATATAATCTGTTTAACTTTTAACATGAACGCTAAACCAAAAGCAGACCATATTGAAAAGTTAAAGAAAGCCATAGATTCTGAAACAGACCCTAACCGTATTGAGTATTTAGCGGATTGTTTAGCTCACTTGGAAAATATATCTGTAATCTTTAACGGATTATCTAAAGAGCAGATAAGATTGGAATACTACAAAGACGGTGTAGATATTTCTTATTACCGATACCATAAAGATACTGACGAATATCTAGTTGATGAGGTAATACACTATAAAATGTTCTTTAGGAGTACAGGTAAAGCTAAACAAGGCTCATGTATGTTTATTAACGATAGACTATACAATAAAGCCATTGATTTTATTCGTATGGGTATTAAGCTACCTAAAGAGGACGCACCGATAGTAGAAATAAGTGCTTACTCTAGTTTGATAGCAAGTACGATAATTGGAAAGATACAAATAGACCCTAAGAATATTTTGATTTTGAAAGATGTTAAATCTGACTACACAGCAAAGGTTATATCGGTTGAAGCTGATGACAAAAATAGATGTGTAGCTAAGATTAAAGAGGATTATACTAACAGTTACGATATGTTTGACGGACAAGCGTTAATTGATAGTAGTATATTTCCAAGTTGGGCGAATGGGTATGTATTATTACGACAACATTTTTGCAAGATGGCAAGTTTTAACACTAATATACAAGGATTTTTTAAAGATTATTTTGGCGATAACTATGAAGCCGCAAAGGTTGTAGATATGTTTGGTAATGAGCATTACGCCAAGGATATAAAGCTCATTACCACTAATAATGCTATGAAATGGCTTAAATTTCGAGAGATAAGCTACGATTATTGGTGTCAAAAAGTCAATGAGTGTAATGATGAATTTGGTATAGTTAAAACGGCTCATGAGTCTAAACTCGGAGATTTCCAAAGAATGAGTTATCAAATGATTAATTCTTTGGATATAAACGTAATACCAAACATAGCCAAGAAATCATTTGACTATGTTTATAAATTGAGAACTGATGATGCAACATATTTAGATTACTTGGAGAGAACTAAGAACTTCTCTAACGACCATGAAGTAATGATTGCTTTATATAAGCATAATCCCAACATAATGCAGAGTGATTATTTTAGGATTAGAAGAACGACTATATGCGATAATTACGTTAGAGATATTAAGCAAGGTCATGTGATACAAGATGGCGACAATGTGACTTTGGTAGGCTCACCATATGCAATGTTATTACATAGCGTGGGTGAAGATGTTGAAAAAGATATTATGTTTCAGCATGAGGATAATACGATACAGTGTTATACGGAACGTTTTGAAGATGGAGAATACTTGGCAGGATTTAGGAGTCCGTATAATAGCAAGTCAAATTGTTGTTATTTACATAATGTCAAGAATAAAGATGCTATAAAATATTTTAATTTTGGAACTTTGATAATGGCGGTAAATACTTTACATACTGATTACGAGGATAGAGGAAACGGGTTAGATTTTGACTCGGACTCACAGTATATTACTAATCAAGCTGATATAGTTGAATGTGCTAGAAAGTATTATTTAAATAATTCGACTATAGTTAATAACATTGCTAAGAGTAAAATCTCACATTCTAGTGATTTAGCTGATTTTGCAAAAATGGATAATTCATTAGCAAGGTCACAACTAGGTATAGGTGAGAGTACAAACATAGCTCAAATAGCTCAAAGCTATGGTTATACATTCGATGATAAAGATTATGAAATGTATAACGCCTTATTAGCAACTATATGTCAGTGCTGTATAGATAATGCTAAAAGAACATTTGCTATAGATATTAACGCCGAAATTAAAAGGATTAAAGAGGAATTGGATATTAAGACTAATGGTTTGCCTAAGTTTTGGAAAACTATTAAAGGTCAAGATGGAGTAGATTATAGCGAAAAAATCAACTATGACATTCGATGCCCTATGAATAGTTTACAAGATATGTATAGCAAAGTACATTCTAAACAAAGTAAATCTATACCGCTATTAGATTTTTGTAAGAATGAAAAATATAAACAAGATTACAAGAAGAATCGACAAGTAGAGGAATTTTTAAAGAAATACGAAATTGATTTATTCAAGTACTCTATTAGCGACAACAAGAAAGAGGATATTTTGTGGTTAAAAGACAGTTATGATGATTTGATATACGATTTAAGCAGAATCGGATTATTGTCTAAGAAATATATAAATGTGTTCGATTATTTTATCAGACACACTTTTGGAAATCAAAACAAAACAAGCATAAAGAACAAACGTATGCTATTGAGTGTGCTATATAAAATGTCGGTTCAAAGTAACAATCTATTGAATCTTTTCGTAAAGGGTTAAAGTATTGCCATGTATAAAAGCATGGCAATATTTTTTAGATAACTTTGATAAAAGTTTAACAAAGTAGAAACGATATGGTATAATTATGTTATAGAACCTAGTAATATCAAGGGTTTGATGGGTTTAGGACAACGCATTAGTGAAGAGAGTTAGGAACTTTTATAAAGATTGATAAAAGTTTAACAATGTTGACACAAAAATATCATTAAATCTCTCAAATACAGTAATATCAATGGTTTAACGATATTTCGAGAACGCATTAGTGAAGAGAGTATGGGATTTTGTTTAAAACATCTCTTTTTGGATAATTTACGACCTATATTGACGAATAGTGGTCATGTGTAAATTATTGATGTCTGAAAGCGAACACGTAGTCGTGACTAAGACTGTGCCACTAAGTTTTCTTTGCTTTAGTTGTCGGATGGCACAATAAATATTATTTCTTGCAAGATAGACGAAGAAAAGCGGTAGAAATTACACACACCTAAAGATATGGGGCATTTTAGCCAATGCCCCATTCTACCTATAGCTCTATCTTAATAATTTTTGGTTACAATTGATTTATAATTTATAGATTTTGGAGGAAAATAACTATGAACATCGGAGGAATTAAAACTACTAAGCGGCAGAAAGGTGAGCCGTATTCTAAGGGTAGAACATTGCATACAGAAGAAGGTCATATCAGTACTCAGCAGTTGATTACAGCTATCAGAAAGCATGAGAACATACAGAACTTAGATAGAGATATGACTAATGAAGAGATTAGAGCTGTGATTACAGCGTTTGCAGATGTAATATTTACTACTTGTCAGCTTAATCTAGCAGTACCATTCCCTAATATGGGTATGTTTAGACCTTTTAGAAAAAAGGGATTTAAAGGTGGAACAATTACAGCACCAATGGCAGGTAGTGGTCAGATTACTAAAGATTCACCTATCGCCACATATTACGTTGCACCAAAGCCAGATTATTCAGTTATCAAGTTTGACGTATCGGGAACTGTTAATAAGATGTTTAGAGCATTAACAGAGGACGATGAACCTACTATCAGAGAAGATGAGTAATTATGCGTAAGTTTAGTTATAAAGACTTTTGTGATAATATTACGGCAAATATACCACTATCATATCACATTACTTCTCAGATAGTCAATCGTGTATGGAAAGAAATGGTTAAGTATATTTTGATTGAATTACAACGTAATAGAGAAGTATATTTGCCTTACATTGGCTATATTTACATTGACGAAAAGGAAAATGTAGAAGTGCCTAATTATCGTGGTAATAATACACGCAAAGTCAGAAAAATAGATTGGGTAGAGTTTAAGCCATTTAAGATATTCTTAGATGGTATAAATGTACTCGATACTAACGATGAAAAGAAATTGGATAAATATTTACATAAAAATCGAATTACAGAAGATGAATTTATTAAACAAGACTTTGATGAATATGTTGAAAAATTCGTAGAGCCGTATTACAATGATAAGGAACTAGCTACAGTTAAGGAAATTATCAAAGGTCATAAGATGGAAGATGATATATTAGCTAAAATCGCAAGTGATTCATACAAAAGACCATATACTGTATTAGGACAACGTAATTCGGTTTATGTAAAATATAAAGACAGTGATAATCATGAACGTATCGAAAACATGAATGTAGCTGTAAAGAAATTAGGATTATCTAAATACAAATGTTATGATTTCTATTGGAAAAATTTTAAGAAATGTTGGGAAGAAGATTTACTAATAGATTTCTTAGATTCACCTACCGAAGTATGGTTAGTTGGAAATTATGAACAAGCAAAAAAGAAAGGCTGGTTCTATAAGAATCAGTATGGAGGAAAACATGGCTAAAGCTAAATTTGATGTATATGAGCAGACAGATATTTGTGCTGTTCTTGATGTAAACGAAGATAATGAACTTGTAATTATCGTAGATGAGAACGCTTATAATCTCGATAAGATTCTTAGAGCTAATCTTGGGTCAGTGATTACAATGAAACTGACTAAGGACACAGCAGAATAAGGCGGTGTTTATGACACTGAAAGAACAGAATTTAACTGATGAACAGTATAAGAACTGTTTATCAGATATAGACGATAAGTTAAATGGTAAAAGTGATTTAGATTGGTCTGAGATTGTAGCTAAATATAATCTAAATATTGCAAGTGATACATTGCGTAAAGCTAGTTCAACAATCTTTGGTGGCAACTTCGTGAGGCATTATTTTGAGAGCCAAAACAATGATACCAAAGATAGTAACTATGATATACAGTTACGAGAAATACGTAGAGAGAAACAGAAACTCTTTGATGAAAGAGCGGCTTTTAATAAGTCTAACAGAGATGTAGCAAGATTAGAACAAGATTTAGATTATCTTGAAGAACTGATTAAGAATACACAGTATAAACCTTTTGATATTGTTTATCATAATGACAGAGATAAGGATTTAGTTGTACTGTTATCTGATTTACACATTGGACTCGATGTAGAAAGCAGTTTTGGCAAGTATAATTCAGATATTGCTAAAGAGATGTTAGGTAAATATCTTGGAGAAGTTATTAACGCTATTGAATTATACAAAATACAGAATGTGTATGTTATGTTACTTGGCGATTTTACGAGCGGGAATATACATACAACCGTACAGTTGCAGAATAGAGAAAATGTTATTGAACAGATTCAGCTTGCATCAGAAATGACAAGCGATTTTATTTATAACATTGCGAAACATTGTGATAATGTTGTTGTTAATTCTGTTGGCGGTAATCATTCGAGGCTTGGTAAAAAGGATGATGTGTTAAGAGATGAGCGATTGGATAATCTTGTTATATGGTATGCAGAGGCTAAGTTAAGTAATATCGCTAATGTTCGTTTTGAAACAGAAGAGAATATCGACCCAACAATAGCCAAAAATACTATTCGTGGTAAAGTATATTACTCTGTACATGGTGATTATGATAGTTATTCTGAAAGTGGAATTAATAGACTTGTAGCTATGACCAAAGAGTTCCCTTGTGCAATCTGTTTTGGACATTTGCACAAGAATAGTTATGACGATATTAATGATATAAAGATTATTCGTAGTGGTTCTTTTGCAGGTACATATGATGATTATACCATTAGTAAAAGAATTAGTGGTAAACCATCACAAGCAATGTTTGTTGTTGATGAAACAGGTGTTAAGAATTTTATACCTGTGGATTTATCATAATGGGCGTAGAGGTCGTAGGTTCGAGTCCTACCGCGCCCTTTTTAAAATATATTTAAATACAAATACGTGAAAGTAGGTAATGCCTATGAAATTCTATGATACAAATGCTTTATTAGAATTACAAGAAGAAATACTAACTGAGGATTTTGCAGTATCATCTGTTAGTTTAGAAGAGCTAGAAAATATAAAGACAAATAAGTATAAAACAGAGGAAGTGCGTTATAAAGCAAGAAAATTGGTTCATTTACTTGATGAGAATAGCGATAAATATCATGTTGTTGTTTACACGACAGAAATTGAACAGCTTATCATTGACTTAGGCATTGAAATAAATAACGATAATAAAATCTGTGCTTGTGCAAAATATTTTAGTCACGATAATGATATAATTTTCGTGACAAATGATTTATGTTGTCGTGTAATAGCTGAGAATTTGTTTAATTTAACGGTAAGTCATGCTAAGAGTAATGATTCCGATATTTATAAAGGCTATAAGGAATTAAGAGGCAATACAGCTCAAATTAACGAAAAATTATATGACGATAATTATATTAACTCATTTGCGGTTAATGAATATATTTTAATATATAACACAGATACAAATGAAGAATCCGAAATGAGATTCGACGGAAAACAGTTTGTACCTTTGAAGTTGCCATCAGCTAAATATATTAAAGCTAAAAATCCATTACAGCGTTGTGCCTTAGATATGCTTAATAACCCTAATATTACCATATGTGCGGTATTAGGTGGATATGGTAGTGGTAAGTCTTATCTTGCTATGCAGATGGCTTTATATGCCGTTAGAGAAAAAGGATGGCAGAGTAAGATACTTGGCGTTAGGGAGGCTCTTGGAGAAGGACGTGAAGTTGGGTACTTAGCAGGAACTTTTGAGGAAAAGACATATAATTTCTTTTTACCATTAGTACAGCAGTTAAATGGGGGAGAATTTGAATTAGAAAACCTTAAAAGACAAGGAATATTGGAGTCTACAATTCCATTCTACTTAAAAGGACAGACTTTTCCTAGTACTGTAATATTAGTAGACGAAGCAGAGGATTTATCTGAAAAACAGATAAGGCTCGTTGGTACAAGAGTAGGCGAAGATTCTAAGATTATTTTTGATGGTGATTACAAGCAAGCCATTGGAAACAATACTAAAACTAATCCCTTAACAAGAATGTGTAACGAGCTAAAGGGTAATGATAAATTTGCTTGTATTTACTTAGATGAAGATGTTCGTAGTTCTACAAGTAAATTATTCACAAATATATTTGAATGAGGTATGAAACATGAAAAATAAAAGTATCATTGCATTATTAGTAGGTTTTTCCATACCTCTAGTATTTATGCCTATATTGAATGATATAGTGGAAATTATTTGTAATCAGTGTGAAATCATTAAAGGCTCACAGATAAAAAAGATTACAAAAATCAATATTGAAAATTCTAAATTACAAGAGGAACTAGAAGTAGCACAAGAACCAATTAACACAAATGTTATTGGCTTTGAAGTTCCCAATGTTGAGGAATATGATGAATACGATGAATAATAAGCTATTTTAGCTTATTTCCCATAAGGCAACGTCAATTCCTCCACGTTGCCTTTTAGATAGAAAGTTGGTGGAATAATGGCAGTAAAAATAAATGTATGTCATTGTATATCTTGTCAGAGAGGTTATCCAATTGATAGATTTTATAAAACTAAATCGAATACAACTTTTTTACCCGAGGGTGTAATACCTTATTGCGAGAATTGTTGTGAAGATATATTTAATTATTATCTGTCTAAGACACAAGATGTGCAAGAAGCATATAGGTTTACTTGCGCAAAAGTGGATATACCTTTTATACAAAAGGTGTACGATACTGTTTCTCAGTACAATGAGAAATTGATGAAAAATAAACGTAATAAAGAAAATCCTAATGAACATATGTTTAAGAATTATTATATGTTTCTTTGGGGTGAAAAATCAATAGAATCAGATATTGATAAATGGAATGATTATTCTGATAGTGATATACCATATACCGCAATTGTTAAATCTGATAGTAATGATAGTGGAATAGATGACTATACTAGATTTGAATTAGATTGGGGCAAGCAAGATTATGACGATTATCAGTTCTTGGAATACAGATTTGATTATTGGACTAAGGATAAAGTCATAGATAAAGTTCAAGAGGAATATTATCGACAGCTTTGTTTGATTGAACTTAGGAAAAGAAAGAAAGAATCTAATAAAAGCGAAAGTGGTATAGGAGAATCAACTAAAGAAGAACAAGAGCTTATCATGAAACTTATTGATAAGTTAAAAATTGCTAACTTTGAAGAGGTTAAGCAAAAAAGTTTAACAGAGCAAATGATTGAAAATCAAATATTTGAAGTTGAAAATCATGAGCCTTGTGAAGTTATAGACAAAGAGTATTACAAAGATTATTGCGATATTGGTAAAAATTGGGGTAAACAAATATTGAGAGCAGTTAAAAACATATTATCGGGTTCTGCTGAATTCCCTAATATCAATGAAGATATGAGTAAATGGTAATATGCAAGAAATATTTAAAGCAAAACCATTTAAAAACACAACTGAATCCCAAAATAAGTTAAGCCAATTAATCGCAAACAGAAAAAAGACAGAAGAAAATAGACCAAAAAAACTTTCCGAAGAAGAAAGAAAAAATCGAATCAAGAATTGGACTACATTTTATCGTAGAAATATTAACTTATATGTGGAACATAGATTAGGAATTAAATTACATCCTTTTCAGCATATAATGTTATATCTAATGTGTATATCACAATATTGGTTCGCAATTTGTTCGAGAGGATTAAGTAAATCCTTTATAGTGGCGATATATGCAATGGCTACTGCACTTTTGAAACCATATAGTGAAATACATATTACAGCCGTAACAATTCCGCAAGCAAAGAAAATGGTTCAAGAAAAGATGGATAGAGAGGCTTGCGAAAAATTATCGCCTGTGCTAAAATATCTTAAAGACGAGGGTAAAATCGTATTTAAATATGGTGACCAGATAGTAGTAGAATTTTGGAATGGTAGTAGAATTTGGGTAGACGTTGCAGACGACTCCAGCCGTGGCGGAAGAGCAACTGTACTCATTTACGAAGAATGTAGACTTTTAAAGAAAGCTATCATTGATAGTGTATTCTCAAAAATGGCTCATCCAAGACAAGCGGCTTTCTTAAAAGAGAAAGACCCTATTACAGGTGAACAATATAATAAAAACCCTAGATGGATGGAAGAATGTCAAGAAATTTATATTACATCTGCAAGATTTAAATCGGAATGGTTTTATAATCAGTTTAAGAAAACTGTAATAGAATGTTATACGAATAGACATATTGAATATAATTTCTTTGCAGGAGATATATTCTTATCAATGATGTTCGGATTAAAAACAAAAGCTGATTATATTAAATCTAAGAAAATGTCAAATGAGCTAGAGTTCATGATGGTAAAATGCCATGTATATACGGTAACGTGTATATACTCTGTGTTAAATGCTTTGAAAACCTAAAGCCTTATAGCCTAAACAGTAATTGGAAACGATAAGCTGAATGGCAACGAAAGTAGAAAAAAGTATAAGGATGAATATATGGTTAAATCCTAAGTATTCGTTATAATGGTAGTTTAGCAGGGAATGACCTAAGTTTTTTATAATATGGTAAACCCTCAACGAGTAGCCGATTGTGTCGGCGGCTTTACGCCTTAATGTAGCCTACAAGCTAATGGTAGGTGAAAAATACAGCTCCTTATTGAATTATAGTGGAATATAAGGATGAACAAGTACTCTCATACCATGTGAAAGCATGGGAAGTTTATAAAAACTGTTTAATGGTTGCGACATTAAATGAAGGAAGGAAATAACTAAGCCTACGATGAAATATGCTGAATTTACTAAAAATATAATTTACGAAAGACAATGTGGTATATATATAATTACTTGCGATAATGCGAGTGAAGATACTGGTGTTTATATCGGTCAATCAATGGATATTCATAAAAGATGGTTAGCACATATGAATGAGTTAAAAAGTAACCGACACCACAACCAACATCTTCAAAATGTTTATAATAAATATGGAGAAAATAGCCTTAATTTTGATATACTTGAATTGTGTTCACAAGATAAACTAAATGAAAGAGAGATATTTTATATCAATTATTTTGATAGTTTTAAACATGGAATGAATAGAACTATCGGCGGCGATGGAACAAAAGGATTTAAATATACAGAAGAAATGAGATTAGCTAGAACAGGAGAAAACTCCCATTGGTGGGGAAGGAAACATGAAGAAGGTTGGTATGAAAAAATATTACCATACATTTTAGCTGTGATATGCAAACCTGTATTGCAAATTAGTAAAGACACATTTGAAATTATAAAAGAATACCCTTCTATAAGTGATGCCGCTAGAGATATGAAATGTTCAACACAAGCAATCAGTAGATGTTTGAATGGTCAGAGTAAAACATCAATGGGTTATATTTGGATATTTAAAGAAGATTATAAAAATGGAAGAAAACCACAAAAAGTAAATTATGTTAAATATAAAAGAGTATGTCAAAGAGATAAAGATACTTTAGAAATTATAAAATATTATCCGACTATAGAAGAAGCCGAAAGAGTTATGAATAATAACGATGGAAAAAGACATCATAACATTGCGGCTTGTTTAAGTCATAGACAAAAAACAGCATATGGATATATATGGACTTATCAAACCTAAATAAATGAAGATTTGAACTTGATGATTGGTATAGCTGAAAATGCTTTCTTTGACCGAGATGATTTTAAGAAAAATCAGATAATACAAAGAGCTTTTACTCCACCGACTATTGAACAAATAATTACTAATTCCGATAAAACGTTAAATAGAACTAAACGAGATAACGAATATCGTATTTTGTTTGTCGATTATGCGTTTGCGAATACTACAAGTAAAGAAGCTAATGATAATACTGTTATTGGCTGTATGTATGGTATTTATGAAGATGGCGAAATAAAACGTGGTGTAGATTATTTAACACAACATAGTGCAAGTGATTCAATTGGAACTGAACATCTAATCAGAACTTTATTTCAACAATATCACGCCGATTATCTCATCATTGACCTCAGAAACGGTGGTGAGATAGCGTACACGCAACTTACTACAGAGTGGATTAATCCCGAATATCCTAAAGAATTATGGAATTCACATGGATTAATTGTATGTTCTGATGAAGAATTAAATGTAGTTCCTAAAAATAAAATTGATGATTTAAATAATCGTGCAGTTGATAAGCAAGGTGTTCAATGTATCATACCATTTGTAGGCACAGCCGAATTAAACTCTAACATATGGATTCAATTAAAGAAAGATTTGACACAAGAAAAAATCAGCTTTCTTATTGATGACTTAGATTTTGAAGCTCAATTTGAAAATACAGAGGAATACTATAGTTTATCGGCAGAAGAAAAAGTATTAATAAGATTACCATATACACAAACAATGTTGCTCATTAACGAAGCAGTCAATCTAACGCAAGAATGGAAAGATGGTAAGGTCAAATGTATTGAGGGAAGGTCGGCAACAAAAGATAAAATTGTTGCTTGTGCTTATGGTAATTATTTCTTTAGTTTACTAGAGAATAAACTACAAATATCCGAACAAAATGGAGATAATGTTAATTTAGACGATTGGAAATTCTTAGCAGGTTTCTAATCAGAAAGGTTTAAAATGGCAGAAGAATTAACTAAGGAGCAAGTTATATCTACTTTAGAATTTGCTAGTGGACTATATGAACCGATTATAGGTAAGTATGGTTATTACACACCACAGATTCTTAATGATGAGCTTGTAAAGTTAAACAATAATGCATTAAAACCAACATATGACAAGATAGATAAGGCATTAGATACGCCTATTGAAAGTGCTGAATTATTGCAGACTTATTCAACATGGGCGAAATTTTCCGAGGCTATTTATGCTAAGACAATAAATTATTTCAGTAATATGTTATCATTTGATGTTAGACGACAATGTATTAATGCTAAATCTAAAAGCGATTATAATTCGACTGAGTACAAAGAAGATTTAGATAGAGTATATAAATTCTTTAGAACATTTGACCATAAACGAGAATTCAAGAAAATGGTTAATGAAATGCTGAAAAAGAATGTCGTGTACACATGGTATCGTGATAATAGAGATGAACATACACCACAGAAATCTTTACAGATGTTACCACAAGAGTATTGTAAGATAACTGCGGATAGTTCAATTTGTCCTCTATTTGACTTTGATATGGGATATTTTCTGAATAGTGGAACGAACATAGATTTGTTTGACCCAATATTCAAAAAGTATTATAATGATATATTTACAGAAAAGAGTAATAAGAGATATAGTTTAAAAGCTAACCCGCTTAATGCAAAGGGCGGTAGTTTTGCTTATTGGCAACATACTAGTCCTATTAATGGAGCGTGGTGTTTCGTGTTTACCGATGGTAACTATAATGAAATTCCACCTTTTAGTTTCTTATTGCGTACTTCTGTTCTTAATCCCGAAATTGAAGGATTACAGAGAGATAAAGATATCATATCAGCATATGGTTTAATTTATGGTGAAATGGAAACCACAAATAAGGCACAGTCTGGTCAAGTACCAAACAATACAGCTTTTAACTCTAAAACTATGGGTCAGTTCTTACAACTTATAGCAAGTGGATTAAACAGACATTTCAAACCATTAGCATTTCCTTTAAAGGAAGTGGAATTTAAACAGTTTGATGATAGTAACTCAGATATGTCTATAGACCAATATACTAGTAGTGCGGCACAAGGAGCTAGTGCTAGTTCTTTAATATACACTACTGAGAAAATGGGCGTAGAAGAGTTTAAAAATGCTCTATTTACTGATTATTTATTGATGAAGCAGTTATATAGACAGTTTGATGCATTTCTTAATTATTTTGTAAATCAAAAGACAAGAAAGTACAAATTTAAATTCACTTGCGAGGGTAGTGATTATCCTAGTATTAGAGAAGAACTTACAAATAGAGTTAAAAGTTTAGCAGATAGAGGTATAGTAGGTAATATCTCATTATGGGAACAAGCGTTTGGTTATGGTGTAGGTGAATTAGATACCATGTGTGATGAAGGTATCTCACAAGATAAACTACAGCTTATGCTTAATCCTAATACTGCCACCGATGATAATACTGCGACTAGTAGTGATAAAGGTGGTAGACCTACAAAATCATCTAGTCAAATGACGGAAAGTTCACAAGTATCACAAGATATTAATGGTGAACAGAAATCAGAGGTGATTTGATGATTATATTAAAAGCACCTACTGATAAAGATAATTATATACCAATATCCGATATAAATGTCAACAAAGAATTACAAAAACATGGATTTTTCCCTTTATATTGGGATGATGATAATGTTATGTATTATAAAAAAAATATTGAGTTGAAAGAATATTTAGAGAAAGTTGGTGAAATTTTTGAGTAATAGGTTTTTCAGTATCAGAAATATTAACGAAGTCCGTACCGAAGAATCTGATGAATTTTTCTTTGCTAGACTCTGTGTATTGTCAACTCAGCCGAATTCTCACAAGGTATTGATTACTAGAGATATTCTTATGAGAGATGGTAATTCTGTACGTGGTAAATGGATTGTGGCTAATCCTAGAGATGGTGAATTCATGACTCATGATGAGAATGAGTTTATCGTAGGAATAGTGCCTACAGATGCTCGTATAGATTATGTTGACGATGAGGACGGATATACTTATATGTATGTCGATGCTGTATTATCTAAAATATACGCTAAATCAATCTATGATATGTTTAAAAGCAGAAACTTTAGAAATGTTAGTGTAGAAATGATGACAGCAGACAGAGAAACACTTGAAGATGGTTCGATACCTATTGATGGATTAAAAATTTATGGAATTACGATTTTAGGTAATTATATCAATGGTTCAAACCCAAGTGCGCATATGCAGATAGTTCAATTTTCTGATGTAAATGCAGAAAGTTACTATAAAACATTTTCCGAGAGTGAGTCTAATAATTCCGCTGATGACTCACAAAATAATAAGGAGTTTAATAACATGGAAGAAAAGACCAAAGCTATGTCCGAAGAGGAAAAGGAAATGGCAGAGGTTGAGCCAAAAGACGATGAAAAGGAAATGTCCGAACAGCCAAAAGAAGAAGTAGATATGGCTGAAAAAACAGACGATAAGAATACAGAGTCTAAAACAGAGGACGATAAGTCTGACGAAAAAGAAATGGCTGAACCAACCGTAGACGATTCTAAAGAGGACGAAAAAGAAATGTCAGAAGATTCCGATAAGGATGACGATGACAACGTAGCCGAGGAAGATGATGACAAGGATTTTGCTTGCCTTGATGGCGTAGAAAAAGATATGAGCGAAGAAGTTCGTAATGTTTTTGCGTGTGGCAAGGAATTTGCTGTAAAGTCTGTTCTTTCTATGGCAACAGAACTAAAAGAGCTGAGAAAGTTTAAAGCTGACGTTGAACAGAAAGAAAAGGAATTTGCTATTGACAATGTTATGGCAAATGTAAAGTCTGTTCTAACAGAAAAGGAATTCTCAGATTTTAGAGCAGAAGGATTAGCTTGCGATAATGTAGATGCATTTACTAATAAGGTAAAGGCTTTTGCATATGATAGAAAGCAGGAAAATTCTGAAACAGTTGATAATGGTGGTATTATGGAATTTGCTTGTCCTACTGAAAAGGTAGAGCACAAAGAACTGACCGCCGATGATATTTTTAACAGATATATTTAAAAATAAGGAGATAATCGTATTATGGCATACGGATTTTTGATTGAATCACAGAAATTTGCCGCAAAGGACGTTGACGCACTCAATAGAAGTGCTGTAGCTGACGCTAACGTAGATGGTGGTGCTATTGTAACACTTGGCACTATCAATTCAGATGGTGTATTTGCGGCTACAAAGGCAACAGCAGGTGCAGGCGGTAATGTATGGATGGCTTACAATCCATCAGAACACTTTACATCTGCACACAACAATATGTATGCAGGTCTTACAGTAGACCCAAGAGAATACACAAACGTTGCAGGTAGAACACTTGACGTATTCAAGCCTCAGATTTCAGATATTATCATTCTTACAGAGGGTAATATTAAGGCTGGAGAAACAGTTACAGCAGGTTCTTACCTTGAAATGGGTACAGACGGATATGAAGTACAGTCAAGTGCTACAGCATCTACATTCTCACTTAAAGTACTCGAAGTAGGTACACTTGCTTTCCCACAGGCAGGTATTGGTGATGAGTTTACTGAAAAGTACATTTGCGAAGTTGTATTCAACTAATTTTTATAGTATAATAGGAGATAATAAACTATGATAGAACTCAATAGCGTTAAGCTCTTTGCTGAACAGAATAAAGAGCTTTATACAGCATTTAAGGATTACAGAGACCAGTGGCTCTCTGAGAATCGTGGAGTAAAGGGCAAGGCATTTTCAGCTAAGTCACTTGATGACAAGGCTAATGTTATCAATAAGCTCTTTGCAGAAGAACTTGAAAGAAAAGTACCTAGAGATGGTGTTGACCTTGCTCACTATGCAAATTCACCAATGGTTAAGTACTTTTCAGATGCAATCGTAGATTCTATGATTGATATGGTAATCCCAGACGTACTTAACACATCAGTAGGTCTTATCGCTGATATTAAGTACCTTGACTATGGCGACAGTGCTAAGTTCGATATGAAGAACAATGGTCTGTTCACAGTTGCTAAAGCAGGTTACAGACAGAGAAATACAATTGCACAGGCTAACTATGGTACAACAGTTACTCTTACACCAGAGAATCATGAGCTTACTGTAGTTACAAATATGTATGCTATCCTTGCAGACAGAGAAAAGCTCGCTGAGTATGTTATGAAAGCCGCTCTTTCTATCGAAGCAGAGATGCTTACAGATATTTGGGGCACATTTGAAACAGCCGCTAATGCATCTACAGTACCATCAGCTCTTAAAGTTACTAACTTTACTGAAACATCAGCAGTACAGCTTATTCAGAAGGTTGAGGCTTATAACAGAGCAGGAGCAGTACTTGTTGGTACAGAGCTTGCACTTGCTAAAATTCTCCCATCTAACCCTCAGTACAGATATTTCTTGACTGATGAGATTTGGAAGCTCGGTCATGTACAGCAGTTTAGAAACAGAGATGTTATTCCTGTAAAGCAGATTGCAGATTACAAGTCAACTAACTATGGTCTTGCTCTTAGTGATTCTTACATTTATGTAATGTCACCAGCAGTAGACAAGCCTATCAAGGTTGTTGTTGGTTCTACAATCGCAGACCACACAGAGGACGGATTTTTCAATGCCAACCTCTCTGTTTCCCACACTCTCAACAAGGCTTGGGGTTCAGCTTGCATTACAAATGCAATACAGGGTGTTATTACTGTTTAATTTAATAACAAAACAAACAACAAGGGTGAGTTTAACGACTCATCCTTGTATTTAAAAATATCAGAAAACGGAGGAAATTAAAATGGCAGGTAGACCAAAGAAATCAACTACTAAGACTACAGCAACAGAAGTAGAAGAAGTTGTTGTAGAAACAAAAGAAAAGGAAAAGGAAAACAATTCAGACGCTATTATCGCCGAACTTATGCGACAGGTGCAGTCATTGACGGAAAAGCTCAATGAAAAAGAACAGTCTAAGACAGAAACAGTATCTAAAACACTTCCTACAAAGGTTAAGGTTATTTCACTAATCCCTAATCAGTATAATCTTTCAACTATGGAAGGTGGTAGTGGTAAAGTATTCAGTTTCCCAAAGATGGGTTCTACTGTAATTATGAGAACATCAGAGCTTGAAGATGTACTATCAGTTTCAAAGTATCGTGAGCAGGCAGAGAATGGATATTTTTATATCTGTGACTCTGATGTAGTAGAGGAACTTGGACTCGATTACTCTAACATTTGTGATGATAAGATGATGAAAGATATCATATCACTGAAAGATGATAATTCGGTAAATCTGTTCTGTGGACTCTCAAATGAAGTAAAGCAGTCAGTGGCTACAAAAATGGCAGAAGATTTAGCAGATGGTAAGCGACTCGATAGAAATAGATTACATGACATTAAGAAGCTAACAGATATTGATATTGAAAAGAAATCAGAAGAACTTATCGCTGTTAGAGAAGCAATGACAAAAGATAAAGAATAAGAAAGGTAGCTGAATAATGGGTACAAGTTTTGAAGTCATATATGACAGATTTTTACTTATAATTGAGGATTATCGTTTGGATAACTTGGCTAAAACCAATTATTCAGCGTTCCTTAAATTTTTAAAAGGTTTATTGATTAACTCCATTGATTTATTCGATGGGGTTCTAACAGATTTATCATATTCAGAAATAGAGGAAACTCACACAGTAACTTTAGATAGTGGCGAAACTAAAGAAGTAACTACTACAACACCATATTTCAATAATACATTATCTAGCAAAGAGATTAGTATTTTAGCTATGATATGCGCTTATTGTTGGATGGAGCGACAAGTATTAGACGTAAGACAGTTTCAGTTACACTTAGATTCTAAGGCTTTTTCAGTTAAATCCGAACAAGCTAATCTAAAGCAAAAAGAAATTGTACTTAACGATATGCGTGAGAAATATAAGCATGAAATTTCTGAATATCAGAATCAGAACATTGACAAATTGCCGTTCTTTGGAGGATAATGTATGTTAGAATATTACAGTAATTATCTTTCAAATATTGCTCAAACTCCAAACGAATCATGGAGAGAAAGTCAGCAAGCAGTAATTAATCAGTTATTTGAAGATACGACTCTTGAAACTACTATAGAAGAAGAGAATATACCATTTGATTTTACTTTTCGTAAAATGGATGCTTGGGTAGATATTGTAACAGAAGCTACATTAAATGCAGAAAAGGATGACTCTGATTATAGAGCCATATACTTTAAAGATTGTGGTCATTTATCTATTCGTGGTAGATACTATCGTTTTTATGATAATTATTGGATTGTGTATTCAGACCCTTGTATTGAAGAAGTAATGTCTATGCAAAAGGTTAGACGTTGTAACAATTGGCTTAAATGGGTGGATTCTAAAGGTGTATTACATGAATATCCTTGTGTAGTAGATTATTCACTATCAAGTACAAACGCTCAGACAGCTAGATTGATACAGCAAGCTAACTCTCATGTTACTGTTATTGTACAAGGAAATGCAGATACGTTATCTATATCTAAAAATACGAGATTCATTTTCAATGGGGTCGCGTATAGATTCTTTGCGATAAATAATTATATGCAGAACAACTATGTAGATAAAGACACACCAATATTATTTTTCGACTTCTATGAGGATATGACTATAGACTCTGATAATTTAACTGATAATATAGCCGATGATACAAGAAAAGATTTTACACTCGTTAGTAACGTAACACAGATTAATAATGTAAATGGATATAGCGGTACTCTTGACGTTAAATTATATAATGGAGATACTGAAATATCAGACCCTAATTTAGTATATACATCATATGATACCGATGTTATCACGATTGATAATAATGGAAATTATACTATAGTAGGTAATGAAGGTGATACCGCAACTATATATGTTCAAGTAAAAAATAATAGTTTAGTATCATTAAATATATCCGTTACAGTCACATCTGATGAGTCCGAGGTTTATGAACTTGCTTCTAGTGGCGTAATACCTAGATTGATACAAGGTGATACAATATCTATTGTAGTAAATACCTATAAGAATGGCGAGATAGTAGAAGATACTATAACCTGTGTTCCGAGTTGGAGTGACAACAATTATTATACATTATATCAGACAGCAGAAAACACATGGGAACTTACTAACGTAAGACCTAGTTCTAACACCTTAAATTTGACCTTTAATAGCTCGAATTATGGGGTTGAATTAACTGAGTCGATTAAATTAGTGGCGATGTGGTAAAAGGAGTTTAAAATGGCAAATACAGCGAAAAATAATACATTTAATTCTATGCCACAGATACCGTATCAGATATTGACATATTTAATTGATAATAATGAGAATTTATTTAAGTTATTGAAATATAATTCTACCGATGCATTACAGAAAGACGATTTAACAAAAAAGGAAAAAATCGCTTTATTATATACAGAGGTAGGTAAAGAGGATGATTATCATATATTCTTAAAGCCGTTAATAGGTGAAGAAATGACCGATAGCGTAACTCAGCTTAGATTGTATAAGGCTCGAATTACTCCCACTACTAATCTAAAAGCTGTGTTAAATTATGAATTCGATATCGTTGTCGGTACTAAAACAAATTTAGTATATGATGACAATGGTATTCCATGCTCTAGGTTAGATATGATAGAATCCGAAATTATAAATTCTCTTTGTGGAACAAGTATGTTTGGCGTAGGTGGATTTCAATTTAATCGAGAATTAAGTAATTTATGTGTTCAAAATACGGGATTAAGTAATAGTAAATCTTTCTTTGGTAGTTCATTTGTCTTAGCTTGCAATTGGGTTGAGGTAAGTGAAAATGGCTGTGAATGAACAACTTATAAATTACTATAAAAAAATATATTACGCTAATGAATTACCTGTACCATATAAACTAAAATGTGGTATGGAAATCAATATACACCCAATTAAAGTTAAAGATTGGGAACTTTTTGAAAGCAGTTTGGGAATTTTAACTATGGATAAAAATAAAATTCCCGACCCTAGTATAATTAGTATGAGTTATCTCGACTTTTTATACAAACTTATTTATGAAAAAACCGAAGGGATAGTTAATATGCTGTTAATAGTATTAAACTATTCTCTTGGTGAACAATATGAATATTCCATGAAAAAGCTAGATGGTAGGACTTTTTTAATAATAGATGATAAACAGAATCAGCAAATAGGCAAAATCTCATCTAAAGAATTTGATGAGATTTCTCAAATAATATTAACTTATAATTTAGTTAATTACGACAATCGGAAAATGTCAAGCGATATTCAACAACTTATCAGTGATTATTATAAACTTCAAAATAATGGTAGGACACAAGAGCCTACTTTAGAAGAGAAGAAAGTTTATGTTATTATGAAGAGCGGAATCTCCATACAACAATTAAACGAAATGTCTTATAGAATTTTCTCACAAGTCTATTCAACGGCTTTGGAATGTGATTTATATTTGTCAAACAAAATTATCCAATCTAGTCAAAAGTATGAAACTAAAGGTGAAATAATACACCCATTGCTTGAAAAGAAGATAGATATATTAGATAAAATCTTCAAGGATGCAGATAGTTTCATTAAAGATACAAAAGCTAAACTTGGATAACATAAAGTATATTTAATTATAATAATAAGGAGAAATAAATAATGGCATATGTAATGGCATCAGTCGGAACAGTACAGCTTTTCGACCCATCAAATAATGCTCTTATAGTTACATCTAAAACCCTCTCAGAACAGAGTATGTCTTTTGCTGTAACGGCAGAAGAAGTAAGAGGTGGCACAGGAAATAGACTTTTAGCCAAGTACTATCACGATTCAGCGTTTTCACTTACTCTTACAGACCAGCTCTTTGACTTAGAGTATCTTGCTCTTAACTGTGGTGGTTCTATTACAGCAGGTTCAGACGTAATTACAAATGAGCAGATTACAATTACTACAGCTAATACAATTACAATTTCTCAGAGTGCAGTTAAGTTTAATGGCTCTCTGATGTTGTGGTATAAGAAGTCAACAGACGATGATTCAGCTTATACAGCAGTAGTTATGGATTCAGCTACTACAGCTACAGTAAATGGTCTTGCAGTAGGTGACGTAGTTTGTGTTAAGTATTTTTATAATGCTGATTCAGCAAGAGAATTTACTATTTCATCAACATTTATTCCATCAACTGTATATGCAGTAATGACACTTCCACTTTACAAGAGTGGTACAACAGCTACAAGTTATTCAAGCTCTTCACAGGTTGGTGAAATCCAAATTCGCATACCAAATTTTCAGCTTGATGGAAATCAAGAATTTTCACTTACATCAAGTGGCGTATCAACATCTTCTCTGAATGGCTCTGCACTTGCAACATTTACAAGCGACGCAGGTTGTGAGAACAATGGCTATTATGCTATTATCTCAGAGATTATCTATGGTAAGTCACCTGTAGATAACATTGTAGCAATCGCTATCGAGAACTCAGACATTGACCTCGCTAGTGGAGAAACAGCTACACTTGTAGTATATGGTATCTACAATGATGGTACAACTCCAACAGTAATTGATAACTCACTGTTGACATTTACATCTGGTACACAGTCTGTAGCTACAGTATCAACAAGTGGTGTAGTTACAGCAGTAGCTAGTGGTGAAGCTGTTATCGAAGCTGTAATTACTGATAAACCAACAATTTCAGCTAATGCAGTTGTAACAGTAGCTTAATATAATAAATAAATAATAATAAAAGGGAGGACGGAAATAAATTCTTGTTACTCCCTTTTTTTGTTATTATAGGTGAAATAAAATGTCGTGTCAACATGGATTTTATAAAAAAACAGAAACAAATAGACCGAAACTTTATTGTAAGATAACTAATGACCTATGTGTTTATTCTAAACTTTGTTTAAAAGTTAATAAATACATATACAACGATAAATCAGAGGAATGTATGATTAAGAAAGAAAATAATAAAAAATCAATCCCTAATGGTGCTTATTATGTTCGATTTGTCAAGAACGGATATGCTTACGCTGAATTAGGAGATACAGTTGTCAAGGTAAAATGTGACGACCTCGATGGTATTATTAATTATATTTACATTCAACAGAACAATGATGGTACGTATATAGGTTCTTTAACTCCTTTTGTGAGTAATAATGAAGCTAAGAAAATAACTAAAAAGAGAAAAAATAAAGTAGAAAACAACAATAGTGAGAACGAGGTTTAATTAAACATATGGGCGTTTAATTAAATAACGCTCTTAATATGTGTTTCTATGGTTATCGTTGTACCTATTTAAATCTAAGTTCGCATTATATAGTACAACGCAGTAACTAAGAATTTATATTATATAATGAATATAACAACTTAGATAATTTCTACTTCTTAATAACGGGAGAGAAATGATGGTTGATGAAAATATAAGTATAGACGATTTAATACAGTTACGAAAAAGAATAGATAATATCGAACACCACGATATTTCTGATATTAAAGCCGACATTTCAGAAATTAAATCTGAATTGCGTGGAAATAAAGTTATAATTGAACAGAACACAAAGGTACTAGATAAACTATCAAATACACTTGACGAAACAACTAAGACAATGGTGGAATTGAGTATGAACGTAAAGAATTCCAATTCAAATATTGATAAGCTCGAAAACAAAATAGATGCAGTTAGAAATAATCTTAAAGCTGTAGAAGAAAAATCTAAGTTCGATATAATGTCTTGGATTAGAGATAATTTCGTTAATGTAGTATTAACAATTGGTGTAATTAGTTATCTAGTAACACAAATAATTAAATAATGAGGGCAATATTATGATTAGGAATGGAGAAAACGCTCAGACACTCTTTGGAAAATCTACAGATACTAAACCTGTTAATGGTGTAAATGGAAATCTTTTTTATACAAAAGATGCTTATGTTGAAATAGACACAGGAGATGTTTATTTCTTTGATGAAGATACTAATTCATGGATTTTACCATCATAATATAAGGAGGAACAATAGAATATGGATGTCATTTCTTATGCGCTTTCCAGAAAATATACAAATGATACAGTCATAGGACTTGGAGCTATTAAAGGCTCGAATTGTAGCATCACATCTATCGTGGATAACTCAGATGGTACACATGATATTACTTTCTCATGGAAAGACACATCAGACGTTACACATACTAGTGTATTAACTGTATCTGATGGTGAAACACCAACTTTCTCATCAACAGTTATTACAGGTGGTCATAGAATCACATTTACCACTGATAATCCATCTCAAACAGTATCATTCGATGTAATGGATGGTAGTAAAGGCGATTCGGGAATATCTGTAGTATCATCAAACGTTGATGATAACAATAATCTTACATTTACATTATCAAATGGTAATGTAATTAGTGCAGGAAAAATCAATGCAGTTACTATAGTTGATACTGCATTATCTACTTCAAGTTCTAATCCCGTTGAAAACAAAGTTATCACAAATGCCTTAAATAATAAGGTTGATAAAGAAAGTGGGAAAGGTTTATCTACAGAGGATTTTACAACCGCTGAAAAGGATAAATTATCAAACATTGAAGATAATGCACAAGTTAACGTAATCGAAAAATTGATAATAAACGGCACAGAAGCAACAGTAACAGATAAAGCTGTTGCGCTTACTCTAATCACATCTGCCGTAAGTAATTTACAGAATTATTACTTAAAAAGTGAAACATATACAAAAACAGAAGTAGAAGATTTAATCGGTTCGACTGTTGGTGTTACTATTGAAATCGTAGAAGAACTACCAACAGAAGGACAGTCTAATGTTATTTATTTCTTACCAACAGAAACTACAGACGTATATAGCCAATATCTCTATACTGCTAATGGTTGGGTTTTGATTGGTTCAACTACTGTTGACTTATCAAATTATTATACTAAAACACAAGTAGATACATTATTAGCCGCAAAACAGAATACATTGACAATAGATAGTTTCCCTACATCTTTGTCGAATAATCCTGTAGCTAGTGGTGGTGTATATACAGCTATTGCTCAGATGCAGTCGCAATTTCAGTATAGTAATATGCCTACAGCTAGTGCGGATAATCTAGGTTATGTATATCAGTACATTGGAACAACAGGTACTTATACTCAGAATATGTTTTATCGCTGTATTTACGATGATACCCTTGGAGAATATCAGTGGAAAGAAGTAATTTTCAATGCCACAGTAACAGTAGATAGTGCAATTGATAGTACAAGTGAAAATCCTGTACAGAACAAAGTTATTAAATCAGCATTGGATGAAAAGCAAGATATTATTCAATATTCAACAATGCCAAGTGCGCAAGATAACTTAGGTAAAATTGTGCAGTATAATGGAACTACTACTAGTACATATACAAACGGATATTTCTATAAAGCTGTGTATGACTCAGAGAATGATTTATATTATTGGAAACAGATTGAGTTTTCAGAAGATATTTTAATAGATAGCGCACTTAGCGATAGTAGTGAAAATCCTGTACAGAATAAGGTTATTACTAATGCGATTACTGAAATCACAGATGTAATCCCTTCTGATGCTTCTAGCACAAACCAACTCGTAGACAGAGATAGTTTAGGTACTGCAAGTCAAAAGAATGTTACACCTTATGTATCTCCCGATAATACAGATGTGCCTATTTCATCTAGTGTTTATAGTGCAATTACAAGTGCTGTATATGGTGCATATCATCCAAGTGGAAGTAAAACTATTGCTGAATTAACATCAGATTTATTGGTACTTGCTAATATTGGTAATGTATATAAAATTACAGAAGATGGTGTAACTACTAATTTATTTATTGGCGGTGCGGGTCAAACAATCCATACGGGTGATAATGCAGTTGTTGTATATGGTGGTCAACCTAATACTTTCTTATTTGACTTACAAAGTGGTAGTATTGATTTAACACCTTATCAAACTAAAGCATTAGAAAGTGCTGTTGAGGGTGAAACTACTGTAGAAGATGCTTTAAGTGCATTGAGTACAAATAGTCAAGCGGAAATTGCAACAAGGGCAAAGGTTAGCGGTCATAATATCGGTAAAATAACAAAGCCATCACAAACAGGTTTAACAGGTTTGGATTTTACTGTTAATTTAGATGGTTCTATAACAGTTAATGGAACATCAACAGCTGCTTGGTCATTTATAATGAATGATTCAATGCTATTAAAGGCAGGTAGTTATATACTTTCAAGTGGTATTGGTGCAAATCCTAATTTGTATGCTCAGATTACAAATGAAAGTCAATCTACAAATATTGCAAATACAGCGAACAGCGCAGAAAAAACATTTACGTTAAATGTTGATACAATAGTGGTTTATAGGATTTTCTATCTATCTGGTCAGACATTTGATAATGTTATTGTTAAGCCAATGATTCGTCTTGCAACAGATAAAAGCGCTGATTACGAACCTTACTCTATGACAAACCAAGAAATAACTCCATATGTTCAAGCTATTAGTAATCCTAACCTACTTGATAACCCTTGGTTTACAGTAAATCAGAGGGGGCAGAGCAGTTATACAAATCCAAGTGTCGGAACTCATGTAGTAGATAGATGGGCAGTTAGATACAATCCGAGTAGTGGAGATGTTGCTGTTGCCAATAATATTGTAACACTTACAAGTAATGGTGGATTCCTTATTATTGGTGAGAGATTTGAAGAGAATGTAGGCTTTAGCGGAAAAACAATGACCGCATCAATTATGCTTTCAGATGGTACTATTTACAATGGTACAGATGTTTTCCCTAGTAAAAACGGTGCTGATAAGATAGTTATAGACACAGATGATTTTAGTGTTTATTTCCAATATAGCTCTGCATCTGGTAACTATCCAATGTTAGGAATTACTTGTAAGGTTAATAAGACATTGGCAATCAAAGCAGTCAAACTTGAACTTGGTTCAGTATCAACTCTTGCACAAGACACAGCTCCAAATTATCAGCAGGAGCTTGCTAAATGTCAGAGATATTTTGTTCGTTTCTTTGGAACTAGTAGTGTAGGAACTGGATTTGCGCAAACTTCCACTACAGCATGGATAACAACCGTATTACCTGTACCAATGAGAACACAACCGACATTAACTTTAACAGGTACAATAAGAATACAACACGCTAATGGAATAGGTGATGCGGGTCCAGCAGTTACCGCACTCTCAATTAATACTATTAATAGCATACACGTTAAATTAGACTGTACTTCAAGTGGATTAGTTGCAGGAGAGGGTTGTGAATTAAATGTAAGAAATAGTACTTCATATTTAGATTTTTCAGCCGACCTATAAAAAATATACACAGAAAGGAAACAGATGGCAAACGTAATTTTTCGTAGGGGTACTACATCTGAATTAGCCAATATATCTATTACAGATGGTGCTATCCTATTTAATACAGAAACATATAAAATTTACGTAGACAACGGAACTTCTCGTATTCAGTTTGGTGGCGATACCGACTTGGTTACAAGTATTTCCGAAGCTAGTAGCACCAATACATTTAGTGGCAGTGCTATTGTAAATTTATTCTTACAGAAAACAAGTTGTATCAATTCCGCAAGTACAGCCTTGGCAGTTACGCAAGACAACATCCCACTTGGCTGTAAAGCATTTGCAGAAGAAATTGGTAACTCTGATTTTAGTGGTGTAGGTGCTAGTGTAAGTGCGGCTTTAGTAAATTTGAGTAGTTATGTATCGGCAACTTTGGCAACAGGTGAAACTACTTTAACATTTACTAATAGTAATTTTGGCTCAACTACGGGATTTAGAGTACAGACTGATACATGGGGAGTAAACCCTACAAATCTTAGTTTAAGTGGAACGACTTTGACTGTGACATTTGATAAACAAGATGCAGATGTTGTAGTTAGAGTATTCTATTCTAATATAACATAAATTTAAATATATATAGGGAGTGTTTGAAATAAACGCTCCCTATAAATGAATAAAAAAATAGTACGATTTAGACGTATTAAATAAAACTTTGAAACTTTAATAAAGATTAAAAAATTAAGAAAGAGAGGAAATTTATTATGGCATTTTTTGATTGTCAATCTGGAGGAACGGACTTTCATACAAGTCTTGTCACTAGGTACGCTAGTCAATCTTTATGGCTTTATAAAACTAATTTAGATGAATACCAAACACTTAGAGTTGCAAGAGGTTCATCAAGCACTTCCAATTTGATTTTAGAACAATCAAACGGAACAACCCAAACAATATCATCATTCCCTTTTGAAGTAGATATTAGCAGTATTACCAATAGAACACATATAGCATTTTATATTCCTAGCAATACAAGTAGTGTTCAAATATATGATATATATCTTTTAAAATAAGTATCATCAAACCGAACA
>Ga0310691_10000591_pt1 | contig 65399 bp, 56 predicted proteins | sample 176DNAGHGlowgp2_FD_203887 | JGI IMG/M metagenome (GOLD analysis project Ga0310691, IMG submission 203887) | Sheep rumen microbial communities from Palmerston North, Manawatu-Wanganui, New Zealand - 1766 DNA GHGlow gp2 (v2) (version 2) | ecosystem: Host-associated > Mammals > Digestive system >...
AAGATGCCGAGGTTGGATACCTCGTAAAAGACGATATGGAATTTGCCGCAGGCCACTCCATTCCCATCTGGATGTTCGGCTTTATCTATTGAGGTATCAGGCATTAAAAAAACGCACAACTTCTTGCCCATTATGCGTAAAAGTTGTGCGTAAATTTATAACTAATTGATTATCAATGTAGTTAGTGGTGCTGGGAAGAATCGAACTGCCGACACAAGGATTTTCAGTCCTTTGCTCTACCATCTGAGCTACAGCACCATTTCCCTTTCGGGAATGCAAAGGTAGATAAAAATTGCAGAATTCCAAAATTAATTTGCAAAACGGCGTACAGGCAGGTTGCCGGAGCAAACCGTGCCGCCCGCGGCAATGAGCGGGAGGGGCCCACGAAGTGGGAGGGACGGAGCGAAGCGAAGGGTTTGCGCAGGCAAGCCTGCCTGTCGCCGTTCAGCGATTGGAACGTCCCTGCTGGCCGGCGACGATGACGCCGAGCAGGATCAGGGCGGAGCCGACCGCACCGGCAGGCGTGAGCCGCTCGCCCAGGATGATCATCGCCGAGACAAGCGTAAAGACCGGATTCAGATAGACATAGTTGGTGGAGGTCAGGTTCCCGATCTTCGACATCACCAGATTCCACGCCACGAAGCAGCCCAGGGAAGCCAGCAAACCCAGGAAGAGCAGGTTCCCCCAAACCACGGGCCGGCAGAAGAGCTCCAGCGGCGCGAATTCCCGGCCCAGCAGGAAGGGGAGGATGGTCAGCAGGCCGTAGAAGAAAACCTTCCGGGTCGCGAACACGGCCCCGTACTCGTCCGTCATCTTTCCCATGAACAGACTGTACAGCGCCCAGCAGAGGGCGGCGCCCAGGGCCAGCAGGTCGCCCCGGAGCGACACCTGCACCCGGGAACCGTCGAACAGCATCAGCGCCATCCCGCCCAGGGCCAGCAGCGTCCCGAGCACGAGCAGCCAGCCCGAACCCACCCGCTCCAGGGCGGCCGCAAAACGGTCGCGGCGCAGCCGCCGGTAGGCGAGCGACAGGAGCGCGGTCATCAGCGGCGCGCTGCACACCAGGAACGCCACGTTGCTGGCCTGCGTGTAGGCGAGCGCCGTATTTTCCGTCAGGAAATAGAACGATCCTCCCGTCACGCCCAAGAAGAAGAACAGCAGCTCATCCTTCCAATTGCGGCTCCACAGGCGGCGGGGACCCTTCTGCAGGAGCGAAAGGACCCAGATGCCGAGGTAGGCCATCGTAAAGCGTACGACGAAGATTTCCGCCGGATCCAGTCCGGCGGAAATCAAGGTCTTCGTGCAGACGAAGGTCACGCCCCAGATCCCTACGACGGCGAGGGCGAGCAGATGATACAGGAACTTCGACCTGGCCACGGCGGCTAATACTCGTCCCAGCTCTTGATGGAGATGGCGTCCTGCGGCACGGTGCAGAAGGCCCGGATATAGGCGGTCGCCAGGCGGCTGTTCGTAATGAGCGGCACGTTGAAGTCAATGGCGGCGCGGCGCATCTGGTAACCGTTGCTGAGCTCGCTGTGGGTGAAGTTCTTGGGGATGTTGATCACCAGTTCCACCTGATGCTTCCGGATGAGGTCCAGCGCAGCGGGTGCGCCTTCTTCCCGCTCGTTCGGCCACAGGGCCTTCAAGGCAGGCACGCCGTTCTCGTTCAGATACTTGCAGGTGCCGCCGGTGGCGTAGATGGTGTAATCCTTCTCCGCGAGCAGCTGGCAGGCGCGGAGCAGGTCAGCCTTCTGGATCGGGTTGCCCGAAGAGATGAGGATGGACTTCTGCGGGATGCGGTGCCCCACGGAAAGCATCGACTTCAGCAGGGCCTCGTTGAGGTTGTCGCCGATGCAGCCCACCTCGCCGGTGGAAGCCATGTCCACGCCCAGTACCGGGTCCGCCTTGCCCAGGCGGGCGAAGGAGAACTGCGAGCACTTGATACCCACGTAATCCAGCTCGAAGGGATCGATGTCGATCTTCTCGGGACGCTGCCCGAGCATACAGCGCGTGGCCAGGTCGATCAGGTTGACCTTCAGGACCTTGGACACGAACGGGAAGCTGCGGGAAGCCCGCAGGTTGCACTCAATCACCTTGATGTAGTTGTCCGTGGCGAGGAACTGGATGTTGAAGGGGCCCGTAATATGCAGCTCCGCGGCGATGGCCGCCGTGGTCTTGCGGATCTTGGCGGCGGTGATGCCGTAGATCTTCTGCGGCGGGAACTGGATGGTGGCGTCGCCGGAGTGAACGCCGGCGAACTCGATGTGCTCCGAGATGGCGTAGGCGATCACCTTGCCACCGTCGGCCACGGCGTCGCACTCCAGCTCCTTGCAACGCTGCATGAAGGAACTGATCACGACGGGATGCTCCTCCGACACCTCCACGGCCATGCCGAGGAAGATGCGCAGGTCCTCCTTGCTGTAGCAGACGTTCATCGCGGCGCCGGACAGCACGTAGGAAGGCCGCACCAGCACCGGGAAGCCCACCTCGTCCACGAAGCGGTCCACATCCTCCATCGTCGTCAGCTCGCTCCAGCGCGGCTGGTCGATGCCCAGCTTGTCCACGATCTGCGAGAACTTGTTGCGGTCCTCCGCCCGGTCGATGTCGTGCGCGGTGGTGCCGAGGATATGCACGCCGGCGCGCATCAGGGGCACCGCCAGGTTGTTCGGAATCTGGCCGCCCACGCTCACGATCACGCCGTACGGCTTCTCCAGGCCGCAGATCTCCATCACCGTCTCGAAGCTCAGCTCGTCGAAATACAGCCGGTCGCAGACGTCATAGTCGGTGGAGACGGTCTCCGGGTTGTAGTTGATCATGATGGCCTTGTAGCCGCTCTCGCGCAGCGTCTTCAGGGCATTCACGCCGCACCAGTCGAACTCCACGCTGCTGCCGATGCGGTAGGCGCCGGAGCCCAGCACGATCACGGTGTTGGAGCCGTCCTCGAAAGCGATGTCGTCCGCCTCGCCGTTGTAGGTCAGGTAGAGGTAGTTGGTCGAAGAAGGGAACTCCGCGGCCAGCGTATCGATTTGCTTCACGAAAGGGCGCAGGCCCAGGAAGGCGCGGTACTCACGTACCTTGGACTCCGGCACGCCCAGAACGCGGGCGATCTGGATGTCCGAGAATCCCTGGCACTTGGCCTTCCGGAGCAGGTCAAATCCGATGTCGGTCAGTTTCTTGCAGGACTCGAGTTCCTGGTAGGTCTTCTCGATATTGTCCAGCTTGTACAGGAACCAGCGGTCGATCTTGGTCAGTTCATAGATGCGGTCTGCGGTATAACCCGCCTCGAAAGCGGCCGCGACGGCGAAGATGCGCATGTCCGTGGGGTGGCGCAGCGCATCGTCCAGGTCCTCTTTCTGGAACGGCTTGTTGCACACAAAGCCGTTGGCGCCCTGGCCGATCATACGCAGGCCCTTCTGCATCGCTTCCTCGAAGGTACGGCCGATAGCCATCACTTCGCCGACGCTCTTCATGCTGGAGCCGATCTCGCGCGAGACGCCCTTGAACTTATTGAGGTCCCAGCGGGGGATCTTCACCACCACGTAATCCAGGGCCGGCTCGAAGAAGGCGGGCGTGGTCTTGGTCACGGTGTTCTTGAGTTCGTGGAGGCCGTAGCCCAGGCCGAGCTTGGCGGCGATGAAGGCGAGGGGATAGCCCGTGGCCTTGGAGGCCAGCGCGGAAGAACGGCTCAGGCGGGCGTTGATCTCGATCACGCGGTAATCGTCGCCGTCCGGGCTGAAGGCATACTGGATGTTGCATTCACCCACGATGCCGATGTGCCGCACGATCTCGATCGCCTTCTTGCGCAGGAAGTTGCATTCGTCGTTGCTGAGCGTCTGGCAGGGGGCGACCACGATGCTCTCGCCGGTATGGATGCCCAGCGGGTCGAAGTTCTCCATGTTGCAGACACAGATGCAGTTGTCGAAGCGGTCGCGCATCACCTCGAACTCGATTTCCTTCCAGCCGCGCAGCGACTTCTCCACCAGCACCTGCGGCGAGAAGGAGAAGGACTTGCGCGCCATGGCTTCCAGTTCCTCTTCGTTCTCGCAGAAGCCGGAACCGAGTCCGCCGAGGGCGTAGGCGGCACGCAGGATCACCGGATAGCCCACTTCGCGGGCGGCGGCGCGCGCCTCCTCGATGTTGGCCGCGGCGTGCGACTTGATCGTCTTGACCTTGATCTCATCCAGGCGCTCCACGAACAGTTCGCGGTCTTCCGTGTCGATGATGGCCTGCACCGGGGTGCCGAGTACCTGCACGCCGTACTTTTCGAGCACGCCGCTCTTGAACAGTTCCACGCCGCAGTTCAGCGCCGTCTGGCCGCCGAAGGAGAGCAGGATGCCCTGCGGCTGCTCTTTCCGGATGACCTTCTCCACGAAGAAGGGGGTCACGGGCAGGAAATACACCTTGTCGGCAACGCCTTCGGAGGTCTGCACCGTGGCGATGTTGGGGTTCATCAGAACGGTGCTGATGCCTTCCTCGCGGAGGGCCTTGAGGGCCTGCGAGCCGCTGTAGTCGAATTCGCCGGCTTCGCCGATCTTGAGGGCGCCCGATCCGAGCACCAGGACTTTCTTTATGTTGGAGTCGATCATAACTTGGAAATGAAATCGTCAAAGATGAATTCGGTATCTTCCGGACCGCTGGAGGCCTCCGGATGGAACTGGGCCGAGAAATACGGCTTGGTCTTGTGCCGGATGCCCTCGTTGGTGCCGTCGTTCATATTGATGAAGTAGGGCTCCCAGTCGGCGGGCAGGGAGGCGTCGTCCACGGCGAAACCGTGGTTCTGGGCGGTGATATAGCACTTGTCGGTGCCGCACTGGCGCACCGGCTGGTTGTGGGAGCGGTGGCCGTATTTCAGTTTATAGGTCTTGGCGCCGACGGCCAGGCCGAGCAGCTGGTTGCCCATGCAGATGCCGCAGATGGGCTTCCCGGTCTCCATCGCCTTACGGATGTGCTCCACCGTCACCTGGCAGTGAAGCGGATCTCCGGGCCCGTTGGAAAGGAACAGCCCGTCCCATTCCAGCTGGTTGAAATCGTAATCCCAGGGCACGCGGATGACCTCCACCCCGCGGATCACCAGGTTGCGCAGGATCTGGTGCTTCACACCGCAGTCCACCAGCACCACCTTCTTGTCGCCCTTTCCGTAACGGATGATCTCCTTGCAGCTTACCAGCGCAGCCTGATTCTCCCGGTGCGGATCCGGCACGTCGAACGGGCTCTCGTCGTCCGCCGGGACGATCTTTCCGAGCATCGTGCCCTCCTCGCGCAGGATCTGGGTCAGCAGGCGCGTGTCGATGCCGCAGATTCCGGGGATCTTCTGTTCCGCCATCCAGTCGCCGAGGCTCTGGACAGCGTCCCAGTGGCTGTAGTTCTCGCTGTAATCGGTTACGACCAGGCCACGGATCCATATTTTCTCGGACTCGAAGCTCTTGATGATACCGTAAGCGTCCACTTCCATCGGCGGGATGCCGTAATTGCCCAGGATCGGATAAGTCAGGCAGAGGATCTGGCCCGAAAAAGACGGATCCGTGAGGCTCTCCGTGTAGCCGACCATCGCCGTGGAGAAGACCACCTCTCCGTCGCAAGGGCCGTCATAGCCGAATCCCCAGCCTTCCATTGTGCGTCCGTTCTGCAGGACGAGTTTCACTTTTTTGCGTGTTGCCATCTTATAATGTTGTATTACTCATTTCCAGTCGGCCGCCGCATCCATCAGGGCGGCGATCCTGTCGTTGCACAGATTCCCCAGACTGCCGATGTGCGTGTGCTTCAGGTCGGACGCCTTCAGCCCCGCAGGGTCTGCGCCGGCATAGCTGAAGCGCCCCTCGTTCACCTCGATGCCCACCTGGCGGTACGCGTCGCGGAAGGGCGTGCCGGCGAGCGTGCGCCGGTTCACTTCCTCCACCGTAAAGAGATAATCATAGAGGGGACTGTCCAGGATGTGCCCGTTCACCTCGATGTGCGCGAGCATATAGTCCGTCATCTGCAGGCAATCGTGCATCGCCTCCAGGGCGGGGAAGAGGATGTCCTTCAGCAGCTGGTAGTCGCGGTGATAGCCGTGCGGCATGTTGCTGCACAGCAGCGCGACCTCGTTCTCGCAGGAGAGGATGCGGTTGCACTTGCCGCGCAGGATCTCCCACACGTCGGGATTCTTCTTGTGCGGCATGATGCTGGAGCCCGTGGTCAGCTCGTCCGGGAAGTGGATGAAGCCGAAGTTCGGGCACATATACATGCAGCAGTCCGCTGCGAACTTATTGAGCGTCAGGGCGATGCCACCGAGGGCGGAAGCCACGGCCCGCTCGCAGCGGCCGCGCTGCATCTGCGCCGCCACGCTATTGTAGACGGGGGAGGCGAAGCCCAGCAGCCGGGTGGTCATCTGCCGGTCCAGCGGGAAGGAATTCCCGTAGCCGGCGGCCGACCCAAGCGGGTTGCGGTCCACCACCTTGAACACCCCGCCCAGCACGTTCATGTCGTCCACGAGCGCCTCGGCGTACGCGCCGAACCACAGTCCGAAGGAGGAAGGCATCGCCACCTGCGCGTGCGTGTAGCCCGGCAGCAGCACCTCTTTATACTGCTCGCTCAGGGCCTGGAGGCGGCGGAACAGCGCCAGGACCTCCTCGCGCACGGACAGCAGCTCGTCCTTCAGGAAGAGCTTGATGTCCACGAGCACCTGGTCGTTGCGGGAGCGGCCGGAGTGGATCTTCCCGCCCAGTTCGCCGAGTTCCCGGGTAAGCAGGAGTTCCACCTGCGAGTGGATGTCCTCCACGTCGTCCTCGAGCCGGAAATCCCCGGCCTCGATGCGCTCCGCGATGCGGGCGAGCGCGGCGTCCAGCGTGGCGAGTTCGTCCGCCGTCAGCAGGCCGATGCTCTCCAGCATCCGGATGTGCGCCCGCGAGCCCTGCACGTCGTAGCGGGCCAGCCGGAGATCCAGCACCCGGTCGTTCCCGACCGTGAACCGCTCCACGGCTTCCGTCGCGGAAGTACCTTTATTCCAGAGTGTTGCCATAAAACTTCTCAATAAAAGCGATATATCCGTCAATGCCCTGCGCAATCTCGCGCGCAAGGATGAATTCGTCCGCCTTGTGGGAACGGGCAGACTCCCCGGGCCCCATCTTGACGGCATCCACGGGGATGCGCATCCAGTCGGAGGTGGTGGGGGAGGAATAGCATTCCAAGCCGAGCGCTTCGGCCGTCCGCTGCAGGGGGGATCCAGCCGCCGTCGCGGACGAGCGGTTCGCGAGATTGCGCGCCGTCAGCGTGCTGCGGCACAGCGCCTGCAGTTCTTCCAGGATCTCTTCATTGGTATATTGCTCCGTCGGGCGGATGTCCACCACGAAACGGCAGCGGTCGGGAATCACGTTGTGCGCCGTCCCCGCACTGATCTGCGTCACGTTCAGGTGCACCTCGCCCATCCGCGGGGAGATGCGGCCGAACCTGTGTGCACGCAGGGCGGCGATATCGTCCAGGGCGATGTAGAGGGCGCTCACGCCCTCGCCGCGGGCAGCGTGCCCGCTGACGCCCTGCGCCTCGCCGTCCAGCACCAGCAGGCCCCGCTCACTCGTCGCGGCGTTCATCCCGGTGGGCTCTCCCACGATCACCCACTTCGGCATCGGCCAGTCACGGCCCAGCGGGCCTTCCGCGGAATACAGCCAGCGGGCTCCGTGCGGGCCGGCCACCTCTTCCTCGCGGACGAGGGACAGCAACAGGTTCACGGGCATTTCCCGTTCAAAAAAATGGCGGAATGCAGCAATCATCGACACTACACTTCCGCCATCGTCGTTGGAACCCAGTCCATAGATGATATCGGGGTCGTTGCCGGAATCGAAGGGATCGCGCGTGTAACCGTTGTTCACGGGAACCGTGTCCAGGTGGGCGTCGAGCGCGAGGGTCGGCTTGCCCGGGTCGAATCGTCGGTTCAGCGCCAGGATATTGCCGCCCACGTTGCCGTACGGAATGCCCCAGGCGTCCAGGGCGGCGCCCACGCAGGCGGCGACGGCTTCTTCTTTCCCCGAAAGGGCGGGGATGCGCACCATCTGCCGCAGCAGGGCTATGCTGTCTTCGTGCAAACTCATAGCTTCAATTCCGTTCCGCCCGGCGAAAGCAGGTCGGCGGCGTTCCGGATGACCACCCCGGCGGCACCGTCCCGCAAGGCCTTGAACGCGTTGTCGAGCTTGGGAATCATCCCGTCGGCCACGCGCCCTTCGGCTTTCAGCCGGGCATACGCGCCCGGGTCGAGGACGGGAATCACGCTGTCGTCGTCATTCCGGTCACAAAGTACGCCATTTTTCTCGAAACAATAAAATAATTTTGCCCCCAGCGCCACGCATACCGAAGCGGCCACGGTATCCGCGTTGGTGTTGAGCAGCTGCCCCGCGCCGTCGTGGTTGATGGCGCACAGCACGGGCGTCAGGCCAGCGTCCAGCAGATGCATCAGAAAGCCCCGGTTCACGCTCTCCGGCGTGACGTCGCCCACGAAGCCGAAATCCACCTTCGTCACGCCGTCGGACAGGGTTTTGGGCGGGCGCCGCCGGGCGGTGATGACGCCGCCGTCGCAGCCTGCCAGGCCGATGGCGTTGCAGCCGCAGGCCTGCAGCAGGGCCACGATGTCCTTGTTGCACCAGCCGGCATAGACCATCGTCACGACCTCGAGCGTCTGCGCGTCGGTGACGCGCCGTCCCTCGATCTTGACGGGCTCCTGCCCGAGGGCCTTCTGGACCTGGCTCGCGCGCACGCCGCCGCCGTGCACCAGGACCTTCGGCCCCGGCACGGCCGCGAACTCCCGGCAGAAGCGCTCCAGCGCCGCCGGATCGTCCACCACGTTGCCGCCGACTTTGTACAGGCTGATCATAGGCTTTCCAGCATCCGTTTCATCACCACCTGGGCGGACACGGCGCGGTTCGCCGCCTCCGGGATCACCAGGCTCGTTGGCGCGTCGATCACCTCGTCGGAGACGATCATATTGCGCCGCACCGGCAGGCAATGCATGAAGAAGGCGTCGTTGGTCACGGCCATATGGCGCGCATCCACCGTCCAGCCCATGTCCATGCTGAGGATCTGCCCGTACTTCGACGGATCCGTCACGCCCGGGCAGCTCCAGTTCTTGGCATATACGAAGTCCGCGCCTTCCAGCGCCTTCATCTGGTCGTATTCCACGGGCGCATCGCCCGCGAACGCGGGATCCAGTTCATAGCCGCGGGGATGCGTGATCACGAAGTCCACGTCCGCCGCGTTCATCCATTCCGCGAAGGAATTCGGCACCGCCTGGGGGAGCGAGCGCGGATGCGGGGCCCAGGTCAGGACCACCTTGGGGCGCTTCTTCCTGCGGTACTCCTCGATCGTGATCAGGTCGGCGAAGGCCTGGCAGGGATGCACGGTGGCGGACTCCAGGCTGATCACCGGCTTGCCGCCATATTCGATGAACTGGTTCAGGATCGTCTCCCGGTAATCGAATTCCCGGTCCTTCAGGCCCGCGAAAGAGCGGATGCCGATCAAGTCGCAGTAGCTCGTCATCACGGGGATGGCCTCGCGCAGGTGTTCGGACTTGTCGCCGTCCATCACCACGCCCAGCTCGGTCTCCAGCTTCCAGCTGTCCTGGCCGATGTTCAGCACGATGGGGTTCATGCCCAGGTTCAGGGCGGCCTTCTGGCTGCTCAGCCGGGTACGCAGGCTGCTGTTGAAGAAGACCAGCATGATGGTCTTGTCCTGCCCCAGGTGTTTCCAGGCGAACGGCGTGGCCTTCACCTGCTTCGCTTCCTCGAGCGCTGCGCCGAGGTCGCCGATGTCGCCGACGTGAAAGAAGGATTTCATTGTGCCAGAACTTCAGAAAATGCAGTAAGGAACCGGTCCGCCTCGTCCCGGGTCAGGCACAGCGGGGCCAGCAGGCGGATCATATTGCTTCCGGCCACGCCGGTGAAGATGTGCTTGTCGTAGAGCAGCGCCTTCCGCAGGGGAGCGACACTCTCGTCGAACTCGATGCCGAGCATCAGGCCCTTGCCGCGCACCTCCTTGATCCGGGGGCTTTCCGGCAGCTGGGACTTCAGGTATTCCCCGACCTCCCGGGCATTGTCCACCAGATGCTCCTCTTCGATGATGTCCAGCACCGCGAGGGCGGCCGCGCAGGCCAGGTAGTTGCCCCCGAACGTGGTGCCGAGCATGCCTTTGCGCGCCTGGAACTGCGGGGCGATCAGGATGCCCCCGCAGGGGAATCCGTTCGCGATGCCCTTGCCCAGGGTGATGATGTCCGGCCGGATGCCCGCCCACTGGTGCGCGAAGAACTTGCCCGTGCGTCCGTAGCCGCTCTGCACCTCGTCCAAGATGAGCGCGGCGCCATATTGCCTGCAAAGGCGGGAAAGCGTCTGCAGGAAGCCCTGCGTGGGCACGTGGATGCCTCCGCAGCCCTGGATGCCCTCCACGATCACGGCGGCCACGTCGCGTTTCATCAGCTCCTCGGCCACGGCGTCGCCGTCATTCAGGTCGAGGAAGGTCACGCGGTGATGCGCGTTGAAAGGGGAGACGATCGCGGGGTTGTCCGTCAGTGCCACGGCGCCCGAAGTGCGCCCGTGGAAACTCCGGCGGAAAGCGATGATGCGGTCCTTGCCGGTATGGAAGGAGGCCAGCTTGGCGGCGTTCTCGTTCGACTCCGCGCCGCTGTTGTCCAGGAACAGCGCGTAGTCTTCATAACCGGCGGCCTCGCCGATGCGGCGCGCGAGCTCCTCCTGAAGCGGGTTGCGCACGCTGTTGGAATAGAATCCGATCTTGTCCAGCTGCGCCTTGAGCGCCTCCACGTACTGCGGATGGCTGTGGCCGACGGAGATGACGGCGTGTCCGCCGTAGAGGTCCAGGTATTCCTGCCCCTTGTCGTCCCACACGGTGCAGCCTTTCGCCCGCACGGGCGTCACGTCGAAAAGGGAATATACGTCAAACAGTTCCATAGCGTCAGAATGCGGATGCCTTCAGCCGCAGGCCGGCGTTTTCCGGCAGGCCGAAGGCGAGGTTCATGTTCTGCACCGCCTGGCCGGACGCCCCTTTCAGGAGGTTGTCGATCACGGACGAGACGACCAGCGTCCCGTCGTGCTTCTCCAGCGCTACGATGCACTTGTTGGTATTCACGACCTGCTTGAGGTCCACCGGGCGGTCGCTCACGAAGGTGAACGCCGCGTCGGCGTAAAAGTCCCGGTAGAGGGCGAGCGCCTCTTCGCCGGACAGCGGGCATTCCGCCGTCACGGAGGCGAAGATGCCGCGGGCGAAGTCACCCCGCATCGGCACGAACTGCACCGGCGAGTCGAAGCCCGGCTGCAGCCGCCCCAGCGTGCGGCGGATCTCCAGCAGGTGCTGGTGCTCGAAGACCTTGTAGGTCGAGAGGTTGTTGCTACGCCAGCTGAAATGCGTTGTCGCAGAAGGTTTTACCCCGGCTCCGGTAGAACCGGTAATGGCGGTCACGCGCACGGGCCCGTCCAGCAGGCCGGCGCTGGCGAGGGGCAGCAGCGCCAGCTGGATGGCCGTGGCGAAGCAGCCCGGGTTGGCGATTTTCTCCGCTCCGCGGATGCGCTCCCGCTGCCACTCCGGCAGGCCGTACACATAGCCGTCGGATTCGTCGCGGAAGTCCTGGGCGAGGTCGATCACCTTCAGGCCGGCGGGCCGCTCGTTCTGTTCCCAGAACTCCTTGCTCTTGCCGTGCGCGGAGCACAGGAAGAGCACGTCCGCGGCGCCCAGGTCATAGCTGTCACTGAAGCGCATCTGCGTGTCGCCCAGCAGGCCCTCGTGGACCTCCCAGAGGTAATTCCCGGCGTTGCTGGTCGAATGCACGAAGGCGATCTCCACATCCGGGTGATTCACCAGGATGCGGACCAGTTCGCCCGCCGTATAGCCGGCTCCGCCGATGACGCCCGCCTTAATCATCGCCCTTGAATTCGTCTTTATGATTGCCGTAATAGACGCGCAGCGGCGTGGACGTTACCTTGATGAAGCCCTTGGCCTCCTCGGCCGTCCAGCCTTTCTGCGTCTCGCCGTATTCGCCCAGCTTGCTCTTCACCAGGTCGTCGGGGGAGTCCACGCCCACGGTCGAGAAGCCGTAGGGGCGCAGTTCCAGGGTCACGGTGCCGTTCACGTTGCGCTGGCTGCTCTCGAGCATCGCCTCGATGTCCCGCATCACGGGCTCGAGGTACTGGCTCTCGTGCAGGAACATCCCGTACCAGTTCGCCACCTGGTCCTTCCAGTACTGCTGCCACTTGGACAGGGTGAACTTCTCCAGGAAACGGTGCGCGCCGATGATCAGCATCGGGGCGGCGGCCTCGAAGCCCACGCGGCCCTTGATGCCGATGATGGTGTCGCCCACGTGCATGTCGCGGCCGATGCCGTACGGGGCGCCGATGGCCTCCACGGCCTGGATGGCGGCGATCTTGTCGGTGTACTCCACGCCGTTCACGCTCTTCAGCTCGCCCTTCTCGAAGCCCAGGCTGAGGATCTCCGAACCGCTCTTTTCCACCTGCTTGAGGTAGGCGCTCTCGGGCAGGCCCTGCCGCGAATCGAGGATCTCGCCGCCGCAGATGGACGTGCCCCAGATGCCCACGTTGTAAGAATATTTCAGTTTCGCGAAGTCGGCGTTGAAGCCGTGCGCGTTCAGGTAGTCCACCTCTTCCTTGCGCGTGAGGTTGCCGTCGCGCGTAAGGGTGATGATCTCCATCTGCGGGCACATCACCAGGAAGGTCATGTCGAAGCGGACCTGGTCGTTGCCGGCGCCGGTGGAGCCGTGGGCGATGGCATCCGCGCCGATCTCGTTGGCGTAGCGGGCGATCGCCATTCCCTGGAAGATGCGCTCGGACGACACCGAAATGGGGTAGGTGCCGTTCCGGAGCACGTTGCCGTACACCATGTATTTCAGGCTCTTGGCATAGTATTCCTGCGTGACGTCCAGGGTAACGTACTTGGTCGCACCCAGTTTATAGGCATTCTCCTCGTTGGTTTTCAGCTGCTCGGGGCTGAAGCCGCCGGTGTTGGCGCAGGCGGCGTGGACTTCGTAGCCCTTTTCCTTCGCGAGGTACATCACGGTGTAGGACGTGTCCAGCCCTCCGCTGAATGCCACGACGACTTTCTTTTTCTTATCCATAAGGTTTGTCATTTTGAGCGAAGCGAAAAATCTATTCTCCCGGCGAATGGATCTCCAGGTGCTCCTTCGGGTCGTAGAGCAGCCCGGTGCAGATGCACATCTTGTAGTCGTGGCTCTTGAGGATGTCGAAATGGCGGCAGCCCTCGCAGCCCTTCCAGAACTCGGGATCGTCCGTGAGTTCGGTGTAGGGGACCGGCCGGAAGCCGAACTGGTAGTTCATCTTCATCACCGCCGCGCCGGTGGTGATGGAGAAGATCTTGGCGTCCGGGAAGAGCCGGCGCGACAGCAGGAAGGTCTGTTCCTTGATGCGCTTGGCGATGCCCATGCCGCGGAACTTGTGCGCGACGATCAGACCGGAATTGGCGACAAAGCTCTTGCCGCCCCAGGATTCGATGTAGGAGAAGCCGGCGAATTCGCCCTCGTCGGTCAGGGCGATGACCGCCTTGCCGGAAAGGATCTTGCCGTTGATGTAGGCGGGCGTACGCTTGGCGATGCCGGTCTTGCGTTCCAGGGACGAAATGTAGATCTCCTGGCAGATCTCTTCCGCATAGCGGGTGTGGCGCTGGTCCGCCACCATGACGTTGATGTTCGTTTCCATACAATAAAGCCCCTAATGGCAAGACAAACCGAGATTGTCAATTGCAATTATTGAGCGAAAATTCATATTTGGGATGACTAACCGAATTACCGAATTTCCGAAGATGTGGGAGGGTTCTACGCCTCCTATCTTCGGTCTCGCCTGGAGCTCTGGTAACACACGCATAACATAACTTCGCAAATGTAATTAAATTTTTTAATATCTCCAAATCTTCAGGTCACCGACAGACGACCAGCTCCGGTCAGCAGGCAGGCTTGCCCCTTCAAACCCTTCGGTCGCTTCGCTTCCTCGTCCCACCGCTGCGCTTCGCTTGCAGTCCCACTGCTCATGAGCCACGGACGGCTCCGGTCGCAGGCAGGCTTGCCTCCGCAAACCCTTCGGTCGCTTCGCTCCCTCGTCCCACCGCTGCGCTTCGCTTGCGGTCCCCCCGTTCATGAGCCACGGGCGGCTACGGTTTGCTCCGGCAACCTGCCTGCAGACCTGCGCCAACGTCCGACCGGAGAGGGAATTACAGAGCCGCGGCGAGCGACGCCAGGGCGGCCTGCAGGTTCGAGCGGGGACAGCCGACGTTCAGGCGCATGAAACCGGCGCCTTCCGGCCCGAACATCGACCCGTCGTTGAGCGCCAGCCGCGCCTTGTTCACGAACAGGTCCGCCAGGGCGGGCTGCGAAAGCCCCAGCCGGCGGCAGTCCAGCCACACCAGGAACGAAGCCTGCGGCCGCACGGCCCGGATCTGCGGCAGGTTCGCACGCAGCCAGCCGTCCACGAAATCCACGTTGCCCTGCACGTAATCCAGCATCTCCGCCCGCCAGGCAAAGCCCCGGTCGGTGTAGGCCGCCCGCGTCGCGACCGTCGAGAAGAGGGGCGGATAATCCATCTCCAGCGACTCCAGGCAGCGGAAGAAGCGCTCGGACAGGTCGGGATTGAGGACGATGGCGTAAGAACTCACGACGCCCGCGATGTTGAAAGTCTTGGTGGGCGCCATGAAGGTGATGCTGCATTGCGCCGCATTTTCGCTCACCGAGGCGAACGGCGTATGGCGACGGCCGCCCAGCAGCATCTCGCCGTGGATCTCGTCGGAAAGCACGATGATGCCGCGGCGCACGCAGAGGTCGGCCAGCCGCCGGAGCGTCTCCGCCGGGAAGGCCACGCCGCCGGGATTGTGGGGATTGCAGAGCACCAGCATCCGGGTGCGGGTGTCGATCTTGCGCTCCAGATCCTCCAGGTCCATCTCGTAGGTCTCCAGGAAGCCCTCGGCGTCACAGACCGGGCGCAGGGGATTGTCCACCACCTCGAAGCCGCTCAGTTCCGGCACGATGCGGAAAGGATGATACACCGGCTGCTGGATGATTACCTTGTCGCCGGGCTGCAGGAAGCAGCGGCAGGCGGCGCCCAGGCCCCGCACGACGCCCGGAACGAAGCGGAAGCGGTCCGCGGGCACCTTCCAGCCGTGCAGCCGCTCCACCCAGGCCGACACGACTTCGAAATAATCGTCCCCGGTATCGGGATAACCCAGCACGGGGTGGTCCAGGCGGCGGCGCAGCGCCTCCAGGATGAAATCCGGGGTGCGGAAATCCATATCCGCCACCCAGAGGGGATTGAGGTCGCCGCGGCCGAATGTTTTCGCCAGCGTATCGTATTTGATGCAGCGCGAGCCGCGCCGGGGGATGACTTCATCGAAATCGTACATAAGGGCAACAAATTTACAGCGAGAACAAAATTACTGAAAAAAATGTATATCTTTGCGGCGATGTTTCACCAACCCCATTTTTATGGTAGGAAATGAAGAAATACCTTTTATCGATTGCAGCGCTGCTGCTCGGCTTGCTTGCGCACTCGCAAGAGGCTGACGATCTCGGTAACTACGCCGAGGTCAGTGTCATTTCGCGCCTGGATTTGAACCCGACCTGGTACCGCAGTCCCGCGGAGACCGGATTCGACCTCGGCAATTCTTCAATCTACACCCAATTCGAAGGAAGAACATCCGAACATTTCTCCTGGACCGTCGTGAACCACTGGTTTTCCTTTACCGACTGGCCCTCGGGGGACTTTGAAGCGTTCGAGCTGTTCAAGACGCTCGGCTACTCGGATTCCAACAATTTCATCGACATCATGAAGGCGGACCTGACGTTCGGGTCCTGGACCTTCACCCTCGGCAAGGACTGCATCACCACGGGCGGCCACGAGTATGACGACGACGACTATGACGTCCATACCCCGCTCGCGACCCCGCTGTGGAACGACCTGGCCTGCTACCAGTGGGGCGGCAAGGTGGCCTGGACCACCCCGTCCGAGCTGACCACCTTCAGCCTGCAGATGACCACTTCTCCCTTCGGCGAGCGTCCTTTCGCCAGCGGCCTTTACACCTGGTCCGCGCAGTGGAGCGGCGACTACGACTGGTACTCGCCCCTGTGGAGCGCGACCGTCCTGGGCCGCGAAGCCTCGGAATTCAGCTCCTCCCCGCGCGCATACGACGTCCTCGTCTCCCTGGGCAACCAGTTCTTCTTCGGCGACTGGACTGTCACCCTGGACTGGAGCAACACCTCCGGCATCGCCTGGGAGCCGGAAACTTTCCTGGAGCCCGGCCATATGTTCCACGGGCGGCTGGATTACACCCCCTCCGAGCGCTGGAACTTCTCGCTGCGCAGCAACTACGTCATCACGCCGAAGGACTCCCTGCTTGAAAACTGGTGGAACGTCGGCGGCATCGCCGAGTTCTTCCCGCTGCGCGACTCGGACGCCCTGCGCCTGCACGCGTTCGTCGAATACGACAACCTCCTGGACGCCTTCTCCCTCAATGTAGGAGCCCGTTACCGGCTCAGCTTCAAGCTCTGGTAAGACGATGGCAGGGGAGCACATCATCGACCTCAATCACGTCAGCAAGTCTTTCGGAGACAAGAAGATCCTCGACGACATCAACCTCTACGTCCGCAAAGGCGAGTTCGTGACCCTGCTGGGCCCCTCGGGCTGCGGCAAGACCACCACGCTTCGCCTGATCGCGGGCTTCCTGGCGCCGGACGAAGGGGAGATCCTGCTGGACGGCAGGGACATCTCCGGCATCCCGCCGCACAAGCGTCCCTTCAACACGGTGTTCCAGCGCTATGCGCTCTTCCCGCACCTGGACGTCTATGACAACATCGCCTTCGGCCTGAAACTGCAGAAGGTGCCCTCCGACGAGATCGACAAGCGCGTGCGCAAGGTCCTCAAGATGGTCTCGATGACCGACTACGAGGAGCGCGACGTGGATTCCCTGTCCGGCGGGCAGCAGCAGCGCGTGGCCATCGCCCGGGCGCTCGTGAACCAGCCCAAGATCCTGCTGCTGGACGAGCCCCTCGCGGCCCTGGACCTCAAGATGCGCAAGGACATGCAGATCGAACTGAAGGAGATGCACAGGGAACTGGGCATCACCTTCATCTACGTCACCCACGACCAGGAGGAAGCCCTTACGCTTTCCGACACCATCGTGGTGATGAACGAAGGCAAGATCCAGCAGATCGGCACCCCGACGGACATCTACAACGAGCCTGTCAACTCCTTCGTCGCGGACTTCATCGGCGAGAGCAACATCCTGAACGGCACGATGATACGCGACCGGCGGGTGTCCTTCATCGGCCACGAATTCGAGTGCGTGGACGAAGGCTTCGGCGAGAACGTCCCGGTGGACGTGGTCGTGCGCCCGGAAGACATCTACTTCACCAAGAAACCCGAACGCGCGCAGTTCACCGCCACGGTGAACTCCTGCACCTTCAAGGGCGTCCACTACGAGATGTACGTGGACACCGACACCGGCAACGAACTGATGATCCAGGACTACGACGCCTACCCGGTGGGCAGCACCGTGATGCTCTACATCGACCCGGACGACATCCAGGTGATGGTCAAGGAGCGCACCTGCAACACCATCGAAGGGAAGATGGTCGACGAGACCCACGTCGAACTGCTGGGCGGCGAGTTCGAATGCCTGCCGCAGCCCGGCCTCACGGGCGGCGAGGAGATCGTGGCCGAAATCGCCTTCGACAAGGTGGACCTGCTGGACCACCAGGAAGACGGCGTGCTCGCGGGCGAAGTGCACTTCCTGCTGTACAAGGGCGACCACTACCACCTGACCATCCTCACCGAGGACGGCGACCACCTCTGGGTGGACACCGACGACATCTGGGACAAGGGCGACCTCGTGGGCATCGACCTCGCCAAGGAGGACATCAAGATCCGCAGGAAACATGAAGCGTAGCCACTGGAGTATCCCTTACGCGGTGTTCCTGGCCATTTTCGTGGTGCTGCCGCTGCTGCTCGTGCTCGTGTATGCCGTCCAGGACGGGCAGGGGCACTTCACCCTGGCCAACATCACGCGCTTCTTCTCCGACTCCGACGCCCTCGGCACCTTCGCCGTGTCGCTGGAGATCGCCATCGAGAACACGCTGATCTGCATCCTGCTGGGCTACCCGGCCGCCTGGATCCTGGCGAACAAGGAGCTGAACCGCAGCGCGGTGACCATCGTGCTCTTCATCCTGCCGATGTGGATCAACGCCCTGATGCGCACGCTCGCCACGGCCGAGCTTTTCAACATGCTCGGCTTCCAGCTGGGCAAGGGCACGCTCCTCTTCGGTATGGTGTACGACTACCTGCCGTTCATGATCTATCCGATCTACAACGTGCTCGCCAAGATGGACAAATCCTACGCGGAGGCCGCCCAGGACCTGGGCGCCACCCCGTGGAAGGTATTCTGGAAGGTCACCGTTCCGCTCTCGATGCCCGGCGTGTCCAGCGGCATCCTGATGGTGTTCATGCCCACGGTCAGCACCTTCGCCATCTCGGAATTCCTCACGAACAACAAGATCAAGCTGTTCGGTACCATCATCCAGGAGAACATCAACTCCTCGATGTGGAACTACGGCGCCGCCCTGGCGCTCATCATGCTCGTCATCATCGGCATCAGCACGATGATCACCGGTGACGGGAAGGAAGCGGAGGAGGCGCTGATCTAGGAAGATGAAGAAGTTCCTCGCGCAAACCTACATCTGGATCCTGATGGTCCTGCTGTACGCCCCGCTGGCGTTCATCGCCGTGTTCTCCTTCACGGAGAGCAAGGTGCTGGGCAACTGGACGGGCTTCTCCACGAAGCTGTACGAGAACCTGTTCACCGGCCGGATGCAGGGGAGCGCCTCGCTCATCTCCGCCGTGGAGAACACCCTGCTCATCGCGCTGGTGTCCGCCTTCGTATCGATGGTCCTGGGCACCGTGGCCGCCATCGGCATCCACAACCTCAGCGGCCGCAAGAAACGCGCGCTGACCTTCGTGAACAACATCCCGATGATCAACCCGGACGTCATCACGGGCGTTTCGCTGTTCCTGCTGTTCATCTTCCTGCACTTCAGCCAGGGCTACCTGTCCGTGATCCTGTCGCACATTTCCTTCGGCACGCCCTACGTCGTGCTGAGCGTGCTTCCGAAGCTCCGGCAGATGAACCCGAACATCTACGAAGCGGCCCTGGACCTGGGCGCCACGCCCGGCCAGGCCCTCCGCAAGGTGCTCGTGCCGCAGCTGCGCCCCGGCATGGTATCCGGCTTCATCCTGGCCTTCACGATGTCCCTGGACGACTTCGCCGTGACCTTCTTCACCCGCGGCACGATCGGCCTGGAGACGCTTTCGACCTATATCTATGCGGATGCGCGCAAGGGCGGCCTCACGCCCGAGCTGCGCCCGCTGATGACCCTCATATTCCTGATTATCCTGGTCCTCCTGCTGGTCATCAACATCCGGCAGGCGAGGATGCAAAAAGAAAAAGAGAACCTGTAAAAAGATGATGAAAAGATTCCTGCTCACGCTTGCCGCTGCGGCGCTGCTGTGCGCCTGCGGCCCCGACCGCGAACACACCCTGAAGGTGTACAACTGGTCCGACTACCTGGACGTCGCCGTGATCGAAGAATTCGAACAATGGTATGAAGAGCAGACCGGCGAACCGGTCAAGGTCATCCTCCAGACCTTCGACGTCAACGAGACGATGCTGTCCAAGATTGAGAAGGGACAGGAAGACTTCGACGTCGTGTGCCCGTCGGACTACATCATCGAGCGGATGCTCCAGAAGGACCTCCTGCTGCCCATCGACCGGAACTTCGGCAGCACGCCCGACTACATCTCCCAGTACCTCTCGCCCTTCATCCGCGACTGCTTCGACAAGTTCGACGGCGCCGGCAAGAACGCCAACGACTACGCCGTCGGCTATATGTGGGGCACGGTGGGCATCATCTACAACCCCAAGTATGTCACCGCCGAGGAAGCGTCCACCTGGGACATCTTCCGCAACCCCAAGTTCGCCGGCAAGCTGTTCATGAAGGAGGACGCGCGCGACGTCTTCTCGCAGATCGCCATCTTCCTGCACCACGACGAACTGGAGCGCGGCGAGACCACGCTGGACGAAGTCCTGCGCGATTCCTCCGACGAGGCCATCGCCGAGGTGGAGGCCTACCTGAAGGAGGTCAAGCCGCTCGTGGCGGGCTGGGAGGCCGATTTCGGCAAGGACCAGATGGTGCTGGAGCGCGGCTGGGTGAGCCTGAACTGGAGCGGTGACGGCGTATGGACCCGCGAACAGGCCGAGCCCCTCGGCGTGCCCATCGAGTTCTCCTTCCCCAAGGAAGGCTTCACCCTCTTCTTCGACGGCTGGGTGATCCCGAAGTATGCGAAGAACCCCAAGGCGGCCAGCTACTGGATCAACTTCATGAACCGGCCGGACGTCGTGATCCGCAACGTCACCGAGACGGGCTACGTGTCCTGCAACGCCGCTCCCGAAGTGCTGGAGGCCTTTGTCGACGACAGCTACGAGCCCATCGACCTCAGCTATTTCTTCGGTCCCGACTATACGGCCGTGCGCACCGACCCCGTGCTGTACCCCGACCGTTCCGACATCGAGCGTGCCGGCCTGCAGCATGACTGGGGCGACCGCTCCCAGGCCCTTATCGCGATGTGGAGCCGCGTGAAAGGCGACGACGCCAACGCGATGACGGCCATCGTCATCGGTGCCGTCGTGGTGGCCGTGGCCGCCTTCCTGATCTACCGCCGTTTCGGCGGCAAGAAGCACCGCCGTTCCACCCACCGCAAGAAATAGCCTTTATCCACAGGCCCGAAGATAATCGCCCGGCTGAAAACCAGCCGGGCGATTATTCATTCAGTATCAGCAAGATGCGGGGCGAGTTCGGCCGGATCCACCGGGAACAGTTTCGGGGTGCGGCAGTGGGGGAAACGGTTGAACCACGGGTCGGTGCTGTGGAACCATTCGCTGGAACGGACCGTGGGGGAGAGCCGGAACGTGCGCCGGATCCGCGGGATGGCGGCCTGGGCGCAGACCGTCAGGGCGGTGCGCCCGTCGGACAGCTGCGACACGCATACGAAGTGGTCGCGCACCCGCGTGTCCCGGTCCAGTTCTTCGGGCGTGGACTTGTGCGAGATGGTCAGGTGCCGGCCGTAGGAGGCGTTGATCTCCTTCATCTTGGCACGGAACAGGCGCCCGTGCGTAGAACTGTCCTTCAGGCCCTTCCACGCGATCCACAGGTGGATCATCTCGTGGATCAGCGTATCCTCGACCTCGGCCTCCGGGAGGTCGAAGCGGGTGCTGATCCGCAGGACGAAATCCTCGCGCCCCACGACGCGCCGGCGCCAGTCCCGCTTCACGCGGTACTGCAGCCGGCCCACGAAGCCGCGCGCCTTGCTCAACTTGATGGGAATACGCGGAAGAGCGCCCCCGAAACACATCGCATTGAACGTGTCGAAGCGCTCTTCCAGATATCCGACGGTCGGGATCATCCCTTCGGCAGCAGTTTCTCCCGGAGGTGCTTGAGCATATCCTTGGTCATCGATTCCAGATTGTAGGACGGCGTCCAGCCCCACTCCTTGCGGGCGCACACGTCGTCCATCTTGTTGGGCCAGGAGTCGGCGATGGCCTGGCGGACCGGGTCCACCTCATAACGCATCCTGAACGTCGGGATGTGCTTGCGGATGGCGTCATAGACCTCTTCCGGGTCGAAACTCATCGAGGCGATGTTGAAGGAATTGCGGTGCACCAGGTAGCGCGGGTCCGCCTCCATCAGCTTGATGGCCGCCTTGATGGCGTCCGGCATATACATCATGTCGAGGTAGGTGCCGTGGGCCAGCGGGCACACGAACTCCTCGCCCTTCACGGCCGCGTAGTAGATCTCCACGGCGTAGTCGGTGGTGCCGCCGCCGGGCAGCGTCTTGTAGGAGATCAGGCCCGGGAAGCGCACCGAGCGCGTGTCCACGCCGTATTTGTGGAAATAATAGTCGCTCAGCAGCTCGGTCGCCACCTTCGTGACGCCGTACATCGAAGTCGGGCGCTGGATGGTGTCCTGCGGGGTGTTGTCGCGCGGGGTGTCCGGGCCGAAGGAGCCGATCGAAGACGGGGTGAACACGGCGCAGTGCTTCTCGCGCGCCACTTCCAGCACGTTGATCAGGCCGTTCATCTGGATGTCCCAGGCCTTGAGCGGCAGGCGCTCGGCGGTAGCGGACAGCAGGGCCGCGAGGTTGTAGATGGTGTCGATATCGTATTTGTCCACGATCTCGGCGATCTGCTTGCCGTTGCAGACGTTCGCCTGCTCGGCGGGACCGCTTTCGAGCAGGTCACCGGTGGGCGCGGAACCGGGGATGTAACCGGCCACGATCCGTCCCTGGTGGTAAGTCTTACGGAGTTTCATCGTGAGTTCCGAACCGATCTGGCCGGTGGAACCGATGACGAGAACATTTTTCATAAGTGTGTTATTAATTATCATGCAAATTTATTAAATTTGTAGGAGAAAACGCTAATAAATCCACATAATTCATGTACGGAAAGTTTCAATCTTATCTCCAGAACGAACTGAAGGCCATCGACGACGCCGGCCTGTACAAACGCGAACGGACCATCTGCTCCCCGCAGGGAGCGGAGATCACCCTGGCAGACGGCAGCAAGGCCCTGAATTTCTGCGCCAACAACTACCTCGGCCTGTCCGACAACCCCCGGCTGATCGCGGCCGCCAAGAAAGCCATGGACGAGCGCGGCTTCGGCATGTCGTCGGTCCGCTTCATCTGCGGCCGGCAGGACCTGCACCGCCAGCTCGAGGAGGCCATCTCGGCCTATTTCCACACGGACGACACCATCCTCTATGCGGCTTGCTTCGACGCCAACGGCGGCGTGTTCGAGCCGCTGCTCACCGCGGAGGACGCCATCATCTCCGACGCCCTGAACCACGCTTCTATCATCGACGGCGTGCGCCTGTGCAAGGCCGTCCGCTACCGTTACGCCAACGCCGACATGGCCGACCTGGAGCGCTGCCTGCAGGAGGCCCAGGCCCAGCGTTTCCGCATCATCGTCACGGACGGCGTGTTCTCCATGGACGGCAACGTGGCCCCGATGGACAAGATCTGCGAACTCGCGGAGAAATACGACGCGCTGGTGATGGTGGACGAGAGCCATTCCGCCGGCGTGGTGGGCAAGCGGGGCCGCGGCGTGGCGGAACTCTTCGACCTGTACGGCCGCATCGACATCCACACCGGCACCCTCGGCAAGAGCTTCGGCGGCGCCGTGGGCGGCTTCACGACCGGCCGGCAGGAGATCATCGACATGCTCCGCCAGCGCTCCCGCCCGTACCTGTTCTCCAACTCGCTGCCGCCGATGATCTGCGCCGCGGGCGTCGAACTGTTCAAGATGCTCGACGAATCCGACGACCTGCACGACCGCCAGCAGGAGAACGTGGCCTACTTCCGCGACCGGATGATTGCCGCGGGCTTCGATATCAAGCCCACGCAGAGCGCCATCTGCGCCGTGATGCTGTACGACGCACCGCTGAGCCAGCGCTTCGCCGCCGCCATGGCGAAGGAGGGCATCTTCGTGACCGGATTCTACTACCCGGTGGTACCGAAGGGCCAGGCCCGCATCCGCGTGCAGCTGTCCGCCGCCCACACGCGCGAGCAGCTGGACAAGGCCATCGCCGCCTTCATCAAGGTAGGTAAGGATCTGGGCGTCCTGAAATAGCCTGCGGACATACGGAAACGAGGACGGCCCGGGTCATACCGGGCCGTCCTCGTCATTTTGCTTCCGCCTGTCAGGCGACCTTCTTCTGCGGATCCTTGAAGAGGATGGCGAAGAGGACGCCGACCACGAGGGAATAGGCGGCGAAGATATACCAGGCCGTGGACCAGTTGGCCGGCGTGTTGAACACGTCGCAGGCCTCCACCACCTTGCCCGCGGCCAGCGTTCCGATCGTGGCGCCCAAGCCGTTGGTCATCAGCATGAACACGCCCTGCGCACTGGAGCGGATGTCCGGGGATGCGTTCTCGTTCACATACAGCGAACCGGAAATGTTGAAGAAGTCGAAGGCCACGCCGTAAACGATGCAGCTCAGCACGAACAGCAGCACGCCCGGCCAGGCCGGATTGCCGACACCGAACAAACCGAAGCGGAACACCCAGGCGAACATGGCCATCAGCATCACCTTCTTGATACCCAGCTTCTTCATGCAGATGGGGATAAGTAGGATGCAGAGCGTCTCGGACGCCTGGCTGATTGCGATCAGCGCGTTGGAATTCTTCACCGCGAAGGTGTCCGCCAAGGCGGGATTCTCCGCGAAGGAACCCAGGAAAGTATTGGCATAGCCGTTGGTAATCTGCAGCGCGGCGCCCAGCAGCATCGAGAAGATGAAGAACACGGCGAACTGCGAATCCTTGAACAGGCTAAACGCCTTCAGGCCGAAGGCTTCCGCCAGGCTCTGGGACTCGCCGCGGTTCGTATCGCAGGCGGGCATCGTGAGGGCGTAGGCGGCCAGCACCAGCGACAGCGCGCCGGACGAGAACAGCTGCGTGTAGCTGTCCTGCATCGCCACGCCGCCGATCTTCACGAAATTCGTGGCCAGCATGCTGATGATGAAGCCGATCGTACCGAACACCCGGATGGGCGGGAACTCCTTCACCGGATCCATCCCGTTCTTACCCATCGCGCTGTAAGCCACCGAGTTGGAGATGGCGATCGTGGGCATATAGAAAGCCACGCTCACGCTGTACAGGGCGAAAAGGGGACCGAACTGGACGCTGTCCCCGGCGCCCATGCAGTACAGGCCCGCACCGATCATCGCCAGGCCGGCCAGGCCGTGGCAGAGCGACAGCGTCTTCTGTGCCTGGATGAATCGGTCCGCCACGATACCCATCAGCGTGGGCATGAAGATGGACACGATGCCCTGCATCGCGAAGAACCACTTGATCTGGGGGCCGAGCCCCGCATTGCCGAGATAGCGGCCCAGGGAGGTCAGATAGGCGCCCCAGGCGCCGAACTGAAGGACCAGCATCAGGATAAGCCTGAACTTGAGCTGTGAACTTTTCATTTTATTCCGATTGTGTGTTCAACTAACAAAAATAAAAATTTTTCACGGGATTTCACTATCTTTGAACGATGATATTCACGAAGACCGCAAGCGACCCGCATTCCGCCGCCCGGGCGGGCGTCATCGAGACGGACCACGGCTCGATCCGCACGCCCATCTTCATGCCCGTAGGCACGGTCGGCTCCGTGAAAGGCGTCTGGCACCGCGACCTGCGGGACGATATCGGCGCCGAAATCATCCTCGGGAACACCTACCACCTGTACCTCCGGCCCGGCCTCGGCACGCTGAAGGCGGCCGGCGGCCTGCACGCCTTCGAGGCCTGGGACCGCCCCATCCTCACCGACAGCGGCGGCTTCCAGGTGTTCTCGCTCAGCCCTATCCGCAAACTTACCCCCGAAGGCTGCACCTTCCGCAGCCACATAGACGGCTCGAAGCACGTCTTCACCCCGGAGAACAACGTGGACACGCAGCGCATCATCGGCGCGGACATCTGCATGGCCCTCGACGAATGCTGCCCGGGCGATGCCGACCACGCCTACGCCCGCAAGAGCCTGGACCTCACCAAGGGATGGCTGGAGCGCTTCGCGAAGCGTTTCCGCGAAACGGAGCCCCTGTACGGCTACGCCCAGACCTTCTTCCCGATCATCCAGGGCTGCGTCTACCCCGACCTCCGGCGCGAGGCCGCGGACCACGCCGTGCAGCTGGAGGCCGACGGATACGCTATCGGCGGCCTGGCGGTGGGGGAGCCCACCGAAACGATGTACGAGATGCTCGAGCTCGTGTGCCCGCTGCTGCCCCCCGACCGCCCGCGCTACCTGATGGGCGTCGGCACGCCCGCCAACATCCTGGAGGCCATCGAACGCGGTGTGGACATGTTCGACTGCGTGATGCCCACCCGCAACGGCCGCAACGGCATGCTCTTCACCCGCAACGGCGTGATGAACATGCGCAACGCGAAATGGGCGGAGGACTTCTCGCCCATCGAGGAAGGCGGCGCCTCCTTCGTGGACCGCACCTACACGAAAGCCTACCTGCACCACCTGTTCGTGGCCGGCGAGATGTTCGCCGCGATGCTCGCGAGCGAGCACAACCTCGCCTTCTACCTGTGGCTCGTCCGCGAGGCGCGGGCGCACGTCGAGGCCGGCGACTTTGCGGCCTGGAAGGCGGCGACGCTGTCGGAAGTAACCCGTAGAATCTAGCACAGGATGTTCGGAATCAAGAAGATAGACTGGTACATCTCGAAGAAGTTTCTGCTGACTTTCTTCTTCGCGATGCTGCTCATCATGGTCATCGTCATCATCTTCGACCTTTCCGAGAAGATCGACGACTTCGTCAAGAACGAGGCCCCGCTGAAGGAAATCCTCTTCGACTACTACCTGAACTACATCCCATACTTCATCAACATGTTCTCCTCGCTGTTCGTCTTCATCACGGTGATCTTCTTCACCTCCCGGCTGGCGGCGAACACCGAGATCATCGCCATCCTCTCGTGCGGGGTCAGCTTCCACCGGATGATGGTGCCGTACATCGTCACCGCGGTGCTGATCGCGCTGCTGTCCATCGGGCTCAACCTCTTCGTCATCCCGAACTCCAACGCCACCCGCATCGACTTCGAGGCCAAATACGTCAAGCGCCACAACAACTACAACCTGCGCGACATCCACTACCAGATCTCGCCGGGGCAGTTCGTCTATATCGAGTCCTTCAGCCGCTGGAACAACACCGCCTACAAATTCACCATCGAAGACATGGAAGGCCACCGGCTCGTCCGCAAGGTCAGCGCCGAGACCGCCGTCTGGGACACCGTGATGGACGGCTGGCACCTGCGCAAGGTCTTCACCCGCGACTACACCGCCGGCCTGTCCGACCGCGTGGTCTACAAAGAGAACGTGGACACCGTCATCGCCTTGAAGATCAAGGACCTGTTCAACAACGAAAAGACGGTCGAGACGCTCCCGGCGCGGGCCCTCGCCGAACTCGTGGCCACCCAGAGGCTCCGCGGCGACGAAAACGTGATGTACGCCCAGATCGAGCAGCAGCGGCGCCTGGCCATCCCGTTCTCCGCCATCATCCTGACCATCATCGGGGTCTCGCTGTCCGCCCGCAAGCGGCGCGGCGGCATCGGCTGGAACATCGGCCTGGGCATCGCTCTCGCGTTCTCCTACATCCTCTTCCTGCGCCTCAGCGAGATGTTCGTCTACACGGACACGCTTCCGCCGGTCATCGCCTTGTGGCTGCCGAACCTGCTGTATATCGGCATCGCCGCATTCCTGTATAGAAAAGCCTGTCAATAAACCCGTTAACAACAAGTCATTCCCGGCCCCGGGAATCAGCAGAATATGAAAGTCAAAGTAATCAACAAGGGCGCCAATCCGCTGCCCGCCTACGCGACGGCATTCGCCGCCGGGCTGGACGTCCGCGCCGACAACGCCGAACCCATCGTCCTGAAGCCGCTCGGACGGGCGATCGTCCCCACCGGCCTGTATCTCGAAATCCCTGCCGGCTACGAAGTGCAGGTGCGTCCCCGCAGCGGGCTTGCCGCCAAGAAGGGCATCACCGTGCTCAACGCTCCCGGCACCATCGACGCGGACTACCGCGGCGAGGTTTGCGTGATCCTGGTGAACCTGGGCGCGGACGATTTCGTGGTGGAGCGCGGCGAGCGCATCGCGCAGCTGGTGCTCGCCAAGCACGAGGTCATCGAATGGGAAGAGGCCTCGGAACTCGCTGACAGTGAACGCGGTGCGGGCGGATTCGGCAGCACCGGCGCCAAATAGTCCCTGGCTATGGAAGAACTCTATCGGATTTACCTTTCCTGCGGCGGCCGCGTGACCACCGACAGCCGCACCATCCGCGGCGGGGAGTTGTTTTTCGCCCTGCGCGGCGAAAACTTCGACGGCAACGACTACGCCCTGAAGGCCCTCGAAGCCGGCGCCGCCTATGCGGTGGTGAACGACGACGTTCAGTTTCCTGAGCCGGTCCCGGAGCCTGTCGAGGGGCAGGTCCCCGAGCCTGTCGAGGGGCGCCTCATCCGCGTACCGGACCCGTTCACAGCCCTGCGCGATCTCGCCGTCTGGCACCGCACGCACGTACGCGGCGGGAAACTGCCCGTAATCGGCCTCACCGGCACCAACGGCAAGACCACCACCAAGAACCTCATCGCCGCTGTGCTGGCGCGAAAATACCGCGTCACCGCCACCCAAGGCAACCTGAACAACGACATCGGCGTGCCCCTGTCGCTGCTTTCCATCACCCCGGACACCGAGATCGCCGTCATCGAGATGGGCGCGAACCATCCCGACGACATCGCCAAGCTGGTCCGCGTGAGCCAGCCGGACTACGGCCTCATCACCAACGTCGGTCGCGCGCACCTGCTCGGCTTCGGCTCCTTCGAGGGCGTCAAGGCTGCGAAAGGGGAGTTGTACAAGTGGCTCGGCGCGCACCGCGGCTCGCTCATCTTCCTGAACGAAGACGACGCCGACCTGCGGGAGATGGCGGCCCGGGAGGCCTGCCACGTATTCGGCTACGGCATTCAGTATCAGGGCGTTGAAATCCTTCCCGCGACGCCGGAGGAGCCTTTCCTGCGGCTGAAGCTGGGGGCGGACGTGATCCGCACGCAGCTGGTCGGCGCCTACAATGCCACGAACGTGCTGGCCGCCATCGCGGTGGGCGACTACTTCGGCGTTCCGCGGGCGGATGCGATTGCCGCGGTGGAGGGCTTCGTGCCGTCCAACAACCGCTCGCAGATGACCCGGACCGCTTCCAATACACTGATTGTGGATGCCTACAACGCAAACCCGTCCTCGATGCGCGCCGCGCTGGAAAACTTCGCCCTGGTGCAGGCGGACCGCAAGCTGGCGCTCCTGGGCGACATGCGGGAACTGGGCGCGGAGTCGCTCTTCGAGCACGTCAAGGTTCTCGAGCAGCTCCGTTCCGCCGGCTTGGACGCTTGCCTCGTCGGCGAGGAGTTCCGGAAAGCCCAGGAATTCCTGGAGACCTCCCCTCAGCCCGTCATTCCGGCCTCGACCCGGAATCTCCTTCCGCGCTGCGACTGGTTCCCGAGTTCCGAAGCACTCACCGAATGGCTTGAAAAACACCCCGTCCAGGGCGCCGTCATCCTCATCAAAGGCTCCCGCGGCATCCAGATGGAAAAAGTCCTCGACCGCCTGTAGCGCCCGGAACCCGGTGTTTGAAATTGTGATAACCCATTGATTATAAATATGTCCCGGCCCCGATTCTTTTTACTGTTCCCGACCCTGCTGACCAGCCTTTTCGGCTCCTGCCAGCGCTACGAAGACCTCTCCGCCGACACCTTCCTCAGCCGGCTCGGCACCGAGCCGGATGCCCAGCTGGTGGATGTCCGCACCCCCGAAGAATTCGCTGCCGGGCATCTGCCCGGAGCACGCAACATCGACTGCCTGGCCGACGGCTTCCTCGACGAGGCACAGGCCGCGCTGGATGCCGGCCGGCCCGTCATGGTGTATTGCCGCACGGGCAAGCGCAGCGCGGATGCCTCCAAACGCCTCGCCTCCGCGGGCTTCCGCGTCCTGAACCTGCTGGGCGGATATGCCGGATGGAGCGATGCGGGACTTCCCGTCCTGAGCGCCGCCGACGATCAGGTGGAAGCCGAATATGCCGGAACGCTGCTTACACCGGGTACGCCCGCGCCGGACTTCCGCTTGAACGACATATATGGCAATCCCGTCAGCCTCAGCGACTTCCGCGGGCAGAGCGTAGTGCTGGTCTTCTGGGCGTCCTGGTGCCCGGACTGCCGCGCCGAGGTCCCCGACCTCAAGAAGATGGCCGCCGAAGCCGACCCCGCCCGGGTCCGCTTCGTGTCCGTTTCCTTCGACCGTGAATTCGACGCGCTGGTGAAGTTCGCCGCCGGGCAGGAACTCCCCGGCGTGCAGCTCTTCGAGCCCGCCGGCAAGGCCGGCTCCGCCGTCGGCGCCGCCTTCGGCGTCCGCTGGATTCCGTCCCTGTATCTGATCGGGCCTGACGGCAACGTCGTCTTCGGCACCGTCCTCGCCCCCAAGATCGCCGCCGCCCTGCGCGACTACCCGACCCGCCTCCTCGCTCCCGGCGCCGCCGCTCCGGCCGACGCGTCCGCCGCTGCGGGCTCTGCCGCCACCCGCCAGCCCTGCGACGACGAATCCTGCGCACTGTAGGCCAACGTGAGTTGGAAATCCTTGATATTCAATATTATATCAGAAGACTATACCCTTCCAGATGGGGGATAGTCTTTTGATAATATATTGAACAACAATTATTTTCAGCTCACGGATACTGATGAAAAAAACGTCCGATTTGCACGTCATCCGCATTTGCCTGCGCTCGGAACATCTCCGCCAGGTGGCGCTTTCGATTCTCCGGAAGATGCAGCAGCGGTAGACCGGGCCCCAACAACTTATAATGATCTGCAATTCTGCACATCTCCCGTATCGGAACATCTGAAAACGGCTCGTAGACCTCCCCGACATCGAACTCTTTACCTTTCGAATAGTCCGTTGCTTCTACCATTTTATCCCAACTTCCAAACAACTCCAGGCAGCCCTCCCGATCTAAGAAAAAATACAGTTGGAGGATATAATCCGTCAACTGCTCCCTTTCTATTTGTCCAAGCCCAGCAAATAATTGATGCAGAAGTGCATAACGCATATACCTGCCACAATGGAACTCATGCTCCACCATTTTCATCGCATCCCGCAGCGCCCATCTGCATCGACTCAGGACCGGCCGCTCCGAAAAGGGATAATCCTGCTCATAATACGCCAGGAAAGTCCATCTGTCATCCACAGCGCGGGTGCATAGTTTTTTCTCCACCGGATTGTTCATTACATAAATCAGCGCGGACCTTTTATCTTTGTCAGTATATTTCGCCGCACTCCCGAATGGACCTTGGAACAGGCGCCCCCGCCGCCCGCACTCTCGGTTATATTCCCGAGTGAACGCAATGTTGATATTCGACTCGCAGGAAATCATCTGCTGCAAATCCCGCGGTGCAGACAATTTATGCGTATGATTGTACATATGGCAAGCAGCCAGGACCCGGACATTATATCGTCGAGACATGACCGATTCAATGGTATAGTATACCAGATGATCCAAGGTCCTATAAAACAAAGCTCCACGGTCTGCAGTAATTTTGTAAATATGTTGGAAAGAACTCCGCGGCGCCTTCCTTTTGACAATTCTGTTTTTCATTTAGTGAGCGATAAGTTTTTGGTACATAGTTATTTATCAATTGTTTATACTCCTCCGGACAGGGTAAAATAGTGCAGCAACTCCTTGATTTCGAATGAGTTTCTGCTCACGCGATATTCAGCAAGCTGAACGAACGGGCTCACCATTTATAGCGGTATTGGAGCCGCAGTTCCAGGCGGCCGGGCTTGGGGGTGAGGTTCCAGGGGTATTGGACCGTCTCCAGGCGGAGCCATAGGCTGTGGCCGGAACCGGAGCGACGAGCCGTGGGGAATGCCGCGCCGGAAATCGCCCCACCACCCGCACGGGAAGGCGAATCGCCGGCTCCGGACCACAAGGACCGGCGGGGGAGGTGCCAGAAGGCGTATAGCGAAGCGTTCCAGCCGCGGCCGTAGCGCGCCGGGACAGTGAAGGAACCGGGGGCGTCCCGTTCATAGACATAAATCCGGTCGTCCCAGTCATCCACCTTGAAGATACCGCCGCGCAGATACACGGCAAAGGCGTCCGTCTTCCGGCCGGCTTCGGCGTACCAGCTCCAGGCGAAGCCCCGGTACCACACGGCATCATACCGCCCGGAGAGCAGCCAGAGGCCGTATTCCGCCGCCAGAGCGGCCCGCAGCTCCACCCGCAGGTCCCGGTTCCGGCCGGAAGGAGAAGGGGAGGCGGCCACCGGGGGAGCGGGATCCGGCCGCCAGCGGGCGACCAGTCGCAGCTGGGGGCGCAGGACCGGCACCCGTGAAAGCGTATCGGCCGCCGTGGCGGAAATCGCCCGGAAGCGGCCGCTGTCCAGCGAGAAAACCGGCTTCCACTGCGTCACGGACTTGATCTGCGGCTGCCCGTCACCCGCCAGCCAAGCGGCCGGCGACGGGGGAGCAGGGGACACCCCGGTCCCTTTCAACCCGGCATCCAGCGTAGATTCGAAAGACGGCCCGGCATAGCCCACGGCCAAGCCGCTGTACTCCTTCGAAGCCGGCCCGAACCAACGCCCGACCAACGCCCATTTGTGTCCGTATTCCGGCACCCACACCGTCCCGGCAAGCGCCGAAAAGGCACCCTGCCAGGTCGAGGCCAGTTCGCCGAACAGTCCCCAGCCGCCGGGCAGGGACCACCGCGCCTCGAAACCCGCCGCCTCCGAGGTGGCCGTGAGTCCCAGCGTCGCCGTCCGGGCGGTATAGGTCAGGTTCAGGACCGGCAGGCCAGCCCCGGGGACCGTCCCCAGATCCTTCCAGGTACTCCCGAAAGAATAGCCGGCCGAAAGCCGCCAGCGCCCGAAATGCCAGTCCGTCGCCACCCCCAGCAGCGACGGCGAATACGAACCGGTGGGCGCAAAACCGTTCCCGTTCCGGCGGAAGGCGCCCATCGACGAATATCCGCTCATCCGGAAGCCGCTCCACAGCACCAGCCCTTGTCCGAAACGGGCCTGGAAATGCCCCGCGATGACCTGCCCCAGCGCCCGTCGGCCATAATAAGCGGCGCTGAAGGTAGGGCTTCCCAATCGCGTATCAGACAAAGTATTGCGGGCAGAGAAATATACCACCGCCCGCTCGCCCAGCGAGGCGTCCAGTTTCACCCCGCCGGCTCCGGTCCAGGAAGCCGCCAGGTCATTCCGCGCCGTCCCGCGCACCGTCGCCGATCCCGACAGTTTCAACGATTCCCGCTGCCCGGGCACGAAACCCGCCGTCCCCAGCGTCGCGAACTCCCGAAGCGCCTGCACGGTCTCGGAAGAAAAGCCGTCCACCAGCGCCAGCTCCGACCACGACAGCACGGCTCCCGTCCGCGCACGGTAATCCAGCAGGGAAGCCACCTGGAAAGGCGTCAGCAGACCGCTCGCCAGCAACTTGCTGCGCCCGGCGGCATTCAGGTCGACCGGATGCGCCGCCAGCGCCTCCCATCGCGAAAAGACATCCTCGGAAAGTTCCTCGACGCACGACGCGCCGGTCAGCGTCAGAAGGGCCTGCTCGAAGCCCGGCCCCGGCCCGGAAGCGGCGCTTCCGGCAAAAAATGGCCCCAAGAGCCCCCACAAAAGAAGAAGCGTTTTCATAGTCGTTCAAGTTTCATCCAAAATTATAAAATAATTCGTAACTTTAACCACTCAAACCAAACCCGATGGAAGATAAAATCAAACTTCACGACAAAGTCTTCAAGCCGTACATCCGGCACGACCGCATCATCGCGGCCATCGACGACGTAGCGGACAAACTCAACCGCGACTTCTACAACTGCCCGGACGTCCCCGTCATCCTGTGCGTGCTCAACGGCTCCATCCCCTTCACGGGCGAGCTGCTCCAGCGCATCACCTTCCCCTGTCAGGTCATCTCCATCAAGATGTCCTCCTACCAGGGCACCCAGAGCACCGGCACCGTCCTGAACGTGATGGGCCTGACCAGCAGCGTCAAGGACCGGCGCGTCATCATCTGCGAGGACATCGTGGACACCGGCAACACCATCGTGGCCCTCAAGGAGATGCTCCTGGACAAGGAGGGCGCCGCGGACGTGCGCATCTGCACCCTGCTCGTCAAGCCGGACGTCTATGACAAGCCCGACAAGTTGGACTACGTAGGCATGGAGATCCCCAACGCCTTCATCGTCGGCTTCGGCCTCGACTACGACGAGCTCGGCCGCAACAACAAAGACATCTATGTAATCGACGATAACCCCATGAAGAAGTACTACATCCTCTTCGGCCCTCCGGGCGCCGGAAAAGGCACCCACGCAGGCGCCATCGCCCAGAAGTACAACCTCAAGCATATCTCCACCGGCGAACTGCTCCGCGCGGAGATCGCCGCCGGCACCGAACTCGGCAAGCAGGCGAAATCCCTCATCGACGCCGGCATGCTCGTGCCCGACTCCGTCGTGGAGGGGATGATCGAGACCGCCTTCGACACCGTCAAGGGCGTGGACGGCTTCCTGCTGGACGGCTTCCCGCGCAACCTCTCGCAGGCCGCCGACCTCGATGAGATCCTCGACAAGCGGGGCGAGTCCGTCACGGCCGTCGTGGGCCTGATGATCGACGACGACATGATCTTCCAGCGCATCCGCGGCCGCGCCATCATCGAGGGCCGCGCCGACGACGCCTCCGACGAGACCATCGCCAACCGGATCAAGACCTACCACACCCAGACCGAGCCGCTCATCGACTACTACAAGGCGGCCGGCAAGTACTGGGAGGTGGACGTGGACGGCGGCACCATCGAGGAGAACCGCGCCCGCGTGCTCGCGAAGATGGAAACCATCGCATAGACAATGGCCGACAACTACCTCGAAAAGCGCTACGAGGAGGTATTCGGGAAGGGCGCCAGACCCAAGGCGCCCGCCCGGCCTTCCCTCGACCGGCTCCTGACGCTGGACCGCAGCTTCCGCGGCTACGACAAATCCTACGTCGTGCACCGCCGTCAGCTGGACACCCTCATCGCGGTGAACCCGAAGGTCGCCTCCAGCATCAACATGCAGCGCCTGCGCTTCCGTCCCGTCGTCAAGGGGCCGGAAGCCGACCTCGTCAACCAATACATCCGGATGGGCAGGGGACTGCCCGAACTGCACCTGCCCTTCCCGGGCACGGAACCCGAAGCCTTCCTCATCGTCTGCAGCACCGCGCCGGAGAACCCCGGCATCCTGATCGACCTGGGCATCTCCCTCCAGGCCATGACGCTGAAAGCCGTGGAGATGGGCCTGGGCTGCCTGATCATCCGGAACTTCGACCGAGAACCCATCCGCGAGGGCCTGAACCTCCCGCTCGAGCCGATCTGCGTGCTCGCCGTGGGAAAGCCAGGCGAGAAGATCGAGCTCGTGCCCGTGCACGAGGGCGATCCGATCGGCTACTACCGCCGCGACGGCGTACACTTTGTCCCCAAGCTGACCGCAGAAGACCTGACCATTTAACCTGCACCCAAGAATGAAAATCGCCATTGCCGGCACCGGCTACGTCGGCCTTTCCATCGCGACGCTCCTCGCACAGAAGCACGAGGTCACGGCCGTGGACGTCATCCCCGGGAAAGTGGAGCTGCTCAACTCCCGCCGGAGTCCCATCCGGGACGAATACATCGAACAATACCTCGCCGAAAAGCCCCTGAACCTGAAGGCCACCCTGGACGGAGCGGCCGCCTACCGCGACGCCGACTTCGTCGTAATCGCCGCGCCCACCAACTACGATCCGCAGCGCAACTTCTTCGATACCAGCCACGTAGAGGAGGTCATCGACCTGGTCCTGAGCGTGAATTCCACGGCGGTGATGGTCATCAAGTCCACCATCCCGGTGGGGTTCTGCCGCAGCATGTACGCGAAGTATGCGGACCGCGGGCTGAAGCTGCTGTTCTCGCCGGAGTTCCTCCGCGAGTCGAAGGCGCTGTACGACAACCTGTATCCTTCCCGCATCATCGTCGGATACGGTTCGGAACTGCAGGCCGAGGCGGAGACGTTCGCCGGCCTGCTGAAGGAAGCGGCGCTGAACGAGCCGCCGGTGCTGCTGATGGGCACCACCGAGGCCGAGGCCGTGAAGCTGTTCGCCAACACGTATCTGGCCCTGCGCGTCAGCTTCTTCAACGAACTGGACACCTACGCCGAGATGAAGGGCCTCGACACCCGTTCCATCATCGACGGCGTGTGCCTGGACCCGCGCATCGGCGCACACTACAACAACCCTTCCTTCGGCTACGGCGGCTACTGCCTCCCGAAGGACACCAAGCAGCTGCTCGCGAACTTCAACGACGTGCCGGAGAACCTCATCGCCGCCATCGTGGAGAGCAACCGCACCCGCAAGGACTTCATCGCGGACCGCGTGCTCGCGCGCGCCGGCTACTACACCGCTTCCAGCGCCTGGGACAACGCCAAGGAACACCCCGTCACCATCGGCGTCTATCGCCTCACGATGAAGACCGGCTCCGACAACTTCCGCCAGAGCGCCATCCAGGGCATCATGAAGCGCATCAAGGCCAAGGGCGCCACCGTCATCGTGTACGAACCCGCCCTGGAAGACAGCACCACCTTCTTCGGCTCCCGGGTCGTGAACGACCTCGCCGCCTTCAAGGCCCAGAGCGACGCCATCATCGCCAACCGCTATGAAGCGGCCCTGGACGACGTGGCGGACAAGGTTTACACCAGAGACATCTTCAAGCGGGACTAAGCCCGGCATACCACCACACTGAAACGGATAACCTGCATCTATGAAACTGACCTCTTTCTCCCTCCGGCCCTCGCGCCGGCGCCACACCACCGCCGAAGCGTTCATCTTCCTGATCCTGCTGGTGGGCGTGTTCGTGGGCCTGGGCTCCCGGATGGGCAGCAACAACCTGATGAACACCATCATGAACACGGCGCACAACCTGCTCTTGAACACGGTGTTCTACCTGATGGGCATCACGGTGCTCACCGGCGCGCTGTCCAAGCTCCTCTCTGAATTCGGCGTGGTAAGCCTCGTCGAAAAGCTCCTGCGCCCGCTGATGAAGCCGCTCTACAACCTGCCCGGCGTGGCCGCCCTGGGCGGCGTGCTGACCTTCCTGTCCGACAACCCGGCCATCATCGCCTTCGCGAAAGACAAGACCTTCTCATCCTATTTCAAGAAATACCAGCTGCTGTCGCTGACCAACTTCGGCACCGCTTTCGGCATGGGCCTCGTGGTGATGTTCACGATGATCGGCGTCGGCTATGTGGGCGGCGCGTTCGCCGGCCTGTTCGGCGCGGTGTGCGGCTCCATCATCTCCACCCGCATCATGCAGCGCAACTGCCTCAAGGCCTTCCCGGAACTGATCGAGCCCGTGCAGAGCGAGACGCCCGAGCAGATCGAGGAAGAGCACCTCGAGCACGAAAAAGAGCGCCATGAGGGCGTGTTCATGCGTTTCCTGAACGCCCTGCTGGACGGCGGCAAGAACGGTGTGGAACTGGGCCTGGCCATCATCCCGGGCGTGCTCATCATCACCACGATGGTGATCCTGCTCACCTTCGGCGCCGGCCCGGAAGGCTACAACGGAGCCGCCAACCAGGGCGTGCCGGTGCTGCCTTGGCTCGCCGGCAAGATCCACTGGATCTTCGAGTGGCTGTTCGGCTTCAAAGACATGCGCCTGATCGCCTTCCCGATGACCTCGCTGGGCTCCGTGGGCGCCTCGCTCGGCCTGCTGCCCACCTTCCGCGACGCGGGCATCCTGGACGGCAACGTGATCGCCGTGTTCACCGCCATCGGCATGTGCTGGAGCGGGTACCTCTCCACCCACACCGCGATGCTGGACACACTGGGCTACCGGAAGGCCATCTCCAAGGCCCTGGGCGCCCACACGGTGGCCGGCCTGTGCTCCGGCGTCATCGCGCACTTCGTGTACCTGCTGTTCTCGCTGCTGTAGGACTTTCCCCGGAAATTGCGTAACTTGCCCTCCGTTATGGAGAAGCGGGAACGCAGAAAGATTGCCGTAGCGCTCATTCCCCTCATCGTGCTGGTGGGGTTGCTGGCGCTGGACATCAGCATCTTCGGCAGCGACGCCATCCTGGGCGCCTCGCAGGTGAGCCTGCTGGTGGCTACCGGCGTGTGCGTCTGGCTGTCCATGTGGCTCTACAAGACGCCCTGGACGGCTTTCGAGGAGGCCCTCCGCTCCAACGTGGGCGACGTCACGAACGCCATCGTGATCCTGCTGATGATCGGCGCGCTTTCGGGCGCTTGGACGGTGAGCGGGGTCGTGCCCACCTTCATCTATTATGGGCTGAGAATCATCTCGCCGAAGGTGTTCCTGCTGTCGGCCTGCGTGATCTGCGCGCTGGTGTCGCTGATGGTGGGGAGTTCGTGGACGACGATCGCAACCATCGGCGTGGCGCTGATGGGCATCGGCAAGGCGGAGGGGTTCTCCGACGGGCTGATCGCCGGCGCCATCATTTCCGGGGCCTACTTCGGCGACAAGATCTCGCCGTTGTCGGACACCACGGTCATGGCATCGTCGGTGAACCGCGTGCCCCTGTTCACGCATATCAAGTATATGATGGTCACCACGGTACCGTCCATCTGCATCACCCTGGTCATCTTCACGGTGCTGGGGCTCTCGCACGACGGGGCGCCCGCGCAGCAGATCGGCGACTACTCGGCGGCGCTCGCGCGGACCTTCAACCTATCGCCCTGGCTGATGGTGGTGCCGGCCGTGACGGCGGTGCTGATCGCGCGGAAGCGCCCGGCGCTGATCGTGCTGGCCATCGCGACGCTCCTGGCGTCGGTTTTCGCGCTGATCTTCCAGCCGGGGATCGTTACGGAGATCGGCTCGCGCGTGGTGGATCCCGCCGCGTCCCGGGCCCGGATCTTCTTCGCCGGCACGCTGGAAAGCGTCTATAACAGCGTCTCGCCGAGCACCGGGAATCCGGAGGTGGACGCCCTAGTGTCCACCCGCGGCATGCTGGGAATGCTGAACACCATCTACCTGATCATCTGCGGAATGTGCTTCGGCGGCTGCATGCGGGCGAGCGGGATGCTGCGGGAGATCTCCCGGCTGATCCTGCCGCTGGCGCGCCGCCGCTTCGGCCTGGTCTCCACCACGGTCCTCACCGGCACGGCGCTGAACGGCATCGTATCGGACCAGTACCTGTCCATCATCCTGACTTCGGACATCTTCCGGGACACCATCGACCGGCAGGGCTACGAACGCCGGCTGCTGAGCCGCAGCGTGGAAGACTCCGCCACGGTGACCTCGCCGCTCTTTCCCTGGAGCAGCTGCGGCATGACACAGTCCACCATCCTGCACGTGCCGACGGTGGCCTATCTGCCTTACTGCTTCTTCAACCTGATCTCGCCGCTGATGAGCATGCTGGTGGCGGCCGTGGGTTACAAGATCATCCATAAAAACCAATGAATATGCGTATCCATCCGACTTTTGCGGCCGTCTGCGCCGCTTTCGCGCTGGCCTTCCTGGCCGGCTGCAGCCCGGCCGAGGCGCCTGTCCTGAACGTCGAGGGCGGGCAGATCCAGGGCGTGGCGTCCTCCGTCAAGGGCGTCTATATCTACAAGGGTGTGCCGTTCGCGGCCCCGCCCGTGGGGGACCTCCGCTGGAAGGAACCCCAGCCGGTGGTGCCCTGGGAGGGCGTCCGGCAGGCCGACACCTTCGGCCCGGGAGCCTGGCAGGCGCCGCACGATTCGTCCAACCCCTGGACGAGCGAGTTCTACTGGGAGGATCCCGAGTTCAGCGAGGACTGCCTGTACCTGAACGTCTGGACGCCCGCGCCGGGCAAGGCCGGTGCGAAGCTGCCCGTGGCCATGTGGATCCACGGCGGAGCCTACACCGGCGGCTGGGGCTACGAGCCCGAGTTCGACGGCAAGGTGTGGGCGCAGAAGGGCGTCGTGCTGGTCACCATCAACTACCGGCTCGGCATCTTCGGATTCCTGAACCATCCGCTGCTCGCGGAGGAGAGCCCGCACGGGGTGTCCGGGAACTACGGCATCCTGGACCAGATCGCCGCGCTGAAGTGGATCCACGAGAATATCGCCGCGTTCGGCGGTGATCCCGAGAACATTACGATCCTCGGGCAGAGCGCCGGCGCGGGCAGCGTGAAGACGCTCGTGACCTCGCCGCTCACCGGGGACCTCATCAAGAAGGCCATCATCCAGAGCGGGGGAGGCGTGAACCCTGCTCCCGGGAATCCGCTGCCAGCCGCGACGACGCAGACGCTCCTGGGCAATGCCTGGAAGCAGCTCTTCGACTGGGCGGGATACGACACGCTGGAGAAGATGCGCGCCGCGTCCACCGAGGATATCTTCGGCCTCACGGCCCGCTACACCGCCGAGACCGGCAACCGCTTCCGCCTGAGCACCTCGCCCATGGTGGACGGGTACGTGTTCAACGAGAGCTTCGACGCCGCGGCGGCGGAGGGACGCATCAAGGACATCCCGTACATGATCGGCTACACGAAGGACGACATGGGCAACCCGGAGGCGGGCATCCGCTACTTCTGCGAACTGCGCAACGCGGCCGGCAAGCCGGTGTTCGCCTATCAGTTCGCGCACGAACTGCCGGACGACGAGGCCGGCTCGCACGACATGAAGGGCGCCTTCCACTCTTCCGAGCTGTGGTACATGTTCAAGTCGCTGGACCGCGGCGACCGGCCTTTCACCAAGGCCGACTGGGATCTGGCCGAGCACGTGGTAAGCTGCTGGACCAACTTCGCGAAGACGGGCGACCCGGGCCTCGGCTGGAATGCCTATTCGGCTGACGCTCCGGACTTTATGGTCTTCGACCTTTCCTCCGACGGCACCCGCGACGCCTCCGCCATGGGCACCCCCCTCGCGCGTCAGTAACGCTTCACCGGATCTTCGGCGTCGGCAATGGAGAGCGCGGCGCTGAAGATCAGGTTGATGTTGGCGAGGGTCCCGGAGAGGTCCCAGTCTTCCCGATATTCATCCGATGGCTTGTGGTACCACGACGCCATCGGATATTTGTTCGGCCGGGCGGGATCCACCGGATGCAGGCCGTTCTCGACGACCACGGCAGGCACGCCTTTCTTGACGAAGTTGTAATGGTCCGAGCGGAAGAACCAGCCGTCTGAGTTGTCGTCGTCGAAGAAGATGTAGCGGCCCTGGGCGGCCGCGGCGGCCACGTAGTAGCGGTCCAGGCCGCTCTGCCCGCCGCCGAGGATGACCACATCCTCCGTCAGTTCCGCCGGACCGATGCTCTCGAAGTTGAGGTTGGCGGAGGTCTTCTCCATCGGCACGGCCGGATGGGCGCAGTAGTATTCCGAGCCGAAGAGGCCGCTCTCCTCGGAGGAGGGGAAGAGGAAGATGATGCTGCGGCGGGGACGGTGGGGGAGTTGGGTGAACTTCCGGGCGGCGAGCAGCAGGCCGGCCATCCCGGAGCCGTTGTCTGCCGCGCCGTTGTAGATGGTGTCACCGGTCTCGTCGGGCGTGCCGATGCCCAGGTGGTCCCAATGCGCGCTCAGCACCACGGCCTCGTCCGCTTTGTCGCTTCCCCGGAGGATGCCGGCCACATTGCGGGTCTGCTGGATGTCAAAACTGACGGCCATCTTCACATCACCTTTTACCTTGAGGCTGAAGGACTTGAAGCCGGGCCTTCTCGCAGCGGCCTGCGCGGCATCCAGGTCCATTCCGGCCGCGGCGAAGAGTTTGCGGGCACCGTCTTCATGGAGCCAGCCCTTGACGGCGAGCTCGTCCGCATTGCGGGTATCGGGATCGAACAGGGCGAGGTTGCCCTCCAGGTGCCCGTTCACGCACACGTGCCAGCCGTAACTGGCGGCTTCCGTGTTGTGGAGCACCAGGCAGCCCGCGGCGCCCCGGCGGCGGGCTTCCTCGAATTTGTAGAGCCAGCGGCCGTAGTAGGTCATGTTGCGGCCGCGGAAGAGCGTGGCGTCGTAGTAGCCGGGATCGTTCACCATCGCGATGACGATCTTTCCCCGGACGTCGATGCCCGCATAGTCGTCCCAGCCGTACTCCGGGGCGTGGATGCCGAAGCCGCAGAAGACGTACTCCGCCTGCTTGAGCTCCACCTTGTCCGCGGCGCGGGCGGTCCAGACCACCAGGTCGTCGGGGTAGCGCAGTTCGGCTTTCTTCTTCCCCTTGACAGTCAGCTTGTTCCGGTCCGGCCGGGCCGTGACGGCGATCATCTGGAAAGGCTGGAACCAGTTGCCTTCAAAGGCGGGCTCCAGGCCCAGCCGCTGCAGTTCCCCGGCCAGGTAGTGGATGGTGATGTCTTCGTATGGGGTCATCGGCTTGCGACCGCCGAACGCATCACCGCCCAGCGTCGCCACCCACTGGCGCACCAGCTGCTCGTCGCTTGCTCCGGCCTGCCCGAGCGCCTGCGCCCACGCGGTAACGCCGCAAAACAAAATGATCCCCGACAAAAAGGCGAAAGGCTTTGTCATATGGCTTCACTTGAATTCCCACGAATTTAAACAAATTCCCTTGTTTCGGCAAGTCCCTGCCCAAAGGTGTCCCCGGCCGGCCGCAAGGACAGCTTGCCGTCCGCACCCCAGGGAAACACCGAACCTTAAAATGGCCAGCAAGTGCCTCCTCGTTGTTTCCCACGGGCCCAAATACGTAGCTTGGGAAACAAGGAGAACAACAGGTACTGCTTAGAAAAGGGAGAGTGTTTCCCAGTTATTATCAGGCCTGGAGGGCCTTCCAGAGGGCGTCTTTGAGTTCCTGCAGGCCTTCGCCGGTGCTGGAGGAGATGAATACGCAGGGAATCTTGCGCGGCAGGTGCGGTTTGATCAGTTTTTCGAGTTCGGCGTCGATCAGGTCGCACTTCGTGACGGCCAGCACGCGCTGCTTGGTCAGCAGTTCGGGGTTGTAGAGTTTAAGTTCCCGCAGCAGCGTCTTGTAGGCGCCGGCGATGTCTTCCTCCTCGCAGCTCACCATGAAAAGCAGCACGGAGTTGCGTTCGATGTGGCGCAGGAAGCGCGTGCCGATGCCGCGGCCTTCGTGGGCGCCCTCGATGATGCCGGGGATGTCCGCCATCACGAACGAGCGGTCGTCGTAATAGCGCACGATGCCGAGGTTCGGCTCCAGCGTGGTGAAGGCGTACGAGGCGATCTTCGGCTTCGCCGCGGTGACGGTGGCCAGCAGGGTGGACTTGCCCGCATTCGGGAATCCGACCAGGCCGACATCTGCCAATAGCTTGAGTTCCAGGATGAAAGCGCCTTCCTCGCCCTCTTCGCCCGGCTGGGCGAAACGGGGCGTCTGCAGGGTCGCGGACTTGAAGTTGTTGTTGCCCAGGCCGCCCTTGCCGCCGCGGCAGAGGATGCGCTCCTCGCCGGCTTCCATCATCTCGAAGAGCACCTCGTCGGTATCGGCGTTCTTGGCCACCGTGCCGATGGGGACGTCGAGGATGATGTCCGCGCCGTTCTTGCCGGTGCGCAGGTCGGAGCCGCCCTTCTCGCCGTCTTCCGCGTGGATGTTCTTGCGGTACTTGAGGTGGATGAGCGTCCAGAACTGGGGATTTGCCCGCAGGATGATGTGCCCGCCCCGGCCGCCGTCGCCGCCGTCGGGACCGCCCTTCGGGACGTACTTGGCGCGGTGCAGGTGTGCCGACCCCGCGCCGCCGTGCCCGGAAGCGCAGTAGATCTTGACGTAGTCGATGAAGTTGCTTTCTGCCATGGTGGTGGGATTCTTCTGGGCAAAGGTACACAAAAAAAGGGGATTAATGGGAAACATTCAACCCGCCCTTGCTCCGTATTATAGTTTTTACCGTTTCCCTATAGCCCAAATTCGTTTGGTGGGACACCGTCAGTCTATTCGGGGGGCACACATCGGGAATACATGTTTCCCATTCAAAGATTCACCGGAGGTATTTCCGGATTTCCGGCTCCGGTAGATGAACCAGCGTGGCAAGTTGCCGGAATGAAATCCTATATCCAGCCCTTAGTGTTCTGGCCAGGGAAAGACGTTGCCCGGTATTTAAAGTCCGGACATCCCTGAAACCAAATTGTGACTGGACGGTTTCGGAACAAATCTTTCTGGCTTCCAAATCCTCCAACATGACACCCCGGCTATCTGCCATCGTGGCAACAATCTCGGCATCCCGCTTTTTCCCGGCGGAGCAATAATACCTGAAACAATTGTGTGTTTGATAAATCTTCTCAAAATGGCTGATATCCACATAATTGGATGGAAGAAGAAAGCCATTGCATACCAACCAGTTACCGGGGACCTCCCGTTTGGATCGCAATAACGACTTTTGCTCCCGGACAGTAAGGGAATCCATTCTCCGTGTTTGTGACAAACTACCATCCGCTTTGACAGACCATATAGGAATATGGTTCTCCGGACGGAAATACATCGATCCCGTACCCCACAGATAGTCATATGGCATCACCCGTTTTCCATCTTTGGTAGGCTGGACAATCGTATAGGCAGCCACGTTGCGCAGATAATCTTCATCGGCTATCGGGTAAAGCTCCAGATAGAAAACCACACCGCCTGCCGAGCCTCTGTTGGACACGATATAATGAAGAGTTGTAGTTTCGTACAATTCTTTAAACTTTACACATTCAGATTCAAGACCATATAATAGTGCATGAGGATGTGAATCTTCGATTGAGAAGGAAAGAACCGCAACACCCGTGGCCGCAGCGCAGACCCCGAAACGATTGAAAGCAGCATAGAAATCTTCTACATCCAGAATGAAACCCCTGGCATCGTCGCCATTGGCGAACAGGTGGAAATAATTCATTGTTTCCATAATTCAAGTTTTAAGGTGTTCTCAAGATAGCGATAATCGGCCAAATGGCCAAAACAAATAGCAGTGGGAAACGCTAACCCTTGTTCTGCGCCTTACATTATTCTTGATTGTTTCCCACCAGGGCAATTACGGGCAGTGGGAAACGAGCATCAAGCCCAAGTACCATCCAGGCGCCTCTTACTGTTTCCCACCAGGGCAATTACGGGCAGTGGGAAACGATAATCCTTTCAGGAGAGGGCCCGCGAGGGACTCGTGTTTCCCAGTTCTCCCCAGGCCACTGCCGCGCTTTACGAAACGTTATGGGTTGAGGGGCAGCCTGCCAGCGAGCGAAGCCGGAGGACGGGCGCAGGGTTAACCTCTCAGGACATTGATGGTGTGGCCGGTGAAGGAGAGGTCGAGGGGGAGGCGGCCTTCGATTTCGCCGTCGAATTCGATCAGGTCGGCGGAGGATTCGTCGAGCGGGGCGACCAGCAGGGTGGTGCAGCGGCCGCTCTTGATGAGGTCCGACTCGTGGGCCGTGCCCGCGAACAGGCGGGGGACTTCCCGCAGCAGCTTGCCGAGCGGCGCCTTCGGCACGATCATATAATCCAGCAGCCCGTCGTCGTTGCGCGCGAGAGGCACCTGGCGCATGCCGCCACCGGACCAGGGGCCGTTGCCTGTGGCCAGCGAATAGACCTCGCCGGAAAACACCTCCCGGCCGTCGGCCTGGACGGAAACCGCGATCGGCTTGATATGGAAAATCGTGTATCTCAGCGCATTCAGGTAGATCATCCGGCCGCGCATCCCGCGCTCCTTCTGCCGGTTCACCCGCTCGCAGACGTGCGAATCGAAGCCCGTACCCGCGCAGTTCGCCATATAGCACACGCGCCCGCCTCGGCTCACCGCACGCACGATGTCCATCCGCCCGAAAGACTCCTGTGCGATGAGGCGGATCACCTCCTCCACGTCGTCGGGCACACCGCATGACTTGATCCAGTCGTTGCCGGAACCGATGGGCACGACCGCCAGGCGGAACTCCTCGGTGGGAACGCCGTTCTCCTCGCACCAGGCGCAGATGCCGCCCAGCACCTCGTGCAGCGAACCGTCGCCGCCCACGGCCGCGATGCGGCGGTAGCCCGCGGCGGCAGCCTCGCGCGCCAGTTCGACGGCGTGTTTCTTATGGTCGGTCATCGCGGTAATGAAGGGGACACCCTTCTGCTCCAACAACTTCTCGGCGGGGACCCACTGCGACATCGTCTTGCCGGAACCGGCACGGGGATTGACGATGAAGTACCACTCGGTTTTTGTTTCGGACATACCGCGAATATACGAATTATTTGCTAAATTTGCATATTTGGAACGAACTGGATTTATGGGAAAAGTCATCGCTATAGCCAATCAGAAAGGGGGAGTGGGCAAGACGACCACCGCCATCAACCTGGCGGCCTCCCTGGCCGTCCTGGAGAAGAAGGTGCTGATCATCGACGCGGACCCGCAGGCCAACACGACCTCCGGACTGAACTTTTCGCCGGACAACGACCAGCAGCGCACGCTCTACGAAGTGCTGATCGGCCGCATCGACATCTCCGACGCGCTGATCCAGACGGAACTGCCGAAGCTGCATATGATCCCCTCGCACATCAACCTGGTGGGCGCGGAGATCGAGATGCTGGAGGCGGAAGGCCGCGAGTCGCTGCTGAAGAACGCCCTCGCGCCCATCCGTGCGGACTACGACTACATCATCATCGACTGCTCGCCGTCGCTGGGCCTGATCACCATCAACACGCTTACCGCGGCCGACTCCGTGATCATCCCTGTACAGCCGGAATACTTCGCGCTGGAAGGCCTCGGGAAGCTGCTGCACACGATCACCCTCGTCAAGGACGGGGTGAACCCGGACCTGCAGATCGAAGGCTTCGTGGTGACGATGTTCGACGGCCGCACGCGGGTGCACAACGAGGTGCTGGGCGAACTCCGCGACCACTTCAAGGACCTGGTATTCAACACGGTGATCCAGCGCAACATCCGCCTCAGCGAAGCCCCCTCGCACGGCAAACCCATTATTCTGTACGACGTGATGTGCAACGGCTCCAGCAACTATATGCACCTCGCAGCCGAGGTGCTGGAGCACAACGGAGACAGCGCCATATGAGCAAAGAACACAGAGGACTCGGACGGGGCCTGGGCGCCCTGCTGGGCGAAATGCCCGACGCCGACCGGCTGCGCCAGCCCGTCGGCTACGTGAACAAGGAGATCGTCGGAACCCGCGGCCGCCAGGAGAACACGGCGGACATCCTGCGGATCCCGGTGGACATGATCGAACCCAACCCCTTCCAGCCGCGCATGTCCTTCGACCAGGCGGCCCTGGAAGAGCTGGCCGCGTCGATCCGCACCCTCGGGCTCATCCAGCCCATCACGGTGCGCCGCATCACCGACCGCCGCTACCAGATCATCAGCGGCGAGCGCCGCTACAAGGCCTGCCGCATGGCGGGGATGACCACCATCCCGGCCTATATCCGCGACGCCAACGACCAGGGCATGCTGGAGATGGCCATCGTGGAGAACGTCCAGCGCGAGGACCTCGACCCCATCGAGCTCGCCCTGAGTTACCGCCGCCTGCTGGAGGAATGCCAGCTCACGCAGGACAACCTCGCCGACAGGGTGGGGAAGAAGCGCGCCACCGTGGCGAACACGATCCGCCTGCTGAAGCTGCCCGCCAAGGTGCAGCACGACATCAAGGTGGGCCTGCTGAGCGCCGGCCACGCCAAGGCCATCCTCGGGGTGGACGACCCCGCGGTGCAGGAGCAGCTGTGCGACCTGGTGATCCGCGACGGCCTGTCCGTCCGTGAACTGGAGGCGATCGTCCGCAAACTCCAGGTAAACCCGGACGCCGCCGGCAGCCGCCTGCGCACGGCCCCGAAACCGCAGGAGCTCCCGCAGGACTACTACCGCATCCTCGAGCATGTGGGCAAATATTTCACCAACGACATCTCGCTGAAGCGCAGCCCCTCCGGCAAGGGGACGATGACCATACGCTTCAACTCCGACGAAGAGGTCAGCGCGTTTGTCAAAGCCCTGGAGGAAAAACAGTTCTGATGAAGCACCTGAAGCTCCACTGCATCTTGTTGGCGGCGGTCCTCGCCGCCTTCTTCGCTTGCGTGGACGCTTCGGCCCAGTTCCGCAGCGAGGCCTTCAGCCAACAGTACAACGACGACGACCCCCAGAAGGCGGACTCCACGGAGGTGCTCTTCTCCTTCAAGGACTATTTCGCCGGCCTGCGGCACGAGAAGGAGATCGGCATCGGCACGATGGCCGGCGGCTCCGCGCTGCTGATCGGCGGCTCTCAGATCTACAACCGCCAGGCGTGGAAGCTGCCCATCGTGTACGGCGCGATCGGCGGCTCGCTCGGCGCGGGCATCTACCTGAACTCCACCGGCAACAAGGACGCCGCGAAGTGGTGCTTCATCGGCGCCGGGCTCGCGTACTGGGCCACGGCGATGGACGGCGTAATCAATTACCGTCCAAACGATTATCCGCACCCCGGCACAGCCACCCTGTACTCCATCCTGCTGCCCGGCCTGGGGCAGATCTACAACCATGAATACTGGAAGCTGCCCGTTTACCTGGGCGCGATGGGCTTCGCCATCCACTACTATTCCGACTGCCAGACGAACTACAACCGCTTCCGCAACATCTACCTGCAGGCGAACGACCCGGAGGTCGAGTACACCGGGCCCATCACGTCCGAGCAGGCGCTCTACTACCGCAACGTGTACCGCCGCTACCGCGACTACTCCGTGCTCGCGATCGCGGTGCTCTACCTCCTGCAGGTGATCGACGCCAACGTCTTCGCGTACATGCACAACTTCGAAGTCGATGACGACATCGCCCTGCGGGTGGCTCCGACGATGATCCTGCCGGAGCGCCAGTTTGCCTCCATCAACCCGGCCTCGCAACAGGCCGCCTTCGGGCTCAGGTTGGGCCTAAGTTTTTGAGAATGAAGACACTGACAAAGATACTACTCAGCAGCATCCTGATGGCCTTGAGCCTGCCGCTTGCCGCCCAGAACACGGAGGGTGGCGACGACTTCGACGCATTCTTCTCCAACGCCGTTTCCCGGCAGCAGCAACAGCAGGACACCGTCGTGCAGGAGCCCGCCCCCAAGCCCGGCTTCCTGGAGAGCCTGCTGGGCCGCCGCCGTCCCGGACGGAGGCAGATCGAGCAGGAGAACGAGCTGCTGCGCAGCGAGCTGGACTCGCTGCAGATGCTGGTGGACAGCCTGCGCGGCCTGGAGTTGGATCCCTATGAGCTCGCCGTGCTGGAGGGGAACGACCCCGACCAGAGCGCCGACCACTTCGAATACACGCAGGAGACCAGCGACAGCCTGCTGCACCTCTGGTACAAGAATTCCTTCATCACGGACTTCGACGCCGTGAACGAGTACAACATGGACTCGGTGCGCTTCTCGTCCAATGTCTCCGACGCGGAGATGATGCGCCGCCTGTCGGCGATGAATTCCTTCATCTCCCTGCCGTACAACGACGTCGTCAAGAACTACATCATCCTGTACTCGGAGCGCATGACCTCCAGGATGGGCCGCGTCATGGGCCTGAGCGCCTATTATTTCCCGATCTTCGAGGACATCCTGGTGCGCTACGACCTGCCGCAGGAGCTCAAGTACATGGCCATCATCGAGTCCATGCTGAACCCCGTGGCCACCTCCCGCGCCGGCGCGCGCGGCATCTGGCAGTTCATGTACCAGACGGCCCGCGGTTACGGCCTGGAAATCAATTCGTTCGTGGACGAGCGCCTGGACGTGGAGAAGGCCGTTGATGCGGCTGCGCGCTACCTGCGCGACGCCTATAAGATCTTCGGCGACTGGACGCTGGCCATCAGCTCGTACAACTGCGGGGCCGGAAACGTGTCAAAGGCGATCCGCCGCGCGGACGGCCGGCGCGACTTCTGGAGCATCTATCCCTATCTGCCGCGGGAGACGCGCGGCTACGTGCCTGCCTTCGTGGGCGCGATGTACGCGATGACCTACTACCGCGAGTACGGCATCGTGCCGCAGAACGTGGGCATGCCGGCGCAGACGGACACCTTCCACATCCACCGCAACCTGCATTTCGAGCAGATCCAGGCGGTGGTAGGCGTGCCGGTGGAGGAGCTGCAGAACCTCAATCCGCAGTACACGCACGACATCATCCCGGGCAACGACCACGCCTATGTGCTGAAGCTGCCCTTCAACTGGACGAACGCCTTCGTGGAGGCGAACACCGATACGCTGTACGCCTTCAAGGCGGACTCGCTGCTGAACGGCAAGGTGCTGCGGGATACGGGCAGCCGTGCCTCCGGCGGCAGCCGAGCTTCCGGCGGGAGTTCCGGCAGCCAGCGCATCGCCTACAAGGTGCGCAGCGGGGATTACCTCGGGAAGATCGCGTCGCGCTACGGCGTCACCGTCTCCCAGATCAAGAATTGGAACCATCTGCGGTCCAACAACATACAGATCGGCCAGACCCTCTACATCTACAAGAACGGCGGGCCCACCATCTCGCAGGGTTCCGGCAGCTCCGGCAGTTCCGGCTCCGGCGCCTCCAAACCCGCCTCGAAGACGGTCATCTACACCGTCAAGTCCGGGGACTCCCTCTACAAGATCGCGAAGCTCTATCCCGGCGTCTCCACTGACGACATCAAACGCGCCAACGGCCTCAAATCCGACGCCATCCGCGCCGGCCAGAAATTGACGATACCCATCCCCTGACGGCAGCGGCAGTTGCTCCGGCAGCAGGCAGGCTTGCCCCTTCAAACCCTTCGGTCGCTTCGCTCCCTCGTCCCACCGCTGCGCTTCGCTTGCGGTCCCCCCGTTCATGAGCCACGGGCGGCTACGGTTTTCAGGGGCAACCTGCCTGCTGTCCTGCGCCAGACTGTACCGGCAGGCGGCAGTGCAAGGTGTCCGGGGCGGTCAGGAGGGAAAGATCAGCGGGGCCCGGTGAGGGCGGCGGTGGGACTGAGGAGGAACGACGAAGGCCCAGGACGGCGTCTGTCTGACGACTGTTAGACAGGCCGAAGGTCTGGCTAAAAAGGAGGAGTCAGCCGTCCAGCAACCGAGGCGGAAAGCCCCGCCCTTTCCCGACGTTAGCCCGGATGCCTGCAGCTGCCGCCTGGCGGGTGGCTACTTCTTGTAGTACTTGGGCCAGCAGGAGGAGAGATAGGCCTTCAGGCGGTCTTCCTGGGGGTTGGGCTGGGGATCGTAGAAGACCGTGCCGGAGAGGGAAGGGGGGAGGAACTCCAGGTCGGCGAAGTGACCGGGGAAGTCGTGCGCGTACTTGTAGCCGTCGGCGTAGCCCAGGTCCTCCATCAGCTTGGTCGGCGCATTCCGCAGATACAGCGGCACGGCGGCCGTCTGGTCGGCCTTCGCGGCCGCAAACGCCTTGTCGATCGCCAGGATGGCCGCATTGCTCTTCGGCGACGACGCCAGATAAATCGCACACTCGCTCAGCGGAATCCGCGCCTCCGGCATCCCGATGGAATGCACGATCCGGAAAGTCGCGTCCGCCAGCAGGAGGGCGTTCGGATTCGCCAGGCCGATATCCTCGGCCGCGAGGATACACAGGCGCCGCGCGATGAAAAGCGGATCCTCGCCGCCGTCCAGCATCCGCGCCATCCAATACACGGCCGCGTTCGGATCGGACCCCCGCACGCTCTTGATGAAAGCGGAGATGATGTCGTAATGCATCTCGCCGCCCTTGTCGTAGATGGCCACATTCTCCTGCAGGCAGGCCGTCACAATGCGGTTGTCGATTACCAACGGATCGGCCTTTCCGACCTGGGAATCCACCACGATCTCCAAGATATTCAGCAACTTGCGCGCATCGCCGCCGCTGTGGCGGAAGAGCGCCTCGGTCTCGCGCACCTCGATGTTCCGCTCCTTCAGGAGCACATCCTCGCGCAGCGCGCGCTCCAGCAGTTGCCGCAGGTCGTCCACCTCCAGCGACTTCAGCACGAATACCTGGCAGCGCGACAGCAGGGGCGTAATGACTTCGAAAGAAGGGTTCTCCGTCGTAGCGCCGATCAGGATCACCGTACCGGCCTCGACGGCCCCCAGCAGGGCGTCCTGCTGCGCCTTGTTGAAGCGGTGGATCTCGTCGATGAACAGGATGGGCGCGCCGGAAGGGGAGAAGAGCGACTTGCCCTTGGCAGCGTCGATCACCTCACGCACGTCCTTCACGCCCGAACTCACGGCCGAAAGGGTATAGAACTCCCGGTCCAGCGTGTGGGCGATAATACGTGCCAAGGTGGTCTTTCCTACCCCCGGCGGACCCCACAGGATGAAGGAAGACAAAGCGCCGGAGTCCAGCATGGTCCGGAGGATGCAACCGGGGCCCACCAAATGCCGCTGACCGACATATTCGGACAGGTTTTGGGGCCTCATTCGCTCCGGAAGAGGCGGTAACATATTTGTTAAACCCGCTGACACTTTTGTTTTATCGTCTAATATTCAAGCTTTTTGATATATGAGCGGCGACGCTTGTTCTGAACGTGGTCAAAATCGCGGAACTGGCCCTGATTCTTGAGGTTCGTCTCCAGGATCGCGTTCGTTTCGGCCTCCCGGATGCCCATTTCGCTATACTTCCGGAACATGTCCATGAACACAAGCGAGTTCACGCCGGAGTTCTGGTAGTCCGGATGCACGCCCACGAGCAGGAGCTCGGCCCGGTCGTCGAACTTGATGAACATCGACTTCAGCAGCGGCCACCAGCCGAAGGGGAAGAGCCGGCCGCGGCACTTCTGCAGCGCCTTCACGATGGACGGCATGGACACACCGAACGCCACCAGCTCGCCCTTCTCGTTCTCCACCATCGACAGGAAGCGGAGATCCAGGATGCTCAGGTAGAAGCCCAGGTACTTGTCCGCCATATGGTCGGGCAGGACCGTGAAGTTGTACAGGTCCTTGTAGCAGTCGTTGATCAGCTGGAAGACCTTGTGGCCATAATCCTCCTGGCGGATGATCTTCCGCGTGAGCGGGCGCAGGTGCACGTTCGCGCGCTCGGTGATGATCTTCTCCAGGCGCGGCCAGCGCTCAGGCATCACCTTGGGCACCTGGACCACGTACTCGATCCAGTCCACGTCCTTCTCGAAGCCCATCCGCTCCAGGTAGTCGATATAGTAGGGGAAGTTATAGATCAGCGGCATCGTGCTCAGCTGGTCGAAGCCCTCGATGAGCATGCCCTCCGGGTCGAAGTCCGTGAAGCCCAGCGGGCCCACGACGGACTCCATCCCGTGCTTGCGGCCGAACTCGTACACCTTGTCCATCAGCGCTTTAGCTACTTCCTCGTCCTCGATGAAGTCGTACCAGCCGAAGCGGACCTCCTTGTGGTTCCACTGTTCGTTGGCGGCGCGGTTCACGATGGCGGCCACGCGCCCGACAGGCTCGCCGTCCCGGTAAGCCATCCAGAGTTCCGAGTCGCAGAACTCCTGCGCGGCACCCTTCTTCTGGTCCAGGGTATCCATCTGGTCGAAGACGAGCGGCGGTACGTAATAGGGATTGTCCTTATAGAGTCTTTCGGGGAAATTGACGAACTTCTTCAGGTCGCGGCGTGTCAGGACCTTTTTGATTTCGACTGACATACAGGTTGGGTTTTAGTTGTTTTATCTATGCGAAGATAGCACTTTCGTAGGAAAAAATCAAAGATTTGGCTATATTCGTAACGTGTTCCGAGCCCTCCATAGACTGCTCCTGCCGGCAGCCCTGCTGCTTTTTTCCGCCACGGCCCTGTCCGGGCAGGAACACCACCTGCTGGGCGTGTTCCAGTCGCCCAAGGGCGTGGGCGTCTCGGTTCTGACCGGCCGCGACGCGGAAATGAACATCTTCACCCTCCGCACCGACTTCTGCGGCGTCCTGTCGGGCCGTACACCCGAAATCGGCGCCGTGTTCTGCTACACCCGCGACTACGTCATCACGACCCGGGAAGGGGAGGACTGGTCCGTCGCGCTGCACGCGGGGGCCGGCGCCCTGGCAGGCTGGGTGCACGATTTCGAGAAGGGCGTCTTCAGTATCTACGACCGTGGGATGACGCACAGCCCGGGCATCGCTGTCGGGGCCGCCGGCAACATCGGGCTGCGGGCGGACTTCGCCCGCCACATCACCCTGGACCTGTCGTTCTCCGTGTTCCCGGGCATCCACCTGCGCACCAACAAGAGCACCGGCGCCCTGATCACCTCCTTTTACCGGGCCGGCCTGTACCACGCCTACTACCCGCAGCTGAACCTATTCTACCGCTTCTGATAACCATGCGCAAAGTACTGACAATCATCCTTCTGCTTACGGCAATCTGCCAGGCGTCACACGCCCGGATGCCGGAAGGGTGGTGGATCAGCCGCTTCCGCTTCGGGATGGAATGGGGCTACAGCCAGTGCTTCTGGCTGGACCGCGACTACAACATCATCAGCAGCGAAGGCTACCGCATCTATGAGAAGTCACGGGGACTGTACCTGCGGCCGAACGGGATGATCCTGGGCCGCGTGGGCTATCCCGTCTCGGACCGCTTCGAAGTCGCCCTGCTGGGCGGCTGGATGGGCACGGGCCAGGACAACCGGCTGTTCCCGCTGCTGATGCGCCTGAACTGGTATTTCCGGCCGGAAGGCTTCTTCGCCCACGTGCAGGGAGGAACGGCCTGGCACACGCCCGCCAGCGGCGGCTTCTCCAGGATGGCCCTGACCGCCTCTGCCGGCGGCGGCTACCGCATCGGCCTGGGCGGGGGACTGGACCTGGACTTCATCATCAGCGCGCGCTACCTGCGCGACCATCCGAACATCACGAACCCCGAAGGGCCCGGGAACGTGCCGGAAAGCAACATCCGCAAGAATCTCGCGGAGTATCTGTCGTTGGATTTCTCGGTGGCCGTCTGCTTCTAGAACAGGCTGTTCACCGCGGCGATGACCTCTTCCGCCGGAAGGCCCGGATCCAGGACGAGGTCCGGCTCCTTGAGCACAAATCCCTTGGCCATCGAGCCCAGGGTGCCGCCGCCGGTGCAGTTCAGCATGATCAGTTCATCCTTCTGCACGTGGCCGTCCGCGACGGCCTGCACCAGGGCGGCGACGGCCGCGCAGGGGGCGGGCAGCAGGTCGTAGCCCTCCTGGTTGCGGAACTGAAGCAGCCAGTACATGATTTCGTCGTTGGTGCAGGCAAAGGTGTCGCCGCCGCTGGCCTCCAGCACGTCGAACACACCGCCGGCGATGCCGTAGGGCGGTTTGCGGTTGGACAGCACCTTCGCGAGGATCACCTCGGCCTGGCGGCGTCCCTCGTCCGGATCCAACTCGGCCAGGGCGCGGGTGTGCGCCTTCCAGGAGTCGTGGATCAAGGTGAAGGGGGCGTTCTGCGCCATATACACGCGCATATTGTTCTCGCCGAAGCGGCCGTCTGCCGCCAGGCGCTCCGCATTCTCCCACGCGGCCACGGCGCCGGTGCCGGAACCCACCGCCTGGAAGTAGGCGTCGGGAATGCGGCCGGCCTTCTCCACGAAGCTGAGCACGGTGGTACCCATACCGTCACGGCGGGCGACGTTCTTGGCGCCGCCTTCCAGGAAATAGCGGGGATCCTGCGCCAGCTTCTCGCCCAGGGCGATGGCATCGTAGTAGTCGCAGCCGTGCGGAGCGGCGACCACCTTCACGCAGCGGTCCAGCTTCTTGTGGAACCACAGGTCGTGCTGGTTGTCCTCGGGGATGCAGATGACCACGGGGATGCCGTTGTCGGAGCACACCTGCGCGAAGGCGCGGGCGGTGTTGCCGGCGGACTGGACGATCAGCACGCGCTTCTCTTTCCTGTCCATGCGGGCGCACACGCTGAAGGCCTCGGTCTCCTTGAAGGAGCAGGTCTGCATCTTGGCGCCGATGCGCGGGTTCCAACCCGAGAAAGTAATATACAAGTTGCTGAGCCCCAAGTGCTTCGCAAGCCCCTTGGATTTATAGGTGACCGGCGCGCAGGAACGCCTCAGGGTACGCCGTACGGGCATCCAGTCGGCATAGCGGTACAGGCCGCGGAGGTCGTCCCGGGGGTTGAACTGCTTCTGCGCGTAAACGGCGCGCACGAGCGAGGGGCTCCCGCCCTGGGGGTCGGAAAGGTCCCAGCCGCGGTCGTCGAAAACACGGCCCGTGGCAACGTTCATCAGCTGGTACTTCGTGGGTTGGAATCTCAGTTTCATATTCTTATAGGTTTTATTACAGTTTCACGAAAAGCCAGGCGTAATAGCCAAAGAAGCCGAGGAGCATCAGGATGGCCTCCCAGCGGTCGATGCGGTCGCGGTGCCCGGTGTAGGTCCACAGCCAGATCACCACGGCGCTGGAAAGCAGGACGCCCAGGTCCACCCAGGTCAGCGAGAAGGTGGAGATGGGGGTGACCACGGCGGAGGCGCCCAGGATAAGCAGGATATTGAAGACATTGGAACCCAGCACGTTGCCCAAGGCAAGCTGGTCCTTCTTCTTGGCGGCCGCCACGATGCAGGTGGCCAGTTCCGGCAGGGAAGTGCCGCCGGCCAGGAGGGTGATCGCGATGAACTTGTCCGACACGCCCAGCGCGCGGGCGATGGCGGTGGCGTTGTTCACGAACAGGTTGCCGCCGAAGATCAGCCCGCCCAGGCCGGCGAGCACCAGCAGGACGGCCAGCCACACGCTCCGCACCTTCCCGCCGTCCGCAGCCGTTTCTTCGGCCCCCTTGTCCGACTTGAAGCAATAGACCATATAGGCCGCGAACACCAGCAGGAAGGCCAGGCCCTCGTAGAAGGAGATCTTCCGCCCCGTCTGCGCGAAGGCGGCGAACAGGAAGGTCACCAGCAGCGCGATGGGGATGTCGCGGCGGCTGTTCTTCCGCGTCACGGCCACCGGTGCGATGACGGCGGTCACACCCAGGATAAGCAGGGTATTGAAGATGTTCGAGCCGATGACGTTGCCCACGGAAATGTCGGCATTGCCCTGGATGGCGCCGGTCAGGCTGACGACCAGTTCGGGACAGCTGGTCCCGAATCCCACGATGGTGAGTCCGATCACGAACTCGCTGATGCCCGCCTTGCGGGCGATGGCGGAAGCTCCGTCCACGAGCCAGTCCGCCCCGAATACGATCAGGGCCAGGCCGGCGATCAGGAGCAGGATCTGAAGTGTCATTCTTCTTCCAATTCTTGTTCAGGCAAGCGTTCCAGGCAGCAGACGTTCTCCACGTGGAAGGTATGGGGGAACATATCCACCGGCTGGACCGCGGTAATGCGGTATTCGCCGCTCATCATTTCCATATCCCGCGCCTGCGTGGCGGGGTTGCAGCTCACGTACACGATTCGCTCGGGAGCGGCCGCGAGGATCGTCTTCACCACGTCCGGATGCATCCCCGCGCGGGGCGGGTCCGCGATGATCACGTCCGGCCGGCCGTGCTCCGCGATGAACGCGGGCGTGAGGATGTCCTTCATGTCGCCGGCGAAGAACTCGCAGTTCGTGATGCCGTTGCCGGCGGCGTTGATCCGGGCGTCCTCGATGGCCTCCGGCACGTACTCGATGCCGATGACGCGCTTTGCGCGGGACGCGACGAACTGCGCGATGGTGCCCGTGCCGGTGTACAGGTCGTACACCGTTTCCGTCCCCGTGAGGGCGGCGTAATCGCGCGCAACCGAGTAGAGCCGGTGCGCCTGGCCGGTGTTGGTCTGGTAGAACGACTTGGGGCCGATCTTGAAGCGCAGGCCTTCCATCTCCTCGTAGATGGCCTCATCGCCGCTGTGCAGGATGCAGGGGAGGTCGCCGATGGTGTCGTTCTTCTTGTCATTGATGACATACCAGAGCGAGCTGATCTGCGGGAAACGCGCCTGTACGGCGTCCAGCAGGGGAGCGCGCAGGGGAAAGTCCTCGCCGAAGCACACGATCAGCATCACGGCGCCCGCGTCGGTGGTGCGCACGAACATGTTGCGCAGCTGCCCTCGGTTCTCGCGGATGTCGTAGAAGGACACCCCGTTGTCCAGGCAGAACTGCTTGATGAACAGGCGGATGGCGTTGGTGGGCTCGGGCTGCAGGTGGCACTCGCGGATGTCAAGCACCTTGTCGAAATACTTGCCCACGTGGAAGCCCAGGCCCGGACCGCCGGGGTCGCCCGCCGCAATCTCCGCCGCGGTCAGCCAGCGGCGGTTGGAGGCGGAGAACTCGAGCTTGTTGCGGTAGCGGACGGTCTTTTCGGACCCCAGGATGGGGGAGAACTCCGGCACCTCCAGATGGCCGATGCGGGTCAGCTGGTCATACACCTGGCGCTGCTTGGCGGCGAGCTGGATGTCGTAGGGGAGGGGCTGCCAGCGGCAGCCGCCGCAAACCCCGAAATGCTCGCAGAACGGCTCCAGGCGATGCTCGGAAGGCTTCACGATCTTGATGATCGTGCCCTCCAGCCAGGCTTTCTTCTTGCGCACGAGCCGCACGTTCACCACGTCGCCCGGCACGGCGAAGCCCACGAACACCACCTGCCCTTCGGGCGTGTGGGCGATGGCCTTGCCCTCCGCCGCCACCGATTCGATGACGAGGTTTTCCAATACGATGTCCAGTTTGCTGTGTCTTGGCATAGGCGCTAAAATCTAACAAATATACAAAAAAACCTGTTTATCCCGTTTTCGGATTATTTCGTAACTTTAAGCCGTATAATAAAAGCCGTCAGATGCAGGACAACGAACGAATCGTATTCATCGATTATATCCGCGTGATCGCGTGTTTCCTCGTGATGCTGGTGCACGCCAGCGAGTGTTTCTACGCCGGCAGCGCCTCCGGGCTGGCGGGCGACGTGGCCATGGTGCCCAACGAGGCCACGCGGTTCTGGGTGGCGTTCTACGACGGCTTCGTCGCGCGCACCTGCGTTCCGCTCTTCATGATCGTATCCGCCTTCCTGCTGGTGCCGCTCAAGCCGGGACAGACGATGGCGGGCTTCTACAAACGCCGCTTCAAGCGCATTCTGCCGCCCTTCATCTGCTTCCTGCTGCTTTACACCTTCCTGCCGCTCGCGTGGGGCGGGATGAGTTGGGAGCAGTCGCTCCGGGACCTGAAACTGCTGCCGTTCAACTTCCCGTCCATGGCGGGGCACCTGTGGTTCATGTACCCGCTCATCGGCCTGTACCTGATCATCCCGGTGGTCTCGCCCTGGCTGGAGAAGGCGTCCGCGAAGGACGAGCGCATCTTCCTGGGCCTGTTTGTGCTGTCCACCTTTATCCCCTGGATTCACCGCTTCATCACCGAAGAACTGTGGGGGGAGTGCTTCTGGAACGGCTTCACCGCGCTGTGGTACTGTTCCGGCTACCTGGGCTACCTGGTCATGGCGCACTACATCCGCGTGCACCTGACGTGGAGCCGTCGGCGCCGGCTGTGGGTCGGGTGGGGGAGTTTCCTGCTGGGCTCAGCCTTTACGCTGTGGGCGTTCTGGATGAAGGGCGAGCCCGGCGTGGTCATGCCCACGCCCGACATCGAGTGGGCCTGGGAATTCTGCATGCCCAACCTGCTGCTCTCCACCTTCGGCCTGTTCCTGGTGTTCTCTTGTATCCGGCAGAAGAAGGCCCCGGCCGTGGTGACGGGCATTGCCAAGCGTTCCTACGGGATGTACCTGATGCACATGTTCTTCCTGGCGCCCATCTCCGGCTGGATCGTGGGCAGCGACATCGCAAACCCCCACGTGCCCGTGTGGCTGGCCATCCCGCTCATCGCCGTCTTGAGCTATCTCTGCTGTGCGGTGGTTTCCAAACTGATTTCGCTCATTCCCGGAAGCAAGTTGGTAATAGGTTAATTATCAACTATTTATCATAACAGCAGGGGAGTATGTCCATCTTTCTGAAAGTTACGGATCCGCAGGCGCGGCGCCCGATCGACAGCCCGGAGGCGATGGAGGCGGCCATCCGCGCCTGCGGCATCGTGCCGTTCTTCGAAAACCCCATTGCAGGCTTCTCCATCGAGGAAATGACGCCGGCGGCGTACTGGTTCGGCGGCGAGGAAGACACGCTGGGGCCGTGGGACTGGAAGATTTTCGCCGTGCAGACGGGGGATATCGCCTACGGGAAGTTTCTCTGGGGCGGGAAGGCCGCGTTCGCCACGGCGGAGTGCTACCGGGACCTGCTGAACTGGCGCCGCTCGCTGCCCAGATATGCGCTGAGGGAGGGCGACCGGAAGGCCTACGAAGCCGTCGTCCGCGCAGGCTCGCTCACGACGCGCGAACTGCGGCGGATCTGTGGCCTTAAAAAGGCGCAAATGGACGCTGTGACGACGCGTTTGGAACAGCAGACCCGGCTGGTCATCGGAGACTTTGAACGCGTCTATAAGGGCCAATTCCTGGAATACAGCGGCTGGCAGCTCGCCACGCTGTGCAGGCCGGACGATCTGTTCGAATTCGACCCGGAGGCGGAATTCCGCAGCCCTAAGGAATCATACGCCCGGCTGTTCGAACGCGTCCGGCAGACCGCACCGCACGCCACGGACGCCCAACTGGCCAAAATGCTGGGGTAGAGCCGCTGGCCGCAGCCGTTACTTAACATAATATAAATTGTGTAACAAAAGGGGAAAGGCGGCCTACAGGCTTCGCTTCGCGTCCACCGGATTGGCGTAGATGCCCAGGAAGATCTTTCGCAGCTCCGTCTGGTCCAGGCGCCGTTCCAGCTTGCCGAGCTTGTGGGCGATGTACTTCTCGAAATCCTGCAATTCCTTGGCATCATACAGGCCCGCCTCCAGGAATTCGCTCTTCCCGTGCAACAGGTCGTGGCCCATATAATTGGTCTTCCACAACTTGTAGCCCGCGATCACCCGGCGGTCCAGCGCGTGGCGGATAGCCTGGTAACGGTCGTTCTTCTCGCACTTCGACGCCTCGGCGATCTCCTCCGCGCTCAGCGGCTCGCCGATCTCCAGGTGGATGTGCCCCTTCTGCTGGCGGATGCCCGTCAGGATGCTGTGCAGGTCCTCCTTCGGCTTCTTCGTGTACGGCCCTTCGCGGCGCAGCAGCACCTCGCGCGCCTTGCGCGAATCGCACGACTCATATTCATAGGAGATGCTCATCGGCACGATGTTCAGCGCGCAGAAGTTCTCCTCGAAGCAGCCTTCGCCGCTCAGGTCGAACATTTTCAGGAGCCCCTGCTCCGTGGTGTCGCAGCCGTTCTTGGTGCGCCCCTCGCGCTGCGCGATCCAGATGGAGGCGCGGCCGGAGGTAATGCTCTCGCGGATGTAGCGCGACAGGCGTAACGAGCTGAGATACAGCTGCCTGGCGCCGATTCCGCGGATCACCTTGATCATCCGGTTCGAGCGCATCAGGTCCTCCGTCAGCTGGCCCGTGATGAGGTTGGAACCCACGCAGATCTCGGTGTACGGCAGGCCCAGGAGCTTCATCTCATACTGGATCAGGGCCGGGTCCAGCACGATGTCGCGGTGGTTGGACACGGCCAGGAAACGCTTGCCTTCCAGGGCCTTGAGGTTCTCTTCCCCGCTGCAGGTAAAGCCCTTGGACGTCCGGGCCAGGACGGCTTCCACCACGCCGAACATCACCTCGTCCTGGAACTGGTCGATGCTGCCGATACCGCGCAGCATATGGGCCAGCGTGGCGGCAGGCATATCGGGAAACAGGTATTTCGAGATGACCGGCGTCATCGGATGCCGCGAAACCCGCTTCAGGGCCTCGACGGTTTCCGCATCGGTATAGGGACGGATCTCTCCAAAATCACTTTCGTCGTACATCACTCGATAAATGCGTCACAAATATAGCCAATCAACGGCGGAAAAGCAAAGAAGAATCGCCGTAACTGAGGAAGCGGAACCCGTTCGCGAGCGCGTAGTCGTAAATGGTGTGCCAGTCCCCTCCCACGAAGGCGGAAATGAGCAGCAGCAGCGTGCTCTGCGGCTGGTGGAAATTGGTCACCATCGCATCCACCACGCGGAAGCGGAAGCCCGGCACGATGATGATACGCGTGCCCACCGTGAGTGCATCCAAACCCTTGGCGTCCAGGTACTTGACGATGGCGTCCAGGGCCTCGGCGCGCGTGGCGGCGTACGCCCGCGTATAGGGCGCCCACTGCTCCACGTCGCGCGGCTCCCCCGCCTCCAGGCAGCTCACGCCCACGTAATACAGGGATTCCAGCGTGCGCACGGAGGTGGTCCCCACGGCCACCACGGGCTCGCTGCAGTCGCGCAGGCGGCACAGCAGCTCCCGGCTCACCGTGAACGGCTCGCGGTGCATCGGATGCTCGGACACGAGCGAGCTCTTCACGGGCAGGAACGTCCCCGCGCCCACGTGCAGGCACACGTTTTCGGTGGTGATGCCCTTCGCGGCGATGTCGTCCAGCACGCGCTGCGTGAAGTGCAGCCCCGCCGTGGGAGCGGCTACCGACCCACGGATGTGCGCGTACAGCGTCTGGTAGCGGTCCAGGTCGATGGCCTCCGTGTCGCGGTTCAGGTACGGGGGGATGGGCACCCGCCCGCACAGTTCCAGCACGCGCGAGAAGGGCGCGCCGCCCTGCCAGCGGAACTCCACCGTGCCCGTCTGGGCCTCCCGGTCGATCAGGCGGGCCTCCAGGCGGATGTCGCGCAACTGCGCGGCGGGGTCGGAGGTGGCTGCGGAGGTCTGGGGAGCGGTTCCAGGCGCCTGGGGAGTGCTTTCCGGGGTTTTGGGTGTCGCTTCCGGGGTGCCTTCGCAGGTGTCGAAGGCCAGGACATCGTCCTTCCAGCGCTTCGCGTTGCCGATCACGCACTTCCAGCGGCAGCACTCCGTAGCCGCGAAATTCGTGTTGTATTCGGCCGGGAGTATGGGCTCCAGGCAGAAAATCTCGATTCTCGCGCCCGTGGGGCGGCGGAAAAAGAGGCGTGCGGGCACCACTTTCGTGTCGTTGAACACCATCAGGCTGCCCGCCGGCAGCTCCTGCGCGAGATTCCGGAATACGGACTCACGCACCGCTCCGTCGCGGTAAATCAGCAATTTGGACGCGTCACGCTCCGGGAGCGGATATTTTGCAATGCGCTCGTCGGGCAGCGGATAAGAAAAGTCTTCGATATGAAGCTCGGGAACCATACTGCAAAGATACGCTTTTATCGCGGCATCGGCAAACCCGTTTTTCGGGTTGGAAATGTAAAATTATGATAAACATTTGTAAATTTTGTAAATTCTTCCGTCCGCCGGCGAAAAATGTAATACGAGGGTCGATAAGCCCTTGTTATCGGTTGCGAATTGTTGTAATAATATGCTCAAACCCAGTATTTAAGAAAGTTTACCTTTAGTTAACAATCAGTGTTCGCACTCCCCTTTCGGTCCATTTCCGGGATCCGGAGGCCGATTTGCCATTTCTATAAACAAATCAATACATTTAAAACCAATTATTTAAATAGAATAATCTTTGAAATAACTTTAGGTTTATCTTGCAGCACTTATCAACAAGCTGTTGATGAGTTGCCATTTGTAACACTTGGAATTGTTAATTATTCTTGTTACTTTTGTAAACAAAGGGATTAGAAAAATGAACCGTCGTTTGCAGCAGTTTCTCGCGGCCGAAAACATCAGCCAGTCGCAGTTCGCGGACACCATCGGCGTCGCCCGCGCCAGCATCTCGCACATCCTCGCCGGACGCAACAAACCGGGCTTCGATTTCATCGAGCGCACCGCCCGCCATTACCCCGACCTCAACCTGGACTGGCTCATCACCGGCCGCGGCAAGATGTACAGCTCCGCAAAATCGGCCCCTGAGGCCCCTGCAGACCCGATTTCTCCCCTTCCGCCCCAAACCCAGGGCTCCCTCTTCGACGACCCCCTCCCCACCCCTCCAGCATCAACCATCCATTTAGATAACCGCACCCAATCCCCTACCACTCAACGTACTATCTCCAAAATCATCCTCTTCTACACCGACGGATCCTTCCAGGAACTCCCATAATCCCGCCGAATTCCTCATTCTCAGAGAGTATTATTTTACGCAGGCGGACAAGCAGGTTGCCCCTGACAACCGTAGCCGCCCGTGGCTTTTATTTATGTGTATTTAGTGTATAGTTTTTAGATTAACTGCTTTTTTTGCGAAGGTCTAGCAGGCAGTTGCCCTGGAAAACCGTGCCGCCCGCGACAATGAGCGGGAGGGGCCCACGAAGTGGGAGGGACGAACGAAGTGAGGGTTTGAAGGGCAAGCTGCCTGCTAGCCGTAGCAGAAACAAAAAAAATAGTATATTTGCGGTGATATGGGTTTGTACAACATAGCGATAAAGCCGTTCGTGCGGAAGATGAACATCGAACGGGCGTCCAAACTGGCGCTCCGATACTTCGAGTTTATCGAAAAGATCCCCCTGGGCCGCCCCATCAGCCGCCTCGTCCACAACAACCGCCCCTCCGGCCTCCAGCTCGAAGTCTTCGGCCTCCCGTTCTACAACCCCATCGGCCTCGGCGCCGGCCTCGACCTCTACGGCGAACTCTACAACGACCTTAACGGCCTGGGCTTCAGCTTCGTAGAAATCGGCCCCATGGGCGTCGACGGCGTACGCCGGGCGGTCAAACAGATCCAGAAAGACCCCCCGAAAGACATCCTCGCCGCCTGCATCAACAGCGACTTCAACACCTCCTTCGCCCTCTTCTACGACTTCTGCGACTTCTTCGTCCTGGACATCACCGAAGACCCCGGCACCGAGGTCCTGGACCCCATCCTGGAGGCCCGTTTCGCCGAAGACGTCTACAAGCCCATCGTCGTGAAGCTGCCCAAGGTCATAACGTCCCTGGAAATGGACGAAATCCTCGATTACAGCCAGTTATACGGCATAGATGGTATCGAGGCCCGCAACATGGATCAATTACGCCATATCGTCTCGTATACGCAGGGCCGCCTGCCCGTCATCGCGAATACGCACATCGAGACCACGGCCCAGGCCGTCGAGGCCATGGACGCTGGCGCTTCGCTCGTCGCCGTGCGCAACGGCCTGGTCCGCAACGGCCCCAAGTTCGTGGCCGATATCCAGAGAGTCCTCCTCAACAAGAAGAAAAATGAGAGAGCCGCCGCAAAACCGGATCGCGTCGCTGCTGAAGGGTAGCGGCCGGACGCTCAGCGCCGCCGAGTCCTGCACCGGCGGGCAGATTTCCCACCTCATCACCACGGTGTCCGGATCGTCGGAGTACTACCTGGGTTCCGTGACCTCCTACGCCGTCGCGGTGAAGGAGAAGGTGCTCGGCGTGCCGGCGGCCACCGTCCGGGAGCACGGTGTGGTGAGCAGCGAGGTGGCGGCCGCGATGGCCGAGGGTGTCCGCGCCCTCACGGGCAGTACCTTCGCCGTAGCGACGACCGGTCTTGCCGAGGGTGGCGACGAGCGCTATCCCGAGGGAACGGTGTGGATCGCGGTGGCCGGACCAGTCGGCACGAGGACCAAAATCTACCACTGCGACCTCGGCCGCAAGGCAAATATCCGCCGTTTTGCCACCGTCGCCCTCACTTTTTTGGCCTCTTACATCGCAGAAAACTGATTTTGCTGAAAATTAGTTCATAAAACAAAGATGTTATTCAATATAACATTTTTGTTAACCCTCTTTTTCGCCCATTTTAGCCCTGTTTTGACCGGTTTTCCCTGCCATCCAGGGCCCTTGTCATCCTGAGCGAAGCGAAGGATCTCCCCCGCCGTTCGCAGGCAGCGTGCCCGGGCTCCGCGGCAGCGGCAGCCAGCCCCCTGAAACGTCCGGCTGCGCCGGACCCCTCCCACCGCTTCGCGGCGGGCCCCTCCCTCTTACGGAGCCGAGGGTGGCTACGGTTTCCGGGGGCTGCTGCCGCCTGCCGTCTCCGCCCCACTCGCCTGTCATGCCCGACCGATCCGGGCTTCTCTCACCTTTTCTTCCTTAGCGAGCTATTCCCCTGTCATCCTGACACCTCTCCTTTTGTCATCCTGAGCGAAGCGAAGGATCTAGGATCTAAATCGAGTAGGAGGAAAACAAAAGTAGTGAGTTTTCCTCCTACTTTTGTTTTCCGACCTCTCACACCACCGTACGTGCCGTTCGGCATACGGCGGTTCCTCATACTCTGTGCATTTGAACA
>Ga0310691_10000592_pt1 | contig 65169 bp, 57 predicted proteins | sample 176DNAGHGlowgp2_FD_203887 | JGI IMG/M metagenome (GOLD analysis project Ga0310691, IMG submission 203887) | Sheep rumen microbial communities from Palmerston North, Manawatu-Wanganui, New Zealand - 1766 DNA GHGlow gp2 (v2) (version 2) | ecosystem: Host-associated > Mammals > Digestive system >...
CGGGATTCTGTAGCCTTCGGTGCCTTGCGTCGGGGGACGCTGCCTTTGGGCACAATGCAGGGCGAGAAGGCTTTCGGGCAGGCTTGGCCCTGCGTTTTTATGCGGAAACCCATGGCTTGCAGGTTGGAAAAGGCTGCTGGATATGGCATATTAATATGCGGCAGGGATTGGAGGGGCCCGCCGCAGGCGGGTTGCGCCAGCAATGGAGCGGGTTGGGCCCCGCGGAACCCCGGAAAGCCCACACAAAGGGCATGCTTTCTTTGCAGGGAGAGGAACCGCTGTAAAGATGGCAGTGCCGCAAAATAAGTAAAAAGATAATTGACAGTTTAACTTGTGACTATAATTTTCCGAATATGTTGAATTTTTTTACAAAAATCATTATTATTACTAGAAGAATAATTTTCTTATCGATTAATACTAAATACTGATTGGAGAAAAAATGAATATTTTTTGCTCAGAAAATGAAGAGGAAAAGAAGGATAAATCAGAACAGGATCCTTTGACCGAAAAGTTTTTAAAAACCCGCCAGATTTTGCTTAGTGGCGAGATAAATGAGGAGCTTGCAGACAAGATTGTAAGGCAAATTCTTGTTTTGGAAGCAGACAGCGACAAGCCAATCTACATTTACATTGATTCGCCTGGTGGTGACGTTGATGCAGGTTTTGCTATATTCGACACAATCCGCTTCGTGAATGCGCCTGTGTACACAGTCGGAATGGGCCTTGTTGCCTCTGCCGCAGCCTTAATCCTTTTGGCCAGCCCAAAAGAGAGAAGGTTTGGCTTTCCCCACAGCCACTATCTGATTCACCAGCCGTCCAGCGGAATGAAGGGTGTGGCAACTGACATTGAAATTCACGCGGCAGAAATTGCAAAGACAAAGCAACGCATAAATGAAATCATTGCCAATGAAACTGGAACTGCCCTTGACAAGGTGATTAAGGATACAGACAGAGACTATTGGCTCAGTGCAGAGGAAGCCGTCAGCTATGGCCTTATAAGCAAGACCGTTCAGAAGCGTTCTGATATTCCGGAGCTTGCCCTTCAACACGAAAAATAAAAATGACCTTCGAATTGACCGAATTGCTGACAGACGAAATCCTCTTTGCAATGGAAGACCAGAATTCAGTTCTGATGATGGATGCCAAGGAAGGTCTTTTGGTTCTTGAGGATGATGTTGGCGGTGAGGCAGACAGGTATTATGAGCTGCCTGAATGGTCAAGTGAAGACGGTTATAATCTAATGGAAGAATTTACCAGCAACCTCTACGCTCCCAATGTTCATGAAGAACTCAGGTTGGTATTGGTTAGTGGAAGGGGGGTGTTTAGAAATTTTAAGAACGTATTAAAAAAATACCCAGAGACTGAAAAAAAATGGCATTTGTTTAAGGATGCCAAAATGCGTGAACGTGTTTCCGACTGGTATAACGAACTGCGCGAGTCATGGGGCTTAGAAAAACTCTTTTTAACTGATGATTCAGAAGAAAGTACGGAAGAGCTTGTTCTAAACGATTTTGAGTTCCGTGAATTTAATTCGGCAGAAGATGCTGATGAAATTGAGCAAGGAACTGAAAATGCGGTGCAGGAACTAAAAACTCAGTTTTCAGAAGATTTGGGAAGTGCAATAGCATGTATGTGGAAACAACTTTCTTCCTATTCAACGACCACTTCTAAGTCTGGGTTTGTATGCCGTTCTCTCGCTGGAGAGTTCGCAGGCTGCATTTTATTAGATTTTTGCCCGCAAGAAACAAAGAAAGCGGTTGTTATTACCGATTTTTTTGTTGTTCAGGAATACCGCGGGCTTGGAATTGGTGAACAATTACTGTCTAAGACCTTGAGCTTTTGCAAAAAGCGCGGAATCCGCCATATTATTATTTGTAATACTTTTATACCGCAGTTCATGGAGAACCTTCTTTTTCAAAAAGGATTTTTTAAGATTGGTTCGGGATATGCGGTGGATTTAAATGAGGAGTAAGATCATGGCTTACAATCGTGAATCAAATTTTATTGTAAACGAAAATCAGATTGCATCTTTTTTGAGTGATGCTTTAAAGAACGTAGAGGAATCTACGGAAAGTGAAATTCAGATTCTTAACCAGGTAAAAAAGCTGTTTAAGAAAAACGTTGGTTTTTCCCGCAGGAATTATGTAGCTGCCTTGCTTGTAAAACAGGCTTTGTCTAATTCCCGCTCCCGCTTTGGCCGCAATGACGGTAAGAATCCAAGGGGCGAGGACCGCTTTGGAAGGGATAGCCGCTTTAAGAATGACAGGGCAGAAAGAAATTCCCGCCCTTCAAGAAATGACCGCGATTCAAGAAAAAATGAAGGCTTTGAAGAGGCAGCTCCAGAAAGGGAAAAGGCTCCCCGTGTTCAGATAGACCCGGCACTTGCAGGAACAGTATTCATTGGAATTGGCCGCAACCGCCACGTATTCCCCCGCGACCTGGTTGGCCTTTTAATCAGCGCAGCCGGTTTGGAAAGGGAAAGAATCGGCGACATCCGCGTACTTGCAAACTATTCATTCATTCAGCTTTACAAGGAAGACTGCGAAAAGGTAATTGAAAAGCTCAACGGCTATGACTACCGCGGAAGAAAGCTTGTGGTAAACCTTTCACGCCAGAAGGGAGAAGATGGTGCTCCGTCCGACCAGCCAGAAGCAAATTTTGCATCTGCAAAGGAAATGCCGGCAGACGACACAATTCCGTCTGATGTAAGCAACGAAGGCCATTCAACATTCAGCAGCGAAAGCTCAGAGGCCGCAAAGATTGCAAGCGCACAGAGCGAATTTGCCGCAAAACAGACTTTTGACTACGCTCAGCAGGAACCAGTCCGTTCCTTCTCCGAAAGCAAAATTGAAGAGACAAAGCAGTTTTCAGAGACAACTGATGACGGCCAGGTAAAGTCCCACTTTGGTTCAGGCGCAGCATATTGATTTACTCACTCAGAACCGGCCCGCTTGGCGTAAACACATACATTGTGGAACTTTGCGCAAGCGGTGCCGAAACTGCAAAACAGACAGGCGGCGGTTATGCTTTTATAGTTGACCCCGCTGCCTGTGCATTTTGCGGCGACCAAGACACAATCACAGATTTTTTACGCAAGCAAAACCTAACCCCGGTGGCAATAGTCCTTACCCACGGCCACTTTGACCATGTTGCGGGCCTAAAGCATTTTCGTGACTGCTACCCAGAAATTCCCATATTAATTCACAAGGAAGACAGCAAATTCATTGGGGCTGAAGGCGGAACCTTGCAGGGACAGAGCCTTATGGAAATGGGCTTTGACGATTTTATCCCTTCTGTTACAGGTTTGCCGCAAGCTACTGCCTTTTTGGAAGACGGAAAAAACTTGCGCGATTGTGCAGGCGTCGCAGGCAAGGTACAGTCTTTTGAAGGAATGCAAGACTGGCTTGTAATTCACACACCAGGGCACACCCCGGGAAGCGTCTGCCTTTACAATAGTTTGCAAAAAGTGCTTCTTAGCGGCGACACAATATTTTACCGCTCTTGGGGGCGTACCGACCTCCCCTTTGGAAGCGAGGTGCAAATACAAGAAAGTCTTCGCCATATCTATTCAACTCTGCCTTCCGACACAAAAGTTTATCCTGGCCATGAGTTCAACGGCTTTCAAATCAGCGAGAATATAGGTTAGACTCTTTTTTTCTCTTTTTTTTGCGGCGCTTTTTTTTGTTTTCGAGTTAGTTGCAAAAAGAACACCTTGTCATTTTTTCCTTTTGTATAACAAGCAGCACCATGGAGGGTGCGTCAAATCTTTGCGGAAAAACTTGGCAAGTTCTTGTAAGAGAACTTGTAGGAAAAAATGCCAAGGAGGGCATTTTTTCTGGGCTTTCCGCACTTCGCCGTCTTGCGCGGCTCATCCCGCCCTTCGGCCGGGACTAAAGGTGCTCCAATCCTTGCCGCGCCTGGTGGATGCTTTTCTGTGTAGCCGTCTGTTGTTTTGTGCGTTCATAGGGTGGGCATAGCACACAAATGTAAAAAAAATCTACAAAAGGTGTGGATGATTACGGAAATTAATACCCATTCCACATGTATACAGAATATCCGGCATTTTCTCCAACATAAGACCAATTTGCAAAATAATCAATAAGACCTTTAATTTTTGAAGGGGTATTATATCCTGCACAACTGTTGTAAAAGTCTAAGGCATCACTTTTATTCCACCACCCACCAACACAAAACAGATTATGATTACGGTGATCAAGTATGCCACCAACGTAGCCCAAACTTGCATCATAAGTTATTCGTATTTCATATTGCCCAATGTTTCTGCTACGGATTATGTCCACACCAAACACGCTTCCGGCAAGAACCATTAATGCAAAACAGATTACAATTTTCTTAAGCTTCATTTTCATTCTTTTCCTCCGTGTTTTCTATGCTTGTTTGAATTCGTTTACAATACTTTGAAGTCCAGGATGATTCTGCGTATCATAAGCAAGATAATCCTGTAGGGATTTTACAGCATTTGCTAGTGCTTCATTCCCATAGTCGGAATATATATGAATAAAATAGTAGCGAACGTCCTCTGCTGCCATTGCGGTCTTAAGCCGTTTTCCTGTGCGCATACAGAAAAATGATTCAACATAGTATTTTGCTGAACCTTCGTTCATCCCTGTTTTATCTGCTATGAATCTTGCGGTTTCTGTGATGCGGGCATTGTCAGGGTATATTGATTTTGCCCTTTCATAACAGGCACTTGTCATTTCTTCTGTCATTTGCATCCTCCAGTTTTCGCTAAGAATCAAATATTAAAAACGAAAACGAGCGTAGCGAAGTTTTCGTTTTTAATGGCTTAGTCAAGCCATTGACCTAAAGTATACTTTAGGTCAAAAAACTCTCAGAAAAAGAGGTAGTTTCAATATGCTCTTTGGTGGCAAAATGAAAAGCAAAAAAAATGAGGCCGGATTGGAAGGGCGTTTGGTAAAAAATTGCATCCGTGCAATTTTTTACCATGAGTTTTCTGCGAAAACTCACCTGATTTTTATGCAAACAAAGGACGCGCCGTCCATGGCGCTGCTTGTTTTACATTTATTTGGGCCCCGCGGAACCCTGGAAAGCCGTAAAAAATGGCCTCCTTGCCATTTTTTACTTACTGGTTTTTAGCAAAACCCGCGGTCTTTTTTGCTAACACATGACGCGCGTCCATGCGCTTGCTTGTTGACCGGGTAAAAAATGGCAAGAGTTTGCAATTGAATCGAATGGTAGAGCAGTAAAAACTGCCGTCCAGATAAAGAAAATTCAAAAAGCATATTGACAATAAAAAAATTTGTGGTATTATGAAATTAGTTCCGTGAAAGCGGTTTCATAAAGAGGAGTGCCTTTTGAAAAAGTCGGATCAGGTAACAATTTACGATGTCGCAAAAGAGGCTGGTGTTAGTCCTGCCACTGTTTCTCGCGTAATGAACGAGCCTTCTCGTGTTGCCGTGGAAAAAAAAGATGCTGTTTTTGCCGCAATCAAAAAGCTGAATTTTGTTCCCAAGGCGGATGCTGTAATCAATGCAAGGCATACCTATAAAAAAATTGGGGTGGTGGCACCGTTTTTTACGCAGGCATCCTTTATGGAAAGAATGAGGGGCGTTTCTGAGGTGCTTGGCCGCGAGCATTACGAGCTTGTGCTTTATTCAATAGACAAAACTGACGACTTAAAGAACTACATTAATGCCCTTGTTGCCACAAACAGGGTAGACGGGCTTATTTTTTTGTGTGTTCATCTGGAAGAGGATGTTTTGACGGTGCTAAGGTCGGCAAAGTTTCCGGTTTGCTTTGTGGAAGAGGCTGCCAGCGGTTTTGACAACGTTATTGTAAAGAATCTTGAAGGCGGTCAAAAGGCGGCGGAATATCTTTACGGGATTGGCTGCAGAAGGCCCGGCTTTATTGGAGAAAAATCTTCGCTTTCCTATGCGGTTAGTGCAACGGAGGAGCGTTTCCGCGGATATGAATTTTATTTTGCAAACCAGGGAATCGTCATTCAGGACAAGCACGTTTGGATTGGTGACTTTACGGAAAAAAAACTTGACGAGGGCATAAGGGACTTTTTGAAGCAGGCGGAACTTCCCGACTGCGTTTTTTGTTCAAGCGACCTGATTGCGGCTAGGTTCATTGCGCTTGCAAGGGAGAAGGGGGTTGGCATTCCTTCAGAGGTAAAGGTACTTGGCTTTGACAACATTGACATTGCCCAGTACATAGGACTTAGTTCCGTAAGCCAGAATCTTGATGATTCGGGAAAGATGGCTGCTGAACTGATATTGGCAAAAATCAAGAGTGAGAACCGGACTGTCGCGAATATGGTTCTTCCGCTTGACATTATAGAAAGGGAATCAACAAAGACTGCGGCTGAATAAAAAAATGCATGCAAAAATTGGCCGTAGAAAAAGTTGGTTTTTAGACTTGCAGATTTAAGCAAGATTCAGGAGGTTAGTATGAAAAAGTTATTCGGAGCCCTTGCGCTTTCTTTTGCGCTTTTGGCACTTGTAGGATGCTCAAAGAAGGAGCAGGCAGCTTCTGGTGGTGAAGGAGACAAGACCATTCTTGTTCAGGGTGCCTTCCGTGGCGAAGAGCAGGCTCGCTTTGAGGAGATTATAAAAATCTTTAATGAAAAGACAGGATACAATGTTGTTTACGAGGGAAGCCCCGACTTTGAAGTTCAGATTCAGGTTCAGACGGAAGCTGGAACTCCACCGGATGTTGCGGCCCTTCCACAGCCTGGTACAATGAAGCGTTTTGCGGCTGCAGGTTACTTAAAGCCACTTTCCGCCAATGTTGTAAAGGCAATTGATGCAAACTACGCTCCTGTTTGGAAGGAACTTGGTACTGGAAATGATGGCAAGGTTTACGGCGTTTTCCACCGCGTTAACGCAAAGAGCTTTGTCTGGTACAACAAAAAGGAATGGAGCAAGAGGGGATATTCAGTTCCCAAGACATGGAATGAACTAAAGACGTTGCAGGACAAGATGGTTTCTGACGGAATCGTTCCCTGGTCAGTTGGTTTTGAAAGCGGTGCCGCTACTGGCTGGGCTGGAACAGACTGGCTTGAAGACTTGATGCTGCGTACTGCAGGCCCTGATGTTTATGACAAGTGGGTTAACCACGAAATTGCCTTTGATGATCCTGCTGTTGTAAAGGCCCTTAAAATGTGCGGCGACATTTGGCTTAACCCCAAGTATGTTTACGGTGGCCCTGCAAACATCGTAACACTTAGCTACGGAGACAGCGTAAAGCCTATCTTTGAAAATCCACCAGCTGCAATGATGAACCGCCAGGGCAACTTTATTACAGGCTTTATGCAGGAAGAAGTTCAGGCGGACTTGGAAAACAACGTTGGCGTATTTGCCCTTCCTTCTGTTGATGAAAAATGGGGAACTCCTGTTCTTGGCGGTGGCGACCAGTTTGTTGCCTTTACGGACAAGAAGGGTGTTGAAGAGTTCATGATTTTCCTTACTACTTGGGAAGCATGTGCTCCTTGGGCAAAGATTGGCGGTGCCCTCTTCCCCCACAAGAATCAGAACTTTGCTGACTATGGAAATTCCCTTGAAAAGGAAATTGCAAAGGTTCTTGTGAATGCAAGCGTCTTCCGCTTTGACGCATCTGACCTTATGCCTACGGAAGTTGGTTCTGGTTCCTTCTGGACCGGCATGGTGAACTATGTTAGCGGTGCAGAAAGTGCAGAGCAGGCCCTTAAGGTTATAGACCAGACTTGGCCGCAGTAAGCGATTTGCAGTAAAAACGGGCGTGTCAAAATGATGCGCCTGTTTTATAAATTAGTTTTAGTTTTACAGACTAAAGGAGGAAAAATGCCTGTAACTGTAAGCCGCTTGTGCGCCAACAACTTGTTAAAAACTTTTTTGACGCTTATTGCAACGCTTGCCATTTCTCTTGGCGGATTCATCTTGCTAAAGGGAAATGCGCTTGCTCAAATTCCTACGACGCTTATTGCCGTTGTATGGGGAGTTTTGAGCGTAATCCTTATTTTTTATTCATTGAACCTTTTGGCCGGGCTTTTTCCTACAAAGGTTTACAATAGAATTGTTCCCTATATTTTTATAGGCCCTGCAGTATTGATAATGGGCTGGTACCTCTTTTTGCCTACCATGCGCTCCCTTTACCTTAGCTTTTTGGACAAGGGCGCTTCCAAATTTGTTGGGCTGGACAACTACAAGTTTTTGTTTACCGACCGCTCAATGCTGGTTTCCATCCGCAACACGCTGATTTGGCTTGTATGCGGAACAGGCTTTAGCGTTGTCTTTGGGCTTGTGGCTGCAATCCTTGCGGAAAGGTCTGCAATAGAAAAGACTGCAAAGACCTTTATCTTTTTGCCCATGTCCATTTCGCTTGTGGGTGCAGGCGTCATCTTTAAATTCATGTACTCGGCAAAATTTGGCGGTGCTGAACAGACGGGGCTTCTTAATGCCCTGGTGGTTGCTTTTGGTGGAGAGCCAAAGAACTGGCTTGGCAACGCCCCCTGGAACAATCTTTTTCTGATTGCCATTTTCGTATGGCTTCAGACAGGGTTTGCACTTGTCGTTCTTTCTGCCGCACTCAAGGCTGTCCCCGAAGACATGATAGAGGCTGCGCGAATTGACGGTGCCGGGGAATTTAGAATCCTTATGCAGATTGTAATTCCAAACATCAGGGCTTCTATAATAAGCGTTTCCACCACGATTCTTCTTGCTGCCCTAAAGTGCTTTGACATAGTTTATTCCATGACCAACGGCCTTTTTGGAACGGAGGTTCTTGCTTCCCAGCAGTACAAGCAGATGTTCACCTTCCACAATTACGGACGTGGTTCAGCAATAGCAATATTGATACTGATTGGCGTAAGCCCGGTCATCTATTACAACCTTAAGGAATTCAAAAACAGGGAGGCATTCAAATGAAAGCAAAATCTTTGGAAAAAAAATCTTGTTCCCCTGCAAGGATAATCATAACCTTTGTGCTGATTGCACTTTGCATTCTCTGGACAATACCAACACTTGGAATTTTCATCACTTCATTCAGGACTGCCGATGCAACAAATTCAACTGGCTGGTGGAAGGCTTTTGCAGACTTTAAGTCTTTTACTCTGGACAACTACAACCAGGTTCTTTTTGGACAGCGCTACAGTGTTGGCTCTGCTACGGGAACAAAGGCTGTGCGCGGTGCAACTATGGCGAGCGCATTTTTGTCTTCCGTTACCGTAACCATTCCGTCTGTAATCATCCCGATTTTTATTGCTGCGGCTGCGGCATACGGTTTTGCCTGGCTTAGCTTCAAGGGAAGAAAGATTCTGTTTGCAATAATCATTGCCCTTCTTGTTGTTCCCCTTCAGATTTCCCTCATTCCCATTCTGCGCGACTACCAAAAGGTTGGCCTTAACGGAAGCTACCTTGGCATTTGGCTTGCCCACTGCGGGTTTGGACTTCCGCTTGCAACCTACATGATGTACAACTACATTTCGTCTTTGCCGCGTTCAATCCTTGAGTCTGCCTTTATTGACGGAGCAAGCCACTTTACAACATTCGTGCGCCTGATTCTTCCGCTTAGCGTTCCTGCAATTGCTTCCTTTGCAATCTTCCAGTTCATCTGGGTTTGGAACGACATGCTTGTTTCGCTGGTATTTCTTAGCGGTGCGGGGCAGAAGCTTCAGGTTGTTACGGTTCGCCTGATGAATATGGCCGGTACCAGGGGAACTGACTGGCACTTGCTTACTGCCGGTGCATTTGTTTCCATGGTTCTTCCTTTGGCTGTCTTCTTGGGACTGCAAAAATTCTTTGTGCGCGGACTTTTGGCCGGTTCTGTAAAGGGCTAATTTAGCTAAGTCTTGCCTTTGCTTGAATGGAGGTTTGGGATGTACAAGGAGCAGCTTGTGGACAACATGGCACATTTGACTGGCCTGCTTTACACTCTCTATGGTGACCGCTGGGATTTTTACGACATCTTGGGCCGTCTGCAAAAAATCATGAAGGATGCTTCTGAGCAACGTTCCGCTTCTTATTTGAAGGATGATGACGAAGAGGCCCTTGAGTGTGCAAAAAAGAATGACCGTCCATGGTATTTAAGGCAGGATTCCGTGGGCATGATGCTTTACGTGGATTTGTTTGCTGGAGATTTGAAAGGCCTTGTTCAGAAAATTCCTTACCTAAAGGATTTGGGAATTAATTACGTTCACCTTATGCCGCTCTTTGACTGCCCCAAGGAAGAGAACGACGGTGGCTATGCAATTTCCTCTTACCGCAAGGTTCAGGGTAAGCTTGGCTCTATGGAAGACCTAAAAAAACTTGCTGGGGAATTTCACAAGGAAGGAATTCATCTGGTTTTGGATTTTGTCTTTAACCATACGAGTTCTGAGCATGAGTGGGCAAAAAAAGCTTTGTCTGGTGACGGGTTCTATGAAAATTTTTACTACGTCTACCGGGACAAAAAAATTGTGGACAAGTGGAATTCATCTTTGCGGGAAATTTTCCCCCAGGTAAGGCGGGGCTCTTTTACCTATGTTAATGAACTTGGCGGCTGGGTCTGGACAACGTTCAATTCCTACCAGTGGGACTTGAATTATTCAAACCCGGAAGTCTTTCTTGCCATGGTAGAGGAAATGCTTTTTATTGCAAACCTTGGCGTGTCTGTCCTTCGTCTGGATGCGCTTGCATTTGTCTGGAAGGAAGAGGGAACTGCTTGTGAAAGTTTGCCAAAGGCACATACCCTAATAAAAGCCTTTGAATGTGTGGCAAAAATTGCGGCTCCCTCACTCCTTTTTAAGAGCGAGGCCATAGTTCATCCCGATCAGGTTGTTCAGTATATTGGTAAGGATGAATGTATTCTTTCCTACAATCCGCTTCAGATGGCACTTTTTTGGAACAGCATTGCAACACGCGACACAAGGCTCTTGACCCTAAGCCTTGGCAAAAGGTGGAATGTTCCTGCGGGCTGCGCATGGGTAAACTACATAAGGTGCCATGATGACATAGGCTGGACTTTTTCTGATGAGGATGCAGCATCTATTGGAATCAATGGCTACGACCACCGCCTCTTCCTGAACAAATTTTTTACCGCCCGCTTTGAGGGAAGCTTTGCAAATGGGGAAGCCTTTCAGCTTAATCCTCAGACGGGTGACTGCCGTATCTGCGGAACAATGGCATCTCTTTCGGGGCTTGAGCAGGCTATTTCTTTGGGGAATGAACTCTACAAAAAAATGGCCCTTGAAAGAATGAAGATGATGTACGCAACGCTTTTTGCGCTGCCCGGTATTCCTCTTTTGTATGCAGGTGATGAGCGTGCTGTTCTGAATGACTACAGCTACAGGGAAAGCGCTTACAAGTCCTCTGATTCAAGATGGGTTCACAGGATAAAGACGGATTGGGAGCGGAAAGGTGAATGCCCTGAACAAAAAACATTTGCTTCTTTTGTAAAGATGCTGATAGGCCTCCGTGCAAAGGAAGAAATGCTGGGTGGAAGCCAAGTCTTTTTTTATCCTGTGCAGGACAAGCGGGTCTTTGCATTCAGAAGGAATACAATTCACGTGGTTGCAAACTTTAGCGAAAGCAATGCTTCTTTTAAGATAGACGCATGGTCTGAAAATTCAACTGACCTGCTTAGTGGAAAAAAATACAATAATCATCTTGCGCAAGATTTGGGGCCTTACGAAGTGCGCTGGCTTAAGGAAAATATATGAAATTTTCAACAGAAAAATTTGGCGGAAACGAAACACAAAGAAACGAAACTCTTTTTACACTTGGAAACGGAAACCTTGGATTCCGCGGAGACACGGAAGAAAAAGCCGGAACTTTCCACAAGGGAACTTACATAAATGGATTTTACGAGAGCGAATCAATTTTGTACGGGGAGAGTGCTTACGGTTATGCAAAGAACCACGAGACAATTGTTAACCTTCCTGATCCAAAACGCATAGAGCTTACACTTGATTCCATTCCCTTTAATTTGGAAGCCCCAGGCAAGATAAAAAAATACTTGCTTACGCTGGACACGCAAAAGGGAAGCCTTGAGCGCATAACTGACTGGAACGATGGGGAACGGTCAATTTTCCTTAGAAGCGAGAGGCTTGTTTCTTTTACCCATGAAGACACTGCCGCAATCCGCTATAGCGTAACGAACACTTCTTCAAAAGACGTGCAAGTTGGCTTAAAAAGCTTTATTGATGTTGAGGCAAAAAATATTCTTGCAAAGGACGACCCAAGAATAGGTGCCAAATTCCGCCACGAGGTTTTGCAGATTCAGTCGGAAAACCCACAGGCATTTTTTGCGCGGACTGTGAACTCTTCCCTGTCTCTTGCGGGAACTTGCAACCACAAATTTTTTCTGGGCAATCAGAGCCTTGATTTTGACGGAGAAAAAAACTTTTGCCTTAAAAGCGGGGAAACTTTTGTCCTTGAAAAATATATTTCTTATGTTTGGCAAAAAGATGGGGATGCTTTGTCCTTAAAGCAAATGTCCTCTGATTCTTGCAAAAAGGCTTTGGAACTTGGCTTTGACAGGCTGCTTGATGAGCAGAAAAATTTTCTTGCGGAATTCTGGAAGGTTGCGCTTGTTCAGATTGAAGGTGACGGGGCAAGCGAAGAGGCTCTTGAATTCAATCTCTTTCATCTGCTACAGTCTGCTTCTAGGAACGGGAGGGCTTCCATTGCGGCAAAGGGCTTGTCCAGCGAAGGTTACGAGGGGCATTTTTTCTGGGACAGCGAAAGCTATGCCTGTCCTCTTTTTACATACACCTTCCCCCTTGTTGCAAAAAGCCTCTTGGAATACAGGGCACGCATTTTGCCAAAGGCATTGGAAAGGGCAAGTGTGATGAACCTAAAGGGAGCCTTGTTCCCCTGGCGCACAATCAGTGGAGAGGAAACGTCTGCATATTTTCCTGCCGGAACTGCCCAGTACCACATAGACGCCGACATAATTTTTGCACTTAACAAATATCTAAATGCCCACGAGGATGATCTTGGCTTTGAAAAGAAAGACGTTGAGGAACTTTGCGCACAGACTGCAAGAATGTGGCTAAGCCTTGGCCACTTTAGCAAAAGCAAGGATGGTGCCTTCTGCATAGAAGATGTTACAGGACCTGATGAATACACAGCCATTGTAAACAATAATGCCTTTACAAATTTGATGGCACGCGAAAACTTGGAGATTGCTCTTGAGCGTTCAGGAGACAAGGCCAGCGAAGAAGAAAAAAATGAATGGAAACTTGCTGCAAAAAAAATGTACATTCCCTATGATGATGAGGAGGGCATTATTCCTCAGGATGATTCTTTTATGGATAAGGCCGACTGGGATTTTAAAAACACACCAAAAGAAAATTATCCGCTTTTGCTTCACTATCATCCTCTTGTGATTTACCGCCACAGGGTTTTAAAGCAGCCAGACTTGGTTCTTGCCCAGTTTTTGCTTGGCGGAAGATTTACGCTTGCAGAAAAAATCAGGAACTTTAATTTTTACGAAAAATATACAACCGGGGATTCTTCTCTTTCACACTGCATAATGAGCATAATGGCATCTGTATGCGGCGAGAGGGAAAAGGCTCTTGAATACTTTAACAAGACCGCCCGCATGGACATTGATGATGTGAACGGAAATTCCCGCGACGGAATTCACACTGCATGTATGGCAGGAAGCTGGATGAGTGTGGTTTACGGCTTTGCAGGATTTTCTGACTATGGCGGAAAGTTTTCATTCAATCCTCAGATACCGTCTTCTTGGAAAAAGCTAAAGTTTTCGCTTGCTCTAAAGGGTTCAATTCTTGACGTGACTTTGACACATGATGCTGCCGAATATTCACTTAGAAAAGAAAGTGCGGGGTTAAGCCTAAGGCACCGCAATGTTGAATTTACCCTTGGCGCAGGTGAGAAAAAAACTTTTGGTCTTGCACCAAAGCTAAAGGCCCTTCTCTTTGATCTTGACGGCGTAATCACTAATACTGCCGAACTTCATTACAGGGCATGGAAAGAGATGGCGGACAGGGAAGGTCTTATCTTTAATCAGGAAATAAACAAAAAACTTTTGGGCATTTCTAGGGAAGCCTCTCTTGCTGTTATCCTAAAAGCGAATAATGCGGTATGGAGCAAGAAAAAAAGGGATAAGGCCTGCTACGAAAAAAATGAGCGCTACAAGGAATTGATTTCTACCCTTGGCAAAGACGACATTCTTCCGGGAATTGAAAATCTTTTAAAAGAAGCATACGATCAAGGAATAACGTGTGCGCTTGCTTCTTCCAGCAAAAATGCCCCCGCTATAATAAAGGCTTTGGGTCTTGAAAAATACTTTGAGTGCAGTCTTTCTAAGCCCTTGGATTTTTCTGCAGGAATAAAGGCTAAGCCCCAGCCGGACATCTTTTTGAATGCTGCGGAAAGTGCCGGTGTCTGGTACACTGATTGTCTTGGAATTGAAGATGCCCGTTCCGGTGTGTGTGCAATAAAGTCTGCCGGAATAAAAGCCTGCGGAATAAAATCAAGCGGAGACGATGTGAGTGCGGCGGATATTATTTTTGATTCCACAAAAGATTTGTCGCTTGAAAAATTAAAGAAGCTTTTTGGCTGAGCGGCTTGTTCAGCAACTTAAAAGAGGATGTTCTATGCAGAAGAAATATGATGTTACCGCTTTGGGAGAAATACTAATCGACTTTACTGCTGCCGGAAAAAATGCCGACGGTAAAAATATCTATGAGGAAAATCCTGGTGGCGCTCCTGCAAACTGTGCCGCCGCAGTTGCAAAGCTTGGAGGGGCTTCTTCGTTCATTGGAATGACAGGGGAAGATTCATTTGGCAAAGACCTAAAGGCTGCCCTTGAAAACGTGAATGTGGACACAAGCGGAATGCGTACTACAAAAAAACAGCACACAACTCTTGCCTTTGTTAGCCTTGACCAAAATGGGGAAAGGAATTTTTCCTTTTGCAGAAACCCCGGTGCAGACACATGCCTTTCACCTTCGGATTTGGACAGGGAAATTTTATCTTCAACAAAGTTTTTGCAGCTTGGCTCCCTTTCTTTAACGGATGAACCTTCTGCTTCTGCTCAAATGGAAGCTGTGCGCATTGTTAAGCAAGCGGGTGGTTTTATTTCCTACGATCCAAATTACCGTGAGCGACTTTGGGGCGGAAGAAAAGATGCTCTTGAAAAAATGAAGTCCATGCTGTCGTTTTCGGACATGGTAAAAATTTCCGATGAGGAACTTGCCCTTTTTTTTGGGAAAGACATTTCTTATGCAGAAGGGGCTGCCTTGATTCATGAATGTGGGGTGCGGCTTGTCCTTGTTACACTTGGAAGCAGGGGCGTGTATTATTCAGCAAATGGCACCGATGAAATTTTTAGCGGTACAATAGCGGTCCCAAGCGTAAATGTTGTGGACACGACTGGCGCTGGAGACTCCTTTACCGGCGGCTTACTCTATGCCCTTACGCGGAGGGAAAATCCCTTTGACTTTAGCAGGGAAGAACTGGAGATGGACGTTAGCTTTGCAAACTGCGTGGCATCCCTTTGCGTAACAAAGCGTGGTGCAATTCCAGCCCTTCCGTCTCTGAGTGATGTGTTGAATTTTTCCAAGGAATTCAATATAATTCTACCGCTATGGATTTGATTAAGAAACTTGAAGATTTGACCGTCCGCTTTGCAGAAGTGACCAAAATGGTTGCAGACCCTGAGCTTGTAAAAGACCAGAAGAAATACAAGGACGTGATGCGCGAAAATCAGTACCTTTCCGATTTAATGGTACTTTATGATGAATACAAAAGAATACTCAAGGGCATAGAAGACGATACTCTGATGATTACTAAAGAAGATGACGCAGAGATGAAGGAAATGGCCCGCGAGGAACTTAAGGAACTTGAGGAAAAGCAGCCAAAAATAGAAGAGCAGATAAAGCTAAAGCTTATTCCTCCGGATCCTCTTGATGAAAAGAACATCATTCTGGAAATCCGCAGTGCAGCTGGTGGAGACGAGGCATCGCTTTTTGTCCGCGACCTTTGGGAAATGTACTCCCACCTTGCAGAGCGCAAAGGCTGGAAGACAGAAACAATGGAAGCCCAGGAAACGGAAGTTGGCGGCTTTAACAAAATCGTTACCAACATCAGCGGCAAATTCGTTTACGGAACACTCCGTTGGGAAAGCGGCGTTCACCGTGTTCAGCGTGTTCCTGCAACTGAATCCCAGGGACGCTTGCAGACTTCTACTGCAACGGTGGCGGTTCTTCCCGAAGCAGACGAAACTGAAATTGTAATAAAACCGGAAGACGTGCGTGTTGACGTAATGCGTGCAGGCGGACCAGGCGGCCAGTGTGTTAACACGACGGACTCTGCCGTTCGCCTTACCCACATTCCGACTGGTCTTGTTGTAATTCAGCAGGATGAAAAGAGCCAGCACAAGAACAAGGCCAAGGCTTTTCAGATTTTGCGTGCAAGACTTTTTGACCTTGAAGAAAGCAAGAAACAGGCCGAGCGTTCTGCTTCCAGAAAGACTATGGTTGGTTCCGGTGCAAGAAGCGAAAAAATCCGCACTTACAACTTTCCCCAGGACCGCATAACAGACCACCGCATAAACCTTTCGCTCCACAACCTGCCTTCATTCATGATGGGCAACATGGACGAAATGCTTGATGCCCTTAATGTCTATGCAAAAGAAGAGCAGCTTGCCGAATAGAATTTCCCTTTGCGTATGACAATACAAGAGGCAAGAAAATACGGTTTTGATTCTCTTGAAAAGACAAGCCCTTCCGCCCAGTTGGACAGCGATGTTCTCTTGGGGGCGGTAAGCGGCTTTAGCAAAACCGATTTGATTTTTAAGCGGGAGCGTGAACTTTCTTGTGAAGAAGAAGAAAAGTTTGTTTCTTATATTGCGGCAAGAAAGACAGGCCTCCCGGTAGCCTACATAACCGGCCACAAGGAATTCTACGGCTACGATTTTCTTGTTACCCCCGACGTTCTTATTCCCAAGCCGGACACGGAGCTTCTTGTAGAAAAGGCACTTGAAATAGTAAAGGAAAAGTGCGGTGGCAATCACCTGCTAACGGTGTGCGACATGTGCACCGGAAGCGGTTGCGTTGGAATAAGCCTGCTTCTTGAATGCGAAAAATTCCTTCCCAAAGAAAAACTTCCGCTTGTTGTTCTTGCAGACATAAGTTCATCTGCCCTGGACATTGCCCGGCAGAATGTGGATATGCTTTTTAGCTCAGATGCAGGACTTTCGCACCTGCGTGACAGAGTGCGCTTTGTAAGGACAAATTTGTTTGAGGCAGTAAGCGGCAACTTTGACCTTATTGTAACAAACCCACCATATATTCCTTCAAAAGAAGCCCATGATTTGCTAAAGGACGGACGGAGCGAACCCATTCTTGCCCTGGACGGGGACGTTAACCTTCATGGCGATCCTACCGGGGAAGATGACGGTCTTGGCATAATGCGCAATCTTGTTCCCCAGGCTGTGGCGCAGCTTTCTCCAGACGGCGTTCTGATTGCGGAAGCCGGTGAATACAATGCGGAAATGACCGAGTATATTTTTAGGAGTGCCGGTTTAAAAGACACAAAAATATTTAGAGACCTTAACGGTGACTTGCGGGATATTTTTGGCCGTAAGGCTTAGCGCTGGCGGCTGTACTTGTTTTTTGCAATTGCCTGTTCCCTCATCTTTTCCTTGCGCTTGTTTTCTGCTTCAATCTGCTTTGCGGACTTTTGCTTTCCAGTATCCCATTCAACTTTTACCGTGCGTTTTTCCACGTCCTGTATGCGAAGGTAGGTAAGGCATGATGCCTTATGAATTGTTATGCCCCTGTTGCGGGAGACGTAGCCTGCGATTGGGTCTCCTGGTTTTGGTGAGCAGCACTTTGCAATTGTAACCATAAAATTGGTTGTGTTTTCTATGCGGATTTTTCCTGTGTAGTCAACTTCCGGCTTTTTTGTGGCGGCTCGTTTTTTGCGCTTTTCTTCTGCCACTTGCTTGGAGTGGATAGTGTTTGCCGCAATTTCTGCCTCACGCTTTTCCAGTGCTTCCTTGTCTATGAAGGTTGGGTCGTTTGCGGTAAGCCAGGAGTGAATCTTTTGCCGGGCTTTTCCAGTTTTTACTGCAAGCAGCTGTCCCTGTGTTGGGTGGGCTTGCGGGTTTGTGAGGATTTCTATTATTTGCGTGTTCTGCAGCGGGGCTGTAAGCGGAATGATTTTTCCGTCTGCCTTTGCGCCTACAATTTTTTCGCCAACGTCGGAGTGGATTGCGTATGCAAAGTCGATTGCGTTTGCACCGGCTGGAAGTTCCTTTACGTCTCCACGCGGGGTAAAGACGTAAATGCTGTCTCCCAAAAGCTCGTTCTTTAGCTCGGAGAAGAAGCGTTCGTCGCTTAGGTTTTGGTCGCGGAGGCTTCGCAGCTGGTTTATGATGCTAAGGTCTTCCGCTTTTACCATGTCGTGGTTTGTGCCCTTTTTATAAAGCCAGTGGGATGCAACACCGTGTTCTGCTATGTTGTGCATTTCCTGTGTGCGGATTTGAATTTCCAGCGGTTTTCCTTCGCAGATGACGGTTGTGTGAAGGGACTGGTAGCCGTTTGGTTTTGGCATGGCTATGTAGTCTTTAAAGCGGCCGTCCATAGGTTTCCAAAGGCCGTGAACAATTCCTATGAGTGTGTAACATTCGTTTGCGGTCTGGCAGATTATGCGCAGGGCAAGAAGGTCGTAGAGTTCGCCTGCTTCCTTGTTGCGCTTTCTCATCTTTTGGTAGATTGAATAAAAGTGCTTTGCCCGGCTTGTGATTGTAACGCTTATTCCTGATTTTTCTGCGGCGGTATAAATCTTTTTTACGGCCTTGTCCAGATAGTCTGCACGCTCTGCTTTTTTTTGCGCTACGATTGCCTTGATTTGCTGGAAGGCATCGGGGTTTGAGTATTTTAGGCTAAGGTCTTCCATTTCGCTTTTTACGTCGCTCATACCAAGGCGGCTTGCGAGTGGACACCAGATGTCTATTACTTCTTTTGCAACTGCACGCTGGGCCTGCTCGTCTACGGACTTTAGGTTGCGCATGCGGTCAAGGCGGTCTGCAAGTTTTACCAGGATTACGCGGATGTCGTCTATCATGGCAAAGAGCATCTTTCTGATTGAATCTGCTTCCTGCAGGGTTTTGCTTTTTATTTTTAAGCCAGTGATTTTTGCGGTTCCCTTTGCAATGTTTGCAACGTCCTTTCCAAAGCGTTTTTCTATTTCGTCAAGGCATTCGCTGTCTACGTCCAGAATGTTGTGGAAGATGCCGGAGATTATTGCGTCTGCACCAAGGTGGCTTTCTGCAAGAATGCATGCAACTCTCATTGGGTGAAGGTAATAGGGAAGTCCGCACTTGCGCTTTAGGTTTCTTGTCTTTCCGATTAGGAAGTCCCATGCGCTGCGGATTTTTTCTTCATCCTCTGGTGTGAAATTCTGGGGGTACTCGCTAAAAAAAGTGTCTATTAACTTTTGAGGATCTGTTTCTGTAGTGTTTGCGGCAAAAGTTTGTAAGTGCATTTTCTCCCCCCAATGCAGCAATTTTTGCGTTACTATTTTTAATATCCTTATTCTAAGATAAATTTCTTCTTTGTACAAGAGCTAGCGGTATGCGTCCAAAACAGAGTTCCCTTCGACAGGCTCAGGGAGCGTAATTGTTTCTTGCCAAGAAATATTGAGCCATGGAGGGCGGGTTAGCAACATGCAGAATTGCGCAGCGATTCTGCAATCCCAGGAAAAATCCACGGAGGGGTTTTTCTTGGGCAGGCTCAGAGAACGTAATTGTTTCTTGCCAAAGAGTAACAAGCGCATGGATGCGCGGCTTAGCAACATGCAGAAGCCTTTGGCTTCTGCAATACCCAAGAAAATACACGGAAGGATTTTCTTGGGTCGTACGCCCGATTGGAAGGGTGGCGTAGCCAGACCGCCGGAGGCGGGCCGGAGCGCTAGCGGAGCCCTGGAAAGCGGGTGACGCAGATTGGCGTTCGGTCGAGTTAGATATGGAGTAAAATGGTAGAGCAAACAAAACTTCCGTCCAAAAAATTAGCTTCTATAAAATTCAAAAAGAAAAGTTGACGATTCTTATTCTGCTGGTGTAAAATGTAATTGTGCCGGATGTTTGTGATTTCTTTGAGATGGTGCCGGGTCTTCGTGTTTTTAGGAGTTTAAAAAAGTGCAGTTTCGATTTAATCATTTTTACAAGCCCAAGCGAATTTTATATTTTGTTCCCGCAGACCAAAATAGGAAAGAGGATTTTTTTAATTGCAAATATCCCAAGGAACTTATTCCCTATATAGGCGCTTTTGGCACTTATGATTATCCGGGTCTTTTTGTGCTTAACACAGATGAATACAAGGGTAGCGTTTTGGGGATGGAATTTCGCCCTGACGACGACAGGATAAGCTATCCCGATGGACTTGATTCTGTTTGCCTTCCCGGAATTTACGTGATGGCGGTGGATGTTCTTGAAGTTGAAGTTTTGAACGACAAGGTTATTGATGAGGTTATAGATACCGTTTTGCATACGGATATCAACTACAGAAAGTGGACGAATGCGGAGATTGCAAAGAATCCTTCGGTTAGGCAGCTTTTTTACAGTAATGATAAAATCCGTATCTATTTTGAATGCCTTGATACCGGTAAGGTGGAGATGGTAAGGCCAGAGGGTCTTTCGGATGTTACGAAGGAGCAGCTTTACGACATTGCATTTTTTGATAACTACACCGGTGCCAGGAACTGGAGATACATAAGGCACTTTTTGTTTGAGCATGTTTCGCCCAAGATTGATGATTTTTGCTTTGCCATTTTTGATGTGAAAAGTTTCCGCATGATAAACGAGCTTTTTAGCCACATTATTGCGAACCAGTATCTTGTTAGGATTTCAGAGACGCTTAAGAAACAGGACTGGATTTATGAGAGTGCCAGGTGTGACAACGACAATTTTGCAGTTATTTTTAAGGACATGGAGGAGGATGAGATAAGGCGCAAATTTACGGAGCTTTTTGAAAGCCTTTCTCCTTTGGACCAAGATTCCAAGTCCCAGATTTTTTTCCGCTGCGGGGTTGTTCCCATGAGGGCCACCATGCTTATGGATGAGCGCGTTGCGGATGCGGCTAAGCTGGCAAAGTCTCTTGGCAATAAAATCAATAAGAACGAAATTCTTTTTTATACAGAAAAGATGTATGACGATCTTTTTTGGGCGGATCAAATACGCGCATACCTTGATACCGCAATTGCAAACGATGAATTTCTTGTTTACATGCAGCCCAAGTATGATGTTGCCAGTGAAAATCTTAAGGGGGCGGAGGCTCTTGTGCGCTGGAACTTTAAGGGGGTTCAGTTTTTGCCGCCCAGCCGTTTTATTCCTTTTTTTGAGCGCATTGGCCTTATTGGAAAGGTGGACGACGTTGTTCTGCATAAGGTTTGCGAATGCCTTTGCCGTTGGAAGAAGGAAGGTCGCAATGTAAAGCCTGTATCTGTGAATCTTTCCAGAAAGCAGCTGGAAAATCCCAATCTTCTTGAATACCTTTGCAGGGTGGTGGATTCATACGGGGTGGAACATTCTCTTGTGGACTTTGAGCTTACGGAGAGTGCTACCTACGAAGACAAGGATTATATGCTTGCCCTTTTGAACAAGCTAAAGAAGGCGGGTTTTAGCATTTCTATTGATGACTTTGGAACAGGATATTCTTCTCTTTCCCTGCTTGCCGACATGCCGATTGACACTTTAAAGATAGACAAGAGTTTTGTTGACAGGTTGGAATCTAAGCCGGAGGATTCAAAAGACGTTACTCTTTTGCGGCACATAATCATGATGGCAAAGGATCTGCGTTTTCATTGTCTTGCAGAAGGGGCGGAGAGTAAGAGCCAGGTTGAAAGGTTGCGCTCCCTTGGCTGCGAGACGATTCAGGGCTATTATTACAGTAAGCCGGTTCCTGTTTGTGAATACGAAAAGCTTCTGTAGTTTTTGCCACTGAAAGAGTATTTTCAAGGGAGCCCCTTGTACCCCTAATTTGGAGGGGAGGAAACCTCTCAGAGTCCGAAGCCCGATGTTTCCTCCCCCGCTTGAAACTTCGTTGCGAGTTCCAAACCACCTTCGACGGTACGCACTTGCTACCGTCTCATCCCTGGGCACGGCTTAGGGGCTAGCCCCTAAGAACCCCAATTTTCAACACCTGTTTTTTTAAAAGACGAGAAACGTGTTTCTTTCTTGATGAAATTTAAATAGCCCATGGATGGGCGTTTTAGCAGCGTGCAGAATTGTGAAGCGATTCTGCAATCCCGGAAAAAATCCATGGAGGGATTTTTTCCGGGCAGGTACGGCTTAGGGCCATATCGCTTAACGTATCGCGATATGCCTAAGAACCCAGTTCTTTCTTTTACAGTAATTTTTATCCGTGCATAAGCAGTTTGCTTTGGAGACAAGTGCAAGTTTTTTTGCCGTTTTCAGCATTTCTGCTTGCACTTTTATCTTTTTGAATACTGTTAAATTACTTGCACCATTTTTGATTAAATAGTTTTTCAGTAGACGCTAAAGATTTTAGAAACCGAGGGCTTCGTTTACGAGGATTACGTGTATGCGGCCGGGGTGCCTTGAATAGCGGGTAATCAGGAACTGGCAGCAGATTGTGTCGGGGTTTTTGCAGTTCATGCATGAGCCTGTTTTGCAGCAGGGGGTGCTGAGGCCAAAGCGCTGGGTGTTTATTGGTGCCGCTTCGTTTCTTGCCCTTTTTAGTGCACTGTCTACGTCCGGGGCAATTTTGTTCATTCCTACAATGAGGATTACTTTCTTTGGACCGAATGCCAGTGCAGATACTCTGTTTGCGTTGCCGTCTATGTTTACAAGTACGCCGTCTTCTGTAATTGCGTTTGTGCTGCAAAGATATACGTCTGCATCGTAAGCCTTAAGGGCTGCAGTTCTTGGGTCTTCTGCATCAGGGCCCCTGTTGTCTCTGTCTGTAAACTTGTAGTTTCCCTTGGCAAGTGCTTCGGAAAGGCCTATTTCTTTTACGCTCATTGAGCCGCCCTTTGAGACTGTTGCTCCTTCTGGAATCATTGAGAGTGCAAGTGAAAGCGCCTCTTCTTTTGTCTGAACGTAATATCCCGCCATGCCGCGAGATTCCAAGCCTTTGATAACTTTTTGCGAAAGCAGGTCGTTTCGCTTGATTCTGTTTTCATTCATAGCCACATTTAACTCCTTGCTTTGAGTATAGCATAAAAAATCTTTCCTTGGTAGCGGTTTTTCTTTGCATAACAAACATGGGAATCAGATTTTGGCATATAATCGTTATGTAAAAGAATCTTGCATCATTTTTTCCCTTCTTCCAAAACTTGCATAAGGTAAGTGCAAGGAACATGGAATGCAATGTAGTAAAACAGTGTGCGGAAGCACTGGAATGTAGGCTGAAAACGCGGCAAAAAAGCATTTGCGCGGTGCGAGCGTAGCGAGTCAGATACCTTATATCCGCGCTCGGCTTTTTTGACGCATTTTCAGCCGGGAATGGAAGTGCTTACGCAGTTAGATTAATGGTTGCTAAGTTTCTTGTGGATTTCACTTACCTTCTACATAACTTTGTCTCTGTGTTGAGTGAAAAAAATAATTGTGGTAAACTTTGTTTTATGAAAAATGATGAAAGTGTTTTTGTAAGAAAAAGTGCCCGGCCTTTACTTTTGATGCTGGGCTTGTTTATTTTTCTAAGTTCCATCTTTGCCCAGAAGAAGGAAGCTTTTTTTGCTGACTGCGGACGAGTTTGGGATTTGGCAAAGTTCAATATAGTTTCGGAAGAGGATTTAAAAAGGGAAGGTGGACTTTCTGTAGAAGAAGCGTTAAGAACGCTCTTAAGAGTTCAAGGTACAGGTTCGGCGTGGCAAAGTTCAAAGGAGTGGTACTTGATTAAGGAGCTTGCTCCGTTGGATAAAAAATTTAGCGAGGAAGAAAAAACTTTTTTGCTCTCTCTTTTTTATGCTGTTAAAAGACCTCTTCTTACGAGCGAAGAACTTTTTTCTCTTTCGCTTAATGCTCCGCTTACTGAATACGATGCCTTAAAATATGTTACCCGCTTTATTGGCAACACCTATAGCTGCATTGACGAGCCGGAAGAAATAGGCTTTACAGAACAGGGGCAAACTTATGGGAGGGCCTTTGATCGCAAGCTCATTTTGAGCAAGGGTGAAGAAAATGCCTCAAAGCCTATACTGCGGAAGGATTTTTACATTCTTCTTGCAAGTGCAATGAATACGAATGTTTCTTTTGGAGGAGATTTAACTGTTGAAGCGACTTATTTTTCCTTTTACGAAAATGCAGCAAAATCTACGCGCAAGGAAAAAAAGGTTTTGGTTCACAAGGAAAGCCTTTATGCAAAGCCAAAATTCAATGATGACTTTTCGCTAAGCTGGAATGTAAAGAAAAGACTTTTGGATGATGATAATACTTTTACGGAAATTACAAGCTATTCTGCGGATGGAAGAAAACTTGCAAGTGAGACTATGTGTGGAATTAGAACCTCTTATTCTTGCAAAAATATGGTAATGCTCATCATCAATTCTGGTAAGGAAAGGAAAATAGAATACGCTTCTTATCTTGTTCTAACAATAAGCCGCTACAATTCTGATTGGTCTGAATCTTGGGAAGAGACAGCCAGATTTGATTTGTCGGATGTAAAAATTGTGCAGGACCTAAAGATGATGAACCCCGGTGCCTTAAAGACTTTTGACGGGCAATGGGTTCCCAAAACAATATCACTTAAAAGTGGGGTCTTTAAAAAAGAAGCATTTTATCTTCTTCATTCTTATGGGCACCGTTACAGGAAAGATGAATTCAACAGGGACAGCTTTGCTCTTTTTACGGTGGCAGATGATACTTCTGAATTTAAAAACTCAAAGCATGAGTCTCTTTTTTGCGGTGGGCTTGATACGGAAGATACCCATATACTTGAAGTGATGATTGACGGGGATGCAAAGAATGGTTTTGTTCTTCATGTTTCGCCTGAATCAAAAGAAGCTTTTGAGGAAAAGTAGATATGGGAAAGAGCGGAATTCTTTATGTGGTTGGAACAGGCCCTGGTTCTTCTGAGCTTATGACGCTTGGGGCCGTAAGGACTTTGCAGAAATGCCCTGTGATTTTTTACCCTGTGACCCAAAGCAAATCTGGGCAGCAAAAAAGCCGTGCGCTAGAAACTGTAAAAGGTGCTGTTGACCTTGGCAAAAAGACTTTGCTTCCAATTGAATTTTCCATGCGCAAAAATGATTCACTTGTTTATGAAGATGCTAAGGAAAAGTGCCTTGCTTTTTTAAGAGAGGGAAAGGACTGCGCCTTTGTTACCATAGGAGACCCTTCTGTTTTTTCTACTGCGGGAAAATTTGCCTCCATGATTTGCGGGGCAGGCTTTGGTGCAAAATTTCTTGCCGGTATTCCTTCATTCTGCCAGGCTGCGGCATCTGCTTCCACTGTTTTGTGCCAGGCAGAAGAAGACCTTCACATAATATGCGGAGACAAATGGTTCTTTGACGGTCGGTTAAAAGAGGAACTTTCTTCTTTGGACGGTGGAACAAAAGTTATAATGAAGATGAACAAAAGCCTTATCCAAATTCTTTTGCTTACTGTGGATCTTGGCATTGAAGAAAAATGCCTTCTTGTGCAAAACGCATCGATGGAAGATGAGCGCATAATATATGGAAAAGATTTTGCCGCTTTTGCAGAAATCTTGCTTGCAGATGAATCTTTCGGTAAGGAAAGCGGCAGATATTTTTCTGTTTTGATATGCAGGGGATAGGCCTTCCCCCTATAAAATATTTTTGCTTTTTGCTAATATGATTTATACTTAAAAAGAAAAAAGGAGAATGTAATGCCTCATATTACAGTGCAGATGTACCCGGGAAGGGATGAAAAGATTAAGAAGAATCTTGCTGAAAAGCTTGCCGAAGTTGCTAGCCGTGAGCTTGGCCGCGAAATAGAGCATTTTTCTGTTTCTATCGAGGATGTGCCGCAGGATGAATGGAAGGAAAAGGTTTATGATAAAGTGGCGGATCCTTCAAACAAAGAAGTCTTTGTGAAACCCGGTTACACGATGTAAAAAAAAACGAATATTCAGAAATATTTTCACTTGCAAAGGGTCTTTTTATGGGGTATAGTATAATTGATGTTGACACGTGTTGACGTGTTGTGCTGGAGGAAAAATGAAAGTTTTAGTTATTGGCGGTGCGGGCTACATAGGAAGCCATGTTGTAAAGGAACTTATGGCAAAGGGCCACACGGTTGCCGTTTTTGACAACCTTTCAAGCGGTTTGATTCAGAATCTTTACCCGGGGAACGAATTTTTTGCGGGCTCTATCCTTCACAAGGAAGAACTGGATGCGGCTTTTGCAAAGGGCTTTGACGCTTTTGTTGACCTTGCGGCTTTTAAGGCGGCGGGCGAGAGCATGGTTCAGCCGGAAAAATATTCTATTAACAATATTTCCGGTACGATGAATATTTTGAACAGCGCGGTAGAGCACAAATGCCTTAACATGGTCTTTTCTTCCAGCGCGGCGGTTTTTGGCGAGCCACAGTATCTTCCTATTGACGAGAAGCATCCAAAGAATCCGGAAAACTACTACGGTTTTACAAAGCTTAAGATAGAGGAGTTCATGGGCTGGTACGAAAAGCTTAGGGGCTTGCACTTTGCGGCTTTGCGCTATTTTAATGCGGCAGGCTATGATCCAACCGGTGAGCTTTACGGCCTTGAAAAGAATCCTGCAAACCTTCTGCCCGTTATGATGGAGGTTGCATGCGGAAAGAGGGAAAAGATAAGCATTTTTGGAAACGACTATCCTACCCGCGACGGAACCTGCATCCGCGACTACATTCATGTTACGGACTTGGCCAGCGCACACGTTCTTGCCCTTGAATATATTGCAAAGGAAAAGAAGAGCCTTACGCTGAACCTTGGAACAGGTAACGGTATTACTGTAACGGAGATGCTGGAGGCTACAAGGCGCATTACCGGCAAGGAGATTAAGGCTGAATACGTTGGTCGGCGTGCGGGTGATCCTGCCCAGCTTACCGCTACTTCTGCGCTTGCAAAAGAGGTGCTTGGTTGGGAGCCACATTATTCTGATGTGGACACGCTTATTGGTTCTACTTGGAATGCCTACAAGAAGTATTTTAAGCTTTAACATTCTTGTTTTATAAAAGAGCCTGCTGTTATAAAAGAGTCTGTTGCAATCTGAGATTCTGAGTCAAGCTCAGAACGACACTTTTGGAACAGGTGCAAAAGAGTCTGTTGCAATTTGAGATTCTGAGTCAAGCTCAGAATGACGCAATGTTATGGCATTTTTTTTGTTTGCGAGATTGTTTTTATAATACATTTCTTGCTTGCCATAATTTAAAAGCGCATGGACGCGCGTATTAGCAGCGTGCAGAATTGCTCTGCGATTCTGCAATCCTTAAAAAAATCCAAGGAGGGATTTTTTAAGGCAAGTATTCGCTTTGAATGTTTTTTAGGCTTTGCAGAATGTGGCGCTTTTTTATGTCGTCTCCGCCGGTTAAAAGTTCAAGCTGGCGCCTTGCTTCTTTGCGGGTGGAATTGTCTTGGTAAGTGCAGGTGCATGTTTGTGTAAGGTAGCCGTTTGCGGCGCAGTGTTCGCTAATAAGATGAACCGGGGCGTAGTAGAGCGGCCGGATTACCGTAAGCGGATATTTTTTGTATTTGAGTAGGGGTGGCATTGTGCAGAGGGCTGCCTTTCCCAGCATGTTCATTAAAAGCGTTTCAAGAATGTCGTCAAGGTGGTGGCCAAGCACAAGTTTTGTGTAGCCGTTTTTTATTGCGTAGTCTAAAAGCTCGGTGCGTCTTTGGGTTGCGCACCAGAAGCAGTTCATTTTTTTACCGGGCTTTAGGCGGCCAAGAACATTTACGTAAATATTTACGAGCGGCACATTCCATTTTTCAAATAGGCCGGAAATGGCTTTGGGCAGGGGAGGCGTTATTTCGCTTTGAATGTGAAGGGCCGTAAAGGTAAAGTCTTCTTCTTTTCTCTGGCGGCGCTTTGCAAGGTATTCAATTAGCGCGGTGGAATCTTTTCCTCCTGATGCTCCAACCAGAAGCTTGTCCCCTTTTTCTATCATGCCGTAGTCGTAAACGGCCTTGTCTATAATGCCAAAAAGCCTTGGGTTTGCCATAAGGGCAGTATACAAAAAGATTGGGCTGTGGGCAAGCAAGTTATTTTTTCTTTTTTCTTTTTGCGGCACTTTTGTATGCTAAGGGCTTTCCGGGGTTCCGGGGCCCCTCCCCCTCCATTCCTCTGGTCGCGCTCCGCACTCCCGCCGGAACGGGCTTGCGCCCGCCCCTCCAATCCCTGCCGTGCTTGGTGTGGGAAATTTCCGCGCTCTTACCAAATCAATAAATCTAATTTGTAAATGCCCGGCTTAATTCTGTAACGCTCAAGTGTATCGGGCCCGCAAGCTCCCGTTCCAACGCCTCGCATTGTCGCATCGATGTTCAAAATCCAGTGGGGATTTTTTTCAAGCTTGGTTAAGTCTATTAATTCAGCCATGTGTTCCTTTTTGAACAAATCTTCTGCGCTGTATTTTAGAACACTAAAGGTAAATGGATTTTCACTTTGAATATGGAACTTCTTTTTGCCACCGGAAAATTCTATGTAAAATGAATTGTCGCGGCTTCCGTTTTCTTGTGGAACTATGTAAGGGGTTTCCATTTGCTCAATTTTCTTTTCATGAAGTGCCAGAATCGCTGACTCGTTTCTGTCGGAGTAGGATTCGTGAGGCCCGTTTCCATACCAGACTATGTCACTAAATTCCGCGCTGATGGGAACTGTGATTCCTACGCGAGGATATTCTTTTAAGGATTTTTTTAGCTTAAATGAAATGCAAAGCCGTAGCGCATTTTTTTTGTCTGGCGAAAGGGCATTTTCTGTCTTGCATGTAAAGTAACCGAATGATTTTTTTTCGAGCGCGTTTTCTGGAGACAGGAGTTCAAATTTGTTCTTTGCAGTTTCCTTAATCTGCATATTCATAAGACCTGAATTAATCCAAGAACGGGTGGGTTTTCCTACGAAAGGCCAAGGGGTGGTTCCGTCGTTAAGGTGGACAAGTTCTCGCTTTATGCCTTCGTTTTCAATTATGGCCCGCCAAAGTTGTGGCCGCAAGTTCTTGGCAAAGTCCAATAGGTCTTTGTTTTCAAAAAACTTTTCTTTGTTGGGACTTTCATCTGAGGCAAAGTTTTGTAAGCCATTTGCCCTTTTGATTAAAAATGATTCGTGTCTTATAAGGTCTCCTTTTTTTGCAAAGGGGGTGTCTTTTGCATAAATAAATTCTGCAAGTAATGAGATGTCTTGATTTTTTTCTGCCGTCTCTAACGCTTGAGCTACAGAATCAATTTGAACTTCTATTTTTTGCCCCGGTAGAATCTTTGGCATTTTTATTGTACCGTTTTTTGTTTTCCTTCCGTTTACTAAAATGCTCCATCTAAGTTCTACGTCGTTTAAACCGCAAAAGTCGCGGTTGTTTTCAATTTTAAAAAATCCCTGCTCGGGGTGAATTGCTTTAAGCCTGACCGGAGAAAAAATGTGTCGGCATTCTTCCATGACGGGCTTTGGGCTTTGATCCGGGAAGTTGATTCCATTCAAGCAAAAGTCGTAGTCGCTAGGTTTGTCTCCAAAGTCTCCTCCGTACTTCCAATATTTTCCGCCTTGCGGATTTCCGTTTTTTCCTGCGGGAAGAGTGGCCGCAATTCCTTGGTCAATCCAGTCCCAAATAAAGCCACCCTGCAATCCTGGTGTGCTTTCGATTGCTTTCCAATAGTCGGCAAGGCTTCCGTTTGCGTTTCCCATCGCGTGGGAGTATTCGCACATAATTATTGGTCTGTAGTCGTCGCGTTCCTTTGCGTATTGAACGATTAGGTCAATTTCTGGGTACATCGGTGAAATTAAATCGGTTAAGCCTTTGCCGTTTGAAAGGGCATCAAGGTCAAAAGCTCCTTGTCTGAATTTTGGACGCACAAAGCCTTCGTAGTGTACAAGGCGTGTTTTGTCAATGGCTCTAAGCCATGCAACATTCGCAACGTGGTTTTGTCCGTTTCCGCTTTCGTTCCCCAGTGACCAGCCAAAGATGCAGGCGTGGTTTTTGTCGCGGCGGAACATTCTTTGAACACGGATTGCATAAGCGTAAGCCCAAGCATCATCGCGGCTTATCGCGTCGTAATAGCAATGGTTTTCAATGTTGGCTTCGTCAAGAATATAGATTCCGTAGCGGTCGCATAATTCGTACCAACGCTCATCGTCTGGATAGTGGCAAGTTCTTACCGCATTAAAGTTGTAAGACTTGAGCGTCTTTATGTCGCGGAGCATCTCGCTTGTTGAAAGTGTCTTTCCTTTTGTTTCGCTGTGTTCGTGGCGATTCACTCCGTGAATATAAACAGCTTTTCCGTTAAGCAAAAGTTTTCTGTCTTTTATTTGGACACTTTTGAATCCAACCGTAAATGCTGTTGCTTCTATTTCTTGCCCAGCCTTTGACTTTTCATCGACTTGGCAAAGGGTGACGCTTACAATATAGAGGGCAGGAAGTTCGCTGGACCATAGCTTGGGATTCTTTATTTTTACGTCGGCTCTAATTTCGTTAAGGCTTTCTTGGTAATTTAAGGATGAAATGGCAAAGCCTTCCGCAAGTTTTTTTCCTACACTTCCTTTTGCGGGGCTTCCTGCCATCTCGTAAACTGAATATTTGACTCCGATTTTTATGTCCTTTAATTCAGCTAAATCCAAGACCTCGTCGTCAAATTTTTTAGGCTGGCTTATCCCAACTTCAACTCTAAGCGGGATCAAGCCTTGGGTGATTTTTCCCTTTTCTTCAACTTGGGTCAAAGCTTTTATGTCTTTTATGTAAATGTTTTGTGTTGAATATAAATAAACGCTTCGGTGAATTCCACCGAACCACCACTGGTCTTGGTCTTCTACAAAAGATGCGTCGCTATATCGTATTACTTTAATGCAAATGACTGAAGTGCAGACTTGTCCCTTCCATTCCAAATAATCGGTTATGTCAAATTCGCAAGGAAGTCTTGTGTCTTTTGACGCTCCGCAAAAATTTCCGTTCACAAAAAGTTCAAGGACGCTTTCTGCGCTTCCAATATGCAAGACTATTCGCCTGTCTTTCCATGCAGCTGGGATTTGCGGCTGGAGGCGGTAAAGGCCGGTTGGATTTTTTTTGGGCACAAATGGTGGGAGTGTTGTCCAAGGCATTTGAACATTTGTGTAATGGGGCATGTCTCCGCTTTCTTGAAGGGTCCATGTTCCGGGAACATTTATTTGCCGCCAGTTCTTGTCGCTAAAATTTTTTTGTGTCCAATTACTGTAGTTGGAATTTTCGTCAGCGTCTGCGCTGTCTTGCAAGAAAAACTTCCATTTTCCGTCAAGGCTTTTTGCAAACTGACTTTTTGTAAAAGCAATGTTTTCTGGTCCTTGTGCGCATTCCAATTCAGCTTCTTTTTGGGACGGATAGGGAATGAGGGGGCTTCTCATCGGCAGACGGTTGATTTGCTGTATTTCTGGTTTTTGATGGATTTTTAACATTTGACACTCCTTGGACTTAACGTCTTTAGGTAAAATTATACATCAAGTTAAAAAAAATGCTTGGGACTAAAATACTAGGACAACTATATGTTTCTTTTTTTCTAAACTGACTTACAATTTTAGTTATAAAGTCGAAAGACTATTTTTTTCTTTCATAAAGTATGGAGGTCATATTATGATGAAAAAATTGCTAAAAGTTGGAATGTTGGCCACTTTTTTTGCCAGCATGATTTTCATGGGCTGTTCTAAGAAAGAAGCCGCAAAGGCTGCGGACCCCAACGCGCCCGTAACCTTGACTGTATGGTGCTGGGACCCGAATTTTAACATCTATGCCATGAACACAGCCGCAGAAATTTACAAAAGAGATCATCCGAACGTAACGGTGAATGTTGTGGAAACTCCATGGGCTGACATGCAGCAGAAACTTGCTACATCTTTGAACGCCGGGGCAACAGACACTTTGCCTGATATTATCCTGATGCAGGACAATGCCACCCAGCGTTATGTAATCAACTATCCAAAAGCCTTCTTGCCTTTGGATGGAAAAGTTGACGTAAGCCAGTTTGCAGGCTACAAGGTTATGGATGGAACTGTTGACGGAAAGCACTATAGCGTTCCCTTTGACAACGGCGTTACCGGAACCTTCCTTAATATGGACATTATCGAAGCCGCGGGCCTCAAGCTTGAAGATTTTGAGGATATTACTTGGGACCGCTTTATCGAGCTTGGAAAGATTGTAAAGGAAAAGACAGGAAAGGGCCTTATTGGAACCCAGCAAGGTTCTAGCGATATGCTTATGGTTATGCTACAGAGCGCCGGTTCTTGGTTCTTTGATGCTAACGGAAAAATCACCATGAAGGACAATCCTGTTCTTAAAGAAACTTTGGCAACATACAAGAAGATGGTTGAGACAGGAGTTTTGGTTGAAGTTCCTGACTGGGCTGGATATATTGCTACAATCAACGGAGCAACTTGTGCCGGAACAATCAACGGCTGTTGGATTATAGGTTCTATAGTAGGAGAGCCTTCACAGAAGGGGCGCTGGCGTCTTACAACAACTCCCCGCTTTGCAAACATTCCAAACGCCACAAACTACTCAAACCAGGGCGGCTCAAGCTGGATGGTTATGGCCAACTCAAAGGCTCCTGAAGTTGCAATGGATTTCTTGAACAAAACTTTTGCCGGCAGCAAGGAATTGTATGACACAATCCTTCCTTCTTCTGGTGCAATTTCTACATGGCTTCCTGCTGGAGATTCAGAAGTTTACAATGCGCCCCACGAATTCTTTGGTGGCCAGAAGGTTTACAAAATCCTTACTGGTTACGCATCAAAGGTTCCGCAGGTCAAGTATGGAGTTTATAACTATGAAGCGTCTGGTGCAATTTCAAGCCGTATAATCGACATCGTTACAGGAAAACTTTCTATTGACGAAGCGCTTAAAGCTGCTCAGGAAGAGCTCGAGTTTCAGATGGGAATGTAAGCGGTAATTTACTTTGCTTGTTGACGGATTGGAGGCCTCTAAGGTTTCCTTTCCGCCCGCTATACGGAGGTTTTGTTTTGAAAAATTCGGCTATGTCGCTTGAACGCAGATATAAGAATGTGGGGTGGCTATTCGTATGGCCTGCCGCGATTTTGATTTTCTTGTTGAATTTTTATCCCATGCTTCAAGCTTTTTTGCTTTCCTTGCAAAGCGGAATATCGAATAATTTGCACTTTTCAGGTTTGCATAATTATGTAAGATTGTTTAAGGATAAGAATTTCCTTCAGGCAGTAAAAAATGTTTTCATCTATTTTATAATACAAGTGCCTATAATGCTTTTTTTGGCGCTTATCCTTGCGGTAATTCTTAACGACAAAAAATTGCCCTTTAGAGGATTTTTTAGAACCTTGGTCTTTTTGCCATCCGTTATATCCCTCGTCGCTTCAGCCTTGATTTTCAAATCATTCTTTGCTATCGACGGCTTGATGAATACAATAATGATGAATTTGTCCCTTATCAGCGAACCTAAAAACTGGCTTGCCTCTCCTGGTTGGGCTCGCGCCATAATTATTATGACCATGACTTGGAGGTGGACCGGATACAACACGATTTTCTTCTTAGCCGGTTTGCAAAATATTGATTCGCAGATTTATGAAGCGGCTTTGATTGACGGTTCAAGCCCAGCCCAGACTTTCTTTAAAATTACATTGCCTCTTTTGCGGCCCGTTATTCTTTTGACAGCCATTATGTCTACAAACGGAACTCTTCAGCTCTTTGATGAAGTTAGGAACATTACGGGGGGTGGACCAGGGAATTCAACTCTTACGATTTCGCAATATATTTATAATCTTTCCTTCGCAGGAAATCCTCAGTTTGGATATGCTGCCGCAGTTTCTTACACAATCTTGATTATGGTGGCTATCCTTACCTTTATCCAAATGCAGATAGGAGATAAAAAATGAAGCATCTGTCTTGTTCGCACCATTTAAACATTGTAAAAATTGCTTTCGTGGTAATTGTCTGCTTGTTTTCAGTCTTTCCTTTTTACTTTATGATTATAGGCGCGACTAACAAGAGCGTCGATATTATCAAAGGAAAATTGACGATAGGAAGCTATTTGATTGGGAACATAAAGTCTATGCACCAAACGGTTCATATGGGACGTGCCTTTTGGAATTCACTTCGCTCTACAGTAATCGGAACGTTTTTAAGCATCTTTGTTTGTTCAGCTGCCGGCTACGGCTTTTGCGTTTTTCGTGACAAGTACAAAGACCGCTTGATGGGAATCCTTTTGCTTTCGATGATGATTCCTGGAGCCGCAACGATGATTCCTCTGTTCAGAATGTTTTCAAGCCTAAAACTTTTGAACACAGTGGCTGCCTTCATTTTTCCAAGCATTTCTACAGCCTTCCTGATATTCTTCTTTAGGCAAAACTCTTCGAGCTTTCCGATTGAATTGGTCCAAGCTGCGCGTGTAGACGGCTTGAACGAATTTCAAATTTACTTGCGCGTTTATCTTCCGATTATGAGTCCGACCTTTGCCGCGGCTTCTATCGTAACTTTTATGGGCTTGTGGAACAATTACATGTGGCCGCTTGTTGTTTTGCAAACGCAGGATATGCAAACACTTCCTTTGCTTGTAACGGGATTGACAGCCGGCTATGTAACTGACTACGGTTTGCTTATGCTGTGCCTTTGCATTATGACAATCCCGATTATCATCCTGTTCTTTACCCAGCAAAGAAAATTTGTTGAAGGTATTACAGGCTCCGTCAAGTAGCCTTGTTTGCAAGGCGGATGATTTCAAATCTGTCTTTTACCCCAAGCTTGGAATAGATTGCGCTCACTTGATTCCGCACAGTCTGAGTGGCTGTGCCGAGTCTTTGGGCAATATCGTTATTGTCGTGGCCTGTTGCAATCAATGAAAAAATTTCCCGCTCCCTTTTTGTCAAGGTTTTTAGCCATTCAAATTTTTTGTTCAGGCTTTGGTCGTCAAGTTTTGTCTGGTCAACATCTTCGATGTATGTTGTTTGAATTAATTTTTGCGCTAGGGCAGGACTGATTTGAACCTGGCCGGAATTAAGCGCCCTGATGGAAATGATTAATTCCGTAGGCGAAATGTCCTTTAGCAAATATCCGTTTGCTCCCGCACGCAATGCATTCCTTACCAATTCGTCGTCATCGTAGGTGGAAATCATAATTATTTTTATTTGCGGAAATTCTTGGTGAATAATTTGTACTGCTTCAACACCGTCCATCTCCGGCATTCTTACATCCATTAATATTACATCCGGTTTTTTATTTTGAACAAATTGAACTGCCTTGCGGCCATTTTCTGCAATGCCTATCACTTCCATGTCATCGGCGTAATTTTTTAAGAAAGTTTCCAAGCTTTTGGCAAAAAGAATTTGGTCGTCAGTCAAAAGAATTTTTGTTTTTTCCTTCATTTTATTGCTCCGGTATGATTTTTGTCTTTGATTGTAAGAGGGATTTTTATTTTCAGCATAAAGCCGCCGTCTTTTGGCGTTGATACTTCAAGTTTTCCTCCTTGGGATTCAAGGCGTTCTTCCATTCCTGCAAGTCCGATTCCTTTGACTATTTTTGATGAGCCGATACCATCGTCCTGCACTTTCATTACCAAAATATCATTGTCTTCCCAAAATGCAATGTACACATTTTTTGCGTGTCCATGGCGAACTGCGTTTGTAAGGGCTTCTTGCAGGGTTCTTGCGATTACTGAATTAACTGTAGGCCCGTAGCTTTCCCGGATGTTGCCCCTGTCAAATTTAATGTTCATTCCCGTTACTTGTTTGAATATGTCCCTTATTTTCTTTATAGAAGAAATGTTGCTTTCCTCTGGCTCTTGCAGGTCCCTGATTGCGTGAAGAGTTTTTCTTGTTTCCTGAAGGCCATTTGTTGCCATGTTTCTTACCTGGAGGAAAATCTCGTCGGCTTCTTCCCGGGAGATTTCTGGCTTGCTCATTGCGGCATCCATCATAGCCGAAATGTTTACAAACACGTAGCCGCAACTGTCGTGCAAGTCACGCGTTATTCTGAGCCGCTCCTGTTCAACGGCCTCTTTTCCGGAGCTTTTTGCGTAATGCTGCAGCTTTGAGTTGATTATTGAAATTTGCGTCATTATCATGTTGATGTGTTCGCTTCGTTCTTCGCTGGATAGCCAATGCTCCGAAATGTAGCGGTATATTGCAGAGACACATATAGAAAGAAGCAGGCAGATAAGAAAAGTTATGGTATCTGTTTTGCTGGGCTTAAGGAATTCACTTATTATGTCAACTTTTCCAAATGCGGAAGGGTGGTGCTGGCAAATTACAAAAAGAAGCGTACATGTTCCTGCCAAGAGAAAATTCAAGTTCCAGCTTACGCGTGTAATAAGACAGAATATCCAAACGCTAAAGACAAAAAATTTTATTGTGAACAAATCATTGGTCGTGTAAGCCAGCAAAATTGCGGCACCGGTTCCAAGGACATAGCTTAAGAGGCGCAAATAAAAGGCACTTGTAAACAAGATGCAAATCAGGGATAAAATAAAAATGGCCATAAAAACATAAAAGTCAATGTAAAAGGTTTCCTGAGGAAAGTAAGTGTAGCTTTGGGGGGCGGCTTCAGTGGCATATCTTGAAGAAAGTCCGTATTCCCTTATAAAGTTTACAAAAGCAGTCAAAAGGCATATTGAAATATACACTGTCGGGAAAAGCTTTTTGCACAGAAAGGAAATGTTTTTTGAGTTTTGGTTTTTCGAAAAGTCCACGGTACTAATTATACACTAAAATTTGTAAAAGTCAAAAACAGTAAAAGAAGTATTTGGTTCCTATGATTGACTATTTTGTAACTCTGCCTTAAAATATAAGAGGTATTTAAAGCAAGAGTAAGAAATGTTTAGGAGTTACTATGGCAGAAGAGAATAAAGAAGAAAATCAGGGCACTGAAGTTGCTGAAGTTATTGAGTCTTCTGCAAAGAGTGGCAACCCCATTACCGGCCGAAAAGTTTACTTTTTGAACCCCACCTATACGCTTCGCGACCATGTTATTACTGCCCTGTGGGATGCTGAATACGAGATTTATATTATAGAAGACTACCAGTACGTAAAGAATGTCCTTCGCAAGAACCCGAATTCAATTCTCTACATAAACATTGACGTTCAGATGAATTTTATGGCTTGGTATGCCTTTATTGAGTCCATCCGCAACGACAAGAAGATTAATTCGACCATAATAGGCATAATTTCGGACAAGCTTTCCGACACCGAGAAGGATTTGTTCCTTACAAAAACAAAGTGCGACGGCGGATTTTTTTCCACAAGGGAAACGATTCCCATGATTGTTTCTAGTTTTTCTCGCATTCTGGACATGTACGGTACAAGGGGCCGCAGGCAATATGTCCGTGCCATGTGCATAGGCAGCAGTGCGTCCGTCCTCTGGCAGGATGAAGGCAAGATGTTTGAACTTCCCCTCGTGGACATAAGCAGGGTGAGCTGCTCGATAAAGATTGAGGAAAGGTTCCTTGGCTACATTAAGCCGGGCCGCCTTATTCCTAAGATGTCCTTAAAACTTAACGGTCGTGTCTTTTCCATGGATATGAAGGTTTATGCCGTCCATCAGAAAGGTAGCGCAATAATGGGAGTCCTTACCTTCCAGGAAAACCTGCCTCCAGTTACTCAGACTTCTATCAAGGATTTTATATTCAAGATTCTGTACAATAATATGGCTTCCTCCGTAAACGGAGAGGCTCCGGACAAGTACGACTATACCATGAAGGGGCTTGAGATTGCCAAGGGCTTTAGGGCTGAGGAAGAGGCTAGGAGAAGGGCCCAGAGGATGCAGGAAAAGCCAGGGGAATGACAGCCTCCACAAAGATGACTGAGTCTGAATACACAAAGGAAGAGAACCACCGCAAAATCACCTTGCGAACCGTAATGCAGTCTGTCTACCTTACGCTGAATTTTTTTGTGCGAAACGATTTGGTTTCCTATGCTTCAACTTGTGCTTTTGGCTTTCTCTTTTCTTTTATTCCCGTGGTGATGATGATTCTGGTAATCCTTATCCGTGTGCTCCATGCCAACATACATGCCGTTTCTTCGCTGATAGGGTCAAACCAGGCAATGGAGGCTTTTGTTCAGGCGGTAAACGCTTTTTTAAAGACAAATCCTTCGCTTGGCGGCTATTTTAACGTGGAAAGTGCGGCCCTTTCGCTGAATTCCATAACAAAAATTACCAACTTTGAAATTGTAATCGGTTTTGCAATCATCTGGATGGCAAGGCGCTTTTTTGTTTCCGTAATGAACGGTATGCACAAGGTTTTTAAGCAGGAGGCTAAGTACAGGCCGGTAATTTCGCAGCTTATGTCTCTTGGCGGAGAGGCTCTCCTTGTGGTGCTTATTTCCGTAATAGTGTTTGCGGTTGTTACCTTCCATGCGGTTGTAAAGCTTCCGCTTTTGGATGAACTTGTCCTGCGTTATCCTTCGGTTTTTAAGAACATTGGGCGGATTGTTAACGTAATACCTTTTTTGGCAATGTTTTTGGCGGTTAGCGTTTGCTACAGGATTGGAAGTGCTTCCCGTCCGCGCTTTATGGCGGTGTTTGCTTCTGCGGCTTCCTGCACGGCATGTTTTTATGTTTTTCAGAAGCTGATGCATATTTTTATAAATGTTAACAAGTACAATATTATCTACGGAGTTTTGAGCGGAATTATCGTAATGCTCATGGAAGTCTTTTTCTTCTTTATAATATTCCTTTTCTTTGCACAGTTTTTGTTTGTCTACCAGTTTTTTACCACGCTTATCTTGGGGGAGCTTTACCTTTTGCCTGCCCGCGATGACGTTAGTATTCTTGCCATGGTTAGGCGAACTCTTTTTATAAGACCAGATACCCTTTTGAATGACGGTGAGTATGTTGTTTCGCTTAACCGGGGCGAATATCTTTACAAGAGGGGCGAACGCTGCAGGGCGGCTTATTATCTTGCCCAGGGAACGGTTGTTGTAATGAGGCCCAACGGCATTTCTTACGTGGAGTGCGGCAGTTTTTTGGGGGAAGAGGCGTTTTTTCTTGACGGTGTGCGGCATGAGGATGTAAAGGCTTCTTCGTATGCAAAGCTTATTGCCATTCCTGAAGATATTTTTCTTAAGCTTTTGGAGAGGAACCCACGTGTTAGCAAAAAGGCGCTTTCGGAGATAAACGGCTACTTTGCAAAATTCAGCAATTTGTATGGGGAGTATTCGGTGTAAAATTGCATCCTTGCAATTTTACACCGCGAGTTTTCCGAAGGAAAACTCGCCAAGCTTTTTTGCAAACATTTGACGCGCCCCGCTGGGAGCTTCGCTGCGTGAACCCTTGGCGATGCTTGTTCTGCGATATGCCTAAGGACCCGGTTTTCTTAGTACTTCATCTTTTGTCTCTGGGGGGGGCATGTTTGGCATGGATTCTCTTAGCAAATGCAAGCACGGCCGGGATTGGAGGGGCGGTTGGAAAAAAATTGCATCCATGCAATTTTTTTCCATGAGTTTTCTTCGAAAACTCACCTGCTTTTTTCTGCAAACATTTGACGCGCCCTCCATGGCGCTGCTTGTTTTACATCTATTTGGTCCCGCGGAACCCCGGAAAGCCCCTTAACAATGGCCTCCTTGCCATTTTTTTGCTGGGATTTTACACGGCCCTTCGAGAGCCTCAGGGACCACCCTTCGACTGGGCTCAGGGACCGCCCTTCGAGAGCCTCAGGGACCACCTTTCGACTGGCTCAGGGACCGGACTTTTCCTAGAGCACCTTGTTTGCAATGTAAAAAATGGCAAGGTGTTCTTTATAGGAAGTAAGTCTACAACCAAGAAAGCGCCGCAGAAATATTATGAGCTAATAATTGTCGTGGGAAAAGTCGTCCAGTTCCTTTAGCTGCGACCGGTACTGGCTTTTTACAAAGAGCTTAAAGTCGTGCACGGTGAGCGGCGGCTTGTTTTTGTAGTTGGGGTTCAGGTAGATGTAGGCCGAATAGATGTCCTCAAAATTCTTGGACTTCATGCTGTTGTCGTCTATGAACACGATTCCTGCCAGGCTTCTGCTTACTTCCCCCACGGTAACGTTGCTCCTTCCGTATGCCGAGCAGTAGTTGGATGCCCTTTCGCGGCTGTCTTTTAGCTCTATGAAGATGCGGCGGCTTAGTGCGCGGTAGAAATAGTTGTTAAAGTTGCCAAAGTCCACGGTTTCCTTGTTGAACCAGGGGTTCCTAAGCATGGTAATCATTGAGTATTCGTTGTCCACCAGCTTGCTTCCGTAGTCTAGGAATTTGTAGCGGTAGGCCTCCGCCATGGAGTAGGGGCTGAATTCCTTTTTTAGCGTAAGGATGTTTGAGTAGTTGATTTTAAAGTTAAAGGCAAGCCCCGACTGCGACTTGTAGATTACAAAGTATTTTCCGCTTCTTACCGCGGCCTTTAGTTCATCCTGAATTTTTACCTTTTCCCAGCCGAGCGATTCCTTTACCTTTTTGTAGTCCAGGCTTGAAAGGTTGTCCACTCCCAAAAGCACCGTTTTTTTGCATTTGGTCTGGGCATAGTTTTCCACGTTTTCAAAAATCTTGTCCAGAATTTCCTGGTGGATGCAGTTGAAGGATTTTACGTCCGTAAAGATGGTTTTTCGGGGAAAGTCCAGCCTTATGTCTATGTCTATAAGGTTCTTGTGCCCCATCTTTGCGGGTATGCTTTTTGGGTGTTCTTTGATTGGCAGGCGGGAAATGTATGTTGGCTCCACGTGCTCCTTGAACTGGCTGTAGAAGTCAAGTGCCACAAGCTCTGAGTAGGGGCCCAGCCACTTTGCCTTGTCGCCTTCGCCTATGTTTTTTACCTTTTCGCAAATTTCCTCTGCCGCTTCCCAGCCGAACCTTCTGGAAAGCCTTTGCAGTCGGTTGATGAAGTTTGACGCAAAAAGGTTGAGCGGGTGGCGGTTAAGCGAGGCAATGCAGGAATTTCCGCCGTTGCGCAGAGGAATGCGCTTTTGAATCTTAAAGATTTTGTAAACAATCTGCTCCAGGTTTTCCGCGTCGTTCATGTTCAAATTATAGCACTCTTTTTGGCAAAATGGAATTCTGTGGCTGAACACACAGGAAACTCTGTCATTATTTTGCGCTAATCGTAATAAAAAGTTTTCATATTTTGATTTCCAAATATTTACTGAGTATATTTATCCCTTTACACCAATGGATGTATAAGGCAAGTGCATATATTCAATAATTGTAATGCAAAAATATGTTAAGAAAGCGCTGGAATGGAGGCGGGAAACGCGGCAAAAAAGCATTTGCGCGGAGCGAACCCGGCAGCGTAGCTTCAAGCCCCGAAGGGAGTCTGATACCTTATATCTGCGCTTGGGGTTGTAAACAACCCTTGCTTTTTTTGACGCGTTTACGGCCGGGAATGGAAGTGCTTTCTTGTTAACATTTGTATTTACTACTTTTTATTAAGCTTTTTACTTGCCTTCCGCATCCCCAGCCTAGCCCCAAGATATGCTCCCAAGATATGCTCCCAAGATATGCTCCCAAGATATGCTCCCAAGATATGCTCCCAAGATATGCTCCCAAAATATGCTCCCAAAATATGCCCCAGCCTAGCCTCTGCTTAGCTCCCAAATATGCCCTAAAATCTGCCCTAAGAAAATATCCCTTGACAAATTGACAGAATTTGTCATAATAGAATTACGAGGTTTTTATGTCCAAGAAATATGCATTTTTGTTTCCCGGACAGGGCGCACAGGCCCCCGGAATGGTAAAGGATGTAGCGGAGGCATTTCCTTCAGCTAAAAAAGTTATAGACGACTTTTCTTCTATTATAAACGTAGACATGGCAAAGCTGATGTGGGAAAGCGATGCGGAAACACTTAGCCGCAGCGACAACAGCCAGATTGCCATAACCGCAGCTTCCCTTGCAATAATGGCCGCCCTCAAGGACAAGGGCATTGAACCTTCAGCCGCAATGGGATTCTCACTTGGCGAATTCCCTGCCCTTTACGCAGCAGGAGTGCTTTCTTTTGAAGACCTTGCAAAAGTCGTACGTGAACGCGGTGTCATAATGCAGGCCGTTTGCGAAGAAATTGCAGCCGCCAACCAAGGCCATGCCCCTGGAATGAGCGCAATTCTTGGCCTTGCACCGGAAAAAGTAAAAGAAATAGCTTCTTCAATCCCCGATGCTTATGCCGCAAACATGAACAGCGTAAAGCAGACCGTAATCAGCGGAACAGCCGCCGCTCTTGAACAAGCGGAAAAAGCCGCAACGGAAGCTGGTGCAAGACGTGCCATCCGCCTAAAGGTAGCAGGCCCCTTCCACAGCCCGCTCATGCAGAAAGCAGCAGACAAATTTGGCGAATTCCTTAAGGGCGTTACCTTTGCAGAGCCAAAGATTCCACTCTTTAGCAACGTAAGCGGAAAGCAGGCAAGTAGTGCACAGGAAGTAAAGGAAAGCGCAGTCCTTCACCTTACTCACAGTGTTCTTTGGACGGACGAAGAGGCAGTTCTTGCTTCCATGATAAAGGCAGACGGTGAGGCAAACTGGGCGGTTCTTGAGCCAGGCCCAGGCAAAGTTTTGTCCGGTCTTTGGGGACAGACGGAACTTGGTGCAAGCCTAGCAGCCCTACCTGTTAACAGCGTAGAGTCACTTTCTTCGCTTTCTTAATTCTTTTTGGACGGAACGGCATTTTTAACAAATGCTTGTTTGCTGCAATCGGGATTTTAGGCCTTGTGTTACGGGCTTTCCGGGGTTCCGCTTACGCTCCATTGCCCATGGCAACGGCTTCGCCGCCCCTACAATCCCGCGTAGGATTTCTTTTGAATCTAACTGTAGGAGAAAATATGGATTTACTAAAAGGAAAAAAAGCCCTTGTAACAGGATCTTCAAGAGGCATCGGATTTGAAATAGCAAAGACTTTCCTTGCAAACGGTGCGGAAGTCTGGGGCATGTGTACCCACGAATCAAAGAACAAGGCCCTGCTTGAACAGACTGCAAGCGAAAACGGAACAGCCTTCCACGAATTCTATGCGGATGCAGGAAACGCAGATGTCCTTACAGCCGCAGTAAAAGAAGTGCTTGCTGCTTCCGGCGGATTCGACGTTCTTGTAAACAACGCAGGAATCACCCGCGACGGACTAAGCTTCCGCATGAAGAAAGAAGACTGGGATTCAGTTCTTGCAGTAAACCTTACTTCTGCATTCTTGGTCTGCCAGATTGTCTCCAACGACATGATTCACAAGAAGAGCGGCTCAATAATCAACATGTCTTCAATCGTTGGTCTTCATGGCAACGGCGGACAGGTAAACTATTCCGCAAGCAAGGGCGGCCTTATTGCCTTTAGCAAGTCTTTGGCAAAAGAAGTAGGCGGCCGCGGCGTTCGCGTAAACTGCATTGCACCTGGCTTCATCGAAACGGACATGACCAGCGTTCTTAAAGAAGAATACCGCAAGGCAATGGAAGCAACAATTCCCCTCAAGCGTGCAGGAAAGGCAGAAGAAGTTGCAAATGCAGCCCTCTTCCTTGCAAGCGACCTTAGCGTATACGTTACGGGGCAGGTAATAGGGGTTGACGGCGGCATGGGCTGCTAAATAGAATAATAAGCCGAATGCTAAGCTTAAAAAAAGTGTCATTGCCGTACTTGATACGGCAATCTTTCAAAGTAGATTATCTGGTCTAGACCGATAATGACACATTTCGTGCAAAAAAATCGATTTACAAACTAATAGATATTTTGTTGTGTTCGATATGACATATTTGGAGGATTTTTATGAGAAGAGTAGTTGTTACAGGACTTGGATGCATTTCACCTGTAGGAAATTCCGTTGAAGAAACATGGAATTCAATAAAGGCCGGAAAAAGCGGCATCGCTACAATCACGCACTACGACAACACAAACTTTAAGGTAAAGTATGCCGCAGAAGTAAAGAACTTTAAGGCAGAAGACTACATGGACGGAAAGGCTGCCCGCAAAATGGCACTCTATACAAAATATGCCGTGGCTGCCGCAAAACAGGCATTGGACGACGCAAGCCTTACAGACAAGAAGGACATTCTGGAAGACACAGCCGTTTACCTTGGCGTTGGAATCGGCGGACTCGAAGTTACGGAAAGCAGCATGAAGTCTTACTTTGACTCAGACCAGAAGCGCATGCCTCCAATGACAATCCCAGAGCTTATCCCCAACGAAGGTGCCGGCAACATCAGCATCATCTTTGGCCTCCACGGAGCCGCACACACAGTTGCAACAGCATGTGCATCTGGAACAGACGCAATCGGAAACGCTTTGGACAACATCCGCTGCGGAAGAAGCGACGTCGTACTTGCAGGCGGTGCAGAAAGCACACAGTGTGGCTATGCAAACCTTGGCTTTACAATGCTCCAGGCTTTAAGCAGCAAGTGGGTGGACTGCCCGGAAAAGGCAAGCCGTCCATTCGACAAGCAGCGCGACGGCTTTATCATGGGCGAAGGCGCAACAATCCTCGTGCTCGAAGAATATGAACACGCAAAGGCCCGCGGTGCAAAAATCTACGCTGAACTCGTAGGCTACGGCGCATCTTGCGACGGTTACCACCTTACAGCCCCTAACCCAGACGGAATCACAGGCGCAAAGTGCATGACACTCGCAATGAAAGACGCAGGAGTAAAACCGGAAGAAGTAACCTACTACAACGCACACGGAACTTCAACCCACCTTAACGACTCTGGAGAAACAAAAATGCTCCACATCGCATTCGGTGAGGCCGCAAAAAAGCTCCACATCTCTTCAACAAAAAGCATGACAGGCCACTGCCTTGGAAATGCCGGTGCACTCGAAGCACTTGTCTGCGTAAAGGCAATCCAGGACAGCTACATCCCCGCAACAATCAACCTTGACGAAGTGGACGTAGAAGGCGGCTGCGACCTTGACTACACGCCAAACAAGGGCATAGACATGAGCGTAGACGTTGCCATGAGCGCAAACTTCGGCTTCGGTGGCCACAACGGCTGCCTGGTCTTCAAAAAGTTCAAGGCCTAATTAAAACTAGTAGGCAAGGGGGGGAGGTCTCCCCCTGCGCCCGCACTTCGTTGCGTGCTACCCCCTCTGCGGGGCAGACTCTTTGCAAAGCCCCGCAACGCCCCATTGCGCTTGGTGTTAGCAAAAATATCCGCGAGTTACGAAGTAACTCGGTAGCTCGCGCAGCGAGCGGACAACGCCTGCTTAATTTGATTGCAAGGTCGAAAAAATCAATAGGCAAAAATTTCAAAACAAAGAATCGTCACCAAGACGAAGAGCCGTCACCCTGAACTAGATTCAGGGTCTGTTCCGCAACAAATCCATCAGTCCTACAAATCCAAATCCCCAAGAATAGCCCGCAAAAAAGAATTCCCCACCTTGGCAAGAGCCAAAAGCTCCTTAACATCCTCAAATTCCTGCATCAAGCCGTATTCCTGCCCAAAGAAAACCTTAAGCCCGCCCTTTCCATCAGCCTCAGCCCTAAGCGCATACCGCTTGCCGCCATATTCAAAAGAAAAATCCCTTCTTGCATTCAAAAAATCAACAAACTGTTCAACCGTCATACCCCAAGCATACCAATCCCCCAGCAAAAAATCAACTTTCCTTTCCTGTCATCAATTCTGTGCGTAACGTAAAGAAAATATGGCAGAAAGGCCCTTGCCCCAATTACTGTAGAAGACAAGTGTGGGGCTCGATGATTCTAATGCAAGAAACATGCCGAGAAAGCACTGGAATGGAGGCAGGAAACGCAATTCTAAAAATTTATTCTTGCCTAATAAACCCATAAGGAAATCAATTTGGTGCGTAACGTAAGGAAAATATGGCAGAAAGGCCCTTTGCGCGGGGGAGCGTAAGCGACCTTAATACCTTGTACGCGCAACTGAGGCATTTCTGCCAGATTTTCCTGAGAGTGAAGCACCAAATTGATTTCCGTTGTCGGTTCTTCTTCAAGATAAATTTATTTTCCCAAAAATCAAAAATGCGTGTTATAATAAAAGCATATTTCAATCTTTCAGATTGCAATTTTTCAGATTGTAATCTGAAAGATTGCATTCACAGGAGCAATTATGGACGCATCATCAATTTTAACAGCTATGTTAAGCACATCCAACATCAAGAACATCGGAAAAGCATCTGGCGCTTCCACCGACCAAGTAAAGAGCGTTTTAACAAGCGCACTTCCAACCCTTTTGTCCGGGGCAAGCACCCAGGCAAACACAGCCTCAACCGCAGCTGGCTTCCTTCAGGCACTCACAAGCCATGCCGGCGACTCCGCAAGCAAGATAGACCTTGGCGACGGAGCAAAAATCCTTTCGCATCTGTTGGGCTCATCCCAGGCAAAAAACACAACTTCAATCGCAAAGGCATCCGGCGTAGAAAAGTCAACCGTAACATCCATCCTTGCAGCAGCCGCACCCTTGCTTCTTAGCGTACTGGGCAAGCAGTCAAACGACTCCGGCGTTAGCGGCAATGCCCTTGGCTCCCTCTTGGGCGGACTTACAGCCGGCAACATGGGCTCACTTCTTACAGGCCTCTTGGGCGGAACATCTTCTTCCGGCACAAGTTCATCTTCAAGCTCATCATCCAGCAAACCCGGAAAGAAACCGGCCGCAAAAAAGCCTGCTGCAAAGAAACCTGCCGCCAAAAAAGACAGCGACACCCTCTCCCAAGTTGCAGGCCTTGTCGGAAGCCTCCTTACGGGCAAGTAAGCCTTTTGCATTTTCCAGCCGGGGCAACCTTTGCCTTGGTGCGGCAATGCAGTAAAGATAGCTTGACATCTGCCGTAATTCTGCGGCGGATTTTTCCTTGGCGAAGACAAATTCTATCATTTCATAAACAAAGATGATGTTGAGGAAATCGCTTTCTTTGCCAACAATTCCCATGTCCAGTTTTTCTCCCTCGAATATGTGGAAGATGAAAGTACCGAGTCGTTTCTGGAATGGGAGCGGTCATTCAGAAAGACCGTGCAGGAAAACGACATGTATTTTTCCTTCCGTGACTTTGGTGCAAAATACTCCGCAAGCTCAGAGCTAAAGGAAAAGACTACAAAATATGTCGCAGAAAACCTTGCAACCTTTTTCCTGCCACCTGCCGACAAGGGAAGCTCTTCAACTTGGGATACCGAACATAAGCCTTGGGTAGAAGGCGCAAAAGGCTACGGAATAAACCAGTACATAAAGTTAAAAACGACAACTCCGTTTTCCAGCCTTTCAATCGTAAACGGCTACGTAGACTTTTACCGCAGGGACTTGTACAAAAAGAATTCCAGAGTAAAAACCTTCCGCGTAAAAGACCTTGATAACAAACTTGAATACGACATTAGCCTAAAGGATGAAGTGGTCACCCAGAGAATTGAGCTTGAAAAGCCGACCAGCAATATAATCCTTTACATCAAGGAAGTCTACAAGGGCGACAAGTGGGACGACACCTGCGTCTCAAGCCTTGTACCGGCTAACTTCGATTAACCATAAAATTCTTCTGGAGCGGCATTTGTGGTCTTACTGTGCGTAAGACTACGCCGTTCCGCAGTTTTTCGTATTACCCGCTTTCCAAGGCTACGCTTGCGCTCCGGCCCGCCTGCGGCGGTCTTGCTTCGCAACCTTTCCAATCGGGGCTAGGCTCTATCTGACATCTTCATTTTAGTCTTCATCCTTATCATAACGGCTGTAAAACTCTTTGGAAGAACTAGCCCCGCTCCAGGCAGTGCGCTTTTCGTAAAGCATCTCCGCATCTTCCCGCCCCTGAACAGTAGCCCACTCTGAATACCGTCCGCTTTCCAAAGGCTTTACCGCGTCTTTTTTCTTTTCGTCCAAATCTTCCTTACCGTTTGCCATCTTTTCCTTCCTTCTACGCCCCAATAATAATTACAAAAAAGCCCCCTGTCAACAAAAGTTTTTTCTTTGCCAAATGCATGTCATTCTCGTGCGGTTGGTGAGCGCAGTCGAACCACGGCCGGAATCTTTTTAATAACACATTTTGTGCAAAAAAAACAGGAGACGACATTGCCCTTGTTGCAAGCCTGAAGGGACTTTTGCATCACTTTGAATACACACCCCTCTTTGAAAAAGTCACAAAGCTCATATATTTTTTACAGCCTAAAGTTGCAAAAAACGACTCCCTCTTGTCGTCCGGACGTGTAATAGTTGCGCCCCAGATTGAATATGACATCAGGGCAAAAAACTGGGATCTCGTTAATGAGGCTCTCAAGGAAAACTACAAAATAAAAACTTCAAAATCCGCTTTACCGGTTACGCCAAAGACTGGATGAAATACCACAAATGGGCAAACGACCAGCAGGTAAAAGCCGAAGACCAAGACTCCTTAACCATAACCTTTTCCTCCGCCCAAGAATTCAAAGTCCTAAGAGAAGTCCTAAAATGGGGCACCGACGCCCAACCCCTGGCCCCAAAATCCTTGATTAAACTCTGGCGCGACGAAATAAATGGCATGTACGAAATGGCAACAAAAGAAAACTAAATTCAATCGGTCAAGTACCGTCTCTTCAAACGTATGTGTCATTGCCGTACTCGATACGGCAATCTTTTTAAACAGATTATCGGGCCTGCTACTGCAATGGCACATTTTGTGTAGATACTCAACCTTCGACCTATGTAAAAAATATTTTAAACTATCATGCTATGATAGACCACTTGTGTTATAGTATATTCGTGAGGTAAAGCAATGACATATTACGCAATAGATTTTGAAACTGCAAATGTTTATCAGAATAGCGCTTGTTCTGTTGGCTTGGTGCGTTTTGTAGACGGTGAGGAAAAAGACAGCGTTTATTCACTCATCAAACCTGCAAAGATGTATTTTTGCCCGGACTTTACAGACATTCATGGAATTAGTTATGGTGATGTTCGGAACTGCCCTCACTTTCCAGAAGTCTGGCAGACTGTTGTGGAACCTTTCCTAAAATCATCTGGGGAAGAAAAAATACATTTTGTGGCTCACAACGCACGGTTCGATATGGGCGTTATCCGCGCTTGCTGCGACTACTTTGGTATGCCTCTGCCCAATGCGGACTATGCCTGTACGCTTCAAATAGCACGCAAAGCATGGACGGAGTTGGAAAGCCACAGACTCACCTTTTTGGCGGAACAATTCGGAATTGTATACGATGCACACAACGCCCTTGGCGATGCAAGAACCTGCGGGAAGATTTTTGCAATGGCGGCTAAAAAACTTGGCTGTAATATAGAAGAATTGTTTTTAGGTTGCCAAAGCACGCTTTGAAAACTTTATCATTGAGTAGCTTTACAAGGCATGGTATAATCTGTATGTACTTTCCATGTTGAATAAAAATATTCTTGCGCCAACATCATCCCTTTCCTCGTTCCGCTTTGTTTCCAACGGCGAGCATTATACAGAAGTGATTGAGCGCATTCAGTCTGTAAAAAAGTTGCTTTGGATTGGGACTGCGGACATAAAGGATTTGTATGTAAAAGATGGCCGCTCTTCAAAACCTCTTTTGGAGACGCTGTCGGATCTTGTAAAGTGCGGTGTGGAAATCCGTCTGATTCATGCAAAGGAACCAGGCCCTGCTTTTAGAAAAGACTTTGACAAGTATCCTGCGCTAATTGAAGGTATGGAACGAGTCTTGTGCCCGCGCGTGCATTTTAAAATCATTGTTTTTGACTTAAAGGCAGCCTATGTTGGTTCTGCAAACCTGACCGGTGCTGGGCTTGGCATGAAAGGCGATAGTACCCGCAATTTTGAAGCCGGTGTCTTAAGCTCTGACAAGGCTTTTGTTAAAGCTGCTGCAAAGCAATTCGATGACGTGTGGATGGGCTCCTTTTGCAAAAGCTGCCGCCGAAAGCAGTTCTGTTCAGATCCAATTTTGTGAAAAACTGTACAGAAAAAGAATTTTTTTCTAAATAAATTTGCGCATTTGTGTCTCAAATTAGAATTCCAAAGCATATATATATGTAAGGAGTTTTAATGAAAACACAATTGTACCGCAGAAAGCCCGTAGACGAACTTACCTTTACCGATGACGGAATGTTCCAGGCCGTAATGAAAGACCCTGCCTTGTGTGCAGAACTTGTAGAGCGCCTTTTGCACATAAAAGTGTCGCATATTGAATACCCGGAGCTTGAAAAGAAAATTGCCCCATATTTTTCAAGCAAGGGTGTGCGCATGGACGTATACCTTAAGGACTCTGACAAGATAATAGACGTGGAGATGCAGTCGTACCCACAGGCAGCCCTACCCCTAAGAACCCGCTACTACCAGAGCATGATAGACGCAGACAACCTTCTAAAAGGGCAGGGCTATGAGGACTTAAAGGCAAGCTACGTTGTCTTTATCTGCACAGATGACCCTTTCCGTGACGAAAGAGGCAAAAAATTTGGTCTTCCATGCTATACCCTGACCACAAAATGCCACGAGGCTCAGGAGTTGAATTTCAATGACAAAATCAAAAAAGTGATATATAATGCAAGCGGGTACGAAAAAGAGACGGACGCAAGAATAAGGGATTTTCTTCGCTTCGTCTACACGAATGACCCGAGCGAAGATGATTTTTCTGGCCGCCTTAAAAAGCGGGTGGAAAGTCTTAAGCAAAGTGAAGGGTTCAAGGAGGCATACGCCACTATGGGTATATGGGAAATGGACATACGCAGGGAAGAACGCAAGGCTGCTGCCGTAATTGCCGTGAGGGAATTTAATATTGATCCTAAGATTGTAGCGGAAAAAATGAAGGTGTCTCTTGAAGAAGTGATGGAAAGTCTTGGAATGAATTATGAAAAGCCTTCTGATGTATGTGATAAAGAAAGCATTCCTGTTTAACTTTGCTCAGAGATTCAGGTGCATTGTGTAATAAAGGGATGCCGAATCCACATTAGTTGCAAGGGCATGCGAATGTGGCGTAGTAGTTTGGCCTGGCAGTCCGTTTGCAAAAAACAGCGCGACAGGCACTGGAGAGGCGGTTGCTAAAAAATTACATCCGTGCAATTTTTTAGCATGAGTTTTCCGGTGGAAACTCACCTTTTGGGGTATTAACATATAATGCGCTCTTTACGGACAGGTGTTTACAAAAGAAAGCGCGGCAGGCACTGGAGAGGCGGTTGCTAAAAAATTACATCCGTGCAATTTTTTAGCATGAGTTTTCCGGTGGAAACTCACCTTTTGGGGTATTAACATATAATGCGCTCTTTACGGACATGTGTTTGCAAAAAAACGCACGGCAGGCACTGGAGTGGCGGCGAAGCCGTTGCCGCAGGCAATGGAGCGCGTAAGCGCGGAACCACGCAAGCGCCACACACTGGGAATGGATGTTAGCAGAAGGGTGTTCGGTTCAAAATGCAAGTGCCGCAAAAAGAGAAATCAAAAAATAATTGAATTTTTCTGCGATTTTCTTTATAATCTAGGCCTAGTTTATAAGAGGTGGCTATGGGCGGAATTTTTGGCGTTGCAAGCAAGGGGGACTGTTCCCTGGACTTGTTTTTTGGCATTGACTATCATTCGCATTTGGGAACAAGGCGCGGTGGAATAGCCATTTACGCGGATAACGGAACTTTTGAGCGTTCTATTCACAATATTCAGAACTCTCCCTTCCGCACAAAATTTGAGCGCGACATTGACGGTATGCATGGTAAGCTTGGCATTGGCTGTATTTCTGACTACGAGCCGCAGCCGCTTATGGTGAACTCCCACTTGGGACGCTTTGCGGTAACGACTGTTGGCATTGTGACCAATAAGGACGAGCTTGTTGGCGAGATTCTAAAGAGTGGTACCCACTTTCTTGAGATGTCCGGCGGAGAAATTAACCAGACGGAACTTATTATTGCGCTGATTAACCACGAGAAGACAATTCTTGACGGAATTAAATACGTTCAGCAGAAGGTTAAGGGTTCAATGACGCTTCTTGTTATGACGCCCGAAGGTCTTTATGCTGCCCGCGACAAATTTGGCCGCACGCCTCTTCAAATTGGTAAGAAGGAAGATGATTCTGGTGCCTTTGCCCACTGCGTTTCCTTTGAAAACTTTGCCTACATAAATCTTGGCTACACGGACTGCCACGAGCTTGGGCCTGCGGAGATTGATTTTGTTACCGCAGACGGTTACGAGGTTTTGCAGAAGCCACAGAAGGAAATGAAAATCTGCACTTTCTTGTGGATTTACTACGGCTACCCGACGGCTTCTTACGAGGGCGTTAATGTTGAGGACATGCGCTACAACTGCGGACGCTATCTTGCCCGCCGTGACCGCGATGCAAAGACTGCAATCGATGCGGATTCAGTTGCCGGTGTTCCAGATTCCGGTACTGCACATGCGGTTGGATATGCAAACGAGTCTGGCATTCCTTTTGCGCGTCCATTTATTAAGTATACGCCAACTTGGCCGCGCTCCTTTATGCCGACAAGCCAGGAGCAGAGAAACCTTATTGCCCACATGAAGCTGATTCCTGTTCAGCCACTTATTAAAGGAAAGAAGATTCTTTTGATAGACGATTCAATTGTCCGCGGAACACAGCTTCGTGAGACGACGGATTTCTTGTACAAGTCTGGGGCAAAGGAAGTGCATGTTCGCCCGGCATGCCCACCGATTATGTTTGGCTGCAAGTACCTTAACTTTTCGCGCTCAAAGTCGGAGATGGATTTGATTGCCCGCCGCGTGGTAAAGCAGTTTGAAGGTGACAATGTAAGCGAGAAGGTTCTAAAGGAATACTGTGACCCCAATAATCCCAAGTACGATGCAATGCTGGAAGAAATCAGAAAGCAGCTTAACTTTACAACCCTGCGCTACCACCGCCTGGACGACATGCTGGACAGCACAGGTCTTGAGCACTGCAAGCTTTGCACCTACTGCTGGAACGGCGAAGAGTAAGGGTATATTTGGAGCCTGAATTTTTGGAGCTTCCCAAAACAAATAAATTTTAAGTATAAATAACTATAAATTTAATGGAGAAAACAATGGCAGCATTTACAGAAATTGAAAGTCTTTTGCCCCACAGAAAGCCCTTTTTGTTCGTAGACACAATCGAAAGCTATGACGAAAACGGTTGCGTTTGCACAAGAAAATTTACCGACGAGGATTTCTTTTTTAAGGGACACTTTCCCCAGTACCCGGTTGTTCCCGGCGTAATCCTTATAGAGACAATGGCACAGGGTGGGGGTGCGGCACTCAGCCTGCAGAAAACTTTTGCAGAAGGTTCGCTCTTTTTCCTTGCCACAGTGGACAAGGTAAAGTTCCGCCATCAGGTTCGCCCGGGGGACACAGTGCGCATGGAAGTTACTAACTTGCGCGTTTCTCCCCGCATGGTAAAGCAGGCAGGAAAGGCTTTTGTTGGCGACACTTTGTGTGCAGAGGCCGAATGGATGTGCCTTGTTGGCAATGGTGAAAACTAGGGCTCTGGGCTAAACTTGGGCTAGAACGCATTCAAAAAGCAAAGGCATCTGGGGCTTCCTCAGGTGCTTTTTTTTATTTTTGCGGCAGTTTCTTGGTTATACAAATGTTGTATGAAAGAAGTTCTTGCCATTTTTTACTCTGTCTAACAAGCAGCGCCATGGGGTCTCGCAGAAAAACTTCCAGCGTGGCGCGTCAAATGTTTGCAATAAGTAAGTAAAAAATGGCAAGGAGGCCATCTTTTATGGGCTTTCCGGGGTTCCGGCTTTCGCCTCCATTCGCGGACAAGCCGCGAACGCTTCGCGCCCCTCCAATCCCTGCCGTGCTTGCTCTGCTACAAGCATCTAAAAAATCAATTTTTTTTGCAAAAAAGTGACACTTTTTTCTTTTCCGGGTGTCTTATCTTATGTAGGCACTTTGGAAAGAGGAATGTAATCTTTGCTTTCCAGCAGTGTTATTCAAATAGAAGATACATATTTTGGAGATTTACGAATATGAAAAAGAACATTAAGCTTTTTACGACTGTTTTGGCTGTGGCACTTTTTGCAGCGGCATCCGCTTGCCTTTCGTCATGCAAGAATATCCGCGACAAATTTGATGAGGATATTGACCTTGTCGTTAACATGCATGAAGACATAGCAAACGGCAACCACTATGCGGAACTTACTTGGGACGGTGGCTATGAATCCTATGAAGTCTACCGCTACTATTCATCGGAAACAAGGGGAAGCAGCTACCTTTACCACCACGGTGACAAGCTTGCTGAAACAGATGAGGAGGCCTATTTTGACCACTCTTCCGATTTGTACAGCTGGTATGAAAACAAGTATGTCTATTACTGGATAGAAGACCGCTACGGAAACACAAGCAATATTGTCTGCTTGCACCGCTAAATTCCCCTCTTTTTAATGCAGTTCGGCAAGAAAGCCCCGTAGATTTGTTCCGCAGGTCTATGGGGTCACTTTGTCATTTGGGACAGAAAGATGATGTTTGTCTTGCCGTTTCCTGTAGAATTTTGGGTGGAAAAGTGCTATAATCATTTTGTATGAAGAAAAAGTTTTTTTGCCGTAAGTTAATAGAAGTTCTCACTTTGGATTTTGCAGCCCTTGTGCTTGCGCTTTTGTTTTTTTCTTGCACCACTACAAATGTCTATGAAAAAAGAACAGACCAGCTTTACCAGAACGGAGTTTTGGCAGGCGAGGAAACTTCCTTGCTCAAGGACGGAAAAAAGATTTCTTCTACCAGCAAGGTTTTAAAAACGGTATACACCAATGGACTAAGGGCAGAGGCTGCCGTAGAAAGAACGGACAAGGATAAGTACGACTCCACTACGGTAAAGCTCTACGACAAGGAAAACCTTCTTGCAGAAAGAACGTTCAAGACAAAGGACGGAAAGATTGTGGAAGGAGCCCTTTCTGAGAGCGAAAAAAAAGAAGAAAAAGCCCAAATTTACAAGAAAAACATAGATTTTGGCAGCGAAGTTTTTGTTCAGGCCCAGAACGAAGAAGAAAGCTTTTTTGTTTCCAAGACGGAAGTTACCCAAAAGGAATACAAGAGCCTAATGGGCCTTAACCCCAGCCGCTTTACCGGAACTGCCTGCCCGGTGGAAAATGTTACTTTCCTTGAAGCGCTTGAATACTGCAACGCCCTTAGCAAAAAGGAAGGAAAAACACCCTGCTACATAATAAGCGGCGATTTGTGGTACTTTGACAAAAAGGCTAACGGCTACAGGCTTCTTTCCCCAAAGGAATTCAAATATGCCGCTTCCGGTGGAATTCTTTCCAAGGGCTACAAATTTTCCGGTGGAGACAAGCCTGGAAAGGTTGCCTGGTATAAGGGCAACAGTGACAAAAGCATTCATCCGGTTGGCGAAAAGGAAGCAAACGAGCTTGGCATTTTTGACATGAGCGGAAACGTAGGTGAGTGGTGCCATGATTCTTCCGCTCCATGCGTATGCGGCGGCGGCTACAGGGAAGGCAAAGACGGCATTGCTCCTGATTCATTTGCCCCCATGAGCAAGGGAAAATTCCAGGACGTGGGCTTTAGGGTGGCAAGAAGCGCAACCCTTTCTGAAATGGCAAAGCTTGTTCACAAGGATGGTGATTCCGCAGAACTTGACGTGTGCTTTGCAAACGCGGTTAAGCTTGTCTACAAGGACAGCGCGGTTAGTTCATTCATAAACAGCGTAAAGGACGAGGCTAGCTATACCCGCCTAAGGGATTATTCAGCATCGGAAAAGGTAACGGTAAAGAGCAAGCTAAACGTTCCGTACATATTGTATACTTTTTTAGGAAAGCCTTTCGTTGTTGTTGGGGCAACTGTCTACAACCTTACAAAGTGTGCGGCTTATGCAACCGTAAACTTCATAGGAGGATATGTTTCCGTAACAAGCAGTGATGAAGGCTTGGTTTGGATGATGCCGGACGTAAAGAAGGCTAAGAAAAATGCGGCAGAGGCAAGGGCAAACAACGGTATAAAGCATTATCCTGAATATCACAAGGCCTTTACCAACAACCATATTTCCGTGGAAAGCATAACAAGCGGCATTGACCAGGAAGGAAACGTGGTAAAGACAAGCCAGACCTATTCCTATGACAATTCAATTTCCGTGACGCGCTCTATTTCTGCGGATGCAAATGCTACTGCTTCCGTTATAGGAGTTGCAGGAACCGCTTTAACAATTCCTGTTTCTGCTGTAACGTGGGTAGGTGGTGCGGTGTTTGGTTTATATAGCGAGATTGTCAACAGCAAATAATTTGTATTTAAGGAAGCGCTTTTAAAAGTGCGGCCTTTTTATAGAAAAAACTTCATCAGGAGGATATCATGAAGAAAGTTTTATTAGTTGTATTTTCTATGGTTCTTGCAGCAACTTGGTTTGCAGGATGTGCCTCTTCTTCAAAGAAGGTTGCAAAAAAGAATGACCTGCCTACTTGGGTTGTTGATGAATCTGAACTGGAAAGCAAGAAGGGAATTTACGGTTCCGGTGCTGCACGCTATGCAGACAAGTCTACCTCTCTTAAGGCAGCCCGTCTTCAGGCAAGGGGCGACTTGGCAAACAAGCTTGGCACTTTGATTAACAACGTTGAGCGTTCAAATACGGACGCAAGCCTTGATGGTGTTGATTCTTCATACCAGCAGGAACTCGATGCAGAGGCAAAGCAGGTTGTAGCTGGAGCAGTCCAGAAGAACCTCTATGTTGATGACGACGGAACTTACTGGGTTCTTATGTTCATGCCATACGAGGATGTTCTTAAGAACTTTAAGTCTGTTGCAGTTAAGCAGGGCAACTCCCGCCTTGAACGCCTCTTTAGCAAAATCACTGTTGCAGATTTGCAGTCTGCAGGTGAAAAAATCAACTACACGGTTGACACTACTGCTATAGAAAAATAGTTCTTGGCACTTGATTCAAAATTGCCGGGCCGTGGTTTGATTATGCTTACCAAGCGCCTGGCAGTGTGACCAGTATTATTTTTGTTCCCACACTTGCTTGCTGTTTTTAGGGTGAGCGGGCTGTGGGAATTTTTTGTTTGCATTAAGAATTGCACTTTTAGCAAATTAAAGCCTACCCCCGATTGGAAGGGCCGCGAAGCGGTTGCCGCCAGGCAATGGAGGCGAAAGCCGGAACCCTGGGAAGCGGGTTAGCAATATAAAAGTTGGTCCAGAAAAAAAAATATGAATGCATACCGCAGCTTTATCGTAATTACTTTTTTGTTTTTCTTTGGTGGAACTCTTGGCTGGTTCCTTGAGCTTTTTTACAGGCGCTTCCTTTCTCCGGCAAATCCCAAGAGACAGTGGCTTAACCCGGGCTTTCTTACGGGGCCTTGCCTTCCGCTCTATGGGTTTGGCGTTGTTGTGCTTTACGTTTTGAGCCTTTCCGAAGCATGTTTTACGCGCTTTGATTCCGGGGGAATTTTGCACTACCTGCTTATGTTTGTGGTGATGGCTCTTGCAATGACCTTGATTGAATATATTGCAGGCATTGTTTTTATAAAGGGCATGAACCTAAAGCTGTGGGACTATTCGAAGGAATGGGGCAACATAAAGGGAATAATTTGCCCTAAGTTTACGGTGATTTGGGGACTGCTTTCCGCCAGCTATTACTTTTTTCTTTTTCCGCCTGTTAACCGTCTTGTTGTCTGGTTTACAGAGCATCCCTGGTTCTCTTTTGTGGTGGGAATTTTTCTTGGGGTTTTTGCAATAGACTTTGCCTTTTCCATGCACCTTGGAACAAAGCTTAGGAAGGCCGCAAAGGAATTTGACCAAAAAGCCACTTTGGACATGCAGAAGTTCCAGTCATTTTTACGCGAAAACAAGCTTTCCAAATTCTTTACCCCGCACGACGACCGCTACTTGCTTACCCCGCGCCTTGACCGCTTGGAGCAATTCATCCGCCGCTCACCGGACAGGGTATAAGGTAAGAGCTGCCGAATTTAGTTCGGCATGACTTTTTTTGTTAATGGCATTAGTATCATTTTTACTGCTTGTTTACTTGATGGAATAATTTGTTCTATTGGTAAAATTAGTTGTTTGCGTGAATGGGGTGCAGCCTACGCCCGATTGGAAGGGCCGCGAAGCGGTTGCCGCCAGGCAATGGAGGCGGAAGCCGGAACCCTGAAAAGCGGGGACAAATTGCATCCATGCAATTTGTCCCCGTGAGTTTTCTGTGAAAACTCACCGACCTATTTGCTAAGAGGCGACGCGCCCTCCTTGGCGCTGCTTTTTGCCGACAGGGTAAAATTGCATGGTCTGACCGGACACGGAGTGCCGGGCACAGTTTTACGCTGGCATTCCGTCCGGGAGAAAATTTTGAATATTACAGGCTTCTTGTTTTTTTGCCTGATGAGTTTGTGAAAGAACCCTGGGGTGAGGATTCCAGTTTTACCTTGATTTTTTGATAGCTTTTGTCTCTGTAGACTGTGACCGTGATTGTGTCTCCGGGGCGTTTGTCTTCCAGGGCACTGGCATAGTCTGCGTAGTTTCGCACGTTGATTGAATCTATTGCGGTGATTATGTCTCCGCCAAGGTAGATTGTGGTTGGGTTGAAGGTTCCGTACTGGACGGCTTTTGTTCCGCCCTTGATTCCTGCCTTTTGCGCTTCGGAACCGCTGCTTACTTTGCTTACGATTACGCCAGAAGAGATTCCGTAGCCTGCGTAAGATGCGATTCTGCCTGTGTTCTGGACAAGCGAGATTCTCATTACACCGCGGCGAACTTCTCCGTACTTGAGCAAGTCTGCTACTACCCTGCGTGCTGTGCTCACCGGTATTGCAAATCCAACTCCTGCAGAAGATCCGCTTGAAGAATAAATCATAGTATTTATGCCAATCATGCGTCCCTGGCTGTCCAAGAGGGGGCCACCGGAGTTTCCCGGGTTGATTGCGGCATCTGTTTGAATCATGTTGCGGATGATTACGTTTTCGCTTTCCTGGATAGGTCTGCCGAGACCAGAGATGATGCCGGTTGTCATTGTTCTTTCAAGGGCGAATGGGTTTCCGATTGCGATGACCTTTTGGCCAACCTTTAGGTTTTCGCTGTCTCCAAAGGCTATTGTCTTTAGCTCCACGTTTGATGCGGGTTCAAACTTTAGGACTGCTATGTCGCTTTCCGTGTCTTTTCCTATTACGCGGCCTTCATAAGTGCTGCCGTCTGCAAGAGAGATGTTGATTGTGCTTGCGTTTTCTATTACGTGTACGTTTGTTACTACGTAGCCACGCTTGTCTATGATGCTGCCTGAACCAGAGCCACTTGACGTTACCACTGGCTCAAGGAACCAGTTGTAGCCCATTACCTGGGTGGTGATGTTGACTACCGCCTCGTTGCATTTTTCGTAGACCGCAATGTTCTGCGCTTCGTCCTGGGTGTAGCCGCCGTCTGTTGCCGCCACAACCTGTAGGGCAGGGGTGTTTGTTTGCAGTGCAACCTGGTCACCGTTTTTTCCGGTTGTTTCTATGGTGCTGGAGGATTCTGCGGAGGCCTGTTCCGTGTCCGTGACGGTTAGGCCAATTGCAGACTGGGCTTCTTTCTTGGAAGCTGCCTTTCCGTCAGAAAAAATCTTCCTGCTTACGAATGCGGAAAGTGTAGCAGCCGCGACTGAACTTGCCACGACCGCAAAAACAATGTGGCGCCTTGAATAAAGTTTCATCTTTTATGCCTCGCTTGTCTTTCTTGACCTTCCCGCTCTTTTCTTTGCGGCAGGCTTTTCGCTTGACACTGGCTTTTCTTTGGCCGGTGCCTTTTCTTTGCTTGCGGAAGCCTTTTTCTGCTTCATGGCCTTTACGCAATTTGCTTCGTCTTTTACAAACTCTTCAAATTCCTTTCCTGTCATGGTTTCTTTTTCCAAAAGCTGGTCGGAAATGTAGAGCAGCAAATCCTTGTGCTTGGTAAGCAGTGAAAGTACGTGCTTGTAGCGTTCTGCCATCATGCGGGCAATCTCGTCGTCTATGTATTTCTGGGTTTCTTCGGAGTATTCGCGTACAAGTTCCGGTTCACCAGAGGCATAGCCGCGGCCGCTCTTTCCAAGAGTTACGTTGTAGAACTTTTTGCTCATGCCGTACTGGGTAATCATGCTGCGGATGATTCCAGTGGCACGCTGAATGTCGTTTGCAGCCCCGGTGTCCACAACTCCAAGGCAAATCTGCTCTGCGGCTCGTCCACCCAAGAGGATGTCTATGTCGTTTATGAGGTCTTTTTCCGTGTTAAGGAATTTTTCTTCTTCTGACCTTTGCATGGTGTAGCCCAAAGCTCCAACTCCGCGGGGAATTATGGAAATCTTGTGTACCGGAGACGTGTTCTTTGTAAAGACTGTTACAAGTGCGTGCCCTGTCTCGTGGATTGCAACGCTCTTGCGCTCTTCTTCGGACATGACGCGTGTTTTCTTTTCAAGGCCAACTACGGTCTTTTCTATTGCTTCGTCAAAGTCTGGCATTGTAACCTGCTTGCGGCCACCGCGTACGGCAAGAAGGGCAGCTTCGTTTACAATGTTTGCCAAGTCTGCACCGCTGAATCCTGCGGTTGCGTGTGCAAGGGAATCAAAGTCTACTGAAGGGTCAAGCTTTACGTTCTTTGAGTGGATGCGGAGAATTGCCTCGCGTCCCTTTACATCAGGCTTGTCAACTGAAACCTGGCGGTCAAAGCGTCCCGGGCGCAGAAGTGCCGGGTCAAGAATGTCCGGGCGGTTGGTTGCGGCAAGGATGATAAGACCTTTTTCGTTGTCAAAACCGTCCATTTCTACAAGCAGCTGGTTGAGTGTCTGTTCGCGCTCATCGTTTCCGCCAAGGTTGTTCATGCGGCTCTTACCAATGGCGTCAAGTTCATCAATAAAGATAATGCAGGGGGCTTTTTCGCGTGCCGTCCTAAAGAGGTCGCGTACACGGCTTGCACCAACGCCTACAAACATTTCCACAAAGTCTGAGCCAGAAATGCGGAAGAACGGAACTCCCGCTTCTCCTGCAACAGCGCGTGCCAAAAGTGTTTTACCGGTTCCAGGCGGGCCAACCAAAAGCACACCCTTTGGAATCTTTCCGCCAATATCCGTATATTTCTTTGGCGACTTAAGGAAGTCTACTACTTCTACAAGCTCTTCCTTTGCCTCGTCAACACCGGCAACATCGCTAAAGCGGGTCTTTACCTTACCTTCGTCCACAGCCTTGCTTCTTCCGTTGCCGCCGAAGATGCCCATGCTGTTCATTCCTGCACCAAGACGGCGCATTGCAATAAAATAGATGGCAAAAAGCAGAATGAATGGAAGCAGGTTGAACAGAATCTGAATGAAAATCCCAGACTGGCGGGATTCAAATTTGTATTCAACGCCTTTTTCTATGAGCAGCTTTTCAAAATCTTCTGACCATTTGCCGTTCGTACGGTAAACAGGTCTGCCGGAATCTTCGTCTGATGAAGAGAAGCCGAATGGAGACCACTTCTGGCCTTCCGCAGAAACTGCTGCCTGGCTTTCTGGCCCGTAGCCAACATAATAGGGGTCGGCAATTACTATGCGTGTAATGCGTCCGCTTTCTATTAAGCCCCGGAATTTGGAAAAATCAACAAGGTCGTCTGGTTTGCTGGAAAAGAACATGTTTATCAGCAAAACTGCGCCTACTACTATTGCCAGAACGACTAGAAAAGGAAAAGGTTTGCGTCCCTTTGGCTTTTTTTCGTCGTTATTGTCATCGTCTACGCTAAGTCTAAAAAAATCAAAAGGCTCATCGTCCTTTTTTGAATTCTTGTCGTTGTCGTCGCTCATATTAGCCCTCAAGTTTTTGGGTTGTTCAAAAAGTTGCCTTTCTGTTCTATATAATATATGAAAATTCTATGGAATAATCAACAAAAATAATTTGGACGGTACTTGCCCGGCTCAACCATGTCAATTGTCGGCTAATTCGGCAAACATGCCTCTGCGCCACCGCCCTTCCGGGGTTCCCTAACGGTCATTGCCGCTCCGCGGCAACGCTTCGCGCCCCTCCACGGCGGCGTATGACCCGAGAAAATCCCTCCGTGGATTTTCTCGGGTATTGGAGAACTGCATGGCAGTTCTCCAAGCTACTAAGCCGCGCATCCATGCGCTTTTTACTTTTTGGCAAGTACGATAAAAACTCCATGGATTTTTTTATGATTGCAGAATCGCTACGCAATTCTGCATGTTGCTAACACGCCATCCATGGCTTGATACTTATTGGCAAGAACGAGTTAAAAATCCCTCCGTGGATTTTTTAATTTTTATCAAGTACGAAAAATCCTAGCTGGCAGGGGACAGTACAAAAATGCATACGGTCACTGAGCATAGTCGAAGTGCTAATCGGACTCGCCTTCCGGTCGGCAACTTCCTGTTGCCTCCCTACAGGCCGGCTCCGGTTGCTGACGGCGGCGTCCCTGCCGCCTTTTCCTCCCTTTGGTCGGCGCTCCCTGCGCTTCGAGCCCTAAACTTTCTAACACTTAATGCTTTAAAAATAAAAAAAACTCTCTTTGGTAAGAGAGCATTTATTTATATGGAGATAATCGGACTCGCCTTCCGGTCGGCAACCTCCTGTTGCCTCCCTGCAGGCCGGCTCCGGTCGCTGACGGCGGCATCCGTGCCGCCTTTTCCTCCCTTTGGTCGGCGCTCCCTACGCTTCGAGTCCGCTTTGGCTAATACCTGTTGCTTTAAAATAAAAAAACTCTCTTAGCTAAGAGAGTATCTTTTTTTGGAGATAATCGGACTCGAACCGACTACCTGCTGATTGCGAACCAGCCGCTCTACCAGGTGAGCTATATCCCCAGAATGTGGATAATATAGCACTTTATGGTAAAAAAAGCAAGTAGTCATTCTACGCGTACCACACTTGCCCGGTCCCTGAACTCCGTCGAAGGGGCAGCGTGGAAGTCGGCATCCGTCATCCCGAACGCTGCGCCACATTCGCACGCACTTGCTACGAATGTGGATTCGGGATCTGTAAAAGCTGGCATTTTATCTTACACAGATGCTGAGCCAAGCTCAGCATGACGACTAGACTTACACCGCCCCCTCCGGTCCCTGGAACTCGCAGCGCAGTCTCAGGCGGGCATCGAATCCCGGTCCCCGGAACCCGCAGCGCAGCTTCGAGCGGGCTCTCGAAGGGCCGGTGTCGAAGTCATTCGTCACCCCGGACTTGGCAATAGTGTCATTCTCGGACTCGCCCCGGGAATCTGTAAAAGACAAAATCCGTCATCCCGAACTCGTTTCGGGACCTGTCCAAGCCGCCCTTTAGTCTCACTTGACCAATCCACCATCTGTCATTATACTAACACCATCGAAGAGAAATTTATGGAAAAAAGTGTAATAAAACCCAAGCTTCTCCCCCTTGACAATAATTGCCGTGCGGGTCAAAATTCTCACGTCTCACGTCTCACGTCTCACGTCTCACGTCTCACGTCTCACGTCTCACGTCTCACGTCTCACGTCTCACGTCTCACGTCTCACGTCTCACGTCTCACGTCTCACGTCTCACGTCTCACGTCATGGCGTAGTACGTCCATACATAAATTTCAAATACACCCGGAGCCTTTCCCCTGCGGAAAAATCCGGGTTTTTTGTTTTTAAATCAAATAAAACCCCGGTCCCAGGAACTCGCAGTGCAGCTTCGAGCGGGCATCGAATTCCGGTCCCTGAGCCAGTCGAAGGGCCGTGTGTAAGCTGCAGTCCGTCACCTCGGACTTAGCAATTGTGTCATTCTCGGGCTCGACCCGGGAATCTTGTAAAAGCCAAAATCCGTCATTCCGGGCTCCGACCCGGAATCTGTAAAACATAAAACGTTATGTTATGCAAGCCAACGCCTTTCGGCACAACCCCCAAAAGCGCCAAACTTGCAAAAAAATATGGAGGAATAATATGAAAAAAATCAGAATGGCATTTTTTGCCCTTGCCACCTTGGCCCTTCTTGCCACAAGCACAGGCTGCGGCGGTGGAGGAGGCGGTGGCTCAGATGACGACGATACTCCTTCTTCTGGAAGCGGCAGCTCAGGCGGCAGCGGAAGCACGACCACAAGCATACCTGCAGGTTTTGTGGCAGTTCCCGGTGCAACATTCACTGGAGAAACAGCCATAACCGGTTCCCGTGTATTCATTGCAGGACGCACTGTTACCATACCAAGCCTTTGGGTATGCGACCACGAGGTAACGCAGGCAGAATACAAGTCTGTTATGAAAAGCAATCCAAGCTGTTTTTCGTGGGCCCCTGCAAACGGAGAGACCCAGGCGAACAGGCCTGTTGAGCAAGTAAGCTGGTACGATGCCCTTGTCTACTGCAACAAGCGCAGTATTGCGGAAGGAAGGACACCCTGCTATAAAATAGGCGGAAAGGACAACCCTTCTGAATGGGGTGCGGTTCCAGAAGATCCATAAGACAGCAACTCAACGTGGAACACGGCAACCTGCGACTTTGCCGCCGGCGGCTACCGCCTGCCCACCGAGGCGGAATGGGAGTACCTTGCGCGCGGAGGGAACCTTACCAACAGCGGGCAGACGACCTATAGCGGAGACGAAAACATAGAAAGTGTTGCGTGGTATGAGTCTAACAGCGGCTCCGATACTCACGAGGTAAAGAAAAAGTCCAAGAATGCCCTAAATCTTTACGACATGAGCGGGAACGTGAATGAGTGGTGCTGGGATAGGTGGAGTGATACAATAACTGCTAGCACCCCTTCGTCTGGTGCCGCGTCAGATTCTAAACGCGTCTTCCGCGGTGGCAGCTGGGTCCACGATGCGTCCAGCAGTGCTGTCTCCTACCGGTGGGGCTACGCCCCCGTCTTCCGCCATAGCCACCACGGTTTTCGTGTTGTTTGTTCCAGGTCTGAATAAAGAAAATTTACGCTCCGTGTAAAGAGCGCCCCAGGGGGCGCGAAAGCACGGAGCGCAAACAATTCAGTCACCCCACAAATCGTTCCGGTCCCTGCACCCGCAGCGCAGCTTCAAGCGGCTCCGTCGAAGGGCCGGTGTAGAAGCCGCCAACCGCAATCCCCAAAAAAAACGCAAAAAAATCCAAAAAAAATGCAAAAAACAGTTGACAGGCACGTGCGTGTGTGGTATATTAATTCTCACCGTCGCAACACACGGCGGTACGAAAGCTTGAAATGCCAAGGGATGGAAACAAAGACATAAGTACAGCAATTGTACGCAAGCCAAAGGAACACACACAAAGTCCGCGGAGGTTCATCCGCGGCAACCAGCAATCCTAAGAGAAAATGAAAGAGCATTAGGGGAGCGCACTTAACGATGAAAAATCTTTTGGGCTTCGGCCCATGAGAATAAATCATGGAGAGTTCGATCCTGGCTCAGAACGAACGCTGGCGGCGCGTCTTAAGCATGCAAGTCGGGCGGGATTCATGTGCTTG
>Ga0310691_10000593_pt1 | contig 65127 bp, 78 predicted proteins | sample 176DNAGHGlowgp2_FD_203887 | JGI IMG/M metagenome (GOLD analysis project Ga0310691, IMG submission 203887) | Sheep rumen microbial communities from Palmerston North, Manawatu-Wanganui, New Zealand - 1766 DNA GHGlow gp2 (v2) (version 2) | ecosystem: Host-associated > Mammals > Digestive system >...
CTAACAAGACAAATCGCTTTGAGGTTCAATACAACCTTCAAGAAAGGTCTTGCAGATGATGAGCAGATGAAGAACATAAACTATTACCTAATAAGTAATATGGAAAAAATAAATGGTCTAAAGGATGTTTACCTAAGTAAACGAAGACCATTGCTGGCTGAAACATTCTCCCATATTAATAAGGCAGAAAAGGAAAGAATACTTGATAACTATGCTTTACTTCTCGCTTTCGCAGATTGCTTTGAGTTTATAGATATCGTTCAGGATGGTATCATTGAGCAATGTCAAACTCAATTCGATTTGTTTGGAGAAGATATGATTGATAAAATCATTAAGCAGGTTTTCACGATTGCTATCACTTCGAGAATCGAAGTACAAGTTATAGACCAAAAACTTATTATAGAACTCATAATGGATTTTATGAGACTGAACAAGAAGAGGTTTGATGACTTGTTATCAAGTGTTCAATCAGTGAATTATCACTTTATGAATCTACATCAAACAGATTACAGTTGAAGTGATAGACTGGAAATACCTTTGGAATATGTATTAAAGAATAAGGCTTTACACGCCACATTCAATTCTCTACTTGACGCTTCAGCTAAGGTCAATCTATGATTACCTTGAATCGAAGACACTGGTCCAACAATCAGAGCTTTGAGAGAATATGCTAAAGCAAATCATTTAGAGGAAAGACTATTTTACCAAAGATTAGATGTATACAAAAATGTTGAGCACCTTAATCCTCAAAAATCAGAAAGGACTGGCGAGATTTAATGAACTCGCCTGTCCCTACTGTGAGGGAGTTGTTGAGTGATGATATAAATTTAAGTGCCTAAATTGTGGAAAAATCTCAAAAATGCACGAACTCAAACCAATATCCCTTATAGATAGAATAAATGAATATGACCAATCATTAGCAGAATCTGTATTCAATTTTTTATGAGAGTCAAAATTTTTAGAACTCATCTGTGGTTGCAGCTATGATGGAGTAATCTTTAATAAAGCTCCATATAGATTTTATTGAGATTATAAACTATGAAAAAGACTCCGATGGATAAAAAAATTTGTATGAGAAAATAGGAGTTGAGACTTTTTCTACGAACTGAATCTTATAAAATGTTGAATAGGGATTCCTCGAAATTCTGCATTAAGTTTACTTAAGGAGTTCTATGTGAAATGAGAGGAAAAAGAACCTAAAGTTTTTAAGAAACGAGAAGGAGAGAAAAAAGAAGCCGACCCATTTATGGAAAACATTACTGCAATGGTGTCAGCCTTCATTCGCTGATATGAAAATATGTACGAAAAAGTTTTGAGTGAAGATGTAACTGACGAAGATTTTGACAAGTTTCAGGAAATGCTAGGTACTTGAATAACCGATGAAGAAATAACGAAACTAAAAAACTGAGAACCAGTTGTTCTCAGTCTGTTAGTTCCAGCAATCGAATATTTACTTTCCAAGTCAATCAGACCTAGTGTTTCGTTGCTAAAATCATCGTTAAAAATAAATCTAATTAACGATTTGCCTTCAACGCACCCTTTCTACGATTTACTTCACGAGAAACCACTCTAAGGTTTGACGGAGAATTATTGAATGGGTTATTGTCGATATGGTCGATTTCTTTATCACGCCCTTTACCGTAGAGTCATTTAGCTCTGCGGTTTCTGTTTGCGAGTTTTCTACGCTCTCTTTCCTTATCGTTGTCTCGATATTCAGGATGAGCTTTAATATATGCAGCTGAATTACTTGGCATTAGAATCAAGCTTAGGGGGTAAACTATTTTTTGAGAGCTTTTCTTGCAGCTCTTGCTCATTTTGCAGCAGCAGCTCAAGCTCATCATCAAACAAATGAAGCCATAACACTTCAAGCCCTTGCAGCAGCCTTTCCTAAAGTTTTAACAGCTTCTTTCTTTTTAGAAGAATTTGATTCTAAAGGTCTTGTTCTATTAGCCTTTGATTCATCAAATTTTTCTAATACTTTTTTAGGCTTAAATAATTTTTTCATAGTTAAAATACGTATAAAAATAAAAGAAGGAGAAGGACTAACGTCCTCTCCTTAAATGGTTTCTTCAAGCTCTAGCAGCTTGTGCAACAGCAGCTCCTGCTCCTGCAAATCAGGCTTTTAAGAGATTATTCTTAGCAGCCTCTTTAGCTGTATGAAGACCTCTGATTTTCTTTTCTTCCTCAGGAACAGCTCCTGATTCTTTAGTCTTTCACATAGCTTCAATCTTACCAACCTCATCGCTGGCTTGCTTTGCTAACAAAGCGGCTTTTTCTTCTTTTGTGGCCATTTTTTATTGTAATGAAATGATAAAATCTTGTGCGGAAGTTGCAGTATTTTCAATCTGATACAACATTCCTTTTTCTATATTTACTGAACCAGCTAACGTTCCACTCTGAGTAGAGTATGGAGTATAGTTGTTTCAATATACATAGCTTCTTACAGTCCAAGCAAGGTCTTTTAAGAATGTAATCTGACCATTTCTTGGTGCTCTAAATACAAATCTTGAAGCCCAAGTGTCTGAAGTGGCATTAAGAGTTTTTCTGAACACTATACCAGCTTCTCCAGTTGTAAGCATTCAAGCTGTTGGAGATATTGCAGTCACATCTTTTCCTGACCATTCTCCTTCTTTTACATCCACAGCTCATCCATCATCGTCTCTGATAGCGTCAAATCGGAATCGTGGATAATATCATTGGTCATTTGTCGTCCATTTCATTTGTTCTGACAATGCTAATGCAAGATATCACATCCACATTCTACGATTATTATTCAACCAGTTTCAAGATTCACAAGACCATATCCTGTAATAGTTTCCATCAGTAATAGGTCTGAAGTTTTCAAATACTAACCAATAGATTGTATTTGGAATTAATGAAACTTCTTGGTCAAATTGTACCGTAGCAAAATGCCATCAAGATTGATGAGATGTTGAAGGGAATACAGCTTTTGCTCCAGCAGATATAAGATTGTTATCAGGAACATCAATTGATTCATTATAAGAGTTATTGAAACAGAATAGCATTCTTACAGTTCCAGTTTCTCTTCTTGTCCAATCTGTTCCATTTGCTGAATACCATACTTCTCATCCAGTAAATGTTCAACCATTCTTACAATATGCGTTATAGTATGCAGTAGACGATACTTCATCATTCTCTTTAGATACAACAATCCAATAAGTTGTTCATCTTGTAAGTTGAATGTTTTCGTCAAACTGGAATGCAGTTACATATCTGTTTGTATGAGCTGCCATTGACTGGTCTTGAGTAGAGGTAGCTTTAGCTGAAACAAGAGTTCCTGAAGGTTTATTGTTATTATCTGTTTCAATTCTAACAGTAACCTTATCAGTAGGAGCTGATGTTTTCTGAAGCCAAAGAGACAACATCTTAACATCTTGGTCTTCAGTAGGAGTAAACCTCATCGCTATTTTCTTAACCTCAGCAGAACCAAATGGAGTGTTATAATCAGAACCTCCATTACCAGTATAACAAAGACCGTTATCGTTTGCTTTATTTGATAATATCTTATTTCACTGGATACTTATTTTCATATCTGTGATAGGAGTTCCGTTGTTTTCGTAAGCCCAAGTAAGAGCTTTAACTCTTGTTGGAACTGATACCATAAATCTGAATGCGTGTTTTCTTGCATTTGTTTCTCATATATTCAAGAGCTTTCTGTTTCAGTTATTTGGATTTCTCCACAAGAAATTCTCCATAAATCTCAATACATCATCTCAATGAATGAATGTATAACATAGAGAAGAATTAGCTTTTTGAACCCAAGCAGATGTTTCATATCTGTAAAAGTTTCCATCTCCAGTTGAATTATCATATCTTACATTGATATATCCTGAAGTTGAGAAGTTTCATTCAATATCAAGCACGATGAAGTATTTTTTATTGATTGTGAGTTTGAATGGAGCAGGGAATTTTACAATGATAGGTTGCCATCTGTTATTAACAAAATCTGCGAAATCTATCTTTGCAATAGCATTATTATCTGCTAAAGTTTCACTTGGATATCAAGTTGTTTCATCCACTTCAACAATCTTAATAACGAGTTTATTTGCTATTGTTCTATTAGGACAATGAATATATAAACACATTTTTGAGATTTGTTTTGTGAAATCACAAGTGAATAACTGTGCAACTTTTTGTTCTCCTGTGCTGTATCAGAATCTCATATCAGCTCTTGACCATCTCATTCCTCATACAAGGTCTGAATCAAGTTTGTATTTAAGTCAAGGAGCAAGTTCTGACAGACTTCCACTAACTCAAACAACCATAACTTTTCCATTCTCTCAAGCTGATTTAGATTCTGATGTAATTCCATCAGGAATACAAGTATCAGGCATAAATGAATTACATTCATATACTGAACCTTGCTCAGTTTTAATTGAGAAGTTCATAGCAAGAGCAATAGCTCTCCAATCATCATCTTGAACCCAAGTTGAACCATCATATCTCCAGTTTCCATATTTAACCAATCCTGTACCTGCGGCATAGTCTTGATTAGATGTGTATTGAAGTTGGAAGTAGTTTGTTCCGTCATTAGAATTACACCATAATTCTAACCAATATGTAGTTCAAGGAGTCAATTTAATATTACCGAAATCTAATACGATTTGTCAGTTTGTGAATTGATTTCAAACTGGCATATTAGATTCTTTAATTAAGTCTCCAGCAATTGTTACAATTCTTCACTTAATCCAGTGATTTCATCCGTGTGCCGTTCACTGTTTTACGATAGGAACTATAACACTTGATAGATATTCATAATTTCTAGGCATATCGAATTTAACTCTGAATCTTTGTCTATCAGCAGCTGAACCGAAGTTACAAGCAGCTCTCATATTTTCAGAATTGAATACATCAACACCTTCTCTATGTCTTTCTTTGAAACTTCCGTCTCAGAAGAAGACTAGCTTACCTGCTGAGATATTCTCTCAGAACTTAAAGGTAGCTTCTCAGGTACTTTCAGAAGCTCAAGGCAGAAGATGGAAACCAATGTCTCAGCTTGCATTAGTACCGTAATAACGGTTAGCAGGAAGATTTGCTTGACCGTTCTCTAAGTCTTTTGGTCTTACTTTACCCATTGTTTATTACGATAGAGAATAAAAATAAAGTAATTGAATTTCGTCTCATACAAGAACATTCTTAATATATATCTTGTTATCAACTATTTTGTAATCTTTTGTTTCTAACATAAAGATTCCATTTACCCATACTCTCATACTTCAAGCCTTTGGAGTTCAAAGAAGTGTAGCATATGGAATAGCTTCCCAATCTCCATCAATAGTAGAGTGTTCAGCTGTTATGTTAGTTCTTGCAATAGTTTCAACAATCTCTGTATACATCTCGTAAGCAATTTCATCTCAAGTTTCAGGAGCTGAAATGAATGTTACTGTGTATCATTCGATAGTATAATCAGATGTTTGTTTCTGAAGTAATCCATTCTTGAAGATTAACACTCAGTTATTGTCGATAGGAACTTGAGGAAGAGCATAAGCTTTATTAACTCAATCTATTGCTCAAGTAGGCTCTCAACAGATTGCTCTTGTTGAATGTCATTCTCATCCACTTCATCAAACAGATGAAATGATAATTGTTCAATCAGGATTTTGTGTTAGAGAAACGTTGTCTCAAGCTGCAAGCCTGTTGAATACTAAATCAATTCAAACTTTTTCTTTGAAGATTCAGAATCAAGGAGTAGCTGCATTATTACTTGCTGTGTTTGCTTCTCAAGCAGTCTGTAATCACAAATCAGATTTGATTATGTAATTAACAAAGAATTTCTTTGTAGGTGCTTGCATAAATGTAAGCGTTTTCATATCTTGAGCCACAACGTAATCAACATTGTATACAAGATTTGTACCTGCAATTGTAGTAATCCAAACAAGACCTGTATTGTAGATTTCTTTTGAAAGAACAAACACTGTTTGAGTTCCGTCTCAAGTAAACTGGTCTGTTTGAGTCTCTGTAACCATTCCTCAAACAATATTAATAGTATCTCATTGTTGAACAACTGAAATACCATTAGAACCTGTAATTGACTTGAATCTTAAATCGACTCAATACTTATCTTTAAAAATTCATAATCAAGAACCGACATTTGAAGCTGTATTTGATTCTCAAAGAGCTTCAAAGTTTTTATCTCCCCATCGGAGAACTCAGTCTTTAACTATGAATTTATCAATAACATCTTTATTTTCGTGAGTATGAGCTTTTCCAATTTGAGTTTTTAGATTGTCGTCTAATTTCTCAATAGTAATAGCTCAATCTTTAATAACAACATTACCATCAACAACATCGAACATTGTTGAAGAAAAGTTCGTTGAAAGCTGTGTTGCTCTCACATCTTCTATTGATTTTATTTTTCAGTCTTCAATTGTGATTTCTCACAATACAGCTCAAGAATGAGTGACTTTTTCTTCTTCAGTATAAAGATGAAAATCCTTATCTGCGTAGTCAAAGAAGATGTATTGTTTTCAATCTTTTTGAGTATTGACTGAAAGTTTTTTGTCTGCGATATTTGAAACGACTCAGAATATATTGATTTTACCTCAGTAAACCATTATGTCGGTTTCTTTATCGTATTTTTCTTCAATATATCAGAAATCTTCCAAATTTTTTGAAAGACTGTTTATCCATTCAGAAACATCATTCATCTGAATAGTTGCTCAATCTTCGTGCTTTACAGACTTAGCACCATTATTGAGAAGGTCTCTATTCTTCCTGTAATAGTAAATAGTCTTATCCTTTTTTCTATGAAAAAAGATAAGGTCTCTCTTGGATGTATCTGTTGAATCAAAGTCAACAAAAACCCAACCCTTATCATACTTCGGAGCAGTCTCACATAAGATTTCGTACTCATCGAGAGCGTCTCCAACAGCACTTACTGCGACAATAGGATTTACTATTCTTGATTTATAAAGATTCTCGGCCAAGTATCTTCATTTCATTAGATAGTTACTTTAGAATGTAAATTCTCATCAGAAAACTTCATAGAAATATATCTATTACTTTTCTGACTATAAACAATAATTGTAGAATTTCAACCATTCCTTTCAAAGTCCCCAAGAGATTGTACTTGAGTTCAAGGTTTTTCAGGGCAAGAACCACGAAGTAACTTAAATGGGGTACAACTTCCTCCTTTGATATGTTTAAACTCAATTGCCTGAACCTCTCCGTCTAAAGCACAGATTGCGTCAAACGGTTTGAAACCAAGAGAGTAATCAGAGATTTTGTGGAAGAATCATCATCTCTCTTTTACTTGTTTTCAAAACCGTGTTGTGAATTCTGCTTCGTTTTTGAAACCCTTATCAGGGCAATTAAAAGTTTGCATTGTTCATTCCTTGTTGATAAATAATTTTTGTTAGATTAAGAGTATTACCACTATCCTTTTTGTTCTTATGTAATCACGCCATCTCCAGCAGAAGCTTTTTAGCTTCTAACTGGAGTTTGTGTGAATATTCCATATCTCAAGTTTTAGGATTAGGTAACATTCCTGTTTTTGCTATCTCAATAATTTCCTTAATAATCGTCTCAGGACCATACCCATTACTTACCAATACGTCTTGAATATACCTTTGCATTTTGGATTGCTCTTGCTGAGTATTTTCATCCGATAACTCTTCACTCCTTAACTGGGAGTGGTGCGACATCAAGCTTTGCTGTTCTTGTGTCAATACTATTGGTTGGGAGGTCTCTCAACTGTTTCCTTTGAGGGACAGGGATTTTAACTGAGATAATGCTTCCATCTTTTGCTCTTCCATAGCCGTTCGTGAATTTAGGTAAAGATACACCGTCTCCTCAACCAGTTCAAGCAGCAGCTGCTTTTGCTCTGTTGTAATTAGGAATTAACATTTTATTAACATAATTTTCACGAGCCTTAGCAGATGGAATTGAAGCTTTAACAGCTCTTCATTTTCCACTTCCTGAGTGTGCACTTGTTCAAGTGGCAATCTCGAATGCGTCTGCTAATGTGACTGTTGGAGAGTCGGTTAGTGAATTTAACACTTTATTAATAGCTTTTTCGCCAATGATGTCAATCACTTTTTCTAATACCTCAGGGCTCTTTTTCCTGATTTGGTCTGCATAAGCAACAATTCAAGAGGCAAGAGAAGCTTTTACTAATCAAGAAGCTTGAGGGTTGTCGATATACTTATCTGCTAATCATCAAAGCGTTTCTTGAATTCCGAGATATCTTGAAGCTGCGTCTGCAATTTCTTCAGGGGTTTGAGCTTTACTGAGTAATTTTAGATAATTATCTGAAGCTTTTTTCTCCTGATATGCTAAAGGAACAATCATTCAAGGTAATCACTGCTCTTTAGCAATCTCATTATAGTTAAGAGTATTCCACAATTTTGAAAGATTACTCTTCTCATCTCCGACAGCTCCAAGATAAGAATTCCATCAGAAATTGTCTTTATCTGTTTCGATGTATTTATTCAATAACTCGATTCAGATACTCTTCTCTCTTGATAGAACATCCCAGTTATCAACTATAAGTCAAAGCTCAAAGTTTCTTACTGCGTCAACATACTCAACATATTTTCACATCTTGCTATCAGGGATTTTTGTTACATCGATGTCTTCTTCTGCTGCAAGCCAAGCGTCTCATTTTTTTCAAGCGTTTACTTCAGCATAAGAGATATCGTAGTAATCTCTTGCAGCTCTTTTATATGCAGTCAAGAATGCTCACATATAACCAGCCATTGACATACTTCATCCATACTTTGTAGCAGCTAATACGAACTTATCGAACATCTCAGTTGTTGCTGCGTCAGACTTTCATTTGTCAACAACATAGGTTTGATACATATCAGTAAACTGATTGTATAATTCATTTTTCTCCTCGTCGGTAAGCATTGTCAACCAAAGGGCAGATTCTCATTTTCAATAGAGGTCTGATTTGTTTAATCAATTCTTTACAACATTCCAAGCTTCAAGATTATCTTTATATTTACCTGCTCTTATCATTGCTTGCTTTACAGCAGCGTCATCTTCTTTATTAAGAGTTCATAAATTTTTAGCAACCCAAGCTTGGAAATCCTTATCTCATAGGGTTTTATTTTTCTCCATATTATTGATAAGCCTTGCCAACTCAGTTCTTGAGGTTGTTTCTTTTAAGAATGCTCTTGCTCAAGATTCGTCAACTTTTGCCTCAAGCATAGGCAACAATACTCACATATCTCTTCCAGCTTGTTTTGCATTCTTAATTACAGGAATCCAATCTCAAACCTTATCATACCATTTGTCTTGGTCTTCATATGTTGACCTCGCCATATCGTAGATTTCTGAGTTTATGTCAGTAAACAACTGTCTTGAAGATGAAGCTTGATTTAATCAAATTTCAGCAAGGATTGTTGAAGGATTGATTAATTGAGTTGCGTCTGTTTCATATCAGCTTGAACGTAGATGAGTAAACTTATTCAATGGATTGTTTATGTAGAACTTTCTCGCCCAAGTATGTGCAAATGCCGTTCGGAATTCTTTTGAGTTTTCCATTCAGATTACATCTGCCGTAGTATATGAAGCACCAACATCAGTACCTAACATTCCAAGATAGATAAGAGCTCTATCTGTTAAGAATTCGTAAACACTATCTAATGTTGTACTAAATACGTGAGATACGAAATCGCTTCAATGTTGTTCCCAAGCGTCAGGTCAGAAAGACTTAACAGCCCAATCAACCATAGCTTCTCAGAATAACATTCATACAGCAGCCACAGGAACAACTGTTGCCTTCATTCAATCAGCAATTGTGAACTCGTGGTTTGTCATTTTTTCAACTTCCCACATAGCTTTTGCTCAAACGGCCATCTCGTTGAATAATCTTTGGAATACTGGCTGATTGATTGCTTCAAAGAATCAACGTCTTGTTCATCAATTCTTTCAGAATGCAGTTCAGATATCAAATAAGTATTCTCAAATCTTACCTGTTGACCATTTCATCAATCAGAACATATACTTATTATTATCAATAGCATTAATTGAACCAAGCTCTTTAATGTTATCCATTACAAAGAATGTTCCCATTGATGTTCTAGCTTTACCGAAGAATGGTGCGTATTCGTTACGATAGAAGTCATATATGAATTTGAAATCATTGTTTGATTCTGCGAAATATTTTGCCATATCTGCGTCTTCGGCGACTCATCTTTTTGCTAATCTCTCAGGAAGACTTGATTGATTTACTTTCTTAAAGAACCTATCTTTATCCATCAAGTCACGCTCTTTGAAATCATACTTCTTAAGTAAATTATTGAACTGTTGTAGTTTCTTTGTGAATGCTTCAACTGCTTCCGTTCAACCTTGCTTATAGATATCATCAACAGCCAATGCTAATGAAGATTTAACTGCCCATTTTTGAGTTGCACGGTCTCATCGCATAAGAGCGTTTGAAGTTATAAGGTCTTTTGAGAACAATAGAGAGTTCTTTACAAAGTTACCTTGATAATGCCATTTGTTGTCTTTTCATTTTTTGAACAATGCGTGCCTTGTTGGGTCTGCTGCGGTGTTCACTATATCTTTATTATCAAATATTCTTTCTCAGTATTTTCATTCAGACTCAAAGATGTCAAATCAAAGGTTTTTCATCTCACTATTTTCAATTATTTTATATAGGTCATCAAATTCAGATGTTCAAGCTACTGAGACGGATTTAAGAATACCATTAGCGTGAAGCATATTTGATACCACCTGCTGTCCTGCTTTAGTAACGTTTGTTACATTATAATTCCTGATGATAGCATATTTCTGAGCTTTCATATTTAACCAATCGAGAACTCTAATTCACTTACTATCAGACAAATCGGCACGAGCATTATATAATATGTTCTGAGTAAAGTTTGTCCAAAGACCATTTAATCAGTTTCATTTATTATATTTTGCTGCAAGTCTTGAGATGTCTTCATTTGAAGCATAATTCCATATTCAAGACAACCTATTTGCTAACTTGTTTTCAGGAATTCATTTTGCTAAATCTAAGTTTTCAAATAAGAATCATCGATGTTCTCATAACTCAAGAGTTTTTCTAGTTTTATCAATTCATTCTCTGTACTTAGATAAGAATATAACAAAGTCTTTTGCTTCCTTTGAGGACATAATTCAATCAGCCTCAGTTTTTCTTACTCATCTGAACACTCTATTGATTGCTTCCTGAATTATGGCAGATTTGTCTCATCTCTTCATTTTTCCTGCTAACTCATAGATTGAAGCTTTTCACATACTTATAAATGACTCTAAGCTCATTGGTTTTCCGATAGTATCGATGTCTTTTTTTCCAAGAATCGTTCAGAAGTCGATATCACTAACAACATAAGATGTTTCCCTGTTTTTTTGAATGTTTGATAAGATTCACTGAGTTTCTCTGTTTTGATTCATAACATTACCTCTTGTTGTCAGATGGGAAGCAAATTTTTGCAACCAATTGAACTCTTCAGCTTCCTGTCTAAGAACAAATTCTCCATTCTTTCATATTGAGAAATATTCTTTACCTCAAGCTTTTTCAATACTATCAAACGTTTTTTCGATAGAATCATTTACCCATTCTCTGAAGAATCACTTTTCTGACATAAGTTTTTCGAAAGACTCTCAGTTTACAGTTATTCTTCTAAGGATTTCTCTCATACTTTCTTCTTTTGGAAGTTCTCAAGTTTCAAGAAGTTTTTCCATATCAACATCTCCAATAATGTCTTCGGCCATCTTAGTTTCTTCTTCTCATCGTCAGTAAGCTTCTAATATAGCCTTATTCTTTTCTTTGGCCTTATTAGAAACAACAGCTCATCAATCCTTAGTTTTAACAATTTTTCTTTGATTTGAATTTCTGATTTGAGCAAGAACTTCATCAGCAGAAGCTTCTTCATAATTCGTTCTAACTCATTCTTGAATATTCTTACGATTTATGATATCAGCAGGATTAAATTTATCAGCAGACTTTCAAGAAGCTTTAAGATATTCGTCAGCGTCTTTAGAAACCCTATCATACAAGAAATTAGTTATAACTCTACTTTCTCAAGTTTCTTTTGCATTTATAGATTCATCAAGAGTTTTGAATATATCTTTTGTCTCATCATCATATATTCATAACTTCTTTATGTTTTCTACGAACTCGTCGTATCATTCTCTAAGCTCTTTACTATGCTTTAATCCTCACTCTTCTCTAAATAAGAACTTGTCCACATCCGTGATAAAGGAAGCATAGTCGTCATCGGATAAAGCTTTTTTGGCTTTGTTGTAAACAGGAGTAAGTAATGAATCAAGAGCAGTAACTCTTCTTGTAATATCATCTCAAAGATTAACTACGTGACTTAAAGTTTTATTTATCCATTCAGCAAACTGTTCTTTACCAATTGGGAGTGAATCAACTTTACTCATATATTCTCACAAAGCGTCTCCGAACTCTAAAGCGTTTCTGTTTCTTATTAATGCTCAACCTTCAAATTTTTCAAACGCCTTAGCAGCTTCTCTTACATCATTGTATTTTTCAATCAATTGTTCAGGTAAAAGATTTCATTGTCACTGATATTTTTTAAGAACTGTTCAAAGAATCATATCTTCTAAAGCGTCTCACTTAAGAACATTACCCATATTTCACATTCCAACTCATCTGATATATTCTAATGGATTATAGAACATAGGATTTAAGATGTCCTGAACTATTCTATCTTCTACTCAATAACTTCTTAATTTAGAAGCTGTTTTTGTGTAGAGATTCATAAATTCTTCAGCGACAACATCAGGCATATCTAATTTAGAAGATTGTTTATCAAAAGCCCTTAAGAAATTTTCTCAAAGATTACTCCTAGACTCTTTCATCAAAGCTTTTTTGAAATACTCTGTCAAAGCTCATTTCATAAATTGAGTAGCTTCTTCAGGATTAGATTCCATCAAATATTTTGTAAGAGTAACTCTTGGGTCATATATAACTCATCAAGTTTTTCCTCATTTGATGTTTGATGTTATTCTTGAAGGAACAGCAGATAGTATATCGTTAAGAGTAAATCATTTGGTTGAAGTTTTTAATGAATTACTTCCATTAAATAATACATTCTTCAATCAATGGAATAATTGATATCAAATTCCTTGAACTTCTTTTCTACTATCAATGAATGCTTTTACGAATAATTCAAATTCTTTTCATTCATCAGCTTTAAAGTCTAACAATCTTGCTAAGAATGCGAATCATTCTCAATCCAAGAATTCAGCTCTAATAGTTCAAGGTTTTTTACCCTTTGATACAGCCTCCATAATTTTTGAAGCCTCTTCAACTGCACCAAATCTCATAAGAGTTTTTTCTTTCTCAGTAAGAGTTTTATTCGTTACAGTTTGAGTGACCTCCTGTTGTTCTTTAGTAAGCTTTTGTTGTTTCTCGGCTCACTTCTTTATAGATTCAGCTAATCAAGAGTTCATATCTCAAATTCAATCAGAAGTTTCTTGTACATTTTCTCAAGCATTTTGTGCTTCCTTATCAACTTCAGCAGCTTCATCAATCTTTCTTTGTTTCTTCGCCTTGCTTACTCTCTTTGAAGATTTTGTTGATACATCGGCTTTTGCTTGAGCCAACATTGTTTCTTCTGCAAGTTCTTGAGAAGTCTTACCTGTCGTTTTCATATATGCACTATCAAGAGCTCTTTGATACAATACCATAGCGTCAGTTGACTGTTTTCACAATAGCTGATTTGCTTTTGATAAGTTTGCATTCTTTATTTTTTCTCAAGACTGTCTGATTACATCTTCAGCAATTTCTTCAGCAGTCTTACTTGCGTCTGTTATAGCAGAAGCATTTAAGATTGCGTTAGACATATTCTGAGCAACTTTTAATTGAATGGCCTCTTTTATAACTTCATTAGCCTCCTTACCAACCAATTGATTTGTTCGCTTTGTCTTGTTTGCCTCATACAGTCAATCTCAAACAAAATCTTTTAATTTTTCAACATCATAAGTTCCATCTCAATTTTTTATTCATTTCTTTACTTCACTTATAATAGCATTCATAGTTTTAGTTCCCCAAGAATCTGTTATAGATTTACTGAGATTTCTAAGAATTGCTGGGTCTGCATTTCATTTTTGGAAATCTTCAATTATACTTCAAAGACTTCATAAGAAATTATCACGAGTTACATTATCCATCTTTGAAGTAATCGTTCTAACAGAATCCAAAACTTTTGTTTTGTTTGTGATTACTGCATTATTCTCGAAGAAATCCAATAATTTATTTATTCATTCGTTCACTTTATTCTGAAGTCATAATTTCTTTACCTCGTTCGTCATAGCCAAAGCACGTTGTTCGGCTTCAGCGATTTTTCTTTCAGCTTCAGCTTTTGCAGCTTCGGTTGCTCTTGCGATAGCTTCTTCTCATTCAGCAATAGCTTTTTCTGAATCAGCTTTTAGTGTAGGGTCTAGCTTTCATAAGATACTATTATACTCTTCAAGCTTTTTAGTTGCGTCTGTTCAAGCTCATACTGTCAAAAATCTTTTTTCTAAGGATTCCTGAGAAGCTTTACTTCAAGCTGCGAGCTTATTAGTATTCGCCATATCTTCAACATAATTGTTTACGGCTGTTGAAAATATTTTATAAGGATTTTCAATTGCGTTAGAACCAAGTCATTCTCTAATTTTTCACAATCTTGTTTCCATTACATCTATCTGTCATCAGACCTTATTTGTTGCTGCTTCAATAGTTTCTTTGGAAACAACAGCTCATTCATCTCACAAAATTTCAGAGATAGCTTTTCTAGCAGATTCTAACTCTTCAGGAGTTAAAGAATTAATATCTCATTTTATCGTCCATCACTTTTTTCTCTCATATTTCATATTGAGCTTCTCAGCGATTGAACTTTCTTCTTTGCTTGTGAATAATCATCTCTGATTATACAGCTCAGGTAAATCTTCTTTGTAAATTTTGTTGTATTCACTTTCTTTTTCGAGACGGAACGCTTCATCAGAAAAATCAAATCAATATTTTTCTTTCAAGTAATTCTCAATAATTTCTTGTCTTTGGACAGCAGGAAGTGTTTGTCTTGTTCAGTCTCAAGAATATCATAATTCTTTAAGATATTGTTCTTTTGAAATTCATCATTTGTTTTCTTTCAACCATCTGTCTATTACCGCTTTCTCACGCTTTTCGTCATAAACAACATCGTATTTAGCCATATATTCTTCAAGAGTAAGTCATTCTTCTTCTGCTTCTTCCTCAAGGCTTTTCATTCGATTTTCTCTATCTTTTGCGACAACATCATCTAATTCATTACCTCTTATAGGATTTTCTTTTATATATTTATCTTCAGCTTCACGAATTAATTTTTGAAGTTCAGGGTCATTAGCAATTTGCTTAGCATAATCAAGAACCTGTTGTCATTTTTCTCTCATATTAGCAAGAGTTCCAGCGTCTCAGTTTCATTGAGTAGTACCCATATCCATTTTTGAAGCAGCTCTATTTTCTCTTATAGCCTGCTCAACAGTTGCGTCTCTTTCTGCTTCAATTGCTGCTTTTTCTTTTTCCAAACCTTTCATTATCTTTTCTTCCTCTACTGCAACTTGACCTGCGTCAGCCATTTTGTAAGTTTCTCTCATATCGTGAATCCAATCTTCATCAAGTTTACTCAAGACAGCGGCGGCAGTTTCAGGATTGTTTTCAGCAATTTTTGAGATATCAAGAATAACTCACATTGCCTCATCTGTCTTGTATGCTACTTTGTTTACTTCTCTTATAGCGTTTCTTGCTCCCTTTGAAGACTTAATAGAACCATCAGAAACTCACTCAATAACTCTTTTTTTGAAAAGCTCAACAACGTTTGAACCATTCTTTCCGACTTTAGTATTCATAGAATCCATAAATACTAACATCAAATCTGCCTTAGGCACTCCAGTTGCGTCAGACCACTCATTAATAAATGATGAGAATCCTTGTCAGATTTTATCTGCTGCAAAATTTCTTTTGTAAAGTTTATTAAGTCTTTCGACATCAAAACTCTCAAGGATTGATTTGAATTCTGATTTAATCTCTGCCAAAGCTTTATTCTGAATTGCTAAGATATCAGTTCAATTCTTAGTTTTAGCAATTTTTGCTTTAGCGTCAGCTAAAATTCTTTGAATATTTTTAGACCTATTTTTTGAAAGACTTGCTCAAATATTACCATTTTCTGTAATGGCTTTTGTAAGAGCGTCAACTTCGTCAAGATTCTCCCATTGTATAGCGTCGATATTTTTTGACAAAGTTTGAGACATATACCAAGCAGCCTTATTTGAATCTGACATTAATATATTTGTGATGTGGTTGTTGATAGCCTTATTCATTCTCTTTATAAGAGATTCACTATCTCATACAGACCATCTGATTTTATCAGCTAATTCAGGTATTCAAGTTTCTTTTGCAAACATCGCTCTCATTGCCTCAGGCGTGCTTTGTCTTGCAACAGTTCTCTCCATTATGTGGAGATTGTCAATTCATTGTATTTTACCAAGTCATCACAATCCATTAAATACAATATTCATCCACATATCTCTTGATGTACCATCATTTAATCAAAGGTCTAATGGTAATGAAACAAAAGCTTCATCAAGAACTCATAATCATTTTCTTGCAAGAAAATCTACTGTCTTTTGAACAGTTTGAGTTTGTCATCGTGGAAGCTTTGCAGTCCATTTTGCAGAATCTAAAGCCTTTGTTATACCGTCGGCCATAGAAACATATCACTTAGAATTTTTAGTTATTCATAAAAATTTTCCTGAACTTGTGGCCCATTTTGCTTTACCAAAAACAGCAAAATAAGAAGAACCAGCAATATAAGCAGTTTGAGCTGGGTTGCTGGCTACCATAGACCAAGCTGCGTCTCGGAATCCATAATTGTCAGTTGACATATTAATCCAATCACGAGGCTTATCATAAGAGAATAGTCAAACTCACTCTTTTGTTTCTGATTCAGTTAGAGACCATAATAAATCTTTCAATCATCAAAGGTCTTTCCAAGTTCTGTATATTCAGCTTTCATCTCATTCAAGATATCTTCAAAGCTTAACATCCATATATTCAGTTCCTGATTTTGCTTCAGTAATATAATCAGAAATTTTTGATAGCCCTGATTTATTCTGTTTTAAGAATGCTGCAACCTTATCTTGATTGAGCTGTAATACTTCTTCTCAAGAACCATTGACAGTTTTATCACAAAGAGATTCGTAATTATCCATTAACTTTTGCTTAAGGTCTGCAAAAGTATTGTAAGTCATATTCAAGAATCAATCAGTATTCTTAAGGAAGTCGTGCTGAACCATACCGTTATAATCCTCTCAGTATCAGAACAAACTTCTGATTCTTCACACATTTTCATCTCTTACTCATTCAGCAGCACCAAAAACAGTTCACTCTAATCTTTTTAAGATTGAGTAAACATCTTTGTCTCTTTGGTCTCCCAAACTCATAAGATTACCATCTGCGTCCTTATACAACTTATTTCAGAACATATTAAGATACTTCTCAGCTTCTTCAGATGTTTCATAATAATTATCTGTATAAGGAGAAAGCTCAAACTCTTTAAGTCTATGCTCTCTTGAAAGTTGGTCATATTCTTCCATTTTTTGATTGAATAATTCCCACTTTGATTCAAGAGAAGTCTTTTTACTTTTTAGAGCGTTTATTGTTGCGAGATAATTTGTATCCCAAACTGGTCAAGATACTTTTCCATTCACATCATCTTCAACAATTCTTGCAGCAGTCATTTCGTCAACTCATTGAGTCTGCATAACTGTTTTTATAGCTTCATTAGCAGTATTGCTATAATCAGCTTGAGTGTTGTTTAAATCATCATAAACTCAAGAAATTTCTGTTTCCTTCGCTTGCATAATTGTTGCATTTTCGATAGCTCTATCAGTTGCAACCTCTTTTACAGTATCTTCCTCTTCAATATTTTTAGACAATAATTTATTAATTCTATCTTCTTTAACATCCTTTTGAGCTTGGGAATATTCATTTATTGCTGCTTCTCTTCATTCTTTTGTAGACATATCGTACTTATTGCCCAAATCTTTTGTTTTTTCTTTGAGAGCTTTTGATTCTTGATAAGAATCAGATATCATATCTATTCATCATCAGATAAGTTTTCCTGCTGAAGTTACAATATTTTTTACTCAGCTCAATCATTTTCTCGCAGTATCTTTAGCATTTGCTCAAAGATATTCCCAAAATCAAACTTTTCAATCATCTTCTTTTGCTTTTTCCAAATCTTCCTGATAAGCCTTATCAGTTGATTCTTGAGATTTTTTCCAATCATTTCAGATTGATTTAAGAGTTTGTTTATATCACAACTCTCAGCTTTGCCATACTGAAGCCTTGTCTCAATTAAGCTCATCAATTTTGCTTTGCTTATACTGAGAATCTGTTTTGAGTTTATCAAGATTTTGCTGCTTTCTGTTAGCAGCAGCTTCTTGCAAATTTTCAGCTCACTGAAAAGAAGAAGGAGTAGTATCCTTCTTCTCTTGTGTAGAAGAAGATGAGTCAGTTTTTTTCTGCTCATCTTTCTTCTTATTATTTTTAGGTAAAGGATTACCGAATCATCCGATTCAAGGGGCTTTGAAACCAAGTTTTCATACTTGAGCCCAACTTCCAACATCTACCATTTGTTATATATCATAGGGTATAAAAGTCGCCTATTTCTTAAGGCTTCCCCTTCTTCCTACGATAACTAAAACGGTTGCTGACTTTGGAGTATCCTTTTTATTTTCCTTTTTTCTCCTCTTGCTCTTCTTCGTTTCCCACGTAGGAGGTACAGAGGTAATATTTAATGAAGTTTCTCACATCTTTATATCTATGATTTAGCTAAATCTTTTTGATTTTCAAGCTGAAGTTGTCTTGCAGCGTCAGTTACCTTATTTATCTGTTCAGTCAAGATTCTCTTGTTGTCAGCGTTTGATTTTCAAGGGAATATGAAGTTTCAGTTATTCATAAGGTATTGAATTGCTTGAGCAGCATATCCGTGAAGATTTGCGTCAGTGATGTGGTCAAGGATATATTGTCTCCTATAAACAGGGTCAGTAAATGCTCTCATTTGATTTTGGTCATCAGCAATATTCTGAGCTCTGTTTTGATTAATGATAGATTCATAACCAAGTTCATTCTGAGCATTCATAGCAAGATTACTGTTGTATGTGCTTCAGTAGAACTGTTTAATGTTATTTTCTTTCTCATTAATACTATTCAAGATTTTATCAAATCTTTCTGAAATATAATTGATTTGATTCTGTCTATCGTTCTCATTTGCGAATTGCTGAGTTCTGATAGCATTAATATAATCCTGTTTTTTCTGAGCAATATTTACTCTTAATTCTGCGATAGCTTTAGCAGCCTCAAGAGCATTTGCCTCTAACTCTTTGTTATAATCTGTTAAAGAGTAGTTTGCAACCTGAGCAACCTGTTCAGAAGTAAGATATCATTGAGCAGCAAGTTGAGCAGCTCTTTGTCTTGCCCATCTCATTCTTTCGTTGTCATTGAGCAATTCTGACTTCTGTCTCAAATCATCAATAGCGTCATCGATATCTCTATCAAATGTATCAATATCGTCGAACATACTTGTAATAATTTGATTCTTAACATCATAAGTATCATCTGACTTATCACGTAAGTCTTCAAGCTCAGCCATAAATTCTTCTCTCAAATCATCAAGGCTTTGTAATTGGTCTTCTTCTCTTTCTTCTTGAAGTTCGTTCATATCTTGAATAGAATCACTTACACGATTTTGCCATTCAGGTTTGATAGTATTTTTAGATGTATCTGAACTTCCGACTGGATTCCTTTGGTCAATATAATCAAGAGCAGCAGCTTGAGAATCGAACCACTGAGCTTCTCAGTTGATATTAACAAATCCAACTTTTCAGTCTTCGTTTGTAAGAATATCATATTCTTTTCCACTTGGAGCATTATATGTTCCTACAATCTGAGCGTCTCTTACTGCGTCTTTGTTATCAACGTTTGTTCTATTGATTCCATCAGATTGATTGTTGCTTCTGATATAATCAATAAGAGAATCCATATCGTTTATAACATTTCAATCACTATCTTGGATATTGCGTACTTCTCAAGCAGTATCTTTTCACTGAGATATAAATGCAAGATTTCCATTAGTATCTGTTCCGATAGTGTATTGTTTTCCATTAGGAGCGATATATGTTTGAGTTCCATCTCCATTATCAGTAAGTCATTTTTCCTGACTTGCGATATTTCTGTTTCCTCCAGTATCGAGAGATTTAGATTGAAGTCAAACAACATTACCCTGCTTGTCTCAAATCTTTCCTCATTGATTTCACAACACAATAGATAAAGCAGATTGATTGCTTCTATTTGTAGTTGCTGTTTTGTTGTTTGAAACAGGATTATAAGTAGAAGAGTTTCAAGATGTAGAACGATTGCTTCTATCGTTTGCTTCACGTCTTGCGTCATCTTCAGTAACCTGAGTTGCTTGATTTTGGTCTTTTACAACATTTCAAGCTTTATCAGTAGTCTGTCCTGTTTTAGGGTTGTATATTGAACCATCAGCATATCTGATACTTCAATCTGCCATTTGCTGAATAGCAGGACTTCAATTAGCATTATTTTTTGTATAATCCCAAGATTTGAAACCATTATTTGCTACTGTGCTATTGCTGGAATTTCTAAGTATTGAAGTAATGTTACTTCAGAAAGAACTAGAATTTGTTTTTGCTGCGGTTGTTTTTCAGGTTGCTGGATTATAAGTAGAACCATCTGCATATCTAATACTTCAGTCAGCATTACTTGCAACAGCTTTACTTCACTTAGCATTGTTCTTTGTGTAATCGTAACTCATAAGTCAATTACTTGCTGCTGCCGATTTGTTTGAAGAACCTCCTGATGAAGTGATTGCCTTTGTTGAAAGCCCTGTTTTAGGATTATAAGTAGAACCATCAGCGTATCTAACCGAACCATCAGGCATTGTTGCGACAGCCTTACTTCAAGTTTTAGGATTCGATGTTTTATACGTTCAGGTATTGTTGGCAAAATTAACAAGAAGATTTCCGTTAAATGGAGTCCAATTACCAGCCGACGCTGAAGATGTTTTGCTTGTAGAGTTTGTTTTTGAAGTCGTAGAAGTTTTAGGAGCAACACTCATACCACCTCAATTTACAACTTTAGATACAACTTGTCATTTACTATTTTCTGTCCAAGAGTCTCCATTTGCTTTTGTATAAGTGGTTGTTCAGTTTCAATTATTCTTTGATGAAACATAACCAGCACTAGAGGTCTTTTTTGTTGTCGTACTTCATTTATTATTTGCCGTACTCATTCATCCTTTAACAGCTCCATTAGACATCATAGTACCTCAGTTTTTAGCTGTGCCAACAGCATAAGGAGTTGAAGACTTTGTTGATGTCGTTTTTGCTGTTGAAACGGAAGGAGTAGAGAATCAAGCCACACTTCCTCCTCCAGCCTTTGCACTTGATGAACTTTTATTTGAGCTTGACGAACTTTTACCTAAACTTGACGTATTCCTACTTGAAACACTTGCAAAAGACTTTGCAGCAGAAGAGACGCTTGAGCTTTTAGAAGATGAGCTTTTAGAAGATGAGCTCGAACTTTTTGAGCTTGAGCTCTTTGAAGAAGAGCTTCTGCTTGATGAAGATTTACTACCTGCCATCTTGTAATTAAGTAAGATATAAAATTATTTCATTACTCACTTATTATAGTGAGCTAAAGGATTATCCGTATTATAGTAAGGAACGATTGCTCATAACATCAATTGTCTATTAGTTGTGTTTATAAGTTCAATTGTGAAATAAGTTCACTTCTTACCTACCTTAAAAGAAACATCAATAATCTCAGAGAATTTCTCCAAGAGTTCTTTTAGTTTCAAAGAACCTTCTCCTCAGAACATAACATTCCCTGTTGTATCTGAGCCCATTGTTCAGTCTCTATCGACAAAGGTATTTATCTCTTTGATAATCGCCAAGTCTTCAAGATTCCGAATTTTTGTGAATGGCCTGAATCAACCAACCGTAGTTTTGACATATCCTCAGATTCAATCTTCTGCAAGACCGAGCCTAAGTTTTGTCATAACCATCGTAAACAAATCGTGCATTCCTTCCACAGGTCAATAAATCTTAATGTGCTGCTCGATTTCTTTTCAGTTATCATCTAAGCCACCCATCTTATATATAAGATTGCCTGCTGGCATATACTTATCTTGTTTGAGAGTATAGAAGAAATTCATAAAATTTCAACTGTATTCGAATTTATCTTGTATCCAAGCCTTAAATGTATCGTAGTATTTGAATACTTCAGACCATCACTCAGGACTTCTATACACTAAATATAACACTCAAGATTCGTAATACATTCTCACAGTTCAACCATCGAACTTGTCGAAATAATTGATAAGAGTTCCTCATTGGTCTTCAAGTTTTCAGATGATTTCTCCAAGAGAAACTGTTGTAAGGTCTACTGAGTATAAACGCTTATCGTCTGCAAAGATATAAAGATTACCTCATTGTATCAAGAACGATTCACGAGAATATAATCAAATATCAAGCAAATCTTGATATGTATAGTTAAACTCTCAAGATTCTGCGTTTACAACATCTTTTTTTACTAATCAAATCTTGCTTTCGAAGAACACTATCAAATATCATCCATAAGCGGCCATATTCTTTGCTCTTGAGTTTCAGAATGAAACTGAGTTAAGAATAGGAATTTCGTAATCGATATTTGATGAAGCAAGCATAGCCTGACGGTCATCAGTAAGCTGAAGAACACGGTTATCCCACATAACCATATTTCTTTTCTTTGGAAAGAATCTCCACTGAAGATTTCAACTTTTATCATAAGCAAGCATATACTGAACATCGTCTTTTCAACTTCCTTTTCTTATTTGAGGAATCCAAAGCTGTTGCTCCATTTTTGTATAGAATATTACTTTATCTCAAGATTGAGGTGCAATTGAGAATCAAGCTGGAGTTGTAAATGAATTTGCAGTAACTGAAGATACAGCTCTTTCTTGATATTTTGCGTCAGAACCTGATTTGATATAAGCATACTTTCAGATAAACGAATCACTCAATCAAGACGTTGTAATTGTTGTTATTCATTTTGCCTCGTCATAAGACTTTACAGTATATTCCGAACTTTCAGATGGATAGACTCCTCATCACAAATAATCAACTACCAACATACAGTCGTCAAAATTTTCTTGGTCGATATATAATGGTGTTGTTGTGTCGATATGGAATCAAACCATTCCATCCTGAGTAATCCATTCTTCATCTTTAGAATTATAGATTCTTGTATATTGTCAAGAATATGTGTTTGTTGAATTTCCATCGATTTCAATAAATCACTCTTTGTCTGTGAAATAAGCTTCAACATAGAACATATATTGTTCTCATCCATCGAGTTCCAATCAATGAAACTTGAAATCGATATTTTTGTAATCTTTTGTTAAGGCACTATATTCAACAATTGTTGTAGATGAAGCAAGAATTGTCTTAGTATCTTTCGCTGAACATATATGACAACGAATAAATACCGATGGAGACAATTTTCAATTAACTCTCATTCTTAATTGAATACTTGTAAGAACTCAAGTCTTTAAAAGTTTGAATGTATTTCAAACTCTTAATATGTTTTTTGGGTCATCGTTGTATAACTCAAAAGTTTTTCCTGATACAAGATAAGAGATATTCTGCTTCTCAGCTGAGACGATATTCAAATCCGTTCAATCAAAATTGTAAAGGTATCACTTCTTCGTATACATCCACATCTTATCGTCAAACATTTTTGCCTCCACAATGTCTCCTATTGTTTGCCAATAGTTTTGTTTGATTGAAACATCATCTCTTTCTGAGATAGCCAATTCAGTGAAATTGTAGGCTTCATCTCAAATTTCTGAATAAACTTCCTTGAATTCAACCTTAGCGATTTCAAATCTATTCTTATAATAATTATTTGCGTCAGCTGCGTCTTCGTCGTATGGATTAGAATCTCTTACAGAACCATAAGCTCTTAACTTATCGTTATCGTTTGTTGGCCACTGGTCGTTAAAGTTTACATAAGTAAAGTTTGAACCATTAGCAGTATTACCAATCCAAAATTTTTCTCACTTCTTAATGATATATCATTTAGATATTTGAGCAGTATCTCAGTCATAAATGAAAGTTTCAGGAGTTCATCGTGTTTTTGTTACTTTGTCGTAACGAGCAAATTTTAATTGAGAAGCTCAACTTCAAGTAAATTTCTTTACTGAAGTTATCATTATGTTTGCATTTGCTTTATAAACTATTCATCGGATGTTAGAAGACGTTGCCGTACTTCAGCTCTCTAATGTAGTTTCAAGCTTCAACTTCTCAGTCTCTCATATACCAGCTGTCACTTGATAAAGTTCTCATTTTTTAATAGGATATTTAATTGCCGTTTGGTTTGCAGGAGTATAAACACCATTTTCGTTTCAAACTCAAACGATATAGTATTCCTCATCTTTACTTAAGTTTACTTCTACAACAGCGATATTAGTATCCTTGTCAAATTCTTTTTCCTGAAGAATCTCAAACTTATCATTAACTATTAACACTTTACTTGCTTTAGAACGAGAACTTCTTTTTACTTTAGTTATGATAGCGTTTTTAGTAGCTTTAATTTTTATTCAAGTTGGAAAATAAGTCGTTTCGCTTTTTTCAGCCATATTCTCGAATCAAAGTTTTTCAAGTTCTCAAGTTCTTGCTTTATATCAAGATTTCCAACCAGTTCTTGTTACTAATCAACGTCTTTTTTTTAGATAGAAATAAGGAGCGTTATATCACTCCTGTGAAGGTCTTACTTCGATTTCACAGTTCTGCATATCTGAGAATATACTGTTAAGACCTTCTTGAGGTATGTATTTATCGAATAGTAATCCCATTATGTTTTAATTAAGCAGTAAATCATTTTTGAGCTGTAAGTAGCCCAATATTTGACGCATAGTTTTCAAGATGTTCTTTAGCTTGAGAAAGATAGTTGTTTGCCAAAGAAGCTCCTTGTTCATAGAATACAGGCATTAATCTCCAAAATACATAGAACTCCAAAGCTCAAATAAGTTGGTCAGGAAGGTCTACGTTTTCATCAAGATGTTCGAAATCGTGCCATTTTGGAAATCTCGCATAAGTAATTTCTATTTCTTTATACTTTTCTTTAGTCTTAATTTTATTAGGAGCAGATACATAAAAATCTCAAGCTCCCCACTCATTCCAATCAGGATTTTCCAAATCAAAATGAACATTTGCTGGTTGGAGAATAGTTTTACCATCTGCCTTTATTTCCCAAATTCTTGAGATGTCATAAGTAGTTTGGAACTCATCAGTTCATTCTGAGTCTCCTGTAACTCAAACTTTTTCTCTTGTATTACTAAAGAACCGATTTCACAATGAATTCATCTGAGCAAAAATGATTTGAAGAGAATTGTTTATATGGTAAACAAAATCGATATCGTCCCAAAAATCATAAGAGACATTTAATGTTGTACCATTTTTAAGTCTTTGTATTAGGTAAGAAAGCTGCATTTGATACTAATACGATATAAATATAAACAATATACTTATTATTTTCTAAAAAGCAATAAAAGAAAAGCCCCATCCGAAGATGAGGCTTCTCCCATATCTGAGAACAGGAATGGAAGCAAACTAAGCAATGCTTAGGATTCTATAAGCTCCTGATGAAACTCCCTTAAAGTAGAAAGAGAAGTTAGTAGCAAGAGCTTGAGTTTTCTTTTCGTAAGTCTCTTGTGGCTTATCGTAAAGAACTCCTCTACCGAAGACATCTAATGTCTTACCATCCTTACCTGTAACTCCTTTTGGAAGCATAAATAAGAATGTGTATTCGATAGGAACTAAGAAACATCTTGAAACGTCTCCTAAGTCGTAATCGAGAACATTAGATACAACTATATTCAATTTGAATCCTCAAACGTTGTAAGACTTGATTTCTACATCAACTGCATTTAATTTGTCGTTATATATGATTTTGTTCTCATATAAAGCGTCCAAATCAGCAGCAAATTTTGTTGTACAGAAAGCAAGTAATTTGTTCTTTCCATAGATTCCTTTAAGTCCTGATTGATATGCTTTTTGTAACTGATATCTCAAGTTAGCTTTTGTAGCATTATCGTCAGCACCTTTGATATTAACTTTATTTGCAGCAGGAACGAATTCAATTAATCATCCAGCAGAATATTGATATTCTCCTGAAGCATTTGATTTCATCTTTTTACCTAAGTAGAAAGTTGAAACAATACCTTTGATGATTTTTCTTGAAGCGTCTGAATAAAGCATTTTTGTTCTTTGTTCAGGAGTAACGAACAAATATGTTTTGTTGTTTTCAATCATATCTGAATCGATTAACTCTTCAGTGAACTGAACATAGTTAGAATAAGGAATTAAGTCATTCCTCTTAACTCTGTGTCCGTGATTTACTCAGTATTTCTTTGCGAAAGACAATCTAGTTAGCTTGTTATTAGCAGCATAACCAGTTCCTGCAAATCAAGGAGAAGCAAGAGTTAAAGTATTTGTTGAAACAGCTACAACCAAAGCAGTTTCTCCTGTTGTTTGATTGTAAAGAGTTTCTCAAACTTGAACGTCAGTTGCGTCAACAACAACGTGAGTTGCGTCTGTTGCAGTTGTAACAGTCAAGTAAGCTTCTTTGATATCCTCTTCTTTCCAAGTGATACTTTCTCCATCTTCAGTTAGAGTAGCTTCTCTTGAAACACCTTTTAATTCAGTGCTTTTGAAGTCAAGGTTATCTTCATTTAATTTTGATAGGTCATATAGCATTAAAGCAACCTCAGGTGCTTCAGCATAACCATATCTTACTAAGTGAATTCATTTTCCATTCACTTTAGTAGTCTCTTGTAATGATGTTGCCATTAGTAAATAACATAAGATATAAATATCCTATGATAAATCTTCAAGCATACCACCTAAATTGTTCTCGTTAGGGGTTACGCCTGTTGTATCATAGGCTCATTCCCCCATTCCCATTTTCTCGTTTCTTTTACGTTCCTCCATCATATCATCAACACTTACTCAGTTAGTTTCTTCGTAAAGTTGTTTTGTGGCTTCTTTTAATCTAGCCTGATATTCTTCTTTGTCTCCATTCATAGAGTAAACAAGAATATCCTTGATAAGAGGATTATCAGCAAGAGCGTCCATAAATCTTTGAGACTCTCTGTTGTTAGTATTTGCGAGCATATTTTCATCTAACAATCTGTCAGATTCAGCTCTTTCATTTGCAACCTGTTTAAGAAGCTGTTCGATTTGTCTATCACGTTCGTTGATAGCAGTCATCAAATCTTCGTAAGATTGCCTTTGTTGATTAACATCTCAACTTTCAATAGCTTGAGACAAAGCGTCTTGAGCATTGCTTTGAGCAGTGTCAGAAGTATCAATGCTGTCTAAGATAGCAAGAACTTCAGGAGACAATCCGCTTGTGTCGATATCATCAACATTCAAACCTTCGTCAGTTTCTCATTCTCCTTCTTCCATAGGAGGTTGTTCTGCTGACTCTTCAGTACCTGCTTCAACATTACCCTCTTCAGATTGTGCTGGAGTTTCTTCGGCTGGAGCAGCTTCCTGCTGTCATCATTGCACGAATAAATCTTCAAACATATCATCTTCAGCAGGAGTAGTTTCTGCTGTTGGTTCTGAACCAGTCAACTTAGCGATATCGCTGTCGTTGTACTGTAATCCGTTGTTTTGTTCGTCCATATTATACCACATAATTAAATAAAATGGTATTACCTTGTTAAGGGTAATATACTTGTATTTTGGTAAAAATCAAGTTATTTTTTCTTATCAAGCTTTGCAAGGCCAGAAGATTCAGCTTCCTTACTGAGTGTATATTCTTCCTTTCACGTTTCGAATTGAAGGATTAACTCTTTTATACAATCAGCCCATCTTCCTTCTTCATTTGTTATTAGCTTATTAACATAAGCCATTTTTAAAGCCTTCATAACAACGTCGAAAGCTTTAGCATTTCAGAACAACGCTGCCCCTCAATTATCAGGCAGAGGCATATCGTTCTTGACCTCAATAAGAATTTTTCCGCCATCTTTGACTGAAAAATATTCTTTTACATCTGCTGGTTTGAGGTCTTTTTCCATTGTTAAATCTTTTTCCATTTCCTGTTCTTTAAGATATAAAACTATTGTTGAGGTGTTGTTTCTCAGTTAGGATTTGGCATTAACTCAACAGGAGTTCACGCTCACGCCATTCAAGCCACACTTGCTCATTCTTCTCATCATTGCTGAGTTGTATTACGAGCTTGCATTTCTTGTTGAAGTTGAGCTGCGTGCTGTTGGTATGAATCCTGAGCTTTCTGAGCTTCCTCCTCAGATAAGATTCATTCAATTCATAATCCCATAGTCTCAACAAGCTTGCTAACGATTTCTCTGATATTAAGAACCTGAGTTCCATTGATATCAAGAGTTCTATCTTGTTTATCAAGCAATTGCATAAGTTGTTCGTTTTGAATTGATTTAGTAAGAGTTCCATTTGAAGTCATATCGAAATCAAATCCGAATCCATTTACCAAATCATCAAGAGTCAATGATGAGAATTTTTCATCATCTCCACATATTTTTTTGATTGTATCTCTACCCATATATGTAAGAGCAAGCACAGCAATTTCTTTAGCAAGTTTACCCATCTCCTCTACGATAGAACGAGTTGGTTGTTTTGTCTGAGCGTCTGCTGCATTCTTAATCATCTCAGCTCAAGTTGCAGTTCTCTCAACTTTTTGCTGCATTCCAATTACTGCTGCTCAAACTCCAGTAAGTCACTGAACCATTTGGAACATTGTATCAAGTTCAGTATAAGCTGAAGTCTTTACTTCTGAAACCTCAATTTCCTTAAGAGCGTCAAGGTCTCTTACTTTATAGATTGCTCAAGGTCTAATCTTCATTACAGGAGTTTGTCCGAACAAAGAAGAACTTGCTTCCATAAAGAACATCTTATTCATAGCAAGCTTTACATTATCTAATCTTAAATTTAAGATTTCATCGTAAGCTTCCTGAATTGGCTTTACAATATAACCAACTCCAATACCTTTCCAAGTTCAAGGATTTTTCTTGAAAGATAGGAAGTGATATTTCATTCAAAGTTTAGGTCAAAGCTGCTCAAATGTTCCGTGATAGATACCATTAATCCAAATTGAGACTGTTTTTTCAGTATGTCCTTCGATAACCTCGAACATCTTATCTTTAGTATTGTAGGTATCATCGTGAGTAATATCTCTTCCTTCAGCTGTATTGAAGAAAGGCATATTAATCTTGATAGCCTCATAATCCATATTATCAAGCCTTGTACCTTTATCTTCAATTTCTTTAAGATTAGGTTCTAACCCAAATTTTCAGTATTCTTTTCTTACGTATTTTGAAGGAATCAATCTCCTCTCAAACATCATTCTATTATTTGTTTTGTTTGATGAAGACATTGTGAATAAATTGTAAGGAGAAACATATCTTACTGTTACGTAATCGTCAACAGTTTGACTTTTTTTCTTTTCTCCCTTTGTAGTCATATATTCAAACTCATCTTCATAATACATATAAGAAGTTTTGAATATTCCCCATCCAAGAAGACATTGGTCGAATATTGCAGACCATAATGCCTCATTGAAATCAGATTGTTCCATACAATAACCAACGATTTCCAATATATCTTGAGCTTCTCTCTTCTTTGTTCCATCAGGATTTGTACAAACAAATCTCAAATCAGAATCTTGAAGCATATTGTAAATTCAAGATGTGAACATATTGGTTAAAGGAGATTTAAGATTACTCCTCCAAGTCTCCTTATCTTTTTCGAGCTGAGCTTTTCTATCCTGAGCATACATAAAATAATTCTTATACATCTCAGTAATATAAGCGTGCAGTCCGTCTTTGTGGTCGTTCCACAATGTTTGAATATCTTCCCACTCTAAAGGCGGTTTCGTAAGGTTGTCCTGAAGTGTGTATTCCTTACCCTCCTTGTTGGCTGGTTTCTTAAACTTTTTTTCTGCCATTATATTTTGTGAGGAAATAAATTAAAAAATATATATCTATTTTTTTGAGAAAAGCAACTAATAACCGAAACGCTTAAATCTTTCATAAGGGTCAGACTGGTTTAATGCAATAGAGGCCTCTTCAGGAGAAAGAGAAAATAGTTCAGGATTATTATATTGAGCAAACTCTCAATCCCAAGCCTGTTGAGCTTTTGTTGGCTCTTTTTTCTCAAGATATCCCTGCTTGTTAGCCCAATATATTGCATTCATCATTGAAGATAATATGTCCCAGTGGTTGTCAGAATTTCACAATCTTTTAACATCTTCGGTATAAGTCTCAAACTCAATAGATAATTTTCTCATAAATGAGAATCATCTTACAGTTCATAATGCAACTTGAGCTTTCGCTAATCAAACAAGAGCGTCTTTACCTATCTTATATATTCAATCTTCCTTTCATTCATATAATCATCAAACAGTCTGAAATCTTAAAGGATAAATTTCTTTTTCTCTTATAAATATTTCGTGAACAGCAACTCAGGCTCATCAGTAATCCATCAATATCTCAACTCTTTTTTCTCCTCCGAGCATTTTGAAAATCTCATAGATTACATCTACCTGACCATAGTAATCAAGCCCTTCAAGATATCAGGACATAACCATATCAATTCATCAAGTTGGCCTAACTCAATAAACAGAAATTCACGGCTGGTCCTTTCTTTTTGCTCAATCATATGAAAGCATAAATGTTGGATATGTTTGATAGATTTCCTTTGACAAAGCCTCTCATCTCCAAAGCTCAGTAAACTTTCAATCAACCGTAAGTTCTTTTGGGTCTTCGTCGATAATCCAAAATTTTGAGAGGTCAAATGAATCTTTGTCAGCAAAGTTTACCATCCATTCACAGTTGAAGGCGTTTAGATTTCTTTGTCCATCTTTGAAGATAAGCTGTTTTTCATCGTCAGGAATAAATGGATTATGCCAAAGGTCAATTCTTCTTGCATAAGAATCTGAGTTAGGGTCATACCCATTTACCTCAGCGTCAATCAATTTATAATAAAACCGATTCTTAGGAGTTTTAGGATTTACTGTTGAGATTCCGTAGACCATTCCTCTTGTCGTACGAACCAAAGGAACAGCAGTCTCATAGACTTCTTCATCGATAAATGAAGCCTCATCGAATATCATTAAGTTAGCGGCATTTCATCTTACTGAATCTCATCTTTCGGCAGTAACGAAGTACATCTCGGATTTTGTCTCTTTATTGACAATAGAAAAGTCCGATTTATTCATCTTAAATTCGGTACAGTCTCCAAAGTAATGAGACAAAGCTTTCCACGCTGGCCTTGCGTGATTCTTCAATGTTGGCACAACATAAACCACCGTTTGCATAGGCAACATTAATTGCCTACCTGCGAGATATCCAGCTCACAAAAAGGTTTTTCAGGCACGTCTTGAGGCTCAAATCCAATTAAATCTTTTATGTCTGAGCAAGAACTCAGCTTGCCATCATCTCGGCAAGAAATGTCTTTTTAATGGGTCTTTAAGCAATTTTTTGAAAGCTGTCAAATCAAGAGCGTCAACAAACGGTTTGAATTCATCCATCACAAATTGCTTTCGATTTTCTTTTTCAAGATACTCATAAGCTTTTGTCATTGGAAGTTCAGGATTCATCCAGTCAACATCATCGTATTCTCAAGACTGAGAAATGTAATAATTATCAACATCTTCTCCAGCATTAAAGTTTGCTCTTGAGACCGAATTGGCCAGCTCTCTTATAAGAGCTTCATTCTTCCTAATTGTTGCGTCGTTCCAAATTTTTGTCTTTGCAATCTGTTGGAAAAAATATGAGATATCCTCAAGAGAAATTATATCATAATCATAATTTTCAGGATAAGTTGGGTCAATAAAGATTACTATCTCCTTCAATGCAGCCTTTCTGAACTCTCTCAATTTTCTCTCGTAATCCTTTTCTTTTACATCAAAAAACTCAGTCTGCAAGATTGAAGAAACTTCAGGCCCTCGTAAAAATTCTCAGTAAATTCAAGAAAGAGTTGCCTCGTTAGGCAACTGCTTCTTTTTCTTTACTCGTAAATAATAGTAATATGTGAGAAAATCATAGAATTGTTCTCAATCCTTTTTGATTGGATGTCCCATAAAGAGGGTGTAAAGTATTTGTACTCCTTTTGTTTTTCAATCTGCCATACTAATCTATTTGTCATAAATTTCTAAGCATACGTGCGATAATTAACGAAGCGTGATATCTCGTAATTGGTTCGTCGAGATGTTGGTCGTTATGTATAATCTTCATTCATACGAAAATTTCAGGAATTAAATATTCGTATTTTGTTATACCATACGCAGCTCTAAAGACCATATATAAGAAATGTCTTCTCGTCAATTTCGCTTTTAGATTAGTAGCGATTCATTCTTCAGAAGCAGTTTTAACAGCGTCTTCATCGGAAATTCATTCTTCCCAAAAAGCTCTCATAACCATATAAACAGCGTGAATTTTTTCAAGGTTTTCATCAGGATTTTGTCCATTCCATATTCCAAGCTCTTTCATATGTTGAGCGTCTTTCATATCTTGAGCAATCTCATCGCTTACCTTGTCGGCTTTATCAATGATAGCAACAGTTGAATAGAGATAATTCATATACTTGAAAGGAATAAAAAACAAACCTTCGTGTTGTCCCCAATCTTCTCCCCAAGAATTTGCAGCAATCAACCATTCATTATCCCAATCTATTCAAACAATTGCGAATAAATGTCCAGTTCATACTGTTGATGGAGTAAAGATTCAAGTTTTCTTTGTTTCTCTCCAATTACATCTATTGGTTCAAGTATAACAAAGACGTTTGTTAGCAAGAGCATTTCCGATAGCGTCCTTATCAGAACAAAAGAACCATCAAGTAATATATCCCAAATCTTTCATAAGTCTGAGAGCTCAAGCCATAGACCATCAGCTCTTTCATCAATTGGGAATTCTTCACTCGGCAACTCAATCATTTCGGATTTTCATAGCGTCCAAAATTCTGCGAGTGTCGTAAAAATCTTCTTCGTTCTCAGCTTTTGTAATACCAAAAACTGAACAAGCACCAACATTACCTTGATTTAGGATGGGCGTGTTGTTGTGATAAGAATTTGTTTTTGCAGGAGCTTCTGCATACTCAGCTTCAATTGTTCCCAATGAAGGAGTTTCTAAATAATCCTCAGGAGAAAAACCCTCTGTATTATCAGAGTTCTCCAAAATTTCTTCTTCCAAAGTGTTCTCAGCCATTTGTATTTATAATAGAAATAAAGCGGTTATCATTAAAGCTATAATTAGCAATTTAATAAACAAAGTCAACCTCTTCCTTCTATCAGATTTTATTCTTGAGGATTTTATGGTGCTTCACGAGATTAAAATCGTAGAATGCTTCTTCATCTAAACATAATAAGTTATAAAGAGTCTCCCTAACTTCTTCGGACAACGCTGTTTTTCGAATCTCATACATATCTTTCAATTGTTCCTTTGGGGTTTGGTGGTCTCCATATAAAGCATTCAAGGCAGAATGCTTCGTTCTTCTTATTTTGATTTTATTTTTTGGGTGGTCAACATTAAATTGTTGCCTCTTCTTTTTTGATATTATATGATGGATATCTTCTTCGGTTTTGTCAATAATCCTTACCAACCTATATTGTTTTCAATCAATAGTCGTAATTCTTTTGTCTTTATCCAGTGACATCAGATTTCAAAAACACCAATATAAAAAAGCGTAGCAAAAGAGCTACGCCTTGTTTTCAGGTGTTAGTTTCTTGATTATGTTGTAAATTACCTGAGAAGCTCAATACACTCCAGTGATAAAAGTTACAACTTCTTTTCGTTCAAGCTGGTAATAGTTTGTAGCAATATAATATATTGCTCATCCTATAAAAGCCAATCCGAGCGAAACATAAGTCGCACTGATGTGCAGCTTCTTAGCCAACTCAGTAATTAACCAAGTAGCCAAACCTGCTAATACCATTTCCATACTTAGATATATTAGAAGATAAATACTAAGGTTTGTTGATTACTAAAGCGAGAACCGCTGTGACAACTCATCCACAGACCGCAGTAATGAGCCATTTCATAGCTGTCTCAACTCGTTTTGCAGCAAACTTATCTGATAGCCTCTCAACAATAGCGTCAAGCTTTTTGTCGATAGCTTTTACATCTTCTTTTATTTCACTTACCTCTTTGCTCATAATACTTTGAGATTGTTCTACTAAAGAGAGCTTTTTATCAAGCTCAATTACCTTTTCTTCATTATAACCTTCAGGATGTGTCATAATGTTATCCTTAGAAAATAAAGTATCTTTATTCGTAGAATATCTAAAATTTGTATCATTTCAAGAGAATAGTTTGGAATTGGTATTCCCTGTTTGGTAATCATAGGTATCAACTACTCTATTACCCATTTGTTGGAGTAGTTGTTGGAGGGTAGATAGATGTGTAAGGGGAACTTACTATATATGAAGCTTGAGGGAAAGGCCTGATAGCATTTACAATATCAGCAGTTTGCTTAGTATTGTTAGCAATCACTCTCGCTTCAGCTAAAGCAGTTCTTAATCTATCAGTTTCTTGCTCGCAAAGTTTATCTAAAACTTTCTGAACGTTAGCAGCAGAAGAGGCTATAATAGCAGCAGTGTTCTGTTGACCTGCGAGAATAGCTCTTTCGATGTTGTTGTTAGTGTTACAGAAACCTTGCGTAATCAAAGTAGTTTGATTTGCTTGTCCTTGTTGAGCGAACATAGCCTGTTGCCACTGTGTATTGTTATTGATTAAATCAACAGTGTTGTCGTGGTTGTTGTTGTTATTCATTCCGTTTAACAACCAAGCGGCATTTGCTCATCCTCAGAAACCACCAAATCAGTTACCTCAATTCATAAAGAATAAGAATAGGATTAAAACGATACCCCAAGTTCCTAATCCTCAAAAATTAACGCTGTCCATAATGATTATTAGGTAAGAATGTAAAAAATCGGAAATTTCGATTTTACATTGCAACAACCAAAATTTTACATCTTATCTATAACCTCGACGACATCTTTTTGCTTATCAGCTCAAAGCATTGAACTGTTTTGCTTAATCATATTAGCAATGGTTGGATTGGATTTTAGCAACTGTGGTCAGACTTTTTCTGCGAAAGCATTTATTGAAGCTGGGTCGCTAAAGTTCACTCACTCAACATCTTGTGGAGATACTCAAGCTTTCAAAACTATGTTTTTGATGAAATCTCAGTTGAGACTTTTGATAAAGCTGAAAAAATCCATTTTCATATTAGGTTAAGAAATAAATATTACTCTTCTTCTTTCATATACTCAGCGTAGAGTTTTTGCATTTTGTGTTCATACTTTTCTTTCAAATGCTCTTTCTTTACTCTGAATTCTGTACACCAAACCAACATATTCGTAACGTAGTTAAGAATTGATTCAGTGTAATTAGGATATTGTTGAAGATGAGTAATAATCTTCTGAACATTGACTTGGTCTCAGTCAAAGAACATTTCCTTTTTTCGTTCCATCGTTACCTTAAATTAAGAATTAAAAACAATCTTAAGGTAACAAAAAAACCGAACTATCATACAGATAATTCGGCGATATTTCCGCTGGCTAAAACGAAAGACATCTATTGCTATGTAAGAGAACCACAGCCTATATTTTTAATATGAAAGTTGCAATCTTCACTTTTCTAAATCTTTGTACCTTAACAAATCTTTCATATTCTTAATAATATTCTCTGTATAAAGTAAGAACCTATCGAATCAGTCGATATTAAATCGAGGTGTGTTCAAGAGTTTCTTGAGCTTGATACAGTTTTGTGAAATAATTGCTGAAGCGTTATGCTTCTTGTTTTCACAGTCACGACACAATTTATTCTTGCAAATTTGTCCGCAAGAAAGACATTTTCTTGTTTGTTCCATAGTATTAATATGAAGAGAATAAAAATCTCCATCCCAACTCAGATAGAAACATCATAAATAAAATTTTTAATTTTTCAATAGAAAAAAATCGCAAGCCTAGACCCACGATTTTCCTTGAGGATTGCTCCTCAGCTAACACAAATAAATTTTCTAAGGTTCTACAATAGATGGCCGAAGCCATTTCTCCATAGACGAGAAATTTTATATTTGCTAGCAAGGGATAATATACAAAATTTTATTTTGATTGCAAGAGATTTTTATAAATATACGTCTCTGAAAGTTTTAACAAACTTTTGAACATCTTTTTCACTCCAAGCTCTATTCTCAACACCAAGATGAGCCACATATCAATCATAATAATCGTATTGATTATTTACTGACATTCTCATAACAGCCATATTTCAAGTAGGATTAAATCCTCATCAAGAACTTACTCAAATTACAGGAGAATAATCGTAGACAGTTCAGTCTCTATAAACATATAACTTACTTCAAGTATAAACCGTAACAAAAATATGTCGCTGATTAAGTGGCATTTCTCGTCAGTTATTTTGATTTCGGCTACCGCTTCATTCTGTTAGTCAAAATTTTCAGTTACTTCATCAATCTCAAGAACGAGTTAGCCATATTTCAAATCAACCTGTACTTGAATTATCTCTCATAGGGTATCAAAGCCTTGCTGAATAAACTCTTCTTGAAGTTGGTTTTAATATTTCAAATATAGTTCGTGGCTGTGTAAATGGAGTAGTATTTGTTTTCAAATTCCAATACATACTCGCACCACTAAATCCACAAGAAATTCAGTCGTATGAGAAACTTCATCTTGTTGAATATGGAGCATTTCAACTTATTACGTCTTTGTTGTTTTCTGTTAGTGGAGCATAGAAAATTGTATTAGGTCAGGGTTTTCGTCAATTTTCCCAAAATGGGTCATCCTTTATTTTAGCGGATTCAATTGTACCCCCCCCCAACGGAAAAGTGTTTTGTTTCTTGATTTCAGACTCAGAATAGCATTGTATATATATTATCTAATAAAAGAATTTAAATCGGTCTGCTACGTTATAATTATCCGAACTAAATCCATCTCTTATCCAAACTCATACGTTTCAAGCCTCTCATAATCACGTAAAAGTTTTTCTATGGGTATATGGACTATCTTCTGTTACTTCTTGTGTGTCATTATATCTTGTCATAGTATAAGTTCAGTTATCATATTCTATTTCATATACATATCGTCAACTAAATCAACCATATCAATATTCTTGTCACTGAGACGTTCAGGTTCATATTCAAGAATATCCTCTATATGATGATGAAGTTGTCATCGCAAGATGGTGTCAGGGATTGTTTCCATCTCTAAGATTTCAACTAAAATCTCAATCTCCACAAGCGAAATGTTGGTCTCATCATCGTGATGTTCAAGTCACATAAAGACGACATTGTGCTTTCCATTTTTTTAATCAAGCTACATTTCTTATTACAGAACCTCAAGAGTCATTGCTTCAGCCATTAACACGCAAATTTCAATTACAATACACTCAAGACCTCTCACTAACTCAGAATGTAAATCATTTTTGCGTAACCTCATCATTAGAATCAAAATTTAATAATATCTCATTTGAATATCCACTTGGCCACACTAACTGGTCCTTTACTGCAATTTGGCTAATTGCCCCCCCCCCCTAAGGTTACAAGATTGGGACTTTGGTCTTTGATTTCTAACATTTTAAGAGATTCAATATAAAGATTTTATTTTATTAAAATATTCATCAATTTGAGTAGAACTTCGTTTTTTTCTCTCCATAATAAACCTTGATAAATATCATAAGAAATATCTAGTTACTCAATGGTTGTACTCGTCTCACAAGCTGAAAGCTCAAGAGTTTATTCATCTAACAGGTTTTCAAGTCCAAGAGACGTGGTCATTAATTCAAGCTCACTTTAAATATCAATCACAATAATCTCAATCAACAGTAAGAGCCATTAATAATCGTTTATTCATATCTTTACTTCAACGAACAACTACATCTTCTCCAGTATTGAATTTATATCATTGACTTCATAATATAGCAACAGTACAAGGAGGATTTCAATTTCTAAAATCAAAAATTTTTCAATCTCCATCTGAGCTTCTATAATTGTTTACATTATATAGCCACACAAGACAAGTATAAGCAATTGGGACTGTGAAACTATTTATGTTTATATATCACATACTCGTAATATCCATACAATCAACGCCTCAATATGTTCAAAATCTTACCGTTCATCAAGTTGATGTTCATCTTGAATTCGGTCATAAATCAGCGTTTCTTGATTTAGAATCCATAGGAATATACAATAATGTATTTGCATTTACTTCATAGTCGTATTTTGTTGGCCAAGCTTTTTGGTCTTTTACATCAACAAAACCAACGTCAATATCTTTGACGTTAGCAAGATTTGTTTCTTGGTCTTTAATATCAAACATTGGTTTTATTTAAAGAATTAAACATCTGTTGATAAGTCTCAAGGTTTAGAGAATTCAGGGACTTCTACTGGTTGAGTTTCTGTACCGATATATATCATCTGATTCTCTCTTGAAGCAAGAGCTTCGATGTTTGCTTCAGAATCAATATAGAACTTATATCTTGCATTTGTTCTTGAGTTATATACTCATTTCTTTAATTCTGTTTCAACAGTATCTTCAACTTGAGTTCCAATCTCTTCAGAGATTTGTGCTGAAACATAAGGTTTCAAAGAGTTCGCCAAATCAGCGAGAGCTTGTTGAACAAATCTTGCTTCAGCCTGATTTGCGGCTTGTTGTGCAGCTGAATTTATTTGTTCTGCTAATCCTGCAACAACTTGTTGCAAAGCGGCAATTTGAGAATCTATAACTGAAAACTTCGCAGCAACTACTGCGTCAAAATATCTAACAACTTCCTCAGGAAATTGTCTTCTAAGCTGGTCTATATCAACTTGTGGTGTTGTCATCAGAAAAAATTAATCAGAATAAAATCATCTTGCTCTTAGAGCTGTACGCCTATCTTTTACAATTGTTTTTTTCTTTGGCTGATTTAATTCCATTTCATCCAAAGCTTTTTCTGAGTCGTCTCTGTATCTATATTTTGATTCTTCAGAAGGAACTCATACGAGTTTCTGCTTTTGTTCAGCCTTTTTTGTACTTGTTGTTGTTGCCATAAGAGAAAATGTAATAATAAATTATTATCTATATAACCAAAAATTTTGGAAATGCAATAAAAAAAGATTACTCAACATTGCTGCGAGTAATCTCTTCTTACCAATCAACTGGTAGTGTGGAGTGAGTCATCCAGTCTCCACCTGAGCGTACGCTCACTTTATAAGGTAATGAGCCTTATCATCTCGGACTCTCTAATTATTTCAGAACACTAATCAAAAACTCAGTAGGCTCATCTTGGATAGCAAGCAGCATAAGCAACATAGCATAATCATCAGACATTCAGTTTTTATCTTTCCATTCAGTAAAGAATTTAGATAAATCTGATTTAGCATACTGCATAGCTTGAGACTCAAAGTTTATCTTATCGCCCTCTACTAACCATTCAATGAAACGACAAGGCTTTGATATTAAATGAATCTCATCCATTACTGACGATAAACAATCTGAATCTGACCAAAAGATTCAATCTCTATACGCAACCACAGGAAGATAAATTCCATCTGGGTGTTTTTCTTCTTGTCGTTTGTTTATAAGTTTAATAAGTTTTTCCATAGGTATAAAGTAATAATATAAAGGTTTGATTAAATATTCACGATTCACTCATTCACTAAGTTTTGATATATAAGGTCATACACACTTATCACTCATAAAATGAAATATTCTGCCTCTCTTATTGTAAGGTTATCATCATACATTTTTTCAATCTCCCTTACTTTATTATATAAATGAATTGAATCGCTATGATAATATGCAGTTAATCAATACGGAAGATTTACTGCCTCATAATACAACTCATTATTATTGTATTCATTGTACCTCTTTTCCCACTTAATTTTATGTGCTTCTCATATAAGAGATGTGACATATTCTTCTTGTGTCATTCATTCTCCTTTTGTCATTCTCTCTAAAGTAATAATATAAAACTAACTTAATTCTCTAATCACTCTATCTACAATGGCAATAACGATAGGTCAAAATACTACTATACAAGCTATTATCCTATCTCTATCTCGTTCAGACTTCATCTCTCTACAACAAGATTTAAAAGGCAAGATAACCTAGACCTAAGTTTGGTAAAAGCCTCCCCATAAGCCAGCCTATCTCGAGAACTTTGAACGTTCGGTTATCCTGCGATTTGACGTGGAAGGATGGATTCGAACCACCGCCTGCCGCCCTCTTCTGTTCGGCACTCTAACCCCTGAGATACTTCCACATAAATTTGACGGAGCGTGGCTATCTCGCCCTCAATACAAAATAAGCAAATTGTATATCTTGAGCACTGGCTTATTTACTCCATCAAGCTCCGTCACACACGTGTATAAATTTAGCAGATGGTTGGACTCGAACCAACACCCTCTCCTTTGTTCGGAGGCTCTTTATTGAGCTACGTCTGCACAAGAGAGGCATTTAACCACTATACATCTTTCTGTTTCGAACCCACGTGGTGTCTTCGGAAGACCTAATTCTACTCCAGTGATTATATTTGTAGTCCTGCCTAGCTGTTGATAACTTTCTTGACCTGTTCCGCCTTTCGTTCGCAATGAACTATTCGTGCTTTCCGTTTCAGGGGTCAGGGCGAACCAATTCCCTATCTTTTCCCATATAATGCTGCACGAGAATCTTGGCGAGCTCTTTCATACGTTCAAGATTTTGCTCCTCAAACTCGCTCAGCTCATTTAGCTCTTTAATTGTCGCTTCAAGCTTCTTCTTCTCCATCTGTCTGAATCTTAATAACCTCAATAGGGAATCCTTTTTCTTTTGCAATTCTATACATAGTCTTTGCAAATGGACTTCCGTGTTTTTCGATTACTTCATCAATCTCATCTTCAGGAGATTTTTCAGCAGCCTTTCTTAATCAAGCACAATCTTTACTGCTTGCTTCAACTCCACAAGCTCACATACCATCACATTCGTGACAGCTGTCGCTATCATCTCAATGGAAGTTTTCCAAATCCAAATTAAGATTACGCAACATAGCGTCTGCTTTGCTTAAAGCTTTCTGTTTATCAACAATTCAATTGTCGATAAAGGAATCTTTTTGTGAGAGCTGAACTAAAGTTCTCACAGTTCTGAGAACGTACTTAATGTTCTCCATTTGAGTTTTTGACAATTTGTACATATTTTGTTAATAAAATGTTAAAAATCTTCTTTTTTAAATATTTTGTTTTCGTGAAGTAAGCCATTAAATACTACTTCAATTCAAGTAGATTCATAAGTTACCTTCTTCCTTACGGTATACCGATAAACGTTTTTATAATCATCTCGGTATGTTTCAAGCGTGGCCTTCGCAGTCCTAAGCTGCATTATTTCCCCCAACGTATTCCCTACAAGGTCTGTTGGCTTTAATTCGCTAAACAGCTTTTCTCACGTCTTTCTTTTTGCTATTATCTTTGTTTCCATTTATTTTCTCGATAATACGTAAAGCTTTTTTATGATTGCGACCAACCAACACACTAAGATTCATAATATCTCTCGTAAGGCTTTGGCGTGAATCATTTAAAATATCTCTTATATCAAACTGCCTTTCTTTGTTGTTACTCAACTCCTTATCAATGTCGTTCTGATGTTCACGAATGTTTTCATAACACTCCTGCAATACTTTTCATAAATGATTAGCAGCTTTTTCATAATCCTTCCAAGCCTTAATATTTTCCTCAAGGCATTTCAGGACATTTTTGTTCATCCTTATTTGGATGAGCCAGCAAATAACATACCCCACAAAGGCAATTAAACAAGCAATGATAGTTCATCGCATAAGGTGCTCTAGTTGTACCATAGCAATATAATTAGTAAATAAAAACTAATTTTTCTTCTCAGCTTTACGCTCTTCTAAAGCACAAAGCGTCTCGAAGAGGCATTGTCTGCAAGATTCGATTTGTAATCAATACTTGCAGATTCTTTTATCAGCATATTCATAAGTTTCCATTTTAGTTTTTGTCATTGATTAAAGCGATTATTCAATCATAATCATAAGCTTTGTCCCATAACAACATTGGAATACTTGTAATTTCCATATCCTTAACTTCACTGTAAGGAATTTTCTCAAGCTGGATTCCCATCTCCTCAGCTCGTTTCTCAACGTGTGGTTCAAGGAATTTACACTTTGAACAATCTTCCCCATAAATATATTGTGCTATATCTTTCATTTTATTTAAGAGTTCAATATAAAGCGTAATGTTCCAAATATCCAGTAACTTTCGCTACCGTATCAGGATGAATCAAATCCTTATTGATTTTCTCCTTCCAATATAACAAAGGTTCTGTGTTGTTGAATTTTTCTTTGTTATAAACTTTACCTGCTCAAATAAAATCACAACACATCTCGAGAATATATTTCTCAGACATAGCAATCGGTTGGACTTTTCAATTAGTGTGGTCTATATCCAACCAATATGACCAATGATGAGGGTTATGTCCTTTATGGTGTAGCCAACTCAAAGAGTATCAAGCCACAACTCTCTCATTTTCGTGAGGCGAATATTTTCCGCAGAAGAATTTTGAGTTTCTAACAAATTCGGTTTTTCCGAATTTACTCATATCGTGCATTATTCCTTGCCGATACAGTCCGACTCTGAAGCATTCTCTTCCGACGTATCGTTTATGCTTCAAGGTTGTTTTGAAATACTCCCAGTAATTTTTTCGCATTCTTCAGGATTAATATATAAATATTTATACTTTACAATTGGTTGATAAAAGCTGTAAACAACTCCTTTACTATCAGTAACAGCTCTTATACTCCCAAAAGGCTCTCGCCCCTTCTTAATATATGAAGTCATTTCACATCTTAAATTACTTAGGTCTCAAGCTCTTAAGACAGTATAATCAACAACTCTTTTATCCAACATTAATAGATATCTTCAGAATATAAAACAGGTTCTTTCTCCTCGAATCTATCTTTTCGACAGATTACCTCTCAAGTAATTCAATCCATTACTCTTAATTGTCCAGCTGCTTTTGCAATTTTGAAAGCCGTTCAGCGTCAAACAAATCTTTCTTTATTCGTCCGAAATCATTGTTGACGAGCGGTGGTTTTTTCTCCTCGCAGCTGAGCTTTCAATCGAATCCCTTCTCAATGCCTTTTGCATAAGACAAATTTACCGTCCTTTGCTTTAACGCAGGCACATATAATTCTTTCGATATCGTTCATTTTTGTATTGGTTCAGGTAATGTAAAACTTGGTCAAACATCCATTTTACAGCTTCACACATTCGTGTTGAAGATAATTCGAAGGTATCATTGCATAGGTATAATCCGTAGACATACCAACAGCCACCATCGAAACCAACCAACGTTTTTTTGTTTGTGTTCCATAGGCAATAATATATTAATCTAAAATAACTTCTGCACTATCTCAATTCTCCAGTTGAACTTGTTTATCAAGTATAACAACCACAGACCTCTCTGCTCCTGCCTTATTACTAAATTGCAGACATTCCTTAATGGGGATTAATTTCTCCCCATCTCGGAATTGTACTGGCAAACGTTTATCGCAGTTATTCAAGGCCTTAAGCAATTGTCACGCTTTTCGACATCCTGCTGGAGAATGCTTATGAATCTTTCAACAGATTCTTTTAACATCTTCCATTCCAGTCATTTTTTATTTTTTTAGTATAAAATTATTTTCTGCCTTTTTGTTTCGCACTTGTTTTATTATCTCCTGACTTAGGTTCGCTTGCCTTCTCCACATCTCATCTTTTATCATCTCCTTCGTCTCCTTGCTCAGCAGACTCCGCAGATTGTTCACTTCAATCTTCAGATGTTCCATCTCAAACGCTTTGTGCTCCGCTTGTCTCGCTGTCATCGGCCTCGTCTGATTCAGCTCCTGAATCATCCCCAGCTTCTTCCCCATCATCTTCAGATTTATCATCTCAGGCGTTGATAGCAGGGTCTTCTGAAGCTCACTTCACGTCTGTTGAGCCGAATCCTCCTTCTCATCTTTCAGTTGGATTCTCTTCTCCCCATTTATCCCATTCTTCTTTAGAGACACCCTTAAGCTCGTAATCTTCATCAGTAATCAATTGAGCCAAGATGTCGCCTTTGCTAATGTTGATTCCATATTCTTTAGTGTTATATAAAACAGCTTTCACTTCTCCACGATAATCTGCGTCGATTACTCAGATTCCGTTACCAAAGATTACATTCTTCTTGTAAAGGCTTGAACGTCCTGCAACGAATGATTTGAAGTTTGTTTTGATTCCAAGTCAGATTACTCCAAATGAGAATCCTGAAATGTAACAATCTTCACTTGCAGCAAGGTCAACTCCTGTGCTGTTTGGTGTTGCCTTAAAAGGTACGTGTTCTCCTTTAACATATAGAAGAACTTTTTTAGTTTCTTGTTCTTTTGCCATAATGGTAATTATTAATTAATAAAAATAGCCATTCCTGTTCTTTGATGATGAGAGCTTAAGATTTTTTTTAAAAATTGCAAGACGTGTTTTTATTTTGGTATGTTGCGTTTTAGAGATTTTGTGATATGATATATATAATGTGTCTATTTTGTAGTAGTAGAAGGAGGGCCTATATAGAGAATTTTGTTCTGCTTTTTGTGGGGTATATAGGTGGGTGGAGAGAGGTCGTGGGGGTTGGGTGCTTGTGTCTATTTTGCTCTTGCTTTTTTTCATCAAAAAAATATAATGATGTTGTCAATGATGAGGCAAGCAATGACAAGCTGTGCGGTGGTCTTTAACAGTTCAGATGGTAGGCGGTTAGCTTGCTATCAATTCAAGCGGTCGGTGGTCGTTTGAATTTATAGCTTGCTTAGTCAAGCCTTTTAACTTATTATCTTTTATAAAGATGGCAACTAAAAAAAACGCAGTTGTTAAAGCTATCAACTCAAAAGAATTAGCTTGTGAATTGTCTAATTTCAACTACGAATTGGACTCAATGAATGAAAAAAGTTTTTTCATTCTAACGTATGACTGGACTAACTTGGAGAAAAAAACAAGTGGTTCAAAAGAAAAAATCTTTGGACTCATAAAGGACAAAGATGAACGCTTTGATTTTCTATGGTTCAAAGCTACAAGAGAGATGAAAAAAAATTGAAGTCTCGCTATCTTCTGAAGTAAAGGACTATTAAAAACACTTCAAGAAGAACACTACATCACAGAAGAGCTTGCTTAAAGCTCTTCTGAATTAAAACTTTTATATCATTTATATCAAAAAAAATGTTGAACAAACTACAAGTATTAGCAAAGCTAAACGAAGATTTGAAGGAGTTTAATCCTGATTATCAATACACTAAACATCTGATAGAAAACAATATCAGAATGGTTTCAAAATGGGGTCAAGAAGTAAATCAAGAAAAAGAATTCAATATCATTCATACAGAATATGAACTTGAAAAAAGAAAAAAGGCAAAGCTAGTCGACTCAAGATGGTTATCAGATTGAACTCTTGAATGTCAATTCATTGATAGCAATTGAGAAAACTTCACGAAGATATATCAAGAAGATGATATCTTCGCAAGAAGGCAAGAAGAGAGAGAAGAGAAAATCAAAGCAAGTAAATACTTCGAAGATAAAGCCTTTACTATCTTTGGAGGTTTAATTCCTACTGGTTACAATGTTGAAAAAGCAAAGGCATTCGATAGTTTGAGGGCTGCTTAAGCCCTCCCCCATTTGGGGCTTTTATCTTCCAGTATTACTAGAATGTTAAAACTACTACACAACTATTCATTCAGCCAGTTGGTGGCTATCTATAAAAAACTCTGATGAACTCAGCAAACTTCAAAGATGAGTAAATTCAAACTCGCTTGAAAAATCTGTCAATTAAAAGGGGAGCTGTAAAGCTCCCCCCCAAAAATCTACTACACTTTTTTATTCTTTACAATATTACAAAGATGACATTCTTAAATCAAATTAAATATATGGCTCTTGGAGCTCTTGTAATCTTAGCAGTTGCTTATACTTCAAATTCATTCGATATTGAAAATCGAGCTTTCATAATGATGACTCTTGTTGCTGTATGTGCTGAGATTCAAAGCAAGAAAAAATAAATTTCCTACTACTACTACACAAATAAATTTTCTAAGGTTCTACAAAAAAAGCGGCTCAGTTGGGAGAGTCGCTTTTTTCTATTGTCTATGGAACAACACAAGAATAATAAAAAAAATCCCCCAAAATTCAAGAGAAAATTTTTCGGCGTGATAAAGAATCGACCCCGACGGAGGAGGGGGAGAGAGGTAAGAGATGATGGTGGTCGGAGATGAGGAGTGGAGGGAGAGGAGAGAGAAGAGAGACCACGAAGAAGAGAAAACCTAGAGAAGAGTGAACCTGAGAGAGACCGAGAAGGGTCGAAAGGCTCGGTGGGGTCTGAGATTTGGGTGGGGTGGGAACTTATCCTTCTGGGGTGTTTTATTGATTTGTAAAGATTAATGAAAATGAGAACAAGAAAAGTCAAACCAAGAATAGATAACAAACAGAAAAGATGTCAAGGAGTTTATCCTACATCTTGTGATTTATCAATAGTTGACTTGATGTCAAAATTGTATACAAATCTTGTTGACACTGTGTTCAAAAAATGATGTAGTATATAAAAGTATATATATAATTTATTTCTTATATATATGCACATATATATATATATAAAAAGAAGAGAGAAAGAAAAATATATATAATAGGGGTACATACACATATCATATATATATAACTTATTATATATATATATACTTTTATACATTATATATATTTTTCAATATAATGTCAAGAGAGATGGAAGGAGTTGAAAGGGATTGACATTTATCCTATTTATTATGATTTATTATTATTTTATCATTTAATTAAAATTAAGATGGGTTACACAGAAAGGCACGCAGAAGAGGTTTTGAAGGAACTCGAGTTAAGACGATGGCTTATCGATGAAAAGATAGACAAATGTCTTACTCGAAATGCAAAGATTCCTTTGATAGAGGAACAGAATAAGATAGAGCAGAGGATGTATCAAATAATAGATAACTATCCATCACTTGAGAAATTTATTTCTAATATCAACAAAGAAAATGTGCAAAATTACTAATCTTAAAATCAGAAAAGGGGCAGAGGAGATTGCAGCGGAGGTTGCGAGAATCTCGATTGAGAAATGTTACAGAAAAATATTTGAAAGCTATTGGAATAAAAAGGGAGAAGGGTTTAAAGTTTATGTTACAGTTTTTGATGAAGATTGAAATAAGGAGTTGGATATTCATTATGAAGATGTGTTTCCAACAAGAGATAAGGCCATTGAGGAATGAGAAAAGTTTTTGAAAGAATGGTTGGGAGATGATGTGCGTGTATCCTATTTATAATGTTTCATTTGCATTTTATATATTTATATAAAAAAAGATGGTAATAAACTTTCCAGCAATTGTTAAGACTCAAGATGTCTTAAACTTAGAACAGTTGGTGTTCGAAATTAAAGAAGGAACGCTTGTCGAAGCAGCATTACCAAATTGAACATTGAGTTATCAATGAGAATATTTGGTGTTCGATGGAGGTAAAGACGACAAGAGAGCTGTTATCCCAGCTCAAATGACTCAAGCTAAATTGGCAAAATGGATTGAAGGTTTATTGCCAGTTGAAACTGAGGAAGAAAGAGAAGAAAGGTTAAGATGGGAACAGGAAAACGAACTAAGGGCAGCAAGCCTTGAAGAAGATATAACGGATTCAGAAATGTATGATGAAGACGCAGCATTTAATCATTTTTATTGTTAAAATTTTTTATTTTCTTATTAAAAAAACACAATGCCTACAATTAACAGATTAGATTTAATAGCTTCAGAAATTATTAGAAAGAATGAAGCTTTGGGATATGATATGAAAGAATCAGTAATATTAAAAGCTAAAAAGGAATTGGTTGATATCCTTTTCAATTAGTTTATTTCTTTACGAATAATCAAAATGAAAATTACAGTTAGTTATAAACAAAGAAAACGAGACGAAGAACAGGTTAAGTTTACAAAACCTGACGATACAAAAGATGAAAGAATATTTGATAGGACTTTTGATTGTACATCAGAAGAGGTTTTTAAGAAACCATTATCAGATTTATTAATGGAACACAGTATTAATCCATTGGTGTTTCAGATTGTAGCAATAACATTTTTAGATTCTTATTATGATTATTAAAATGGTATCATTAGAATTTTTATGAAAAACTTATGACCTTGAGATTACAAGGTCTGTATATCAAAATGGTAGAACTTATCTCGGTTTATATGAACCAAGTTCTTGAGAACCATTCGCAGATATAACTGAGAATCACGTGGAGATTCCAGACGACCAAATCTTTGGGCGTTTGGAAGGACACGAGGCATTGGTTATCGATAATGATTTTATAAATTGCTTTCCAAGTGAAAGAGAATGTAAGATATGGATTAGAGATAATGTAAAGTCTTGTGTAATCACTTGAGATATAGATTGATTGCCAGTTTTTTATATCAAGAAAGAATAAAAATGAACGAAAGAATAAGAAAGGTTTTGCTTAGAAAACTAAGAAAAAACTATAAACAATATATGCAGAATACAGTTTGAATAGAAATGATAAGAGATGGAGACAAGAAAGTCTTCGAAAAATTAGAAAGAAGGATTCGCAATCCTAAACTATTAAAATCATTTTATCTTAGTAATTATCAATAAGATGTCTGTTATGAAAAAATTAGAAGAGTATCTCGATTGATACTGATTTGTAAATCAACAAGAGGTTGAGATGGCAGTTTGCGATTTCTTACAAGAAGAAATGGGGGTCGAACAGTTATCAATGTCAGATATTTTGGAGGCCGCAAAGATTGCCAAAGATTACATAGAAGAAAAGTGTTTGAAGTTCGAACCTGATTTAGTAATCACGATTGATACTAAGAAATGAATCCTTCATTTGAACGACTTGAATGGCGAGTTCAACGAGAAACAAGTCGAGAGAATGGAGAAGTTATATAACAACGCTTTCCTTAATGCTTGTGATTGTCTCAAGTATGGATATGGAAAGAGTGCTTGGAATGATTGTGGTCTTGAAGATGAGGAAGCAAGAAAGAGAGTTCGAGACGCAGCTTATAAATATTTATGTAATGATTTTTAGTTCTTAATCTGTTATAGATATGAAAGTATTAGGACAAATTCATAGTGAATATAAAGAATATAATTATAAGACCTGATTACTTGAAAGGATTGAAGTCCATTCAAGATTCTTGGGTACAAGATATAAAGGTTCTTTGTTTATGTTCAATGAAAAAAAATCAAGTAATGAAAGAGTACCGTACTTTATGCTTGAGAATGTTGATACAAATGAGGTTGTGTTAAGAGCGAGTGAAAATATAGATAGCTCAGCACCATTTGGAGACCATTCGGATGAGGTAACAGAGGCTCTTCGAGATGATATAATTGATTGGGTTTTATCCCACGTTTAATAGTTTATATCTTTACAAAAAACACAGATGAAAAAAGAAACAATTAATTACAGTAAAGAAAGAGTTACATTATCAGTAGATGATGTAAAGGAACTTTTGCCTGACGATAAGTTCGAGTATCAAATGTATCGAGATTATCGTGACGAGATTTCAAAGGATACATTAAAGGAATGTATGCCTGATGAAAGTAAATATAAAAATGAAGATGGGTTCATTGAACATCACAACTTCGCTCAAGATTGGAGAACGAATCTTGAGGACAAGATTTGGGAATGGAATATAGATTACATTACTCAAGACATCGATAGAGATTTAACAGAAAAAGTTAAAGCAGCTCTCAAGAAAAAATGAATTGAGTTCGATGAACTTGAATTGGATTTCTATCCTGATGATTTGTATTCAATTGATTTAGATTTGGATTACATCTTAGGAAGAAGTCGTATTGATTGGAATGTTGTTTGGCATAATAACTTCGATGGATTCAATGAGAACGAAGTGTATGAGGACGACTGAGCAATCAAGCAGATAGTAAAATTATTTCCTGACTTGGTTGATAAGAATGATTTGGAAAGAGCTTGTTGCGATTGAATGTATACAGGTTCAGACCTAAAGGTTTCATTCAGACATTCAATGAAAGACTTCTTAGATATCATTGATAGATGATTCATTGATTTGAGTTGAACAACAGCAGTTCTTCACTTGGGTATCAATGGTTCTTGAAGTTCGGATTTCATATTGGGTAAATGAGAAGTTGAATTCGGTAAGACATACGATAGTAAGTATGATTACTGGGATTGGGAATTGGATTGAAAATATGGAATCGTTGATGTGTATGGATGAGTTTTTAATAATTGTTATTAATCAAAATGGAAAAGCTTAGAAAGTTATTACAATATTACGAGGATGAAAGAATCAGAAGACCTTCAGAAAAGAAGAATGATTTCTCAAACAACAAGGTATTAAAAGATAAAATGTTGTTGATTATATCCAAGCAATATTGATTTATCGAACGAGCTTATCGGCATAAGCATATTGATTACTGTAAATATACAGACGCAAGACATTGTATGTATAAGGTTAGTGGGTGTTATCCACATCGAGCAGCAATCGATATTGTTAAAAATATTATTATGGTTTTGTCTTGTGAAGACGAGCCATTAGAATTTTTAATTGAGTCATTACAATAAAATGATTATCAACGGATACACAGAGCTAAGACGGCTCGGAATACTTAAGACTTTGTGCAGCTTCTTAAATAGATTAGATAAGAAGGAGGCAAAGAGAAGAGGTATTAAATGAAGATTGATTGAAAGGGATGTATCCCTTGCAAATAAATTCAAATATTCAGAAAGGGTTTGAGAGATTACGACTTTTGAGTTCGTAAGCAACAGCCCAATGGATGTTATGAAAGAGATAGTTGAGAAAGCTAACTCACGTTTATATGATTATTCAATTTAAAATGACTGTAAAAGAACTTATGAAAATTCTTGAATCATATCCAAAAGATATGAAGATAGAAATAAATGTTAAAAAGGATTATGATTATGAGGTAAGAGAGTTACAATTGCAGGATTTGGTAGATAGGAATTACGATTGAAAACAATCCCTATTAATTAGTCCAACATATTTATATCCTTACCAATAAAAAAGATGGCTAAAGAAAAAACAAAGTATGAAATCGTTCCTGTTTATTATCTGTCAGAAGAACAGATGAAGGAATTAGATTTGGAAGAATGAGATGAGATGGCGTTGTTTGAATGAGACCCTGACTATATGATTGAAACTCGTATAGATGGGCGTTGAAAAGAATACGAACGACCTGTTTACTTCTTTATATGGAAAGATGAAAACATAATTGTTGTTAGTGAGGAAGATTTCGAACATCAAGATGAGTTGTTAGAATTTTGTGAAGGTCAAGACCCAACAGTTAGTAGAGCTTGATACAACACAAGAAGCGAAACAACACATCGAGAGTATCTTGAAGATAATACTTGGGATGGTCGAGAAAAATGTAAGAATCTAAAGATAGCTTACAGAGGATGATGTGGATATGTGTACACATTATTCGAATATTTACCTTCTAAAGAAAATTAAGATGGGAGCAAGAGACTTTATGGAATATGTAGATAAATGGTTGTCAAGAGACAACAATAATTGTCGTAGTTTCTCGTATGGAAGTGCGATGTACGACTGAATAAAAGAATCAAGATTTGATTTCGATGATTTATGAATCAGAGATGAATTGAATCAAGAGATTCAAGCTGAATCAAATGCAGATATGGATTGGGTTGAGAACTTATCAGATGAAGCAGTCGCTGAGATTGTAGATATCTCAGTGCTTGATGAGTTTTGAGATAGATTATCTGACGAGGTTGACGAGGAAGATAAACAAAGTATCTTTGATGAGCTTGATAGTTATCCTAGCTTCGAGACTCGTGACCAATACGAAGAAACTGTTCAGAAGTTAGTTGAAGATACTGAGAACAGTAATCTTAATTGGAGAACAGTTGCTGAAGAATATGAAGATAATAATTATTTACATATTGATGAAGAAGAAAATGTACAAGAAGATTAATGATGACGATAGAGAATACATATTGGGGTTCGTTAAGGACCACCAATATGATTACTCTAAGCCAATACCAGTAGAGGATGTTGCGGACATCCTAAACGATATGTGATATGATTTCTATATAGAAGCGTTGGTTAGTAATTGTTGAGATTGAGAAACAACATTGTATCTTGATTATTATGATTCAAATATCGACGCTGTGCTTTGCATATTAGAAATGGAATATCAATATCACTTAGAGAATGAAGAGGATTTTGTAGATTTAATCCTTAATCTTAAATCTATTGTAAACAAAAGAAAAGAAAAACTTTTATTCCTTAAAGACAAAAAGGATGGAGAGATTTGAAAACAAGCTTAACCTATTTATAGGTAAGAGTAAAGATTGAGAATATGTATTTCTCGATGAAGCATTTACTTATGGTAAATGATGAATGTCAGGTTTGACCTGAACAACATTTGAATTCTTAACTCAATACGATTTGGATAAACGTATTGAAGATTATGATTGGATGGAGCTTCGAAAAGAAGCTGTGTATTATTGAAATTGTACAGACAGTTATCAAGATTGGGTTGATGAAGTTAAAGATAATTGAGACGCAGAACGTACAGTTAAAGATGATAGTTATTGCGACGAACAGTGGTTGCAAGACGCAATGAGTGTTGCAAGACAGCACGAAGAAAGGTGTTTTGAATACTCAGATTGCAGATGATGATGAAGGATGTTCGATGAAGAGAACATCAAAGAAGATTACTATGAGTATTTCATCCCTGAAAATTTGAAGAAACTTCAGGAGTTATATAGGGAATACGAAAAGAGTTGAAATCAAAATTAATATTTGTACCGTTAAATGGTGTGAATGGAGGAGATGGGAGCTGAAGGTTTTTGTGTTTTTACCCTTCGAATATACATCTCCTTCACTTACATATCTTTTTATTTCTTAATCCACAGTATGGATAGAAAACTGAAACTTGGATTTGTTGTATTGTTTGGTATGTTAGTAGTTGTCCCAACAGTATTAGCGTTATCAAATACTAACAATGGTCCTTCAAAGACAGCTCAATTAAGAGCTGAACAAGCTGATTTAGATGAGACATTATCTCAACTAAAGCTTGAAAAGTTAGAACTCGAAGCAGCGTTGAGTTGAGTCGAGGCAGACATTGCTGAAGTTAGGAAGCAAAGAGAGGAATTGGAAGCACAGATTGTTGAAATTATCAACAGTCCTTTAACAACTGCACCAGTAGTTACTGAGAAAAAAGTTGAGGCAGTCCCCAACCAAAGCCAGTAGCTTGAGTGCAAGAAGTTACTGGCAAAGAACAAACAACAACTTATCAAAGATTGTTGGACAAAGGTTTCCCTGAAGATTCCCAAGCAACACGTATAATCAATAGATTATACTACGCAAGATGAATGGATATCGTTCTCACATTCAAATGAGAGAATGGTACTTGGGATTTAACAAGGCAAAGCGAGTGCAAGAACAATTGAAGAAGAGAACGTTCGTTTGGTATTTGCCAGCTGATGGAAAAGTATCACGCACCGTTTATATGGAAAACGTGATACAAGGAAATCAAACCTTGATTGTATAGTATAGACATCAAGGCAGCAGAAGCAGGTGGACATACAGATGAGTTCCTTAATTGGAAAACGCACACTGATTATTGTATCTCAGTTCGAGATAATGCAATGAGTAAATGAAGGATTAAAACAACCTTCTATGCGTACAATTGAAGAAACAAACATAAATGATTGTTCCACTTTGTTGAAGCAACTGAAAAACTTAAAGACTAGGGTAATCCTAGTCTTTTGTTTTATATCTTATGTATATTAAAATGGGTAAAGTCGTATTTGAATATCCGCATTTAGAGAATGCACAAGATTTATTTGAAGCAATCAAAAAACATTACAATGATTTCGATTGGAATTGAGCAGACGCAGACCGAGCAAAGAATCGAAGAGCGTTACAGAAAGTTTTAAATGAACCAAACATAAGACGTTGGTTTCGAGATAAGGTAAGATTGTTTGAATACAGATTGGAAGACTGAACAGTAACTTGTTCATTCTATTATTATGAAGAAAGAATGAGTACGTTCGTTGATTTGTATCCTGATTGAATTGAAAATGTATTTGATTTCGAAGGGCCAATGGATGTGTTAGATATATTAGATTGAGCAGTTGAAAAGGCTGAAGAGATGTGAACGTTTTATCAAATTAAAGCAGCATAAAGATGAACACACTTGCAAGAATCAGAAAGCTTAAGAATGCTTTCTACAATCTAAATCAAAAGATGATTGAATCTGAACAAAAATGTTTAGAACTTGAACGTGAGAAGAAAGAAACATATCTTGATGAAGAGTTCAAAGATGAGTTCAATCAATTAAAATTTGATTTAAAAGTATTATTAGATTTTATATCTTGAGTAAATGAAAAATGATATTAACATCTAAAGAAGAAATGATTTATATATATATGGAAGGTTTGTTAAATCATTATGATATGCTGAAAAAGATACACAAAAAAATTACTAAATCATTGTGTTATTATATAGAAAAAAATAATACAGAAAAAATTAAAGAAAGGCGTGATGAGCTTATTGAATATCAAAATAAAATAGATAGAGCCGAAGAAGGTATTATAAGTTTTTATGAAAAGTGCAGTGGTAAAAAGATAGATAGAAGATGTACAGGTTTTTCGATAAAAGATAGAAATAAGATAAAAAAATTTTTAGATTCTATATTAAAAAAAGAATGAAAAGAGAAAGATTAGTTATGGTCGATGGTTTGGTATGGAAGATATCATTAGACTTAGACCACTGAAAGGAACTTCAGATGAAAAGAGTTCCAATGCACATTATCCTTGAATCAATGAAAATATATTGAGGGGATTTCGCAAAGAAATTACGTGACGCATTAGAATATGCAGACGCACAGAACACAGAAAAGATTATCGAGACTTGGTCCGATATGATTATACATCATTTACATCTTAATGATTTTGACTAAAATGTATTTAGGTATGAAAAGCAAATGATTTGTGTTTTGAATATACGATAATCAACGTAATAACAGAACATACGAATCAAAAGAATTAGAATCTGTTAAATCAAAAGCAATAAGTATTTTGCAGGAGCGTATACAAAACGAAAATGATTTATCAGAAATAAAAGAAACAAAAACAGCAATAAGAATAATACAAAAACTTAAATTAGAAAGAGCTTGTCTTCGTATATTTAGTTCATTAACAAGGAGTGAATTAAAAGAATTACGTAATAGTTTAACTAAAGAAGAACATAAACATTTTAATTGAGCCATAGATTTTGTTCTAAATTATAGTTTATGTAGATGATGAAAGAGAATTTATATTCAACGATGAAGTGAAATAACTGTTTGACAAAAGAAAAAAGATTTCTCAATATACAAAGAATATAATTGAGACTTCGTATGTTATATGTGGAAAAAAACAGTATCAAAAAAAACTGGTAAAGTTTATTCTATGCCATATTGATATTAATTTTATTTATTGTTATAACAACAATGAGAAAACAACACGAACAAGTGATGGATTACATCAACACTTTGTTTAGAACAAACAAAGTAAAGGATTACCAAGAAAGAAGATTTGGTAATCTTGAAGTTCTTGTGTGGAAGAACGCATTCAAAATTTATTATCATCGTACTTGCATTGTATCTTATTCAGATATAAGTCACGATGTTTGGTTTGATAATGGTTGATATGAAACAACATCAACAGCTCAGAACTTGAAAGCATTCGTTGAAGAGATATTCGATTTCATTTGGATTCCAAGATGGGGTTGAATAGAAACTTGAAGAAACGAACCAGTTCATAAGTGGGAATGATGAAAGATTTATATCGACAAAATTAAATATTTATATTTGTAATATTAAAATGTACAAACAGCGAGTTAAGGACAATTGGGGTAGGATTGTATCTTGATTCACTCAAGCTAATGGTGGAATAACGCTTGAGGATATGCCCGAAAAAGTTGAAGCATTTGCTTGGCAAATGTTCAAAGAAGAAGAACCTGAAATGGCAGAACAAGAGCAACAAATCACGTTGCGAGATAGATTAAAATGTTTATTTTAAAAAATGTCAACACTTAATTTAAAACTTGCTCTTGATTTTGTGTCTGTTTTCAGTATACAGAAGACACAGCCAAAGATGGCCAGTCAGGTATAACCTAATGTTTATATCAAAAACAAGACACGATGTTAAATCATCAAAACAAAAAGTTTGTTAAGCAAATCTGTATAGGATTGAGTAAAGACTTTATGACTTGAATGTTTATCTTGAACTTGTGTGGATACACAGATGAAGATAAGGAATACGTGCGAGTCAACGATAGACCACTGTTCAAAAAGATAGTGGTTGTGAATTGAAGACCAAAGTACGTAGACATAAAGATACAAGAAGCAATCCCAATCAGTACGGATTTCGAACAAATCACAATAACAAATACAAAAAGAAGAGAGCGTAGAATAATCTCGCAGGAAGAAATTAAACAGCTGCTCTTGCTGAGCGGAAGGATTTCATCCCTTGACGAAAGCGAGGAAGAAACGAACGGAGACGAAGGTCGTAGAGAGCCGAGCGTGTCAAGGGCATTTTACATCAAAAGAAGTTAGAAACGATGTTCAACAAATGAGACAAGGTTAAAGTCAAATCGTGATTGAAGCTTTGAGAAAAGTATTGAATCATTGATTGCGATGAAGACCACATCAATGCTCACTGAATGGAGTGAGAGATTACAGAAGTGTTTGGCGAGGGGATTTGATATCAAGTATCCTTCGACCCTTGATTAACATTCGATGAATCGATGTTAGAACTTACAGCTCCAGCAAAGGTTGCTCCAGCTGTAATGAATCCAGCACCAACACCAGTGCCTGTTGTAATGAAGAAACAAGTTGTTTCGAATAGGTTAAGGAGTTATGTGCAGATGATATCAAAGTTAGAAGAAGTTGATAAGACAATGTTCTTCGAAATGATATACGACAAGCTTGAATCTATTTTATATGAAACGTATTGAGAATAATGTTAGTGTATGATATAAGCAACTGGCACAGAAAGCTTGAAGGATATGAGGTTTGGATACGTAAACAAGAACGGTGTCCAAACGAAGAAGGTATATCAAGAATGGTATACAGAAAGTTTATAAAAAATATGTGATGAGCTAAATACGAATACGATTTGCTGATGGATTTGGTAAGGCTGAACGCCAACATCTACAATCTATTACAGAAATTACAATACCACTTCACAGCAGACGAAAGATATATGCTCGTCAAACAAGCAATCAAGGGGACGAACAAAGATGAAACGTTGTTATCCCTATTACAAAGTATTTAATTCTTACCAATTATTATTATGGCAGACGAAAAAGTATTATGACCACAGGCAACAGACGCAGTAGAAACTGCAACGCCTGAGGAAGAAAAGGTTTTAGGAGCAGAAGTTGCTCCAGTAGAAGAAGCACCAAAGAAAAAAGCTTCTAAGAAAAAAGTTGAAAAGGTTGAAGAACCTGAAGAATTAAAAGACATTGAAGCAGGTAATGTTCAATGCACAGTTACAGAAGTAACACCACCACCTATTGAACCAATGGACTTAAGACCACACGCAACAATCAATGGAAAAGATTACTACATTGATTCAGACAACTCAGACTTACTTGAGGATGTGGCTGGTGGTAAAACAAAGAATCCACAGACAGGTCAATGGGAAGAACAAACATTTAAGTATCTTCCAGCAAGACATATCTACACATTGATGGACGCTTTGTTTGATACTTATGATTTCAAATCAGAGCCAATGAAATATACTTGAGAAGAATACGGTATAACTAAAAAGAAATACAACGCTCAGTCAAAGAAATGGGAAGATGTTCAAGAGACTGTAAGGGTTTACGAAAAGACAGTTCGTATCGTAACAACAGTTAAAGTATCTGAATATGAAAATGTTGTAAGAGAAACTGTTGGATATGCTCAAGGAGTTGCTTGACTTGGAATCTTAACAAACGATTCAGCTCGTAATGGATTCGCAAACAAGTTAGCATTCAGAGCAAGAAAAGAAGCTTTGAAAAACTTATGAAAAGTTTTCAGAACATATGATTATGAAGATGAAAACGAATTCGTTGCTGAAGAAACAACATCTGTTGCAGGTAAAACAATCGCTGAAGTTGCTGAAGCTGTTGGGCCAGTAGCTCAAGAAGCTGCAAAACAAGAACAAGCTTCAAATGAATCTCAAGCAGCAAGAGAAGCTATCGTTGGTAAGTTATTATCAATAAAAGATTTCTTTTCAAGCAACGCAGAATTCACAGAAGAAGAAATGACAAAAGCAATGTTCGCAGTTAAAGCTGACTTGTGAATAGACGCTACAAAGAAAATACAAATGGATGAGTTCAAAAAGATTTATAACGAACTCAAAGCGAAAGCTAAAAAATAGTTTTATATTGTTTATGGAATAAAAAATGTCTGAATCACTTAAAAGATATTTAGAAATCAAGAGCCAAATGAAGGCTCTTGATGATGAGAAAAAATTGTTAGAGGAACAATTGCTTCTCGAAATTTGAGACGAGGGAGTCGTTACTGAAGACTGAATAAAGGTTACTAAAGTAAAACGTAGAACAGTTTCAGTTAGGAAAGATGTATCAGTAGCTGATGTTCAAGCTAAGTTCCCAATGTGTGTAAAGGTCGAAATAGATAAGAAAGCATTGGAACAAGAACCTGACGCTCACGATTTACTTGAGGTATCAGAATCAGAATACATAAAAGTAACAGAGCCTAAGTCAGAATAGTTTTATTTTCAAAGCATATCTGAGTATGGAAGTATTAAGAACGACAGGTATAACAGCGTTTTATACCTGTCCATATAAGGCACATAACGATGTGTATCAGCCTGACCCAAAGAACACGTATCACGGAGATATGTTCAACATATGAGTAACGTCTACGAACGCAGACTTTGGGCCATTGCTTCAGTATTATGCAAGGCAAATCAATCCTGATTATAAATTAAATCAGGCATTGAAAGACTTGATGGAGAAAATCAAGATGTTCATTAAGCTTAGAAAAGCTGACGCTGAACAAAAAGGTTCACAGATATTTCAGGAATGCAAGATGTATTACAGACATAATCAAGAGGTGCGAGTTGAGTGAGTACCTGACATCTTCGAGATTTATAAAGAACCTGATGAAGATTGATGTATAGCTCATTGCTACGACTTGAAATGTTCAACGCATTCTTGGTATACTTGAGACGATATGTGGAATCTAAACCTTCAAACATATATATATCCAATGATGATTATGGATGTATGGGGATTAGATAAATGTAAGTTTACTTATATCGTTTGAGATAAATGAAATGGTAAACTTAAAAAGGAATCAGTAATCAGAACACTGGCCGAATGTAAAAACAAAGTTCGTGAGGCAGTTGATGATTACATCCACAACAAATTGATGGATGAATATCCAGCAAGAGAAAACAAACTATGTATGTTCTGTTCGTTTGGGGCTAAAGGAGATAAGACTTGTCCTTTAATCGCAGCAAGAAAGACAAAGATAGTAAAGGCAGAAGAGTTATCTTCAGCTGAAAAAGATTTATTTAGTTAGTATTATTCAAAGATGGCAGACAACCAACAACAAAACGGACCAGCAGCGTTCGGAAAAATTAAAAAGTTCGACAATTGAGGTCGAGTTATTCAATGGGCTATGAATGTTGAAGACTTAAAAAAGTTCATAGTTAGAAAATGAAAAGTTTATTTCAGAATGACTGAGCTTAAAGAAGAAACTCAGTATGGAGCAAAGTATCTTATTAGAGAAGATGATTATATGGCCAACTATAATAATGAATGAGAAGGTCCATTAGGTGCTCAATTGGAATGAGAAACTCCAACAGGTCCAACTAAGATTGAAGATGTTGAAGTTGAAACTGATTTCAAAACTTGAGAAGTTATCTCAGCTGGTAAAGATACTGGATTGAAACCTTGAGATATTTACAAAGATTGAAAGGTTATCAAGAAAGAAGATAGAGTTGGACCAAGTGCAGACCCAGCACCAAGCGTAAATGTAGATGATTTATTTGCTTAATCTAATATTACTATGCAGGAAATTATTAATGCAATGTTGAAAGCGATTTTATTAGACGCTAATCAACAAAAACCAATTACTTACTCAGTAAGAAGATGAAACGATATGTTCGTTGAGTTTCATAGTTGATATATATTTGAGTTCAAAGATTGAATGATAGATATTACTAACGTTGAGACTTGAAAGAAACAAAGAATCAGAGACTGAGTAAATGCAAAACTTAGTAATGAGGTATTAAAGATGTTGAAAGATTGGCTAAACAAAGATTTTAATTCGTGAATCGCTATTGAAGATGATACTACAAAATCTAATAATGCGACGGACGAAAAGGAAGACGATGAAGTATCAAGCTGAGATGATAATGAATGAGGAGTTTGAGAATGAGATGAGACAGAATGAGAAGAAACGACAGAAACTTCAGGAGAGAAGAAGGAAGGTTCAGAACCAGCAAAGACTCAAGCAACTAAAAAGCTTCCTTGATGGGCAGCCGTCAAATGAAAATAATTTATCTAACACAAATCAGATGAAGAAAAAGATTTATTTCTACGCTTCAGAATTTATAGACAAGAACACAGGGCGTAAGTCCCTTGTGTTCTGTGGTCAGAACTGAATGCGATGACATTGGGCAGGATGAGGTCCTGACAAAGTGAATTTCGTCTTAGCAAAGTTAGTTGCTAAGCGATGAACAAAGAAGGGAATCCAAATATATCAAGCGTTTAACGACGCTTTACTGGAGGTTTCGAAAGAGAAACAGGAGAATCGAAACTTTCCAAAATGAGTTTTAGTAATGTTTCAAAAAGACCAAGATGAGAATTGAGTATGACAAGTCGAATCCAACGGCAACCAAGTTGATGAAAATCTACACGGTTCAGAATCAGGACTGCAAACGTCTTGAGAAGGTAAGGAAGAAACCACTTCCACGACTTAAATATAAGAAACTATATACTGAAGAATGAAGAAGGATATTGTTTCCGTTATGAGCTTTCAATCACAGGTTGACAGCAGATGATTCAAGAAAACTTCGTACTCCTTTCGAATACACTTGAACACCTACGGCCGAACAAAAAGAGGTTATAGATGAAATCAATATGTTATCGTATAGGACTTGATTAATCGAAATGAAAACTTGAAGAGGGAAAGGACATATCATATTGCAGCTTGCGAATCTCTTTCAAGAGAAGGTATTAATTGCCTGTCACTCAAGAAGCAATATGCAGGATACAATAAACAAATTCAAAGAATTCAGTAATTATGTTCCTTGAGAATACCACTCTCAGAAAAAGGAAATTAAGGACATTACAGTTACTACTCATAAATCCCTTACACAAAAAACAGATGAGTTTGCAGGTAAGTTCGGTATCTTAATCGTTGATGAATGTGATTACAATCTTACTCCTGAGATGTTAAAAGCAATCGCAACGGTGGATGTAAACTGATGTTTCGGAATGAGCTGAACACCTACAACGAAAGAGTTAGACCTTGAGTCTATGGAACTTGTACGAGGACCACACATCAAAGTGGAATGACAAGAGGATAACTGATACAATCTGATACCTGACATCCTTAGATTAGACTACAAGAGCAACAATGTATACAGCTTCTGAACAAGCTTTGCAGAGTTGAAGGAGGCTCTAATCGAGGATGATGTCAGGGTTATGACACAGATTGCTTGGATTAAGAAGATAATGTCTGAGAATTGAAAGTTTGGTTTGCTATTATTAGAGAGGAAAAGCCAAGAATGTAATAAGTATTACGAGCTATTGAAAAATGAAATTCCTTCAATAATAATAAACGGTGACACCAAAATCGCCGATGATGAAAAAGGCATTGAAGAACTTAAGAAACTCGGACACGGACTCATTATTGGGACAATTGGTAAAGTTTGAAGATGAAAAGATATCCCAATGATTGATGTTGTATTTCTTTTCTTTCCGAATCGTTATCTTAATTCAACAGTACAAGCAGTTTGAAGGGGGCTAAGAAATGCTCCTTGAAAAACAAGATGTCTCTTGGTTGATTGGATTGATAATCCAATTCTTAAAAGACAATCTTACGATAGGTTGAAAACCTATTACAAAGAATACACAGATAATTGCAAAATAAGAACTTTATCTATAAGACCATTTAATGAAAAAATTTAAGATGACACATAGGGTAGACATAGATGAGTTGTTTGCTTATCTTGATGAGACCTGAGTTTCAGTAAGAAGACTGTGTACAACCTTAGGTATAAGCCATTGTACATATGATTCTCTGAAAAAAAACAATGGTTGTATGTCCAGAAAAACATACGAAAAATTCGTGCAGCATTTGCCTTTTTTACATTATTATGAATTATCAACAGATGACTGACTCAAAAAACAGAGACCAAGTGGCCAACGAAATCAACACAAGTATTACAGAAAGAGCTTTAAGAGAACAAGTTGCCCAGCTTCAGAAGGAGTGTGAGCACAATAAAGAAATTCTTAGAGGGTATAAAGATTATGTCGGAAAGATATTTGCTAATGACCCAACACAAGTGAAGCTTATAGCTTTATCTCAAGCAATAGTAGAACATCTAATACCTATTGACACCTTTAAAGCTCAGACAGATAACGCTTATCGTCACGAGATGTTAGTGTATAGATGACATTTAGCAATGAGTATAGAAGCTTTCTGTAATGACTATCTTGAAAAATTAAGGGACAAAAAATTCAGAAACGAAGTCCTTTGAGAAATGCACGAAAGTGGAGATAATAAAAAATAAAACTTTTACATTTTATCCTAAGTTCGATGAATGTATTCACAGACCAGTTCATAGAAGATTTCCAAAAAAACTTCGGAGAATATCCAGTATTTCTTAGAGCTTGGGATTATAACGATAAACATAAATTCAATCCTGCACAGGTTGAATATGCTGACATCGATAAGTTTAATGACATAAATGTTTGATGAATAGACGCAAGGTATTCCATATTCTTCCATCCCAACGGAGATATGGGAAAGGTATCATCAATGAAGAACAGGAAGAACGAAGACGCAACAATGATTTATTGTTTGTATGCTGACTTCGATTTATGAGTTGAAGTTAAAAAGAAAACAAAAGAACTTCCACGAGCTTCGTTTATGTTGCAGCCTACGGCAGTTGTTGAAACATATAACTGATACCACGTCTATTGGATTTTAAAGACCCCACTTACAGTTTCTATCTATTGAAGCAGATGGGAAAAAGCTATGGACCATCTTGCAGAATATTTATGAAGTGACCCTAAGGTAAAAAATTTATGAAGAATCCTTAGGTTACCTTGATGTTATTATTGGTCTCACAAGCAGGGGGAAACTGACAATCCATTCCTTATCGAATGTATAGATTATAATCCGAACAACAGATATGAACTTGAAGATTTTGAGAAAATTTTCTTGGCAGTTGATAGAGTATCTCAAGAAAAATATGTTCCTGATACAAAACTTAAAGAGGGACAGAAGTGAATGAGTAATACTTATCAAGACATTATATCGAGAGTTCAGGCAATAGATGTTCTTTGTGACTTAGACCCAACGTACTGACTGGTATGTTGAAACGTAATCACGGAGAACTGAAAGCAGACTTGATGATATAGGTGGAATAAGGCCTGAAACTATGTGATAGATTTCACAGGTAAAGACAGGCCACAATGAACATCGTTCTCAGTAGCGAAAAGGTTTAAAGGTTCTGATTATGAGACATTCAAATACTTTGTTGAAAGATGGGGAGTATGAGAAATATTCCATAACAAAGTAGAAATAAAAGCAAAGGAGGTAAAAAGAAATAATGATGACGAAGAGTGAGAGGGTTTCCAATCGCTCGTGCCTACTATAATGGACCTAGAATGACGTGTGGACATTACGGTAGGGACTATTAATATTACAATATCGTTCGATGATAAGAAAATCTACAAGATGTCAGGGGACGAAAAGTCAGAGATAATGGACGCTTCTATCAAGACCCTTTGATATTATGCAGATGAGGACGATGTGAATACTTACATAGTTGAATACGCCAAAGCAAATGGAGATTCGTGAATCATATATCTCAATAAGCTATGAAAGAAAGCCGAATTAGAGAAGAGATTATCAGAGGTTTGAATTTCATACTTTGGAGGTAATGGAAAAGTTGAGAAAGCTTTGGTTGCTTACATCCATTCTTGCAATACCGAATTGAAGTTAGTAAATCAATTAGGTATCTACGACAAGAAAATGATTGTAAATAAGTATGGTAAATATTCAGTGGAGAATGAGAAATGAGAAAGATTCTTCTGTAATATTAATGATGTACAGCCGAGTGATAGACATTCAGAAGACATCTTCAAGATAGGAGAACCTATCAACTTAAAAGAGTTCAAGGAACACGTCAAAGGTTTGTCTCGTGTATACAAGGAGTCAATTATTTATTCCTTGTTTACTCACTATGCAATGTGAATGTTTGCGTATAGTGTAAGGCAACAGTTCTCTTGGCTTCCATCTTGCTCGCTGGTATGAACAACATCAGCAGGTAAAACCTACGCAAGAAGACTTATAATGAAGATGTTATGAATGGACGCTTGTATGGAAATCAAAGCCTCTACAACGGAGTTCTCTGTACTAACGTTGTGTAAACATAATGTTCCATTATCTGTATGAGAATACAGTAATGATGAACTAAGATTTGACCGAGACCCAATGCTTAAAAATAATTATGATGGTACGGCAAACACAAGATGAACATCAAGTCAGAAACTTAAAATCTATCCCAACAATGCTTGTTTCTGTATAGACTGAGAGGTATGAACAATGACAAACTCAGTTCTAACAAGACAAATTGCCTTGAGGTTCAATACAACCTTCAAGAAAGGTCTTGCAGATGATGAGCAGATGAAGAACATAAACTATTACCTAATAAGTAATATGGAAAAAATAAATGGTCTAAAGGATGTTTACCTAAGTAAACGA
>Ga0310691_10000594_pt1 | contig 65062 bp, 64 predicted proteins | sample 176DNAGHGlowgp2_FD_203887 | JGI IMG/M metagenome (GOLD analysis project Ga0310691, IMG submission 203887) | Sheep rumen microbial communities from Palmerston North, Manawatu-Wanganui, New Zealand - 1766 DNA GHGlow gp2 (v2) (version 2) | ecosystem: Host-associated > Mammals > Digestive system >...
AAGCAAGCTTCCATAATAGCTCCGTTCGACTTGCATGTGTTAGGCATGCCGCCAGCGTTCATCCTGAGCCAGGATCAAACTCTCAAAAAAATATTTGAGAGCCATTTGGCTCAATTACTAATTTAAAACTCAATTCTATGAATTGATTAGGCTCGTTATTTCAAGTTTTGCATTCTATTCAATTTTCAAGATCCGCGCCTTTTGCGAGGTTGTTCTCGCGAAGTGCTTGAATATATTATCAAGCGCTCCCCATAAAGTCAAGCGGTTTTTGAGCCGATTTTCAGAAATTTTTCCATTTATTATAATTTACATCCACGAAATAATTCTGATACCTTTCTGTTATCTATCTGACAAATTAACTTAACCTGTCATTAATTGATTCGGATGTGCCTGAATCGTAGAATATATACAGGATAGTCTTGGGGGACAAGGCCTATCAGAAAGGAGTCATATTATGTGCAATGTATCTGAGAAGATAAATGAACTTAATCTTGATGAATTGATATCAATAAGCGGGGAGGACAATGAGGTATTCCCTTACCTCTGGTCACTCGCAGAGGAGAAGAATTGCATCTATGCAGACGGCAGCATCGATACCGGTGCGCTGAGCATCAGAATAACAAGAGATGAGATGACGACGCTGGCAGAACTGGGAAGGGAATACTATCCGAATACTGACGGAGGTATGATCGGCAAACCGGCGTTCGGGCATCTGGAGCCTGTCGCCTGACATCTTATCTGCCTTGAACAGATCAACAAGGCCGCCATACGGAGTGATCCGCGGCGGTCTTTATTATGTCTGGCATTAATAACAATTCTTCTCACATCCGGCAAGTGTGTCGCCTCTGTATTCCAGCTTCAGCGAGAAAAACCTTTCCCCTTCCTCTTTATACAGGCAGTCGAACATCACCTTATCCCCTTCCCAAACGGGAAGACCGTATATGTCAGCTGACGGTATCCACATCAGTTCACCCTCATCACAGTTCCCGGGAACAACATCACGCGTACCCTTATATTCGGCAGTGAAAACATGCATATACTCAACGCCGTATCTGTCCGACACAAACGTAACCAATCCCCGGTACACAAAAGAGCCCAGCTCGTCACTTCGTATCCCCGTCTCCTCCAATATCTCACGGAGGCAGCATTCTTCAGGACTCTCACCATTCTCAAAGTGACCGCCAACGCCCAGATACTTGCCCGCATTCGGATTACTGTCCGAACGCTTGTGAATAAAGAGGATATCATCCCCCCGGCTGATATAACAAAGCGTAGTGAGTTCAGCTTCAGGCATTATCAGAAGCAACCTTCACTTCGGAAGGAGCCTGCCTGTTCATTGACAGGAACACCTGACGGTCAGAATTGACCTTATTGATCAGATAATCGGAAGCATCGAGCTTGAATGTCTCAAAAAGAGCGCACCACTTATCGGCAATGCAGACGATAAAGCTCTCGCGGTGCTTCGGCGGTATGAGCGTAAGCGGGAACATATGCTTCCTTATAATGTCCTGCTCTGTCGTATTCATCTCGAAATCCCTCACGGCATTCTCCATTGCCTTCCTCGGATGGGTAAAGCCGTGGATCCTTCTGCCCGGGACTTCTTTATCGTGCCAGTCATAAAGGAAATAATCGTGGAGCAACGCCCCCCTTACGAGGCTGTCCCTGTCGACCTTTATGCCGAATCTGTTCTCAAGGAAATGAGCGATAAGGAGGCTGTACTTGGCAACGGATACACAATGCGAGAACACCGTGGTCGTTCCGTGCTGGATATAAGTCTTCATCGGTTCGATCGATTCAGAGAAGATCACATCACTGCCCCTGGTAATCAGTTCCTTCGCCAGGCGGTATTCAGACAGTTGGTTCTTGTTGTTCTGAACTTCTTCCATCAGCCACTTCCTTGTTGTATTTAAGATGAATATATTCTTTTTCAGGGCAAAATTCAACCGTAAATGCTATTTATATTGCAAAATACGCGTCCTGAATTATAATATGCAAACTGATTACAAACAAAGGAGGATTATCATGGCAAAGGCAGGATCCAAAGACCTTACCAAGGGGAACGAACTGCAGGTCGTTGTCATGTTTGCAATCCCTCTTTTCCTGAGTAATCTCCTTCAGCAGGCCTATAATCTTACTGATATAACGATCATCGGCAACGCACTCGGTGATGATGCACTCACCGCAATAGGTACAGTATCCATAATCTCCGACCTCTTCCTGTCACTGATATTCGGAATGAGCAACGGTTTTGCTATAGTGGTCTCCAAGTATTTCGGGATGGGCAATGAGAAGAAAATGAGGCAGGTAGTTGCCAACACGGCGGTCCTTGCGGTCATCTGGGGAATAATAATAACGGTCGCCGGAACTTTGTGCCTGCGCCCGCTGATGAGACTTCTTGACACTCCGGACAGCGTATTCGAAGCAGGTTATTCATACGCAATCATCATCCTGGGATTCGTCATATTCTCCTTCACTTACAACATTCTCGGAGCACTGCTCAGGTCCATCGGCAACTCGTCTGCGCCCTTCTGGTTCCTCTGCGTATCAGTTGCGGGCAACATTATACTCGATCTGCTCTTTGTGACTGTGTGGGGATGGGGGCTTCCCGGCGCTGCCGTTGCCACCATCATTGCCCAGACCATATCAGCCGTCGTATGCCTGATCTACATAAGGTTCAAGGCGCCGTTACTTCATTTCGGCAGGGAAGATATTAAGCTTGACAGGAACATGCTGTCCGAACTGATATCGGCAGGACTTTCTTTCGCGCTTATGTTCGCGGTCGTAAACATCGGTACGGTGATCCTGCAGAGAGCGATCAACGGATTGGGTGACACTACAATCGCCGCCCATACAACAGCCCGCAAGATATCATCCCTTTGCATGATGACGGTGGGAACCCTCGCCAACTCCATGGCTACATTTACAGGCCAGAACCACGGCGCCGGAAGGCATGACAGGATCAAGACGGCACTCCGCAAGGTTCTCCTTCTGGACTTCGGCGTCGCCACATTCATGATCATACTTATATATCTGTTCGGCGGGATGTTCACGAAGCTCATATCCGGCTCGTCCAATCCGGAACTCATCGCGACGGCCACATTCTATCTCAGGTTCGACCTGCCGTTCTATTATGTCCTAGCTATACTGCTTGTCGTAAGATGCACACTGCAGGGATTAGGATCCAAGATAACGCCGCTCGTGGCAAGCCTTATGGAAATGGCACTCAAAGCCCTGACGGCAGGGATCCTTGTCAAGCATCTGGGATATCTTGGAATTGCTATGTGCGAACCTATTATCTGGACGGTATGCGCAGTCTACATACTGATAGTATTCTTCAAGAATCCTAACATCAGGAAGCTTCGCTCCCAAAAAGCAGCCGGCGGTTCAGCCTGATCAGAATTTGTACTTCTTCCTGATCCTCAGGTTCCACCAGATCTTCCACGTATCACCGAACATCCTGAAGATGGCGCCGAGGCTTATCCTAGAGAAAGACCCTTCCCTTACATAATGCACGACAACAGGCATCTCCGCGATCTTCGCCTTCCTGGAATTCGCCAGCGCCAGCTGCTCTATATCGAAAGCATAGCTGTTGATCTTCTGCACCTTGCCTATCGCCCTGAGCAGATCGCCCTTGTACAGCTTAATGCCGGTCTGCGTATCCTTGCACTTAAGCCCGAAGAGCACCTTCAGCATTACATAGTATCCCCACGATACGAACTTGCGCATAAACGGGTAATTGAGCTGGGAATCCTTATGCATCTTCGAGCCGATAACAACATCCCAGTCGCCTGTATCGAACTTCTCCACAAATCCCGGAAGAAGACTAGCCGGGAGCTCCAGATCAGCATCTATGAACCCGACGATACTTCCCTTGCTGTTACTTATCCCGTGTAGTATCGCACCGCCTTTGCCGCGGTTTACTTCATAGCCGCAGTCCCTGACACCGGGAATGAACAGACAGGCCCGCTCCACCTCTGACGCGGTATTATCCCTGCTCCCGTCGTTAACGACTATTATCTCATGATTGATATCTGCAGATATCAAAGTATCCGAGATTATCTTGAGATTATTGAAGATGTGATCTCCCTCGTTATATGCCGGAACTATTATGCTGACAAGTTCGGAATGACTCATTATCAGAACCTCCCTCCACCGCCGCCGGAGTGACCGCCGCCGCCTCCGCCGCCACCGCCGGAGTGGCCGCCGCCTCCTCCGCCGCCGCCATGGTAGCCGCCTCCGCCGCCACCGCCGGAAGACTCGGTATGATATGTAACAACAACCCTCTGTCTGAGGAATTTCTCATTGGATTCCGTGCCTGTAGCACCCTCAAGATATTCTTTGTATTTGGGCGCTGCATCGAGCTTGCCCTTGCGCAGGGCAATGAGACAGATAATAGCGGCAAAGAACAGCGGTATTCCGACACAGACCAGCGTGACATAACCGAATCCGCTGAAGCTGTAGTCGCCGAGTTTGCCGAGAACATTTACTATCGCTCCCGAATAATCCCCGTCAGAGAGCTGCTGCTTATATGTCCTGAATATCCTGTCGCACTCACTGTTGCTTACTGCAAAATAAGCTGATCCGTTAGTGAACAGCCTGAAATATCTCATACCCGGCTCATCTATCTCAAGGTCGATGAGTATGCATATTCCCGAATTGTCGCGGAGTGTATTCTTAGCACACTTGTCCTTATAGTAATCAGCCGCAAACTGATTGCAGTCTCCATCGGAATTCGTGTAGTGCCTGCTTCCCTTGATATCTCCGTTCTTATTCCTTGTGGTAACGATAACAACATTGATGTCTTTTGCCTTCTGAAGCTCCTTTGCTGCTGCCTCGAGTTCGGCGATCTCATCCGCAGTGAACGTATTTGCATGGTCATCAATGACCACCTTCTTAGCCGGAGGGACAGACATGAAGATATACAGCCCGATGCTCACGAGACAGAGTACGGCGATGGCGATCGTCATTCCCGTCGACATAAGGGTGAACTCACCCCACATCGACTTCTTAACTGGCTTGTTACTGTTATTGCTCATCCTGCCACCCCCGAAAGATATATTCCCAAAGCGAGGCGTACAAAGCATGCCAGTATCGACAGAAGCGTCATAAACAGCACAAGTCCTTTGACCCTGCTGATCGGTCTTATGCCGGCGACTTCTCCCGTCTGACCGTTCATCGCGAAATAATAATATTTGCCGAGATACTTATAGCTCAAGAACCACACCGGAAGGAGCGCATAGTGTGCTTCCATATGTGTGATCTTACTGTTGTCCTGCTTGATCTTGACGCTGTCATACTTCTTCGTAAGTTCCTTGAACTTCACTCCCTGATAGCCCTTGATCCTCTTGATGGCTCTCTCCTTCAGAGCTTCCACATTCTGGTCGTACTTATCGGCAAAAAAACCGGGGATATACTTGTAATCATAAGGGATGAGCTGACTGTAGTTATAGGGCTCGATAGCCTCCATCAGCGCATCGTCGATCCTCGTCTCACCGTCGAAAGGTATCTTCCTCCACATATACTTACCGCTGTTGGTAACATCATAGTATCTCATCGTGGTGGTGGTCTTGTTGCCGCTGTGCGAGACTGAATCCTTGCGGCACTCGGAATTGACATCCAGCTGATAGTCAACGTCAAAGAGCCAGAACGGAACATAAAGGCCTGTGATCTTCTCGATATTCTCCTGTGACACGAACTTGATCGGGGTCCATCTGCCACCCTTACACCACTTGAGGAACGCAGCCTCGGCACTCTCCTTCGAATACTTGAAAGGAATAAGGAATCTGGGCTTGAATTCGCCCGTCAGTCTGTCACCGATAAGTGCCGGTGATCCGCAGAACGGGCAGAAGGACGCGCTTGTATTGGCTGATGATACTATCGTTCCGCCGCAGCTCTTGCATGTGAACTGCATCGAATCCTCGGCATCCTCCTTGAGAGGATTGTCATCTTCCTCGGATGCCTCTGACGGCTCATTCGCATTCTCCGGAGTCTCAGGTTCCCCTGCAGGTTCAGCCGTGGCCTCGCCGGGAACGTTCTCCTTCTTCACGGGGTCTGCAGTCAGTTCGTCAACAACCGCCTCGAACTTTGCAGGATCAAAGCTTCCTCCGCAATATGCGCACTCAAGCTTCCCTGATGAGGGTTCGAACATCAGATTGGCAGAACAATTGGGACATTTTATAGTATCAGCCATATGGTTACACTATCCCCCTTCATATTTATGGACATTCCAACAGAGATTGTATCATTTTATCAGATTATTTTACAGACCGTTCTTTGATCCACTCAAGGATATCACCGTACTTCCTGTGCTTCATATCAGGGAAAGCTCTGATAATCCTTCCCCTGCCGTAGATCTTGTGTCTGGTGATGTCGTTTCTGAGCCCGGCAAGCTTCTTCTCCAGTTCCGCTTTGTGTTCTTCCGCCCGTATCTTCCCCTCATCAAGCTTTGCGATCGTCTTAAGTGTGCCGCCGCCTATCATTTCGCTCATCCCGTCGCTCACTTTAAGGATCGCCTCACGTAGCTGGGACATTCTCTCGAGTTCCTTATTGAATTTGAGAACCGCAAGTGTCGTAAGTATGATATCTGCAATGAGCACACCGTACAGAACTGCCAGAATGACACAGCCTGCCGTTACCGGGATATGGTCAACAAATCCGGCAAATAACGGCTGGATTACACGAAGCACAAAAGCGATCGCCAGTCCCCAGATAATACTGAATGACAGACAGATATAACCGTTCAGGTTGAATTTCTCCTTACTGTAGTCCCACCATCTCGCATGGAAGAGCTTGTCCAGCAGGAATCCCGCTACCAGCTCTGCCAACGTTGCAAGGACGATGCCCACACCGAACATTACGAGAGGATTGGAAGTCTCCACATTCCTGTCACCGAGCAGCTGCATTACGGTCAGCACAAGTACTACGCCCACGCCGTAGACTGGACATATAGGACCGTTAAGGAAGCCGCGGTTGACAACTTTGCCCAGCGTTACGGCATGGTAGGCAACTTCAACCACCCAGCCTACAAAAGAGTAGATCATGAAGAACCACAGCAGTGAATAAATGCTCAATATGTGAACCCTCTCTCAGGCTCCCTGAACTCCTTGCATCTCTTGAGGAATGACCTCATCGAGGCCTCTTTATATGCAGGTTCTGTGCATTCTGCACCTATTTCCTTGAGGAAAGCCTCAGTAAACAGCGGATTAACTATGAAGAGCGGACCCAGCAGATAAGTCATGAACAGGTTGTTCCATCTGATACCTTCCTCCTTGATCCCGGGGTGAAGCCCCTCGCCGCGTTCGGCAACAAAAAGAGGTCTCAACTTATCGCCGTATCCGGCACCTTCATCAAAGAAGCACTGCGTAAACTGGCTCTTGAACCCGACTACATCCATATTCCTGTCATCACCGTACTGGCCGATCCACAGTGTGTTATAGCGGTGCATCATGTCTCTTACCGCATATGTCGGAAGTATCCCGAGACCTTTGATGTCGTGCCCGTCCTCACACTTGATTACGGATCCGAACATCTCGGACGCATTGCCGGTCAGTAGCATGAACTGTCCCGCCTCTATCTTAGCCAGGATCTCGTCCCGGTAAGGCATAAGGCTCCCTATTATCAGCTCCTGTCCCTTCTCTGTCGTCGTTCCCACATACACGAGCTTAATATCCTCACCGCAGAGGAACTGCGGCTTTGTGTGCAGATCGGTATGTATTATCTCTATTGACGGATCACATCTCTTAAGATATTCGATATTCTGGAGGTCCGCATAGAGGTTCGCTATCTCAGCAAAAAGAATCTCGATCTTCATAATTGCACCCCCTTACAGTCCTTCTTCTTCAGCGCGCTTAAGTATAATGTTGCGGCAGTCATCAACAAGATCGAAAGCATCGATACCGCAGAAGATATACACAGTATCGTCCTTCTTGAGGTCGAATTCACGGGCAGCTTTGCGCTCATCAAGCTCGTAGAATATCTTCTCTTCAGGGATACCCGCAAAGAGCAGTCTCATATAGAAGTCAGGTGCTCTGGGGCCTGTTACGATAAGCTGATCCATCAGGGGATCATTCATCATCTCAAAATCGCAGTCGTACAGCCAGCATGTATTCTCGGACCAGTGCCTCTCGTCCTTGTAACAGCTAATCAGAAGGAACATCTTCTTGTGTCCCGGGAATTTGCGGACATAATCCGTCGCACGGGATACGGCGAGTGCATTCTTATCCTTGGCCAGCTGCGTGACAACTGAGACTGATCCGGCCTTCTTGATATTGAATCTCGTATCCGGGATCTTAACGCTCTCCATTACCTTGGTAAGTTCCTGCCGTGACAGACCGAACTCACGCATCAGCGCCACTACGAGACATGTGTTATAGATATTGAATATACTGTCGTTCGAGATGTGATAGACACCGTCTTCTCCGTGATCTTTGATCTTTATGGTGCCCTTCTCAAAGTCGATGTCATGCCCCTCATAATCATATTCCGGAGACTTGAAATCACATCTGGAGCAGTGAGCCTTGCCGATATGGTGGTAACGTCTGTAATCGTATATCAGCTTGCTGCCGCAGATAGGACATATGCGCATATCATTAAGTAGATTCTCACATTCGATCACGTCCGTATCGAGCTTATCAATCCCGTAATACACGCGTGGATTATCGAGCGCGATCCTTCCGGATATGAGGTCATCGCCGTTAAGAACGAGCTTCGTCTCGGGCGGTATCGCCATGTCGAGGATGCCCGCGATATAGTCGGGGTGTCCGTTACGCATGATGGAATCCCTGAACAGATTCGTAACGCAGAGATACTGCGGCACAACATAAGGGAATATCTTCGGAGCAGATCTCTCGTCGATCTCGAGTACAGCCGTGTCATGCTTCGCCTTGCCTGTCAGCGTTGCAGCCTGCAGGAAACAAGTCGACAGACCCGTCGCGATATTGGAACCGTATCGGTTGCACAGTACCTTCTTACCGTGCGCCTCGAAAGCATCGCATATCATGTTCGTGCAGGTCGTCTTGCCGTTCGTTCCCGTAACCGCAACGATCGTCTCCGGCTTGCCGATCCTCTCAAGGAAATCCGGACACAGCTTGATTGCCAGTGACCCCGGGAAATCAGTAGCATTATGTCCCGTTATCTTAAGCACCGGGATCGACAGCTTAGCCGCCCACAGCGCGAAAATAAATCTTAAACCCATATTAATATGTCCTCCGCATCTATCTATTATATTACTCTTTATCCAAATCCCAAAAACCATTTTTGAGGGGCGTAATAAGGTGCGACAGTGTTATAATAGGTTAACATCGTAAAGGAAGGTAAATATATGGAACCTGCAAGGCGTATCGAAGAGATCGACGAGGAGATCAAAAGGCTCTTTGAGGAGAGACTTGAGATGACACGCGAGGCCGACAACGGCCTCTCTGCAAGTGAGATATCCCTCAAATGCCGCAAATACGAGCGCGAGATGCTTGTCAATGCAGGAAGCTTTGACAGGATCCTCCTTGCCACGATGTTCAATCTGTCCAGGTCATATAGATTGACCAACTACGGTGGCAGTGATTCTGAACTTGTGAAGAGGATACAAAGAGCGATCGAAGAGACTCCGAAGACTTTTCCTTCCACGGCACTTGTTGCCTGTCAGGGCGTAGAAGGCGCTTACTCACAGATTGCGACGGATAAGCTTTTCGCCGGGGCGGACATAAAGTTTTATAAGAGCTTCGAAGGGGTGTTCAAGGCAGTTGAAGACGGCATCGCCCAATACGGTGTCCTCCCCATCGAGAACAGCACATACGGCTCGGTCATTGCAGTATATGACCTGATGCGCGTTCACAAATTCAATATAGTGAGAAGTATAAGGCTCAAGATCAATCACCGTCTGATGGCAAAAAGCGGCGTGGCGCTGACAGATATCAGGGAAGTCTATTCACACGAGCAGGCTATCGGCCAGTGCAGTAATTTCCTTAAGGACAATCCGCAGATCAAGGTGACGGTCGTAGCCAACACCGCAATGGCCGCAAGGATGGTGGCAGATTCGGACCGCAGTGACATCGCGGCGATCTCATCCCCCGACTGCGCCGAGCTTTACGGGCTTAATATAATAAGGGATGACATAATGAACTCCGACCACAACTACACCAGGTTCATCTGTATCTCCAAGAACCTCGAGATATTCCCCGGAGCCTCCAAGATATCGATGATGATGGCTCTGGGACATACTCCCGGATCGCTGTCAGATACGCTGGTCAAGTTCTCTTCCCTCGGACTCAACCTGACCAAAATAGAATCGCGCCCCATTGCAGGACGCGACTTCGAGTTCATGTTCTATCTTGATATTGACTGCTCCATCTACTCCGAGGATGTCCTGACGCTTATAGGCCATCTGGATAGAGAACCCGCGGAATTCACTTTCCTGGGCAGTTACCTGGAAGTATAGTTATTGCACTTATCCTCTGTCGGGCGTTACGTTGAGCATCTTGAAAGCAGCCGTGATGCCCTTGTTCTTAAGTTCGCCCGTCACTATAGGGGTGAGCCTGTTAGACAGGAGGATCAATGTCTTCGGATCTTTTGCATCCGGAAGGAAAGACGGATCATTCAGCTTGGCTGTAACTGTTCCAAGCACAGTTTCTCTTACAACGGCCTTATAATCCATGCCTTCATAAGCGGAAGGATCATCGAGCTTGGCTCTTCCGTTAGACAGGATATTGAACTTGACCTGCGCACCCGATTTGGGGTCGGTCACGATGACAGGTTCTTCCGTCTTCGCCGTGAAGTTGAACGGAGCCGCCGGATCGGCCGGCTGTTCGGGATGCTGCTTCACGGGATTATTCTGCTCCTGCTTGGCCAGTTCACGCTCGCGGTAATTCTCCGCAGCCTCTGCCCCCCTCTTCATTGCCTCTTTGAGATTATCAAGAAAACCCATAATCCACCTCCTGATAATGATTAAATAATAAACAGTTTGATTATACTACGTCTGTCTTCAGATTTCCGCAGGACTCGGGATTCCCATCGAACTGCACAATGATTCCATGATCGCAGATCCCCTGTGTCCGTTATCCGTATCGATCACCGTAATGAACATGCAGCGGTCCCCGCTGATATAGATGCCTCCGTAAGTACCGGATCCGAGAGGATATCCCTGCCGCTGAGCCGCATCATCATTGATCGTGTATTTGTAAAGATAACTAATGACATCTTCTGTATCTTTCCTTCCGCTCTTAAGCGTCAGTTCCGTGCTGTTACGGTACTCCGACATCCCGCTCTCAAAATCCTTAACTGATGAATCGAACCAGTCAGCGACGACCTTCTCATCGTTAAGCTGATAGAAGAGAACGGCAATCGTAAATGAGCCTGTGTTAAGGTCGCCGGCCATGAGATATCCGAGTCCCGTCAGGTGGTTGAGGAAGTCATCATTTCCATCAGAACCGTCGCCGATTTCATTAATCATCTTCATGGCGTTGTCATGTCCGTCCATCCTTACGGCAAATCCTTTGGTATACTCATTTACCGTCTGTTGGTCCTTGCCGACAAGTTTATTGTATTCTGCAAGGAAATCAGCGTATTCACCAAAGACTTTGACGCCGGCGTCCCGGACGCCCTGCATGAACCCGTCAACGGAGAAAGACATACTGTCTTCTGCTGACGATGATGCAGATGATGCTGATGATGCTGATGATGCAGTCGTATCGGAAGTCAATGATGTCTCCGTCACATCTGAAGTCCCGGACATCTCCGATGAATAAGACGGATATGTGGGTATCTCAGTATCCGTAGTACCCGCCGTTGTCTCACTTCCCCCGGCCTTCGAACACCCTGCCATAAGGGCGATCATCGATAAAGCCAAAGCTGCCGCTGCCGGTCTGATAAACCTTCTCATAATGCTTCCCCTTTCTTCTCCAGATATACAAAGATTATCTCTTCCGTCACTCCTTATCCCTGATCAACGCTTCCACCAGTTCTCTCTTCTCAAAAAGGACGCACCCGCCCCTATGATCATCATTAAGCAGACCGCCGTCAACAAGCGTTCTGAACAGCCCGGATTCGATCGCATCCCTGAGTGATGTGTCACGCACATTAGTATCGGAGAACGGTGAGAACGGGCAGGGCTCGGCACCTCCGTGCGAATTGATATGGAAAAAACCACGTCCGGCAGCTATACACCCGCCTGAGCTTTTCTCGTCGCCCGGGAAAGATATGAATACCATCTCAGGATGCTCCCGGCGAAGCCTTGCAAGCTCATCCGCAAAGAATTTCCTGCCATCATCACCGATCGCAAGTTCTTTGCTCTCCTCCGTAACGGGAACATATTCCACATAGATAACCGCCTTGCATCCGCGGCTGCTCAGAGATGATATGAATTCCTCTGACACAACGTCCCTGGTATTCTCTGTCGTGACTGTCACTGAGCAACCGTACAGGAGCCTTCTCTCCTTGAAGGCATCCATATTGGCGATAACCTTGTCATATATCCCTTCGCCGCGTCTGGCATCAGTGGATTCTCTTCCGCCCTCTATGCTCATGATGGGTATCAGATTCCTGCACTTGTCTAACAGTTCAAAGTAACGCTTGTTGATATATACTCCGTTCGTAAAGATCGGGAACATGATATCAGGGAACTCCCCGGCCTTCTCTATAACATCGCGCCGGATCATGGGCTCGCCGCCTGCCAGCAGTATGAAGCTGAATCCCAGATCATCCGCTTCCCCGAATATCCTTCCCCACTCCTCAGCCGTCAGCTGGTCGTGGGCTTCACAATCCTCAGTCGCATTGTTCTGCCTGGAATAGCAGCCTGCGCAATGAAGGTTGCACCGTGAAGTTATACTGGCAATAAGGAACGGAGGCACATGAAGACCTTCCTTCCCGTATGCGGCACGCCTGTCAGATGCTTTCCTACTCGCCTTGGCAAATCTCATCAGGAAAACACTCCCTCTGGGATCTTTGAGCGTGGCTTTGAGGGCGTCCTTGATAACGCGCTCCACACCTGCCGTCATGTACTTCTGTATATCAAATTCAGCCATGTTCTTTATGCAGCATCCGCATATCCTTCAGCAAGGTCGATCTTTGTGTACTGTGCGTCTGATTTTGTCACATTATCAGGATATATCTTCGCGAAATCATTGCGCATCGATACGGGAGTATATCCCATCGCCGCGTACTCTGCGGATTTGGTCTCCCAATCCTGCGTTCCCCATTCTCTTACATCATCATCGGCAATGATCATGTAAGCCTTGGACGGATACGGGTTCCTGCTGTCGATAGCGTAATTCATCATGCTCGTGTCACTGCCGCTGTTGCCGAATGCGAGAACCGGACGCTGTCCGATCTCCCTCTCGATATAGATGGATTTGTTGGCGTTGAGATCCTTCTGGATAAATCCGCCTGTCAGAACGAGCTCGTCACCGTCAGTATATTTGAAATTCATGTTGGAAGGCTCATCCTCATATCCCCTGACCTTCACCTCGAAGTCAGTCCCGATCACGTGGTTAGGTGTAACATAATCCTTGATCGGGGAGTTTGCTATGATCGCACGCGTTGTGGTACGTTCGGTACCGCTGATAACATAGATCGTAAAACCGTTGTCGTAAAGATATTTTACAAGCTCAACCATCGGAAGATAGAAGCCGTCAATATATCTCATATTGTTGAAGCTGGATGTCTTCCTCTGACCGAATTCCACCGCATAATTACTGAACTCCTGAACAGTCATGCCGGCATATGCTCTGGCAAAGTTCCTGGCAAGGTTCTCGTCGGCTTTATAGCCGGGCTCGATCGCAGCAGCCACCTGCTTCAGCTCATCAGACACGCTGTCCGGATGATCCTTGAGACAGTATTCTATGAACATCATGGTGTCATAATATGTATAATAAGTCTCACATGTCAGTGTTCCGTCCATATCGAAGACGGCGATCCTGTCCTTCTCAGGTATGAAGCTCTCCTTGTTATCAGGATTCGTGACTTTGCCCACATACTCTCTTAATTCTTTTGCCACGGATGAGTTCTCTGACCAATACTGTCCGAGCGGAGTATTATCCGCTGCGGGGATTCCCATTCCTTTTTTGTCGAATTGCGCGGCTATCGTTAATGATACAGCCATTACACATGCTACAACGATCAGTAATGCTATTGTTCTGTTGCCTTTCATATCCCGTCCCCCTTTATTAATTATGATTATCTTATTATATCAGAATCCTACACGGGCTCTGCACTCTGCATCCGGCACAAATTATAACGATTAAGTGTTGACAAGTCAATTATATTGCATAAAATATAATTGTATCAAATATTTCGAGAGGTGATGTGTATGGAATACGATTATCGCGAAGCCATGAAGCTGTCCAATCAGCTCTGTTTCCCTCTCTATGCGGCTTCCAGGAATATAATCAACCTCTACACGCACCACCTCAAGGAATTTGGTATCACATATACACAGTACATCGTCTTCCTTGTTCTCTGGGAACAGGACGGCATAACGGTCGGCGATATCTGCGGGAGACTGATGCTTGACAACGGAACGCTCTCCCCACTGCTCAAGAAGATGCAGCAGGCAGGCTATATCACAAGACAGAGGGATGCATCGGACGACCGTGTCGTGTTGATCTCGCTTACAGAGGAAGGGCGGTCAATGCAGGAGAAGCTGAGAGACATACCCGCCACGATCGCAGGATGCGTATCACTTCCGCCGGACAAAGCAAAGAACCTCTACGAATTACTTTATGAGTTACTAAATAATCAGAATACAAAGTCATGCGACAGGAAAGGAGACTTAGTATGAAGACAGTTTACGATTTCACGGTAAAGGACCGCAAAGGCAACGAAGTATCACTCGCTGATTATCAGGGCAAAGTCCTTCTGATAGTCAACACAGCAACAGGTTGCGGCTTCACTCCCCACTACGATCCTCTTGAGGCAATGTATAAGGAGATGAGATCAGAGGGCTTTGAGATCCTCGACTTCCCATGCAACCAGTTCGCAGGACAGGCTCCGGGAGATGCTGACGAGATACACGAGTTCTGCACAGTTAAGTTCGGAACCGAGTTCCCCCAGTTCGCCAAGATCGACGTGAACGGCGACAGCGCTGACCCTCTGTTTGTATATCTCGCAACGGAGAAGCCTTTCGAGGGGTTCGGTAAGGGGCTGAAGGTTAAGGCTCTGGAGAAATTCACCAACATGAACAACAAGAAATTCGGCGATAAGGCATATATCAAGTGGAACTTCACCAAATTCCTGGTAGACCGTGAGGGCAAGGTAATCGCGAGATTCGAGCCCACAGTAGATATGGAAGATGTCAGGAAGGCTGTCAAAGAAGCATTGTAATCATCAATAATTAATGTTGCCGGGATTGCCTCACAGCGTATCGCCGTTGTGAGGCTTTCTTTGGTTCTTCACGGAATCCGTGGGATTGTTCCCAAAGGAACAGCACGATGTCGTTAAGTTAAGGAAAAGTTGATTTAATTGGCTGCGTACGCAGTAAACTTGTGAATCTGAATCAATTTAGTGGAACATTTAGTCTGCGTGCGCAGTAATTCTGTCCCGGTAATTTTTTTACAGGAACATTTACTCTGCGCTCGCAGTAACTCTGTTCCGGTATTTTTTTTACAGGAACATTTACTCTGCGCTCGCAGTAATTCTGTTCAGGTAAATTTCTTTTACAGGAATATCAGCATCATGATGACCGCAAAGCCGGCGACAAAAGCCAGAGCTCCCTTGTCATTGTCTTTCCTTGAAGCTATCTGCGGGATCTCCTCTATGGTCGTATAGATCAGAGCACCGCCTGCAACCGCCATAATGTACGGGAGCGCTCCCGGGAACAGAACCGCAACGACGACCGTGATCATACCCAGCAGAGGAGTCGGTATTCCCGATACCACTCCCATGAAGAATGCCTTTCCCGCCTTGGAACCGGTCTCTCTTATCGGAAGTGATACGTAGAGTGCCTCCGGGATATTCTGAAGTGCGATCGCGACCGCCAGCACGAGAGCCACAGACGATGATACCCATTCCGTCTTCATGAAATGAGCGGCATATATCGACCCTAATGCGATCCCTTCGGGAATATGATGAATAACCTCCTTCAGCATGACCTTGATCTCAGGCGCCAGCCTGCTCTCCGGACCTTCCGTCAGATCAGAATGCACATGTGTATGCGGGACAGCAATGTCGAGGATAAGCTGGATGATCACTCCGAGGCAGAAACACCCCGTCACAGGCAAGATCCCGCTGTGACCTCCGCGCTTCAGTCCTCCGATCGCAGGTTCTATCATTCCCCACACCGCGATCGACAGCATTATTCCGGAGCTGCTCCCGAGAAGGATCTCCCTTACACTGTCAGAGATCCGGCTCTTTCCGGCATAGATAACTGCAGACCCGAGAAGCGTTCCGGCAAGCGGAATGAGCATCCCGAACAATGTCTCATTATCAGAAAGTGTGTTCGAGCTGTCCAGATGCGTGATAAGCGACCTCAGCCCTATGAAGATCAGTATGGTGCCTCCCATGATCTCCGATCCTGCCCTGTAACGGCTCCCGAATATATTGCCAATCCTAACTCCGGCCATTGATATGATCATGGTAATAACTCCTATCACTATAACAGCAAGCACCACATTGATAAAGCTCCCCCCGTCAAGGATTTTAACGGGAACGGCAACGAAAGTAATGCCCACGGCAAGCGCATCAATACTGGTGGCAACCGCCATCATGAACATCGTTCTGATCCCAAACCCCGGATTCATCGTCTCCTCGGGCGACAACGCTTCCTTGATCATATTCCCGCCTATCAGCGAAAGGATAATAAAGGCCACCCACGGAGCTGCCATGCTTATGTATTTCTCAAAACCGTACCCGGCCAGATAGCCGATAAGGGGCATCATTCCCTGGAAAGACCCGAACCATATACCGCAGATAAGAAATTCCCTGAACGTTACCTTGGGCGCGGCAAGTCCTTTGCAGACAGACACGGCAAATGCATCCATGGCAAGTCCTACAGATAAAAGCAATAATTCAAATAGTCCCACGATCCAACTCCTGTAAGATGATACATGAGTCTCGCAATTTAAAGCAAGCCAGGCGGGACGGCCGGTATGTTGACTTGCTGCGCCTAAAGCGTTTGCTACTCCCCCATGGGAAAACAACAGAGGTATTTTAACACGGTTTCTGTTATCGTCAAAGCTTATGAGTCATATATGAGTGAGACAGCCTTCTGCAGTTCTTATTTACCGGATATTACTTCCTTTTCTCTGCGGTCGTCAAAAATGCAGGTGTCAGGCAGGCTGAATACCACTATCATTATATTCATAAGCAGCCTGGGAAAAACTACACAAAGCGCTTACAACTCCCTTAAGCTCTTCTGTAACAACACCTCCGGTTGGTTGATTCAACACAGTATAAGCATAGTTGGAAGGACGGTACCTTATTGACTCAGCCTCTTCATTGCCTTCAACATAATATTTTATAGTCACTATGTCTTTGAAATTCTGTGCCGGTATTCCCTCAATAGCTACTATAGTGTAATCACCCGAGTCAGTAGCCGTCAGAGTCTCATTCTTATACTCGAAAGAAGTAACTTTTTTAGCTTCAAGGTCTTCCGTCTTAAAATATAGCTTCATCGTAATAGTCGATTTAAGCAAAATGCTTACTAATTCAGGTAATACATCACCTTTCTTATAAAGGCTCAGATTGCCGACCGATAATGATGATTGCTGCTCATCTGTAGGCAAAACCGAGTTCGCAAGGTCAGATGTATGATAACCGAAGTATGTCTGAGCTGCAGCACCGTAATTCAGCATTGCTTTTACCAGTTCAACCGCTTTAACAGAATACTTCTCCGGATGTTCAATGATATAGGCGGCATATTCTCTTACTGAATAAGTGTAGGCATCTCCGACCGGATTATTCTCGCTAAGATATACCTGCGCAGTTATCTCATCAGCCATTTCTTTCGCCACAACATTGCAACGGAAAATGTAATATCCTTCTTTGTTAGGTGTAAGATCTTTTACAGGAACTATCTGTTCTTTGCCATTGACAGTGAATCTCATATAAGCGGTATCGTTATTATTCAATACTTCATCGTTAAGTTTCATATAGAAGTTAACACCAATACTGCCGTCCAGGCTAAGGGAGTATCCATATAAATGGGTTCCGCCGCCGAGTTGCGCAATTATCGCTTTGCCATCAAGATCATAAAGACTTATATTATTGAAAGAAGTTAATAAAGATTGATAAGTTGAATCATATTCACCCGGAACATAAATACAAGCATTAATTGTTGAAGGAAATATACTTGTCAAATCATTTTCAAAAACGTTTGGATTAACTTTCAAGCGAATTTCAGTTAAATTCTCACAGTTTTTAAATGCAGACTCACCAATGCTTGTTACACTATCAGGGATTGTAATAGTAGTAAGTGAGGAGCAATTATTAAATGCAACATCACCAATGCTGGTTACACTATTAGGAATTGTAATCGTAGTAAGTGAGGTGCAACGGGAAAATGTAGAAGGACCAATGCTTGTTACACTGTCAGGAATATCAATCGAAACCAGGGAGCGACAACCGCAAAACGCCAAGCTGCCTATGCTTGTTACACTATCAGGGATTGTAATAGTAGTAAGTGAGGCGCAGTTAAAAAAAGCACTATTACCAATGCTGGTTACACTGTTAGGAATAGTAATCGTTGATAGTAGCCAGCATTCTTCAAATGCGCTATTACCAATGCTGGTTACACTGTTTGGAATGGCAATCGAAGAAAGCGAGGTGCAGTTTTTAAATGCATAATTACCAATGCTTGTTACACTGTCAGGGATTGTAATCGAAGTAAGTGAGGTGCAGCCATAAAATGCATCATTACCAATGCTGGTTACTCTGTTAGGAATTGTAATTGAAGAAAGTGAGATGCAATTTTTAAATGCATTATCACCAATGCCGGTTACACCGTTAGGAATCACAATCGAAGAAAGTGCGGTGCAACCGTCAAATGCACTATTACCAATGCTGGTTACACTGTTTGGAATTTCAATCGAAGTAAGTGAGGTGCAGTTGCGGAATGCACTATTACCAATGCCGGTTACACTGTTAGGAATCACAATCGAAGAAAGTGAAGCGCAATTATAAAATGCAATATCACCAATGCTGGTTACACCGTTAGGAATCACAATCGAAGAAAGCGCGGTGCAACCGTAAAATGCACTATTACCAATGCCGGTTACACTGTCAGGGATTGTAATCGAAGCAAGTGAGGTGCTATTTTTAAATGCATTATCACCAATGCTGGTTACACCTTCACCAATAACAACCTTTTTGATTACTTCTTTATAATTGTACCAAGGACGATAGTTGTTACTGTTAGAATTTACCATTTTCCCCGTTCCGCTGATAGTCAGCAATCCGTTGCTGTCAAGCGTCCAGGATACGCTTTCTCCATTGCCTTCAGCGCCGCAATAACCTTGGGCGACTATTTCCGGACTGGAGTCTTCAGTATCGTCTGCGAGAACGGTAATGCCGCCAAACGCGAATAAAACGATCACGGTAGCTATGAGGGAAAACATTGTGCTCCAGAGTTTTTTACTATTCATAATTAATCTCCAGTTTAAAATGTGAGCCGGTACCAATCAGCCTTTATTAGTTATTCAATAATTAAATATTTTAACATATAAGAAGCATCTGATGTACGTACACTTATTCCGTTCCTTGACAAGCTCAATAGAAACTATGGCAGAGACTTCAATAATCTCATTGCCGATGCAGGTTATGAGAGCAAAGAGAATGAAAGCATAGCTAATCCTATGTGAAATATTAGTTTTATAGACTGAATAAGATTCAATCATCATCGGCAACTGTACCCAATGATAATAGAAAAAATATACCCGAAGCACTTAAGCTCCGGGCATATTCTAAATGTAAATATCAATTCTCATGTCCTTGTACGCATTGACTTTTGAGTTACATACAAGGTCATAAAATAATATGACTTAGTGGCTTAATTACCCTTATTGCGGATTGCTGCCTGCGCAGCGGCGAGTCTTGCTATAGGTACTCTGAAAGGTGAGCAGGATACATAATCCAGACCGATAGCATCGCAGAACTCTACGGACGTCGGGTCACCGCCGTGCTCGCCGCAGATACCGATGTGGAGGTTCGGGTTAACGCCCTTACCGAGCTCGATAGCCATCTTCATGAGCTTGCCTACGCCGTTCTGATCGAGACGTGCGAAAGGATCGGACTCGAAGATCTTGGACTCGTAGTAAGCCTCGAGGAACTTGCCTGCGTCGTCACGTGAGAATCCGAAGGTCATCTGTGTGAGGTCGTTTGTACCGAAGCAGAAGAATGCTGCCTCCTTACCGATCTCATCAGCTGTAAGAGCAGCTCTCGGGATCTCGATCATCGTACCAACCTCGTACTTGAGGTCAGAGCCTGCTGCTGCGATCTCAGCATCTGCTGTCTCAACAACAACTGCCTTAACAACCTTGAATTCCTTAACGTCACCGATCAACGGGATCATGATCTCAGGCTCGATAGCCCAGTCGGGATGATTCTTCTTAACGTTCATAGCTGCGCGGATAACAGCCTTTGTCTGCATCTTGGCGATCTCAGGATATGTGACTGCAAGACGGCATCCTCTGTGACCCATCATGGGATTGAACTCGTGGAGAGAATCGATGATGTTCTTGATCTCTTCAACTGTCTTGCCCTTTGTGTCAGCCAGCTTCTTGATGTCTGCTTCCTCTGTAGGAACGAATTCGTGAAGCGGGGGATCCAGGAATCTGATAGTTACAGGGTAACCCTCGAGAGCCTCGTAGAGAGCCTCGAAGTCAGACTGCTGCATAGGAAGGATCTTCTCAAGAGCTTCCTCTCTCTCCTCAACGGAATCGGAGCAGATCATCTCACGGAAAGCGTCGATCCTGCCCTCACCGAAGAACATGTGCTCTGTACGGCAAAGACCGATACCCTCAGCGCCGAGTTCGCGAGCCTTCTTAGCGTCACGGGGAGTATCGGCATTTGTTCTTACCTTAAGACGGCGGAACTCATCTGCCCATGCCATGATACGGCCGAACTCACCTGCGATAGTAGCATCAACTGTAGGGATGATACCGTCGTAGATCTTACCTGTAGATCCGTCGATGGAGATCTCATCACCCTCGTGATACTCCTTGCCTGCGAGTGTGAACTTCTTGTTTGCTTCATCCATTGCGATGTCGCCGCATCCGGATACACAGCATGTACCCATACCACGTGCAACAACGGCTGCGTGTGATGTCATACCGCCACGGACTGTCAGGATACCCTGTGAAGCCTTCATACCCTCGATATCCTCAGGAGATGTCTCAAGACGGACGAGGACTACCTTCTTGCCCTGTGCCTTCCATGCTTTCGCATCGTCAGCCGTGAATACGATCTGGCCGCAAGCAGCTCCGGGAGAAGCACCGAGTGCCTGAGCAATAGGCTGTGCGCTCTTGAGAGCTGTAGCATCGAACTGAGGGTGGAGCAATGTGTCGAGGTTCCTCGGATCGATCATTGCAACTGCCTCTTCCTTTGTTCTCATTCCCTCGTCAACGAGGTCACAAGCAATCTTAAGAGCAGCCTGAGCTGTTCTCTTACCGTTACGTGTCTGAAGCATGTAGAGCTTACCGTGCTCAACTGTGAACTCCATATCCTGCATATCTCTGTAGTGATTCTCGAGGATGGAGCATACCTCTGTGAACTGCTTGAAAGCCTCGGGGAACTTCTCTTCCATCTCAGCTATCTTCATAGGTGTACGAACGCCTGCAACAACGTCCTCGCCCTGAGCGTTTGTAAGGAACTCACCGAAGAGACCCTTAGCGCCCGTAGCGGGGTCACGTGTGAATGCAACACCTGTACCGCAGTCATCACCCATGTTACCGAAAGCCATTGACTGTACGTTAACAGCTGTACCCCATGAATAAGGGATGTCGTTGTCTCTTCTGTATACGTTTGCACGGGGGTTGTCCCATGAACGGAATACGGCCTTGATAGCACCCATAAGCTGTTCCTTGGGATCTGACGGGAAATCATCACCGATCTTGCTCTTATACTCAGCCTTGAACTGGTTAGCGAGCTCCTTCAGGTCATCAGCCGTAAGCTCAACGTCCTGCTTGACTCCCCTGTCAGCCTTCATCTTGTCGATGAGCTCTTCGAAATACTTCTTGCCGACTTCCATAACAACGTCGGAGTACATCTGGATGAATCTTCTGTAGCAGTCCCATGCCCAACGGGGATTACCGGACTTCTCAGCAATGACATTAACTACTTCTTCGTTGAGTCCGAGGTTGAGGATCGTATCCATCATACCGGGCATTGATGCTCTCGCGCCGCTTCTTACGGATACGAGCAAAGGATTCTCGAGGTCACCGAATTTCTTGCCTGTGATCTCCTCCATCTTGCCCACATACTCAAGGATCTGCCCGAAGATCTCATCGTTGATCTTCCTGCCGTCCTCATAATACTTTGTGCAAGCTTCCGTTGTAATCGTGAAGCCCTGAGGTACGGGAAGACCGATGTTGGTCATCTCGGCAAGGTTTGCGCCCTTACCGCCAAGGAGTTCACGCATTGATCCGTTACCTTCGGTAAACAGATAAACATACTTTGTTGCCATTGCTTTGTCCGCCTTTCGTCTTATATTGTTGTTGTTTGTTATTTCTAAAGATTTGGCCTGCTTCTTACAGCTTCCACCTTATGAAATCAAAAATCGAATTTGCCCTCGAAGAACTTCTCAAGAGCGTCAATAGGGAATCTGATGTTGCCGGGCTCATACTCGACATTAGCCATTGAATCCCTCTCTCTTATTGTAACACATCCGTCTGTCTCTGAATCGAAATCATAGACAACGCAGTAAGGTGTTCCGATCTCATCCTGTCTTCTGTATCTCTTGCCGATGCTCTGTCTGTCATCGAGCTCGCACATATACTTCTTCGACAGCTTATCAAAGATAGCCTGCGCCTTGTCTGTGAGCTTGGCTGACAGCGGCAGCACGCCGATCTTGACTGGTGCCAGATAAGGATGGAATCTCATGACAGTTCTTACATCGCCGCCCTCAAGAGTCTCCTCATCATATGCTGCACAAAGGAATGCGAGAGTAACTCTGTCCGCACCGAGCGAAGGCTCGATAACATAAGGAACATACTTCTCGTTCTTATTGGGATCGAAGTAAGACAGATCCTGCTTGGAGAATTCCATGTGCTGCTTGAGGTCGTAATCCGTTCTGTCGGCAACGCCCCAGAGCTCTCCCCACTGGCCTTCACCGAAGGGGAACCAGAACTCAAAGTCAGTTGTCGCATTGGAATAGAATGCGAGTTCCTCAGGAGAGTGATCTCTCGTACGGAGCTCCTCCGGCTTGATGCCGAGACCTGTAAGCCAGTTGTAGCAGTAGTCTTTCCAGTATTTGAACCATTCGAGATCAGTGCCGGGTTCGCAGAAGAACTCGAGCTCCATCTGTTCGAACTCTCTCGTTCTGAAGATGAAGTTGCCGGGTGTGATCTCGTTACGGAAACTCTTACCGATCTGGCAGATGCCGAACGGGATCTTCTTCCTCGATGAACGCTGAACGTTAGCGAAGTTAACAAAGATGCCCTGTGCAGTCTCAGGCCTTAAGTACACCTCATTCTTGGCATCCTCCGTAACACCCATGAATGTCTTGAACATCAGATTGAACTTCCTGATGTCAGTAAAGTTATGGCCGCCGCAGACGGGGCAGGGAATATTCTTCTCCTTGATGTACTCCACCATCTGCTCATTCGTCATACCCTCAACTGCAACATCATCGATGCCGTTCTCCGAATTGAAGTCCTCGATTATCTTATCAGCTCTCTGACGCGCCTTGCACTGCTTGCAGTCGATAAGAGGATCGGAGAATCCGCCAACGTGACCGGATGCCACCCATACCTGGGGATTCATGAGGATCGCACAGTCAACGCCTACGTTGTAGGGGCTCTCCTGAACGAACTTCTTCCACCATGCGGACTTAACATTATTCTTGAGCGCAACGCCCAGAGGACCGTAGTCCCATGAATTTGCAAGACCGCCGTAAATATCAGATCCCGGGTACACAAAGCCTCTGACTTTGGCCAGGGATACGATCTTCTCCATTGATTTAGCGCCTTCCATCAGTTACAACCTCCGCCTTGATCACTCTTCAGTCTCGACTGCCTCTTCGCCCTCTTCCCCGGAAGGAGCATCAGCATCGTCGCTGCCGGCTGACAAAGCACCGAGAAGTCCGTCGAGGCCTGCGCCGATCCTGGAAGCTCTCTCTTCTTCCATCTGCTGCTCTCTCTTACGCTTCTCCTCTTCCCTTCTTATGCGCTCCTCACGTGTGATCGGAACTACCGGATTTACGTCACCGGGAATTGCCACAACCTTACCCTCTGCCACTTCACGGCATGCGAGCGAGACATTGTTTGCAGCCTGATCAGGCACCATGGGCTGTGCACCCTCGGTGAGCTGTCTTGCTCTCTGGCTTACGAGGATGGCTGCCTCGAAAGGGCAATTTGCCTGCTGCTTGATCTTCTCGATTGAAGGTTCTACTAACATGTTGTTCTACCTCTTTCTTTTTTGATTTCTATACACAAATAATTGTACGCTTCGTTAACTGTTCTCTTCCTGCTTCTTCAGGATGAGGTTCCTGACTTCCTCCACCGCCCTGTCCAGATCATCGTTCACGACGGTATAGTCAAATTCATCCACTCTCTTCATCTCATCTTCTGCCTGTGACAGACGGCTCCTGATCTTATCCTCCGTCTCTGTTCCTCTGCCTCTGAGTCTCTCCTCCAGCACTTCGAGGGATGGCGGCATCAGGAAGATCGTAAGCGCATCACGTCCGAATATCTTCTTGAGCGCGATGCTTCCGGCCACGGTAAGATCCAGCATGCAGTCCGTTCCCTCCGAACTGAGACGTCTCAGGTACGCTGCGGGAGTTCCGTAATAATTGCCGACATATGTGTCATATTCAAGGATCTCTCCGTCAGCGATCATCTGTTCGAATTCATCCTTTGTACGGAAGAAATATTCGACACCTTCCTGCTCCGTACCTCTGGGCTGCCTCGTGGTAACGGATATCGATGTACCCATGCCGGGGAACATATCCCTCACAAGTCCGAGTACTGTTCCCTTGCCGGCTCCCGAAGGGCCTGAGATACATATGATAAGTCCGTTCCTTCTGCTCATTTGGCAAGCCTCTCCTTGATCTCTTCGACGGTGAGCGACGTCAGAACGACGTGGTCACTGTCCGTTACCATCACGGCCTTGCACTTCTTGCCTGCACAGCAGTCGATGCACATGGCGCGCTCCTTCGAATCCTGTATCATCCTTCTCGCCGGTGCGGAATCCGCAGATACAACACAGAGGACCCTTCCCGACGCTATAAGATTGCCAAAACCGATATCAATAAAACCCATTCCCGTAACTTCCTTCATCAGACAAGATTCTGAACCTGCTCCCTCATCTCTTCGACGAGATTCTTCATCTTGAGAACTCTGTTCGTTATCTCGATGTCATTGGCCTTGGAACCGGTCGTATTGATCTCCCTGTTGATCTCCTGGATCAGGAAATCCATCTTCTTGCCGATCGATCCGTCAGAAGCCAGGATCTTCCTTGCCTGAGCGAAATGGCTGATCAGCCTCTTCATCTCCTCATCGATGCAGCACTTGTCGGCAAACACCGCCACTTCGGCGGCAAGCCTCGATTCATCGTAGAACTCTCTCTTCTCATCAGCAAGGATCACATCGATCCTGTCGGATAAGCGCTGCCTGTAATCTGCGACAACATTAGGTGAATACTCCGCAACTTCATCTCTGAGCTTCTCAAGTTCGCCGACCTTGCCGGTGATGTCATCTGCAAGGCTCTTACCCTCTGCCTTCCTCATCTCGATCATTCCGGAAAGAGCTTCATCAACAGCGCAGGCAAGCTCGGAATAGAGCTTGTCCTCGTCAACACTTACCTGTCTGAGAGTAATTATATCCTGATATGCGGCAAGCCTTGATGAAGCCAGGTCATCCTCCCTGCCCGTGACAACGGAGATCCTTCTGACTGCTTCGGAATATGCCTTGGCAAGACCTTCATTGATAATCACTTCGGATCCTTCGGCATCATTGTCCTCAAAATTGATGAACATGTCGATCTTGCCGCGGAGAAGTGCGTCAGACACAGTCTTCCTTATCTTCGCATCGGCAAAATTAAATAATCTGGGCAGCCTCAAATTGATATCGCAATATCTGCTGTTAACGGACTTGATCTCAACCGTATATCTTCTTGACTCAAAGATCTTCTCACTGCGGCCGTAGCCCGTCATGCTTAATGCCATATAGCCTCCAGACAAAATAGTTCTTACAGATGGAAAAAGCCTGCTCGCAGGGACTTATTCCCTACGAAGAGGCTTATCGCGATATATTATAATATATGTGCATCAAAAACTCAACAGTTTGAGAGGAACAAAGCCGAGATAATCTCCCGATGTGCAGTAATAGCGGCATCCTTCAAATTCAATTTGCTCAAAGACCTTGCGGTGCGCGAGTCCGTGAAGGTGTCCGTACACGCAGATATCGGCTCCTCCCTCCCTGATTATCTCCGTGAGATCCGTCGGATGATCGAACTTCGTTATCGGAGGATAATGGAGCATTATTATCCTGGTTCTGCTGCGTCCGGGATCATATTTATCCATCTCTGCAAAGCAAAGCCTGAGTCTGGCAAGTTCACGGTCATAGATTTTCTTGTCCTGCTGTCCGAATTCGGAATCTCCCGGGAGCATCCATCCTCTCGTACCCGAGATAAGCGCTCCCTCCGCTTCAATGACATTAGTTCTGACAATCTCGATCCCGCTGTATGATCTGCCGGCGAAGAATGCATCCATCTTGCTTATGGTCGTCCACCAGTAATCGTGATTGCCCCGTGACAGGAGTTTCCTTCCCGGGAGTGATGACAGAAATTCGAAGTCCTCCTCAGCCTCGGTTATCTTCGTTGCCCATGATATGTCACCCGATATAAGAACCGTATCTTCAGCCGTGACAGTACTCATCCACCCGTTCCTGATGCGGTCTATATAACCGTCCCACTTAGAGCCGAATACATCCATGCTCTTCTCCGGATTGCTCAAAGACAAATGAAGATCCGATAATGCAAAGACAGCCATCTATCCCTCCCTGTCGAAATAAGCTCTTATCGCCGCGGCATCCCCGGCAGTTATTCCCTTCACACCGGCAAGCTCCTCCTCCGGCGCTTGCTCGATATTCCTGATTGTACCAAAATGTGCGAGCAATATCCTGCGTTTTGCAGGACCGATCCCGGGGATATTCTCGAGCCTGTATCTGAGATTGCGCTTGCCCGAGAGCTTGCGCTGATATGTTATGGCGAACCTGTGAACCTCATTCTGAACAGCCGTGAGGAATCTGAGAAGAGCCATCTCCTCGTCAGTCAGGTCCTTACGTTCCAGTGACAGTTCGCGTCCGTCTTCAAATACGATTCCCGCCGTCTTGTGCCTGTCGTTCTTGACCATTCCTGCGAGCAGGATATTCTCTGTCCCCGGGATATTTCTTACGATTCCGGCGATCGCAGACAGCTGTCCTTTGCCACCGTCCGCCAGGATAAGATCCGGCATCGCGAATCCGTCCTTCTCATTATGTGCGAACCTCCGCGACAGCGTCTCCCTCATGGATTCGAAGTCATCCTGGGATACGACTCTCTTCATCTTGAACAGCCTGTATGCCTGCTTATCGGGACGCCCGTCCCTGAACACTACCATGCCGGAGCAGATATCGTCATTTCCGAGATTGGAGATATCGAATGATTCCACTCTTGAGATCGTCCCTTCCGGGGCGTTCATCAGCTTCTCGAGATACCTTAACGGTGCCTGCGGATCGGCACCTGCACCGCCTCCCCTCAGGATCCTTCTGACCATCATCTCGCGAGCATTGTTCACCGCCAGCTTTAGCAGATCGTTAAGCTCTCCGCGCTGAGGCACGTGAAGGGCAACCTTATGACCTCCGACGCCGGAGATATATTCCGATATGCTTGCCCTTTCCTCTTCGTCGAGGACGCCTGAAGGTATCACGACCGTCGGCGGGATCTTGGGCGCATTCTCATAATACTGCATGAGGAATCCCTTAAGGATCTCCGCCTGGTCATCCTCTCCTCCCGTCACGAAATAAGTCGATGATCCCACGACCCTGCCGTCTCTTACTTCAAGCTTGCGGACACAGGTCTCGCCGGCATCCTGCCATATACCGACCGCGTCGACATCGCGCCTGATCTCCATAAATACATGCTGGTTCTTTCTGATATTCGCAAGTGACGCCAGCCGGTCCCTGAACACCGATGCCTTCTCAAATTCCAGAGCTTCGGAGGCCTTCTCCATCTCAATCCGCATCGTCCTCTCGATGCCGTCGTAATTGCCCTCGAAGAACAACACGATCTGCGAGATCATCTTCCTATAATCGGATGCGGAGATCTCGCCGGAGCAGGGCGCCATGCATTTCCCGATGTGGTAGTTAAGGCACGGTCTCTCCTTGCCGATATCCCGCGGGAAAACCTTTTTGCAGCGTTTGAGAGGAAACATATAATCGATAGTCTTCATGACCTCATAAAGGTCGGAATTCATGTACGGTCCATAGTACAGAGCACCCGCCCTGCGCATCTTCTCATCCACCCTGAAAGACTTTATAACTCTGGGGTACTCTTCATTGAGCGTCACGCAGATATAGGGATACCCCTTATCGTCACGAAGCAGGATGTTGTACTTGGGCTGATATCTCTTGATGAGGTTCGCCTCAAGAAGAAGAGCCTCGGCCTCAGACCCTACAACAGTGTATTCAAAATCCGCAACGTGCGATACCATCGCCCTGACTTTTGGGTAAGGTATCACCTTGGATGCAAAATAGCTCTTCAGTCTGTTGCGGAGTTTTTTTGCCTTGCCCACATAAATAATACATCCCGAAGAGTCCTTCATGAGGTACACCCCGGGATCCTGTGGAACCGTATCTAATCTCGCGTCGAAAGTCTTGTCTGTCATACCTGAGGATTTCTCAGGAAATCAGCGAGGCAGTCAACGGCAGCCTGTGCATCGTCACCCTCAGCGGTGATCTCGATCTCAGCTCCGTTCTCTATACCCAAAGACATCACACCGAGTAAGCTCTTGGAATTTGCACGCCTTCCGCCTCTTACAAAATAAATCGTGCTCCTGAAAGAAGAAGCCTTCTGAATAAGAGTAGCAACCGCCTTCATGGCAAGCGTATCTTCACAGTTAAAAACCACTTTCTCCTCGGCCATGTGACCCTCCGTAATACACAATAGTGATAGTATCAAACCGAGTTAAGTATATTTTTGTAAAAGTGTTAAGTCAATAAAAAAAATGTGCGTTCTCCTTTTTCGTCTTTATTGCTTAAATATCAAATTTCTTATCCTTTCGTTTTGTTCAAATTCACTATCGGCATCGGCGGGGACATGTTCCGCAGGCGCCTTTTGCATTAGTCGCACGTTAATATATAATAAACTTCATGGAACAAGTAATGATAGTAACAGGGATCATGACGGTCATATCCTGGATCATATTTCAGGTATCTTTCAACATTGACAGAAGCAGATACCGCAACTGCTATTTCCTCTTCATGTCATTGTCATGCACACTGATGTTCCTGATATCCGTATCGGGAGATTATATGAGGGAGACAATACTCTTTTTGTTGGTTCTTCACGGAATCCGTGGGATTGTTCCCAAAGGAACAGCACGTTGTCGTTAAGTTAAGGAAAAGTTGATTTAATTGGCTGCGTACGCAGTAAACTTGTGAATCTGAATCAATTTAGTGGAACATTTAGTCTGCGCTCGCAGTAACTCTGTTCCGGTAACTTTTTGTTCCTGATCATTCTGGGGGCACTGCTGATCGTTCCGTTCTTCCTCATGCTTGCGGAGATTTTCTCACACAACTTCCACAGTTCCGGAGAGACATACTACAGATCATGGTGGTTCATCACGATTTGCTGCATCATAATCACGATCATCTACGGTTCAATGTCCTTCCTCATCTTCATGATATACACCCTGTTTCTTCACATTGTGCCGAGGACCAAAGACTTCGATTACGTTATAATCCACGGCTGCGGTCTTGACAAAGACTCAAAGGTCACCAAGCTCCTCAAGGACCGCCTCGACAAGGCGATCGAGGTATACCACATCGACCCCACTCCTCCGAAGCTCATCCCGTCGGGAGGCCAGGGAACAGACGAATCGGTCTCCGAAGCCGAGGCGATGCGCGACTACCTCCTGGGTCAGGGAATTCCGGAAGAGGATATCATAGTCGAGAACAAGTCCACGACTAAACTCGAGAATCTCATGAATTCGAAGGAAAATAATAGATTCATATCCCGGACGCAAGGTAATAGCTCTTGTCTCCAGCAACTACCACATCTACCGCGCGCTCCGCTACTGCCGCAAGATCGGTCTCAAATGCACCGGCATAGGAAGCCACGTCGCATTCTACTACTGGCCGAGCGCGCTGATCCGGGAATACATTGCCATCCATGTCGAGCGAAAGCATGCAGTTATATTCATCCTGGGATGGCTTCTTAGCATTGCAACGGTATTAATTCCCACTCTGTTCCCGACCCAGTAAGGGCGCCGGTTCTTTACTCATCAGAAGAGCATCCCTGCCCTCACCGTAGTATCCATTCCTGACGCCGTATTCGGCAAAACCGCAGCTGCGGTACAGTGATAAAGCGCGTTGATTTGTGCTCTCGACTTCAAGGAATATCTTCCTGATCCCACGCCCGGCCAGTATGTTCTCAAGTTCCTCAAGAAGCAGCCGCCCGTACCCTCTGCCCCTGCATTCCGGAGCTACAACTATATTGCCTATCTCAGCCTCATCTATGACGCCGGAGACGCTGACATATCCTGCACCTTCCTTCACCAGCGCGAACTTGAACACCTGAGAATCATTCATAGGGTCGTACAACAGCAATTCACGAACTGCTTCAACGGGCCACGGAAGGGCAAGACAGCCACGCTCAAGTCCGGTTATAAACTCAAGATCATCGATTCTCCCGTAGCGCACTCCGGAATTCACTTCTTAAACCTCTCTGCCTGTGATACGGCGCAGTATGTCGCTGTCACCGATGCTCCGTCAACAGGCTTTGGATCGATAAGCGCCGCAGCGGCTATACCCTGCGGAAGTATCACCGCACCCTGTGCATATTCGGCTCTTATCCCGGCCTCGTCGAACGCCGCACGCATCGTCTCCGACCCGTTGCCCATGACTATTATCCTGGGCTTTTTGGTCCCCAGCATATTCTTGAACTGTACTGCCAATTCCGTGGCATCATAAGCATTCTCTTCTATGACCGTGGCATGAGTCTTCCCGTTCATGATCCTGGCAAAGACCCTGTTGTTGCGCGCGTCAAAGCAGGGAACAAAATACGTTATCCTGTCTGTATCCTCACAGATCTCGCACGACATCGCCAGTGCAAGAGTCGACGACACAGGTATTACTCCCTTACCTGATGCAAGCGCCATACCTTTGACGGCTGACAGTCCTATCCTGATGCCTGTAAATGACCCTGGGCCCGTCGTGACCGCGAAGCAGTCGATCGAATCAAATCCTATCCCCGCCTCATGCATGATCCTGTCAACAAGAGGCATAAATGTCTCAGAATGGGTCTTCTGTTCCATGGACAATTCATAGGCAAGCGGCTTCATATCATCGTAGACGCCGGCACAGCAAGTGGAATTCGACGTATCACATGCAAGTATTCTCAAAGCTCTGCCTCCTTTATCAGTTCATTAAGCCCGGCAAACCTGTCTCCTGCAGGTGTAAGGATCTCAAATGACCGTTCGTCTCCCGAGCCGGTTATCTTTATCCTGACAGCCTTATCCGGTATAAGATCATCGATAACGCTGCTCCACTCGATGACGCATACCCCGCCTCTGTAGAAATACTCGTCAAGTCCCGACATGAGGAACTCCTCACTGTCTCCTATGCGGTATGTATCGAAATGGAATACCGGCAGTCTTCCGGTCTCGTACTCGTTAACTATCGTAAAGGTCGGCGATAATACAGGATCATCCGCCCCCATTCCGCGCACAAGCCCTCTGGTGAAGCATGTCTTGCCTGCTCCGAGATCGCCGTCAAGTGTGATGATGTCACCGGGGATCAGAAGCCCTGCAAAGAGTGATGCAAACTTTTCGGTCTGCCCGGGTGATGATGTGCGGAAATCAAAGCTCACGTTATGACTTTTCCTTGAAGTATTTGTTCTCAAAATTGAACACGGTCAGAGGCCTGCTGAAGAAGTACCCCTGGAATATATCCGCACCCATGTCACGTATCATGTTGACCTGGTTCTCATTCTCAACACCCTCTACCACGACCTTTTTCTTCATCGAGTGGACAAGGGTGGTAATGGCGGAGATGAACGACTGGTTAAATGTATCAGTCTCCACGTCGTCAACGAATGTCTTGTCGATCTTGATCTCATCCACGGGAAGCTCCTTCAGATAGTTGAAGGACGAATAACCCGTGCCGAAGTCATCCAGAGCTACCCTGACATTCTCACTTCTGAGCTTGATCAGGTTACGCTTGCTCATGGCAAGGTTCTTCATGAGGGATGTCTCCGTGATCTCCACGAGGATATTGGCCGCCGGCAGTTCATACTTGGCCAGCTTCCTGAGCACCTTATCCGCGAAATCACGCTTGACCAGATCGTCTGCCGTTACATTGATATGGACATAGAATGACGCGGGAGCACCGTTATTGATCCAAGTTGAGCACTGTGCTATCGCCTGCTCGAGTATCCACGTTCCTACTATCTCCATCTGGTCGGTGGATTCAAGAGCGCCGACAACCTTCTCCGGGTTAACGATCTCACCTGTATCCGATACCCACCTGAGGAGCGCCTCCGCACCGTCGAGCTTGCCTGTCTTGGCATCGATCAGCGGCTGGTAATGGAGCTGGAAGCTCTCCATGTTATTACGTATCGACTGAAGTATCTGATGCTCAAAATCAAGCCTCTCCTTCAGCTCCCTCTTGTCCGTTGGTGAATAGATGGCATACTTTATTGTCTTGTCCTTCTTGACCTTGTGAAGAGCGATCTCGGCATTCACGAGAAGCTCATCTATGGTCGATCCGCTGTATGGATATATCGAAGCGGACAGTCCGAGTGTTACAAAGAACGATCCGAATCCCGTATCAATCGGCTCGGCAGTTATATCAAGGAGCATGTCAAGATAATCATTAACGGTCCTTCTCGTGGCATGCGGCCACATGATCACAAATGTATCAACGCCGCTGTGATAGAGCTTTGCCCCTTCAGGAAGATTGGCATTGAGGATCCCGGTAAGGCCTATCAGTATCTCGTTGCCGGCAGATCTTCCGTAACGGTCGTTGAAGCTGTGGAACCCGTTGACATCACACAGTACGATGGCTGCCGACAGCAGGTCTTTGTTCCTGATCATCTCCTTGGCATCCATAAGGAGCTTCGTCCTCATCGGAAGTCCGGTAAGCTCATTCAGTGAGTCAGTCTTCTCAACTGTCTCACGCATCTCGTTCATAGATGTCATGTCGAACATCGTTCCTGCACAGAAACTGTCATGAGTCCCATCATCTATGTACTTCTTGCCCCTTACGGCGATCCACATGACCTTGTCATTCTGATTCCTGATCCTGACCTCGAAAGCAAATCTGTCAAGATTGCCGTCAAACACCTGATTGATAACGGCAACGAACCTGTCCCTGTCGGATGATATGACCTTGGAAGCTATCAGCTCGACACAGTCATCCATGTACTCAAGCTTGGCCTCCTCGAACAGCTCGCGGATATTCTCGGAGAACTTCAATATCTTCCTCTTGATATCATACTGGAATGTTATGGCTTCCGTTCCCTCAATGACATTGCGGCGGAACTGCTCTCTCCTGATAAAATCGGTTATCTCGGTAAATGATCCCGACAGGAATCTCTTGTCTCTCTTCCTTGTCTCCGGCGTGTCCTGATCGTCCGGTGCCACAGAAGCATCGGTATCCGACAGACCGTTACACTTGAGATATATCTTGCCTCTCACAGGCGATAAAACCGTGATTACTGTATCATTGGGGGGTATGTGTTCATGGACGAACCTCTCGAACAACTCCTTGAGCTTGGCATATTCCTCCGGCTCCATATATTCGGATATATGATCCGTGAAATGATCCATCTTCCATGACGGGAAGGCAAAATCCTTCACAAACTTGTCATTAACATATAAGACATCTTCAGCGAAATCCATCATGAAGAAATACTCATTGAGTGAACCCGTGAACAGCTGTCTTGCACATCTCTCCATCTTGCTTGCCGGCTTCTCCGTGATCATGCCCACAACATATTTGTTGCCATCGGAAACAGCAATTCTCATCAGGGCGGTCACTCTCTCGGTATCATAAGAGGACAGATTAAGGTCAAAATCGAACTCCACCGATTCGGTAACACCTATCACAAGATCCTTGAAGGCTATGTCGAACCTTGATCTGACAGCCTGTCTGTCAGAGTCGGTCACATACTGAAGAAAAGACTCGAGGAGCACGCCTTCAGACACCTGCCGTCCCATGATCTTCTTCATTCCGTCAGTAAAATAAAGGTGTTCTTCCTTGGGATTATATACAAAACCGCACAGCATAAAAGGAGATAGAAGCGGCATGAATTCATTCATGCATGTGCCACCGTAAATCTCGAGCATCTCATCTCTGCTCGTAAATAGATCCAGACCTTGCTCCGCCATGCCAAACAAACTCCCTGTGAGATGATAATATATATTCTAACAGATTAATCCCGCGATTTTAAGTGGCTTTTAGCTATGCGGTTATACAGTTCTTTGCGGTTAAGACCCGTCATTTCGGCTATTTTTGATGAAGCCTCTTTGGTCGACAAACCGCTTTCTATAAGGTCTTTTGCCATTTTGTCGATATCTTCTTCGCTCAACTCGGCGGCGCCTTCTCCTTCTGTTACAGGTTCAAGACAAATTACGAATTCACCCTTCGGAGGAGTGTTCCTGAAGTACTCTTCCGCCTCTTCTACGGTAAATCTCAGGACCTGCTCATATTTCTTTGTCAGTTCCCGGCAGAATGCAGCTCTGCAGCCTCCGAATCCTGTCCTGACCAACTCTTCTATCAGCTTATTCAGCCTGTGAGGCGCTTCATATATTATGATCGTCTCCCTTATCTTCTTCAGTGCTTCAAGTCTCTTTTTTCTCGGCCCGTTCTCCGAAGGCAGGAACCCCTCGAAATGATAATGCCTCGTATCAAGGCCGCTTAACACAAGCGCCGTAATACAGGCAACGGGACCCGGAACGACCGACACATCGATCCCTTCCTCTATGCAGAGCTTAACAAGATCTTCGCCCGGATCGCTTATCGACGGCATACCGGCATCCGACACAAGGCAGACAGTCTGACCTTCCTTCATCTTCCCGATAAGAACAGGTCCTCTGGCAGCCTTGTTATGCTCATGATATGAGAAGAGTCTTCCCGTTATCCCCAGAGACTGGAGAAGGAGCCCCGTGCGTCTGGTGTCTTCACAGGCAATTATATCTGCGCTGCTTAATATTTCGACAGCGCGTGGAGAGATATCTCCGAGATTTCCTATCGGTGTTCCTACGAGATAAAGCAATCCTTGTGTTCTCCTTCGTATATTTCCGTTATCCTCAGCGTCTGCTTAACAGACCCCTCATGTTCCTCATTGAGTATCAAAGGCGGCAGTACCGTAAGCTGTGATGATGCACCGCCCACTTTGCCGGCGATCAGGAAAGATGATGCATTGCGGTCCGCCAGCGGATGTATGGTCATTAGCTTTACAGGACTTATGTTGTATGACGTCATAAGATTTATTACCTCGGCCAGCCTGCCCGCCTTCATTACCATGACTATATGACCTGAAGAAGGAATGACTCTTGCTTTGGCAGCTTTGATAAAATCCCCGGCATTCCCGTTCTCCTCGAAGCGCCCCGCCAGTCTCTCTTCAGATGATAAAGACGCGTCAGTCTTGTTGCCTTTGCTCTCGCTGAAGAAAGGGGGATTTGTAAAGACTACGTCGTACTGCTTCATCCTGACTTCGTCAGGCATCTTTCTGATATCGCAGTTGAAGGCTCTCACCCTGTCCGCGATATTATTTGCTTCTATATTCTTCCTGAGGACTCCGCACGAAGACTCCATTATCTCACAGCAGTCTATCTCGCTGTCAGGCAGGCGTGCCGCGACGCACATTGACGCCCCTCCGCATCCGGAGCCCAGCTCAAGGAATGACGTCTTGCGGTATGTTCCGTCCTTGGAACGCCTGGCAAATGAAGCCGCAAACCAGGCCAGAAGGACGCTGTCCGTTCCGAATCTGAAGCCGTTCTTCTGCTGGTAGAGCACAAAATCATGTCTCCCTATATGATCGAGCGTCAGTCCTTCACGGTCCATATTCACTGCTCTTTGCCGCTGTGATCGACAAAGTCGTTCTGACGCATTGCCTTGGGTCTGCCGTCGTCTCCCTGTCTGGATGGGCAGTTGTCACACTTACCGCCGTTCCCTACATCGGGATTAAGGGGTGCTATGTCGTCCCACTTGAACTTCTCGATGGCAGTAGTCTCATCGTTGGAGAACTTGACTGATACGATATCCGATATCAGTTCCACATCGGATACGATGCCGACACCCATGGGAGTCCTTACCCTCTTGCCTGCTTTGGGAAGGCGCTTCATAGACTCCTCGTATGCTTCCTTCTCGTACTGCAGGCAGCACATAAGACGGCCGCAGGCGCCGTTGAGCTTGCCGGGATTGAGAGCCAGTCCCTGGTCTCTTGCCATCCTGAGAGTAACGGGGGCAAAGTGATTAAGGAAAGTGCAGCAGCACATCTCGCGGCCGCATATTCCGATTCCGCCAACGAGCTTTGCTTCGTCTCTTGAACCGATCTGTCGTAACTCTATCCTTACCCTGAAGGCGGCAGCCAAAGCCTTGACCAGTTCCCTGAAGTCCACCCTGTTGTCAGCCGTAAAGTAGAAGACCACCTTCTTGCCGTCAAAGGCAAATACCGTATCACAAAGATTCATCTCAAGCCCCAGTTCATCAATGAATTCCTGGCACTTTACAAAGGCGTCCGCCTCCTTCACCAGCTTCTCCTCATATATCTTCTCCTCCGCTGCCGAAGCTTTGCGCAGAACCGGTATGAGGGAGTCACCCGCCTTGTCCTCCGGAATAACATATGGCGACTCGATAACGTGAGCCATATCCTCCCCGAGATTTGTATTTACCATGACTTTGTCACCTATCTTAAGGCTCAATCCGTCACATCTGAACCTGTATACCTTGCCGGCTTCTCTGAACCTGCAGTTAACCACCTTTGTCATTTGTTGAACTCCTTATGTATCTTAAGCATCATTACGGCGACAGTACCGTCGTAATTAACATTCACTTTCCTGTCGGACACAAACCCTCCTATATATTCAAGAGCCCTGCCCAATTCCTTCTGTGTAATCCCGCTGTTGACCACGACAAAGCGTTCCAGCCTGGCGCGGTCTCCTTCAAATCTTATCGACTCACAATCTATATCCGAGACAAGCCTCATCAGATCCCCGAGAAGCCATATCATCAGTATCACCGGTTCAATGTACCTGTCCTTGTACTCGCCGAAGATCTCATCTGCTCTCTTCAGTGTCCCGGTGATTCCCGACCCCGGCATATCCAGGATAAGATCCATGATATCGGCCTTAAGATTGGCGAAAGTCTCGTCATCGGCGAGCTTTAACGCTCTTCCCGGTATCCCGTCGGCAAAGTCAGCCATCACGTCGATCGCCGCATCGTCTATGTCCTTACCTGCGGACTTAAGGATCTGCTTAACCTCTTCATTGCCGTAGCGTCTGATCTTATATTCCGCCGCACGCGATTTGATCGTCGGGAGCAATGTATCGGTATTAGTTACCTCGAATATGAATACGACATCCTCCGGCGGCTCCTCTATCGATTTAAGAAGCGCATTCTGCGATTCCTTGCCGAGATAATTACCGTTGATCAGGTAGACTTTGTTCGGGGAGAACCTGGGCGCCGTCTCGTAATCTCCGACAACAAGATCCCTTATCCTCTCGACTGAAATCACGGAACCTTCCTTCTCGGGCTCAACCCTGACGAGATCGGGATTCGTATTATTCTCCGAGTAGACGCAGCTCCTGCATTTACCGCATGCCCCGTTCCTGCCCGGCTCCCGGCACAGGAATCCCCGCGCCAGTTCTCCGGCGATCAGAGTCTTGCCGCTGCCTTCCGGGCCTGACACGATGTAGGTATTGCCTCTTTTGGACATTACCTCCGACGCCATCCTTGCCTTGAGTGTATCCTGACCGATTATCCTGTCAAATCCCACCTGTTTATATTAACTCCGTTCTCTCAATACAGATTCTGTCTTATCTCTTATTGCGCTGAAGATCTCCTCACGCGTTCCTGATGCATTGACCTTGAACACTCTGTCAAAAGAGGCGGCCAGTTCAAGATATCCCTGCCTGACCTTTTGCTGGAATCCTGTTCCCAGGGCCTCCATACGGTCATCACCGTCTCCCCTGATCCCGCGCCTCTTGAGTGCCTCATCAGGATCTATGTCAAGGAGGAAAGTAATGTCCGGTTCAAGACCTGACGTGGCCGTAAGATTAAGTGCCTTGACCATCTCGGCGCCAAGCTCCCTTGCATATCCCTGATAAGCATATGTTGAATCAAAGAACCTGTCACATATGACGATCTTCCCGTCATCCAGTGCAGGCATTATCAGTTTTCTCACTATCTGTGCCCTTGCCGCTTCGAACAATAATAATTCGCACACGGGATCCATCCCGTCGTTCTTCTTGTCCAGCAGGACACTTCTGATCTTCTCGCCGACAACTGTTCCGCCTGGCTCTCTGAGGAGTACGACCTCATGGCCGGTGCTGCCGAGATGATCGGACAGAAGCTTTATCTGGGTGCTCTTCCCGCACCCGTCTATCCCCTCGAAAGTGATGAACAGTCCTCTACTCATGGTCATCCTATCTTGATATTCTTGATATCGGCAATATCAAGATATATTTCCTTGGTGATACGTGCATTGTCGCTTCTGATGTCTTCCAGCGTCTCTTCCGCCTTCACAGCCTTCTGATTGACAGAGAATGAGGAATTGCCGTTATTATTCTTCCTCGGCTGTCTCTTGTCATTCTTGAATTTCCTGGAAGACTGCTGATTGCCGCCGTTATTATTGTTGCTATTATTGTTATTATTGTTGTTAAACTTCTTGTTCCTGGGGGCAGCAGATGACTGTTCCCCGTCGTAATTCTTATTATCGCTCTTATTGTCGTTCTTATTCTCGTTCTTCTTGCGGTTCTTATCGTAATTATTGCCGTTACCGCCGTTGTTATTACGATTGCCGTTATAGTTGCGCCTCTTGCCGCGATAACCGTTCCTGTTGCCGTTCTTCTTAGCACCGCCGCCTGCGTTATTGTTGTTATTGCTTACGTTCTCCGCCATTTTGACCTCCGTATCTTAAAGGCTTGAATACTTATTATAAATAATCCCGTACTAAACTTCAAACTCCCATGATATCTTCCTGACACTCTTATCATCCGGTATGTCCGCATCGTACTTTATGAGGTCCTTCATCGGAATCAATACGAACGCTCTCTCCTTGTATCTGGGATGCGGAACAGTCAGTTCCTCCGTATTGATACTCCTGTCTCCGTAGAAGATGATATCGATATCTATCGTCCTCGGGCCCCATCTTATATCCCTGACCCGGTGAAGCTCATTCTCTATACCTTGAGTGCCGTGAAGCAGTTCCATCGGACCTAGCGTTGTGTCTATAAGAATGCATACGTTATAGAAATAGTCCTGATCCTCATACCCGACAGGTTCAGTCTCATACAGCCCCGAGAGCCTTACATTGCAAACACCCGGCATCCCGGCAATGAGCCTTATTGCCTGTTCGATATTGGCTTTGCGGTCGCCCATATTACTTCCGATGCTCAGAAGGACCTCGTTCTTGTCATTGCCTGTCACGGGTCACCGTCACCTCCATCGTCTCAAACTTCCCTTCAATCGGACATTCCGGCTTACTTACCGTTACCGATACGCTCAAAGCCCCGTGTGCCAGATAGAGCACCTCTCCGGCAATCACATACGCCAGATGTTCGATCAGATTGCCGCGGTCAGACTCAACTATATCCCTGATCCTGCCGTAGATCACAGAATAATCGCATGTATCATTGAGGTCATCCGTCACCTTGCCTCTTATGTTCTCAAAGCATATCTCGCATGACACAACGAACGTCTGTCCTTTCGCCTTCTCTTCCGGAAAACATCCCGTATGCCCGAAGAATTCCATGTTCTTAAGTCTTATTGTATCCATTCATACATCCTCACAGATCCTGTCAAATACCGCAATTCCGGCCTTCAGTTCCTTTATCCTGTGACTTCTTATTACAGACGCCCCCTGTGATACGGCATACAAAGCCAGCGCATCGGAACCGCAGTCCCTTGCTAAGGTATCATCACCGCATCCTGTCAGTTCTCCTACTATCCTTTTCCTCGAGGCGGCGTAGAGTACGGGGTACCTTCCGCCTGTGATCCTGTGGAGCTCCTTTGTTATGTCCAGATCCTGCTGTCTTGTCGTACCGAATCCGATTCCGGGGTCGATGATGATACGGTCCCTGCTCACTCCGCGTGACAGCGCGTAATCGATATTGGCAGTCAATTCCTTCTTCATCCTGTCGTATATATCGCCCGTGCAAGCCCCGTTGACGCGGCAGTTGAACATCACCACGAGGTGAGCATTGTATTCCGCGGCAACATCCGCCAGGCCTGATGATCTGAGATCTCCGCTTATATCGTTGATGATGCTGCATCCGGCTTGTGCTGCCGCTGCCGCCACTTTGGGCTTGGTCGTATCGGACGACAGTATGACATTCTTATTCTTCAGCGCCTCAAAGACAGGGATGACTCTCCTTATCTCATCCTCCTCATCAACAGGTGTAAACCCGGGTCTTGTGGATTCCCCTCCGATATCGATTATATCTGCCCCGTCAGCGATCATCTGCAGAGCGTGATCTACAGCTTTGTCATGTTCAAAGAACATTCCTCCGTCCGAGAAGGAATCAGGAGTACAGTTAAGTATCCCCATGATGAGAGTCCTGTGTGTAGCTCTTCTGTCGTAAATGTCGTTCATCAGGTACCGGTTCTCTGTCTGTTGATAAGCGCCAGCGCTTCGTTGCGCGTCCTCGCGTCTGTTCTGCATCCGCCACGCATCGCGGACGTTACCGTCTTGGATCCGGGCTTGCGTATGCCTCTCATCGTCATGCACAGGTGCTCGGCCTCGATGACGACGCAAACTGACCTGGCATCAACGGCTTCAATGATCTTGTCTGCGATCTCCGAAGTAAGCCTCTCCTGAACCTGGGGTTTACGCGATAAGGTATCGACGATCCTGGCAACCTTGGACAGGCCGAGGATCTTGCCTTCTCTCGGGATATACACAACATGCGCCTTGCCATGGAAAGGAAGGAGATGATGCTCACACATGGAATAGAAAGGAATGTCACCTATCAGTATCATCTCGTCGTTGCCCGGTTCATTGAAGACTTTGACATCCTCCTTAACGTCCCTGTGAAGTCCCGAGAATATCTCGGCGTACATCCTTGCCACGCGCTTGGGCGTCTCCTGAAGACCTTCCCTTGAAGTATCTTCACCGATCGCTTCAAGTATCATTCTTACGGCGTCCTCGATCTTCGGCAGATCCATATTCTGTCTGCTCTCGACCGGGAGCTGATCGTCATTCATATAATCGTACATCAGTTCTTACTTCTGCTCCTTCCGGTTCTTTTTATACTCTTGCGGTATTCCATCGGGGTTACCCCCTTGTATTTCTTGAAAGCGACATTGAACCTCTGTGCGCTGGCGAATCCGACCGATGTCGCTATGGCCGACACCTTGATGTCCTCATTGCCCAGAAGATCGCACGCCTTATTGATCCTGACATTCATCAGATAGTTCATCGGACTTACGCCTATCTCATCCTTGAATGCTCTCGTGAAATATCCCTGACTCAGGAATACGTATGATGCGGCATCATTCACCGTGATGCCTCTGTCATAGTCCGAATCCATGTAATTCTTGGCGATCAGAACGAGTTCCTTGGCCTTGCCGTTCCTCACTCTGAGGGATTCCTCCCACTCACTCCTCATCGTCCTGGACAGAATGATCATCAGTTCCACCGTAAGAAGCTGGAGCATCAGGTCTTTGGACTGTCTGTCATCGGACTTCTCATCTATTATCATCTCGGCAACTGATGCGACATCACGCTTATAATTGCCGGATACGGTAAAGAACGGGTCTTTGGACATGCTCTCCTCACCCTCTGTGGCAAACTGCATGAAGCTCTCCAGAGATGTCTGTGCGAGCTTGGGAAGCCTGATACTCGGTCCGGTCTTCTTCACGTCATCAGGCATTTTTGTATTCTTATCATTCTCACTTGCCATCTCGGCGACCGCATCCGCATCAGGCAGAAAACCGAAGTAAAGTATCAGCATGTCCGCCTGCTTGGATGTCACCTTGAGAGCATGCTCCATATGAGGTCTTATTATGACGGTATCACCCTTGCGCAGCGTAAAGAACTTGCCTTCGATGCGGAACTCGATCTCACCGCTTCTCAGATAGAGGAGTTCATGTGTATCATGCTTACTCGATTCAGAGACAGGAGTCGACTTCTCGAGCACGTGCTCGATGCCTTCAAAAACAACAGGCACTGACCCTGATGAATCCAGGATACCATTCTCTATCGCAGGCAAAAGATCGTTGAACATATTAACCTCTGATGACCTCCGGTATGCTTATCAGACGAACCTGATATTATCGATATAGATCTCGCCGGCACGCTCCGGGTCAGTTATCCGGAACTGCATACTCTTCAGAGATATATGACCCTCTCCCTCATATTCAAAGGTCAGAGTCTGCCATGTAAGTTCCTGTCTTATATCACATTCTCCGAAATTCTCGATAGAAAGTCTCTTCCTTCTCTGCTCAGGATTGAACACATCAACCAGGAGCTTCTTCCTGCCCCTTATCTCGATGGGGGCAAAGAGTGACGCGTAGCTCAGAACAGGCTCAAATCCGTAGAGAGACTTGTCTGTCTCATATCTGATGTGAAGAGATGCCGCTCCCTTGGTCTTATTCATCGGCTCGGAAGTAATGACACCGTTGCCCTTATAAGTCCTGAATATATCGAGCATCTCGAAAGGCGATTCTTTGTCTTTCTTACCTATGAACTGCAACTTATCACATGTCGCGAAAGAAATATCGGGGCAGTAATAAGCAGCCCTCTTATCGAACCGGAAAGGCAATACGGGAAGATCGGACAGATTGCGGAATGTGGCTTCGTGAGGTATCGGACTGAATCCGTATGTTACGCTGACGGGATCTTCGATCTCATCTGCCCATACCATTACGCGCACTCCGTGGAGTATCCTCGCACTCGCCGGGTAGAATACCCTGTCCGGGCCGCAGACTGCAAAACCGAGAAGCTCACCCGTACCGTCGGCAAGCCTTAAGCCGTCGGCAAGGTTGTCGAATTTGAGGATCAGCTTATTGCCCGTCTTCTCAACGCCTGTCAGCTGTGGACATGATGTCGGGAGCTTCGGCGTGAAATGTGTTCCCAGTGCCGCCACGGCCATTCTCTGTCCGATCGTAAAGCTGACTGTCTTATCGGGCAGCAGCAGATCATGGGGAGATATAAGCCCCGACTTCATGTCGAGCTTATTCATGAATGCCTGTATTACCTCATTGAACTCGAGGACGGCATAAGGCTCATCAAAATCCAGATTATCCGGATGCATTGCTACGAATATTATCGAAGGCATCAGCGAATCATCATAGACCACTGACGGTTCGAATGTGAATGCCAATGATGTCATGAGACCCATGAGCAGCAGGTCATATCTGTCGAACTGAAGCTCCTTGCGGTTGGGCGAGAAGCAGAACCCTCTGACAGCCACGCCCTTGAGAGGTTCGAGCAGGTTGTTATAGAGAAGGCTCATACGGAGATCCGGACTGATGTATTTGTCTTCCTCATCTTCCTTATTCTTCTTCTCAGATTCGGGCTTTACCTTCGGCAGCATATCAAAATCAAGCATCTTGGCGGCGCTTGCACGGAGAGCCGTCTCACCCTCCTTGGCGCTCTTGAGCGCGCTGTCATCGGTGGAAGGGAAATCAAGTGAAGATACTTCCTTGATGACCTCCTCGTCACTTACTTCGCCTTTGAGTTCCTTGAGTTCTTTGTCTTTGGTAAGGTCGAAGTCAAGAAGCTCCTTGCCCTCCTTGATATCTTCCTCAAGCTGTTCCTCGTCGCTCTGTCTCTTATCGATATCCATGAGCTTCTGATATCTCTCTTCATCGAGATAAAGACCGATGCTCTCCAGATAATCCTTCACAGCCACCATCGAATCCGCCGTCTCGGATGATATCCAGTTTACAATGGTGGAATCAGCCTGAGCGAGATCAATGACAGCCACGGGATACGAGATCTGGTTGGACAGTGAATATGCAAATGAGAACGCAGTGGACGACACATCGGACAAAGCCTTCGTATCGGTGATCTTGATCCACCCGGATTCCTTCCTGTCACCGCAGGAAGGCAGATAGAACCTCAGATAACTCATTACATGCCTCTTAAGAGGAGCAGAAGGAGCATTTGCATCCTTCATCGGAACTGACAGGAACTCCGAACCGAGGAACACCCAGACATCACCGCATCTTACATCGGTGATCTGCAGTTCTTCCGACATGCACTTGAATATAAATGTGTATGCATCAGCCGATGCTTTATACGCCGGCACCGTAAACTTGAATTCACCCTTCTGACCGGATGTGGTCTCGCGGCTTAGAATGATACCGTAATCGGTATCGAGCTTGGAGATCCTTCTTCCGTCAGTCGGATACTTGACTATCTCGAAAGTTACAGTCGCCATCGCCGGTGCCGTGCCCGATATCTCAAAAGCGACATTCTGCTGAAAAACGGATTTGTCCGTCAGCCATTTGGGGAGTATTATCCTGCTGCTGGTGCGCTTCTCTTCAGATTGCATCTTCACTCCGCTCCTTTTGAACACAATTATACAGAGTAATTATACATCTAAAGGCAGGTTTTTACACCACCGTCTCAGATATCCTGAGCCGTTATCTCTTTGTAGAAATTAGTAAGATCAGTTCTGTTCTCGTTAGTATACCTGATCGCATCTCTCGGGTGCTGATTGAACAGGCCTGACAGGAGATACTGAATATCGTAACCCCACTTAACGCCTTCAGCCTTCAAAGGCTCCATATACTCTTCAATGAACTTGATGACGGGATAGAGATTATACTTGGGATTCCTGAGGAAGCCTATCACATTCTCCATCGAACAGTTGCCGGCGCCTCTTCCCATGCCCAGGTAAGTAGCGTCGATCCAGTCAACACCGTCCCCTACGGCTTCAATAGTGTTGGCGAAGGCCATTTGCTGGTTATTGTGGGCATGAATACCTACATTCTTGCCGAACTTTGTTGCATATTCGGTGTAGATGGATGCTATCCTCTGTATCTGCTCAGGGTAGAGCGAACCGAAGCTGTCAACAATGTATACACAGTCAACATCAGTCCTGAAGATCATGTCAAGCGCACAGCGGATATCCTTCTCGCCGGCATTGGAGATGGCCATGATGTTGCAGCTTACTTCATATCCCTTCTTCTTGGCATCGTCGATCATGGCGCAGCACTCGGGGATAGTATGGACATATGTGGCAACTCTTATGAGATCAAGAGGGCTCTCTGCTCTCGGCCTGATGTCTTCTTTGTAATTGCATCTTCCGACATCAGCCATTATGGACAGCTTAAGACCCGTATCCTTGTTATCTCCTATGACTGAGAGGATATCATCATCGCTTGAGAACTTCCATCTTCCGAACTTATCGGGATCGAACATGGTCTTGTCAGCACGATAGCCCACTTCCATATAATCAACGCCAGCGCGAAGATTGGCCATATAAAGGGCCTTTACAAATTCATCCTTGAAGAAGAAGTCATTGCAAAGACCGCCATCTCTCAAAGTTGCGTCAAGCACCTTGATCGATTCTCTGTAACCCATGAGTGCTGAGAGTTCTTTCATCCTAATATCTCCTCGTCTGCAAATAATGTCGATTAAGAATTATACTACCCTTTTATCAATGAGGGTAGTGCATATCATAGAAATTCTCGATAAATATGAATAACACAAGAAGCAGGAGAGACACGAAGGATATCAATACCACCATATCCCAGAATTCCGGCTGATACTCCATCGTTACAGTATTCTGCCCCTCCTGAAGGTCGACCGAATAGAACTTACCCGAATAGAAGGCAGGAGATATCTTTGTGCCGTTAAGCGTTAACGTCATATTGGGATCCACGGGAACCGAGATGAATAATCTCATTCCGGTCTGTGACGGCAAGGATGAGAATTTGATATCATCAGCCTTGACATTAAGACCTGAAGGAATGTGCTCACGCGCCGAATTTGCGATGAGTATCCTCTGTCCGGCATCGCTCTCCCTGAACTTCGCATCGAAATAAGATCCGTCATAGAGGAACGCAAGAGGCGGGCTGTAAGGATTATAATATACCCTCATTCCGTCATACTCGCCAAGAGGTTCACCGCCTCCCGTAATGCCGGTAAGATCCGCTTTCGAGATGAGATACCTTACACCGTAGGGATAAAGTGACGCAATAATGTCGCCTGCCTGATCGACCCGATCCGAGGGCTCATCGAAATAAATATAATCATCAGAGGATGACAGAAGTGTCACCTCCTTAAGATCTTCACTGACAAAGCCTATCCTGTAAGTGCCCTTATCCAGCTCCTTTACGGCATTTATCATCATCTTCTCCACGACGGCCTGATGATCATAGTCATATGATACTGGCTCATCTGCAAATGTCCTGTTCATCGGAACAAATACGCCTGTGACAAGCTGGACTATCAGCAGGGTGCCTGCAAGAGATGATGCTGTCTCAAGAACATACGGCCGCTTGTTGTAATTATTCCCGGACAGGAACATCTGACAGAACAGAAAAGCCATAAGGAAAGACGGAATGTACTTAAGCTGTCTTATTCCTGCGTCCAGTCTGCCTGATCCCGCAAGAAATGATGACACGTCAGGGATCAGCACCAATGCCGTCAGCGCACCCGTGAAGACAAAAAGCACTATCTTCATCCTGAAGTTGCTATTGGTCAGGCAGATATAGACAAGGAGCGACAGAAGTCCCAGTATGATCACACCGATCCCCGGAATGTCTGATGTTACGGTCTGTGTGCCCGGCACTGCCGCAGCAGGCAGCAGCTTATATGTGGTATACCATACAAATGCGCCGGTACTGAGAGCAAGTCCCAGCGATATGATAAATCTTGCCACTCTGGAAAGTATCGCTTTGATGTCTCCATGCTTGACAAACCCTTCGCTTCCCGCAATTCCGAAAGCAATCTCAAATATCAGCCAGATCACCGCAACTGCAGCATTGGCAATGCCTGTATACCAGTTGATGATCAGATTCAGCAGAAGCGGTATGAGGAACATCTGTGCCCCTTTGTCTGTCGTGATCTTATAGACTCCGAGTAGGATCAGCGGCAGGAAGATAAGACCGGTAACAGTAACAGATCCCCCGGTCAGAACAGCGGATGATACGGCATAAAGCACCGATACAGCTACACATGATATATGCCTGAGATACTGCTTGTCCTTCTTCTGTGCCTCAATGCCAAAATACCTGAAGTTAACATATGCGGCAAATGCAGCAGATGCCAGAGATATCCTTATCACCATAAAGATGTCATATAATGAATTGAAGTCAGAGGATTGTGACAGCGCCATTATCAGGTTGAACGGTGAGAAGAGCATCTCGCTTATCCTGTAGAACACACCGCTGCCTGCACTGCCTGAGAATGAATAGAAGACCTTCTGTCTTCCTTCCAGCACCGCCTTGATATATGCAATAATATCGTACTCTTCACTGCTCCCCCAGGTCTTACCGCCAAAAGGTGCCAGACCGTTTACGGCACACGCCGTAAGGAGAAGCGCAAAAGTCAGCATGAAAGCAATTATGCAATTGTATGAATTCCTGTACTTAACCTTCATTAACCTGTCCCTCTGCCATTATCGCGGTATATTATACACCAAATCACGTCAGTAACAAATAATAAGAGGATGCCTCACTGTCATGAGGCATCCTCCCGGTCTTTACAAATCTCTTAAGCTATCAGTTCGTCCTGATCGTACCGTTAGCCGTACTGTCCTGCTGTGTCTGCTGCGACTGTTGTGTCTGCTGAGACTCACCGCCTGTAGCCTGAGTCTCGCCGGGGATGAATGTTACCGGTATAGAACCGTCAATCACTCCCTGAGGAGGCAGGAGGATGATATCACCGGAACCCGGCGTATAATCTTCCGGCAGTCTGTTGTAATCCTTGATTATCTTGATCCTGGAATCATTAAAATCCGACAACTGGATATTATACACATAATTGAAGAGATCCCACCATGTTCTGAAACCGACGTAATCGGAGAACTGGAAGGTTGCGATAGGTGCGCTGGGATCCTGACTTGCCGTTGTCTCTGTTGCGGATGGGTCAGACGTGCCGGGCTCTGTGCTGTCTGTATTCTGAGTATTACCGGATGCGTCTGAAGTATCACCTGTAGGATTGATGATCACTGCATCACCGTTAGAGGATGAAGCAGAAGATTCGCTCGACTTCTTGTTGTTGCATGACTTCAGTATCAGCGAGATCATAATGATAAGGCAGATAAGGAGCAATACAACAAATGCTATGAAGATATATCCGTTACGGTTCAGATGGAAGTTGCGCTTGTTGCCGCCGTTACCTCTGCCATTGCCTCTGCCGCTGCCTGAAGGATGTCCGCCTGAAGGTCTCCTCTGCAGGGGTCTTCCGCCATTAGGACCTGCAGAACCTGAATTGTAGGAATCGCCGCGGCTGTTGTTCGGAGACTGTGATGCTCCGCCTGCAACAAAATTACCTGCATCGGGTATCTCGTCTCTCGTATAATCATCATCTACACCGAGAAGGTCCATGATCCATGCGTCATCCGCAGATCCGGCAGATGAGGAGGACGACGATACAGGCTGTGTCGCAGCTTCCACGGCAGGATCATATGCATATGCATCCGACTGAACCTGCTGTACATCGTTGACTTTGTATCTTGCCTGATCCTCTGCAGCGAATACCTCCCCGCCAAAAGGCTGATAAGGGGGTTCCTCCTGTGGTGCAACAGCACCTGCAGTGAAGATGTCACCGCCTGCGGGAGCAGCCGCTGCGGGCTCCTCGTATTCGCCGTAAGCGTAAGTATCGGGAGTATCAGCCGTGATAGGCTCTTCCGAATTGATCGCATTTACCGGAGTATCAAATACATTGGCATCATACTCGGGCATTGCGGGAACTGCCTCTACGGGTTCGGGATTGCCTACAGTCTCAACATCGTTTGCAAACGGAAGCTTGAATTCTTCCTTGACTTCCTCAGTAACAGCAGGCTCTTCCTTAACAGTCTCAGGGAAATCCACGTTGAGCTTATCTTCCTCGGTAATCTCCGGCTTGGGGCTGTCTATCTCAAACTCGGGAACAGGTATCTCAGATACCTCCTCGTTAACTTCTGTCTCTACAGGAGCTTCCTGAGCAACCGATCCGTCGTCACCAAAAACGAGCGGTGCCGCATTCTTCATCTCATCCGGATCACCTGCACTGTATGGATTGAAGCTCTCTTCTGTCGGGACATCGAAGAACTTGTTGCCCTCATCTTCAGCCTCAGCTTCAAAAACGATCTCCTCGGGCTTATTAATGACCTCGGGAGGCATTGTCTCCTCCTTGATCTCAACGGGAGTCTCCTCGATCTTGATCTCTTCGAGAATCTCGGGAGCTGCCTCCTTTACCTCTGCAGAGGTGCTCTCTGTCGAACTCTTGATCGCCTGCGCAAGGATCCCGCCTTCCTTAAGGCCGCTGAAGACAGATGCATCAAGATTCGCTATAGGCTTTGTCGGCTCATCGTCAGTTGATGTCTCCGGCGTAAATGCCGATACCGAGATTGTCTCCATCTTTGTTTCAGATTCTTCCATGGGAGCTGTCTTCACCTCCTCTTTGGGCTGGTCCTTGGTATTGTCAAGTGCTGTCTTGAACAGCTGTTCCGGAGTTACCGTAACCTCCTCGGGCTTCTCCGATACGGAGCCGTCAAGGAATTCTATCTTATCGTCGGGAAGCTTGATCTCACTGCTTACTTCGATACCGTTATCACCGGATGCCGGCTGGTTAACGAGGGGAGGGTTGACAGAATCTGCCGAAGCTGTTCCGAAGAGAAGTCCGCCTGAAGCCCCTGCCGCCTCCTTAGTTATGAATTCGCCTGCTGATTCGGCTTTGTTCAAAGATACGAAGCCCGCATCGCTGACTGCCTCTGCAGCTGCGCCCACAACTCCGCCTTCAACGACTGATTCGACATTATTCTCTTCTTCGTCATCTTCTCTGGACTTCTTCTTGAATCCGAATATTCCGCGCTTATCCGTATTGGTCACGTTCTCAACGAAAGAAATGGAGAACTGCATGGGAACATTGGGCATTCTCGCCGAAGCCTGGGTGATAACTACGCCTGCGGCATCACACTGATCCTCTGCCTCATTCAGTATCCTAAGGAGCTCCCTCTGACCGAGAGCATCATACACGGCCTTGTTGCAGAGGATGATGCAGTCATCAGGTGACAGTGTAAAGTAATTCGACCACAGAGCATTTGCAGTCTTGGATGCACAGTAATACATGAAATCGCCGACTCTGTTGTCGAAGGCATCGATCGCTTCCATCGGGATGCCGGCATCAGTCAGCGGGAACAAAGTATCGTCTCTGTAGAGAAATGCAAGTCCGTTGCCGATCGTAACCGCGAATGCTTCGGCATCCTTTACGATGATGCCTGAGAAATAAGGGCTTCTCATCTCATTGTCGGAAAGTCTCATCTTGCCCGTCACATCAACAGCAGTGGACAGGAATTTCTCAATGAGCGAGTCTATCTCCTTGTGTCCGAACTTAACATCATTGCAGAGTGATCTGAACTGCGGTTCAAAAGGAGGAAGCATACCCGGCTCAAATCCCTCGATCGTTGGATGAGTGAAAACCGAGAAAAAGTATCCTCTCTCTTCTTTCTCAATTGTGATATCAGCCTGACGTGTCTCACGCTTGCCGCAGAGTCTTCCGTCGATATAAAAAGCATCTGTAAGTGTCTGGGACGGCGAGAACTTTGCCGTCAGCGTACTTGCAAGACGAGTTAGAGTGGCCATTTACCAATCCTCCATATATTTATTCAGGATAATTATATCACAAGGTTTTTTATGACAAGTTTTTTTTCCTTTTTTTAACACAGTTGTTACATTGAAAGGGTGTCCCGGCATCCGGAACACCCTCTTTTCCACCCTTCAAAACTCACGATATCAGCCCTGAAGCTCACTGAACATATTATTTCTGATCTGTTCAAAAGTCCCGGGCAGTGCATTAAGATATGCCGTATGGATCTCTTTGTCCGTTGCATTCGGGAACTGATCATGTGCAGCCTGTATTACGAGCCCCGTATTGACAAAACCGCATCCGTATTTGACTGCATATCCGGGATCGGAGACAAGAAGGTCGTAAAGATCCTTCATATCGGCAGCTCCGGCCTTATAATTGGGCATGATCCTCCCGAAATACGCTTTGGTGAAGTAGTCTGCGCAGTCCTGGGCACTCCATCCCTGAGTATGGATACCGATATCACATCTTGCCATCAAAAGGATGTTCAATTCATCGTTTATCTTGACCATCGTCCTTACTCTCTCGTCGCTGTCGAAGTATTTCATGGAGTAATTCTCAACGTACGTTGCCCATCCTTCGGCATATCCGATCGAGTCAAAAATATACATGTAGGGGTGTGATGTTTTGCTCCTGGTATAGACGGACTGGAACATGTGACCGGGATATCCTTCATGAGAGCATGTAACACCGAAATCACGGCCGGAGTCTTTCTCGTTGACTATGATCTGGTTGGAATTATAGTTATCGAGATGGTAGCCCAGGTAAGCAGCGGGACTGAAATTATCCTGGAGTTCCTTGGGCACATTGATCACCTGGTAAGAATGATCGTGCAGATCCGGGAAGTCAGCCTTTACCTGCTCCTTGAGGAAATCGAGATTGGCATCCAGACTGCCCTTATTGTATGAATGTGTAGCGTATGCGGAACGGTTGTAATTGGGATCGTTCAGGATTCCGATCAGCGCCGTGACAACAGAATCGATCGTATCGTCAAGATTCTTCCTCAGCTCTATGACTGACTTATTACTGTTGGACAGCTTCCTGCACAAAAAGGAATAATACTCTTGAGATCCTGCAAACTCCGTAAGTCCGGTTCCGCCTCCCCCGCTTCCTATCAGGGCACGCATCCTTTGAGCACATTCCTCAAATTCAGGGAACATGGAATTCTTCATTGCATCATCATGCCGCGCGATAAGATCCTTCTTATCAGCATCGGACAGACCTGGCACCTTATCGAGCTTTTTTGCAAATGAATCATAAAGGAAGCATGTATCCTTGACCTTTACGAGGTTGTCAAAGGACTCCGCGATCTGCTTATAAGTCTCATCTCCTGAAGCAAATCCGTACTTTACCCTGTCTTCCTCGAACTTACAAATCTCATCATAATATCTGTCCACATCCTTGACCAGAAGGATGTAATTCTCTGCTTCCTCTTTGGAGTTTACGGGTATTACGTCAAGTATAAAAAGTATCTCACACTGAGGTCCCGTAAGGGGATTAAGGATGGATTCATAGTAATTGAAGGCAGAATACTGAAGAGCATATACATTCTCCTCAACATCCCACAGCATCTTGTCATAGCAGATCCTGTCATCTTTGGACAGGGAATCCGGATCCACCGTCAGGAGCTTATCGAGCATTTTGTTATTGAAATCAATAGCCTCCGTATTATCGGTATCGATCTTCCCCCACGTTACCTCATCCGTGCTGAGTCCGTAATTCTCGGGATGCTCAAAAAGGATAGAGGTATCGACATAACTCTCAACACCGTTCTTTATCATCTCATCTTCCACTTCCTTAACGATCCTGGCCGCTTCTGCCCCGGTAACATTGCCGGGAGTCCTTACAGGATGGATCTGCGACAGCGGCGTACCCTTCTGGTCCGGATAAGTCAGGTTGCTGCCTGAAGGCACTGTAGGATCGGGCGCAGTCTGCGCCGAAGTATCAGAAGTTCCCCGTGTAGCACGAGTCTCGTCATCATCATCGTCATCGTCATCAAGCTCATTCCTGCTGTCATCGTCACTGTCAGATACCTTCCTTATCAGACTGCAGGAAGTCATGGACATAACCATAAGGACTGACAGCAGCAAGGCAATGCACCTTATGCTGAATCTTTTCATTTGCGGAATTCCTCCATTACTGTTAAACTCGTCATCTTCCCTTATTGATGAACAACCGCTATTATACACCAAAATCATTTGGTATACTTAACATAAAAAATAAGTGACGGTTGTTATCATCATGGCTAAGAAGAACAACACCTTTTTCTGTAAGGAATGCGGATATGAATCAATAGGCTGGCTGGGCAAATGCCCGGGATGCGGGAGCTTTAGCTCTTTTGTCGAAGCACCCGCAGACAGCACGTCCAAAGCAGTTTCCGGCAAGGCAGGCAGCAGCGTGTCCCCGGTATACACGGCATCCTCTTATTCGTGGACGGCAAGCAACACTACGCTGAAGCTGTCGGAATGCGGCAAGGAGATATATCACAGGCACAGTACCGGGAGCAGCGAACTCGACAGATTATTCGGAGGAGGCATCTGTGACGGCTCAGTAACCCTCGTTGCAGGAGAACCGGGCATCGGCAAATCCACGCTCCTGCTTCAGCTTGCAGACAGATATGACTCACCGGATTCGGACGTTTTCTATGTGTCAGGCGAGGAATCACCGGCTCAGATCAAGATGAGGGCAGACAGGCTCGGCGTAACCCGGGATATCCTGATCTGCGCTCAGACCAGATTTGAGACAATAGCAGAAGAGATAGCGGATAAGCATCCGGGGCTTGTCATCATTGATTCGATCCAGACGCTCTATTCGGAGCAGGTATCCGGAACTCCGGGCAGCGTCACACAGGCGCGCGAAGTAACGGCCGGGCTTGTGAGGATTGCGAAGACTAATAACATTTCGATCATCCTGGTCGGACACATAACAAAGGAAGGATCTATAGCAGGTCCGAAGATACTGGAACACATGGTCGATACGGTGCTCGATTTTGAGGGTGACAGTTCCGGCGGTTACAGGATTTTACGAGTGCTCAAGAACAGATTCGGCAAGAGCGGGGAACTATCCTTTCTCGAGATGAGAAGCACAGGGCTCATGCCTGTACCGAATGCGTCTGCCCTGCTCATATCCGGAAGACCTCTTAATGCGGCAGGATCCGTCCTCACGGCAGCGATCGAAGGAAGCACAGCTCTCCCCATCGAGATACAGGCACTCGTTACCGACAGCTGTTATCAGAACCCGCAGAGAATGACATACGGTCCTGACAGGGCGCGGACGAACATGATAATCGCCGTGTGCGAGAAGAATTTCCCGATGGGGCTCGCCTCGAAGGATATCTTTGTCAACGTAATAAGCGGACTGAAGATTTCTGACCCGGCGACTGACCTTGCACTGGCATGCTCGATAATCTCATCCGTCAGGGACATCCCGGCGAAGAGTAACACGCTGATACTGGGCGAGATCGGGCTGTCGGGAGAGATAAGGCCCGTGGCGGGACTTGCCAAGAGACTTACGGAAGCCGTATCTCTGGGGATAAATAGCGTATTGCTCCCGGGTGCTATGGCAAAGGATATAGACAAGAACAAAGAGAATCTCGCGTCCGGGGTGGAATTTATCTATGCGGATAACATCCACGAAGCCGCGGACATCGTCTTTGCATGAGGCTGTTATGACAAAGAAGACTATATACGTTATCATACCGGCAGCCGGCAGAAGCGAGAGGATGGGCGGATCCGTCCCCAAGATAATGATGGACCTGGCAGGTATCCCGGTGATCATCAGGACCCTCAGGGCATTTGAGGATTTCAGTTACAATGACTATGTAATGAGGACTGTAGTGGTTACCGGCAGATCACTTACCGGCGGTATCCGGGCTCTTATTGCGGAGTACGGCATCACCTGTGTTGAAGACGTGATCGAAGGAGGCGCCACGAGGACGGAATCCGTAGGAAGAGGCGTCAGCTATTTGAGGGATCTGGGTATCGGTGACAGCAGTATTGTTTTTATTCACGACGGAGCCAGGTGCCTCATTGATCAGGATACGCTGCACTCCTGTGCCGATGCATTAACACGTTGCGACGTCTGTGCCGCCGCTGTCCCTGCCAAGAATACGATCAAGATAACAGGTGATACGGAAGACGGTCTTCCTGTAGTAGAATCCACGCCTGACAGGGATCGCCTCATGGAGATCCAGACCCCTCAGTGCTTCAGGTTCAATGTGCTGTCGAAGGCGTACAGATATGCGGAAGATAACAATATAACTGCCACGGACGACACTGCTCTGGCAGAGCTTCTTGGATATAAGGTATGTCTGTGTAGAGGAAGTTATTCCAACATCAAGATAACGACGCCGGAAGACATCAGGATCGCAGAGGCGCTCATCCGTCAGTAATAAGACCCATAAGGAAGACCATTCCTGCAACGAGCCAGAAGCTGGTGACTATCAGGACTATTATCATCCACACATACTTGAGTACTTTGCCGACCTTCTTGCCGACGATCTTCGTATCAGCCACAGCCTGCTGACCCTTCGTCATCTTCTGCCTGTTGGCAATATCAGGGTGATACATGAAATATCCGCATTTGCTGCAGATCGTTCTCGTACCGTTCTCCGTCTTACATCTCGGGCACTTCACTTTGTGACATCTCCTGTATGTTGGTCTCCGCCAATTATATCAAAAAAATCCGCTTTGCGCTGTGCCATCTTCTCCCACGAATCGATATAGCCGATAACATCCTTGATACAGGGGCACCTCTCCACCCTGTACTTGTCACCCTGCCTGTCGAACACGCGCTTGCTCATTCCTCCCGCACCGAAAGACAACACATCCCTGGCATCAGTCATCATCGCAACATTATAGGAACATTCTGTACCGGGCTTCGCAAATCCCGTATTCTCCAGACCGTGCCCGGTATCCTTTTGCCTGTACAGATAGTACGGGATATATCCTGCCTCCCGGAGCAGGCTGTGTCCCATGCTTACTGCCCGGTCAACATCATCATTCTCATCACCCATAACATCCTTCATACTCATCTGAGCTCTTCTCTTCTTGTATAAAGTGTGGACAGTAATGTTCTCGGGAGCAAGGTCTATGAGACGTCTGACAGATTCGATATGGTCTTCTGCATTCTCATATTTAAGTCCTGCGATCAGATCCATGTTGATAACTTCAAAACCGGCTTTGCGGGCCATCTCATAGACCCTTACCGTATCCTCTGCGGTGTGTCTTCTGTTGAGCTTCTGAAGTGTCTCCGAATTCATTGTCTGCGGATTGATGCATACCCTGCCGATCCCTCTGACGCGCATGGACTCCAGCTTGTGTCTCGTAATCGTATCCGGTCTTCCCGCCTCAACGGTCACCTCTGTTGATATTCCGAGAGGAATACTGCCATATACAATATCCAGGAGTCTGTCAAAGTCATCATCATCAAATACGGTAGGAGTCCCGCCGCCTATGTAAAGTGTGCTGATATTGCGCCTGATAAGCGGTCCTAAGTACTTTATCTCCCCTTCCAGAGCATCAAGGTATGATCTAAGTCTCCCCATGTGGTAATGAATATCTGAAGAGATAAAGGAACAGTATTCACATCTTGACGGGCAGAAAGGTATCCCGACATAGATATTGAGATCCTCTTCAGAAAGTCCTCCGAGTATCCTCTTCTCGTTTTTGTACGTTTCCCACGCAAGCTCTGCCTTGTCCGGTCTTACAAAATACCTGTCTGCCAGAAGTGAAGGGTCCTTCTCCTCACCGGCTATCAGCGTTGGTCTTATTCCCGTAAGGCATCCCCAGGGGGCTTTTCTTCCCGATAATCCGGCAAGTGCCTGATATACAGATCTTTTTACCTCTCTTCCGCAGGAGTAAGGAGATGTGACGGCAGGAAGCTCCACATTTATGCGTCCGTCGGGAGAACAGCATTTCGTGCTGCCGGGAAGAGCCTCAGAAATAAGAATTTGATCCGGGGCCTCATCGCATGTAACGCATCCTGCCTCCCGGTCTTCGGCCGGATGATGCCAGAATGCCCTCACAACATCCGCGACCCCGTAATAATTATCGTGACCTTTGAGTATAATCTTAAGCACGGCAGGTCACCCCTTCTTCTCCAGCGGCTTGACGTAGATCATATAGTAATCCAGATAGACGTCTCTCGGGATCTGATAAGTGGATACACCTTCCGTTCCGTTGGCCTTCAGGAAAGCATCGTTAGCATCCTCTGACAGCTCGGCGATCAGCTCGGACAGCCACATTTCATCAACATTCTTCCAGTAGCTACGGGAAGCCGCCATATCACGGTAGACCTGTGCCATTGCCTTGCTGTCCATATATCCCGGCAGTTCTCCGCCATTATGTTTGACATAATCAGCTATAATGCCGTACAGCTCCAAGAAAATGTAGTAATAACCGGCATATCTGAATTCCTGCCTGTTCGACATTGTGCATGCTATGACGGCGATGATATTGCAGTCAGTCTCGGATGCAAAACCTTTGGCATGGCAAAGTTCGTGACATACAGTAACGGGGAAGCTTGTTACATCAATATACCCGGTATTGACATTGGCTTCTCCGAGGAATGGATCATACATGCCCACGATCCGTGTCAGACTCCAGTATTTGCTGAGTGATACAGGCTTTGCCCTGACAAAATTCCGCGACAGTCCGATATCGTATTTCTCCGAGAAAGAGTCGATCAACCCGTTGGCATATTCGCAGACGGATTCAAAGCTCTCGCCCGCATGAGCTACGCCGGCATAATCCTCGCCCAGCTTCGTCCTGGCCAGAGTCATGTTGTAGTATGCCCAGTCAAGTGCCTGCCTGTAATCGTCTATGGTATATTTGCCGCCGGGGAGCTTCATTATAGCCGCAACGGGAGTCCTCCTGAAGCCGATCCCGTGCATCAGCTGATAAACAGCAGTGAACGGTATAGCGATAATCAGTACCGTGCTTATCGTATTAACGGCAAACCTCACAGCACCTCCCCTGCCGGCAAGCCTCACTAGGAATCTGATGATAAAGGCAATAAGACAGATAAACAATAACAGCCCGCCGACAATGACGATATTCTCGGTCAGTGATATCTGAGAACAACCGCTCAGCACATTGAAAGGCAGCGCTATTACGGGAAATATCTCCCTTCCGTACAGGTCAGCCGCGCCGCGCGTAAACAGCCACGGAACAGCACAAAGCCCCGCCAGGATAATAACAGGAATAACGAGCCTTACTACGGCCCTTATTGTCTTCGGATCCTTGACCGTCCGCTTCATTTGACCACCATAGAGATCAGATATAAGATTCCCATCACCAACGGCTGGTGAACGATATAGATCACGAGCGAGTGTCTGCCGATAAATTCAAAAGGAGCAGTGATTCTGCGCGTAATATCACGCTTCGGCGGAATGAGGGTCTTCTTCTCCGCATAGCACACCCTTCCGATAACAGCACCCACCATAAATACGCCGATCCATGGGAAAAGAGGCATATAGTCATCCATCGCAGGTGTCGAAGACATCATTATTCCGGTCGGAATGAGAAGCGGTGAATCCACTTTGAAATTGAATTCCGATATTGTGCCTCCCAATATGATAGCGAAGATCCCGGCAAATCCCATAAGCGCGTTGACAAGCTTCGGGGATACCTGATGCTTCTTCTCAATGTGAGCGATCAGAGCGTAGATAAAGATCCCGCACGTGAGAAGATGAAGCACGTTGAATATGACCAGAAACTCAAAATGCAGGATATATGTCGCGAACAGTGATCCCGCCGTAAGGAGCAAAGCCACAATCAGGAGCTTCAGTCCCCTGATAATATTATTCCTCGAGAAAGTGCAGCATACACCCGACACGCTTACAAATACAACGAGGAAGAACGGATGCATCAATCCTTCGAACCACGGTGCAAGAAGATAATTACACTCCGCAAGTCCGAATGCATACCGCAGATCCCAAGATACGTGCATGAATATAACAAATATCATTGCAACGCCGCGGAGAACGTCAAGCTCGTAAGCTCTGCTGCTGCTCTTCCTGCTCATGCCAGGCAGGCACCTACAGCCGTGCCGAACACCGCGTCATCCGGGACTATGAAATTAACATCATACAGATCCCTGAAAGTGTGAAGCACTTCCCTGCACTGCTTAAAGCCGGCAAGCTGACCGGTAAAAACGATATCTCTTATCCCCGCTATTCTCGATGACAATACCGACATTGTTCCGATCGACTGGAAAACAAGATTAAATATACCTGCGGCCTTATCCTCTCTTTTCAGATCATCCGCCGCCTTGCCGAAATTAGATGCCGTGGCATCATTCGGAAGCCCCGGTATCTCGGTACGTGTAATATCGCCTATCGTCAGATCCACCGCAAGCAGATCACCCTGCTCGGCCAGCTCCGATAACTTGATGGCGTCATCCATTCCAAGGATGCTGTTGCAAAGGCCGACGATCGTGCCGCCGCCTACACCCGATCCTATGATATGCTTTACTTCCTCATGTGTGGCATCAAGATATGCCGTTCCTGTTCCCATGCTGACAACTACTGCATGATCAAGACCGCTCAGAAAAAGTCCGCCCTTTCCTGTCGCGTCAAATTCCTGTATCGTAACTGTATCTATTCCCAATATGGGTCCCTCGGGGAATCCGGCGCCGACACCGGTGATATTGATCTTCTCAATATCAGTCAATGCCAGTCCGTTGTCATTTATCAGTTTACCGACAGCTCCGAAAGCAGACGTTACAGGGTCGGTCGCCTTAACCACCGTCTTGGCGACAATGGCATTATCCTGCATGCCGACTATCTTGGTAGTGCTGCCTCCTACATCAAGTCCTATTATCATTTATACAAATCCTTATTCTGCGATCCTTACGATCTCTGTACCGTCTTTTGTGTAGTAGACATATGCGATCTCTTCGGGACGTATGCCGAAGGATTGCTCGCAGCCATCCTTGGCTGTAGCGATAGCTGTTAACAGTGTGCTCTTCTGGCCCTCAATGCTGGCCTTGATTTGTTTGATCTGATCCTTCGTGTAATCCTGAGCATAGTAATACTCATATGTCAGTGTGTTGCCCTCAGCCTTCCACCCGATGTTGCTGTACACGGATGAGTATCTGGGATTGCTGAGAAGACTTGCTATCTGATCATCGAATTGCTTCTTTATCTCAGGCTTATTAATTGCTTCTTCAAGAGTAAGGTCTCCTGCGTCCGCAGTCGTCCCGGATGTAGCCGCCGTTGTGCCTTCAGTAGTAGTTGTTGTAGGTTCAGACTTCTCGGTGTGAGCCGGAGTCTCTGATGTCTCTGCGGGCTCCTCAGACGTCTCAGAGGTAGCCTCCGTCTTATCCGTATCATCGTCATCATCGTCATCCCTCGACCTGCGGGAACCTGAAGCACAGCCTGTGAGCATGGTGCAGATCAGCGCGAAAGCAGCGAGCTTTGTGATCATTCTCTTCATCTTGATAATTCTCCTTATTCTTGTGGTCTTTTGATTATATCACTTAATGCAAGATATAAAAGAAGGTGACCCTTTCAACGAGTCACCTTCCGGTTCCTTACTAACTTAAGTCAAGTATCAGTATGTCAGCTTAGCGATCTCAGTATCATTACCGTCGTAGTAGACATATGATACCGTAGCGGGACGGACTCCCATGCTGAGTTCGATCTGAGACTTAAGATTCTCTACCGTCGTCTTGAGAGTGTCACCCTGAGTCTCAAGATTTGCCTTGATCTGCTTGATCTGATCCTTTGAGAATTTCTGGGCGTAGTAGTAAGCATAAGTAAGATCATTGCCCTCTGCCTTCCACTCGATCTTCTTGAACATATCCTTGTATGTGGGATCATCCATAAGAGCACTTATCTGATCGTCAAGCTGCTTCTTCAATTCAGGCTGGTTCATGGCCTCTTCCAATGTTACACCGCTATCATACGCAGTTGAGCCGGATGTAACCACAGTAGCTTCAGTCGTAGTTGTTGTAGGCTCTGACTTCTCGGTGTGAGCCGGCGTCTCGGATGTCTCTGCGGGCTCCTCAGACGTCTCAGATGTAGCTTCCGTCTTATCCGTATCATCGTCATCATCGTCATCCCTCGACCTGCGGGAATTAGAAGCACATCCTGTGAGCATTGTGCAGATCAGCGCGACAGCTGCGATCTTTGTGATCATTCTCTTCATTTTGCTTATTCTCCTTATTCTTGTGGTCTTTTGATTATACCATGTAATGCAAGATATAAAAGAAGGTGTCTTCTACAAGGCACCTTCAGAATTCACACTATCTTATGTAACTTATCAGTAGGACAGCTTAGCGATCTCTTTGTCAGCACTGTCATAGTAAACATATGTGATAGAATCGGGACGGATTCCAACACTGTCCTCAATCTGCTTCTTAAGAGACTCAACTGTTGTCTTGAGGCTGTCACCCTGTGCTTCAAGATTTGACTTGATCTGAGCGAGCTGGTCCTCAGAGAATTCCTGAGCATAGTAGTAAGCATATGTAAGGTCATTGCCCTTTGCTTCCCACTTGATATCCTTGAACATATTCTTGTATGTAGGATTGCTCATAAGCTGCTCAATCTGCTCATCAAGCTGCTTCTTGTTGTCAGACTGATTCATGAGTGATTCGAGATCCTTGGGAGCACATGCTGTGAGCATGATGCAAGCCAACAGAACTGTTACGATTCTTGTTAATACTTTTGTCATGGTAATTGTTCTCCTTCCTAATTTGCCGATGCACCATTACACATCAAACACCATTATAGCGCAAATGATTATAACATACACTATCTACTTTCATAGTAAATATCGGACTTTTTATGTTAATTTTTGTCTATTTATTATAAACCTGCTTGTCAACAAGCTTCTCACTGCTCGCTACAATGAGAGCCGAAGCCACATCGCCCGTTGTATTTGACATGGTATTAAACATATCAATGAACGGATAGATCCCGATGATCAGTCCCAGCGCCTCGACCGGCACACCGAGGCTGCTGATGACGACTCCGAGACAAACAAGACCCGAGCCCGGGACACCGGGGGCTCCCAGAGACAGCATAACGATGGTGATCAGGAGGGATATGAGCATCGTGTCTGTCACTTCCACACCATAGACTTTCGCCATGAAGAGGCCTCCCACCGTCAGGACTATGCTCGTTCCGTCCATGTTGACCGTGGCTCCGAGCGGGATCGAGAAATTGCAGACTTTCGGGGATATCCCGAGCTTATCGGTGCAGATCTTCAGGTTCGTCGGCATGGCTGCCGCACTGGATGCAAGCGTGAATCCGGTCAGCATTCCCTCCTTGTTCTTCCTGTAGAAGGTCAGGGGATTGAGATGTCCGAGAATGAGTATCATGAGACCATATACTATCAGCATGCACAGGATGCAAAGCAGATATGTCCCCGTCATTCCCATAACCGATGCCAGGGTATCCCAGCCGGTCTGAACGATCAGCAGTATTACCGAGCAGAAAACAGCCACCGGTATAAACCGCGAGATAAAAGCCGTAACTGTAAGAAACAGTGAATTGCACGCTTCAAAAATCCCGCGGAGTGTCGCAGAGTACTCACCGACCAGCCCGATGGCTATGCCGAACAGCACTGCCAGAAATACCAGCTGCAAAGTGTCGGAGAACAAAAAAGGCTTGATGATATTATCCGGGACAACGTTGACGATAGTATCGATCAGGGATACGTCCGATGCAGCTTCATCCATCCCGGCCACTGCATGCGCAGTATCAGCTATGTTGCCCTTCGTTCCGGGGTTCGTCAGCTTGAAGAGACCTATCGCCAGCAGAACGGCAATGACTGTAGTCAGAATATACATTCCCATGACTTTGGCTCCGATACGGCCCAGCTCAGCCAGACTCTTGAACTGTGCAAAGCAAGACACTATCGAGAAGAATACCACCGGAGCTATTACCATCTTAAGAGCGTTCATAAACATGGTCTTGATGGGAACAAGTCCGTATGTACTTACCATCTCCGTAACATCTTCAGGGATGCCTGTCTTTATTACTACTCCGACGATAAGGCCGATGATCAGGGCAGCGATTGTAAGGAAGAGCATCGACCGTTCCATCTGTCCGGTGAGGATACGCACCTTATTTATGCCGTTCCTGTAGGAGAATTTCAGCTTCTCGCCCTGGGCCTTCAGAAGGATCGACCTTATCGCCATCTGTGCTTCCTCATCACCCATGTCGCCCATCCTGTCTTTGTTTTCCGGCGACGCGGCATAGGGGTCATACTCTTTGCCCCTGATGGTCATAGATACTTCCGCATCTCCCATCAAACGCTTGACCTGAACGCGAATTGACGAATCATCCTCAGCATTGTTCAGGAGCTGCGCTGATATCTCTTCCGATATCAGTACGGTGCGCATGACCAGCTTTTTGTCTATGCCGAGTTCATTTAGTGAAGTCTCAATGAACATGAGAATACCGGCCAAAGCGTTTTTATCTCCGGAATCGAAACTCCTTTTCCTGTTCATGATCTTTTTGTGTAACATGGTTTATACTCCTGCATACGGCAGCTCTTCAGTTGATATCCCACTCGATCCCCATATCGAATTTCCTGTTGGAGTCGATCCATTCCCCGGATCCTATCACAGCGACATACTGAAAAGGAATATTCTCAAAAGTGGCAGGTTCGAATTCTTCTATCCTCGCACCGATCCTGTAATACATTACGCCTCTCCTTTCGCAGTATAAACAAAGTTTACCATACAACCTGTTACTCTGTCATGGATCCCTGTCTTATCATAGATCGATGATATGTAATTCTTGACTGTACCTTCTGATATATAGCCTGCCCGCTATCTGCTTGTTATTAAGCCCTTCCGATATCAGATAAGCTATCTCCTTCTCTCTGTCTGACAGTTCAAAGGTCTCTTCCTTTGTCAGCAGTTTCTGAATCTCCTTATTCTTTTCTGACCAAACTTTATCCATCGCATTACCCTCGTATTTCCCAATGCCCATATCGCTTTCCGCCAACCCGTTCTATACGACCGGCTTCTTTAAGAGCATTAGTATACTTCTGTACAACCCGACGCGTTACTCCCAAGCTTTCGCCCAATGCATTCTGTGAAATATCAGGCTGTTCCTTTAATATGTCAATGATCCTAAGCACCATTGCATCATCCAAAGCACCGTGCTTTTCCGAATTTTGGTGCTTTGGTGCTTTAGGCTGATTTATAAGTGCACTCTTGAGCGCCGTGAAATACACTCTGATTCCGGTTCCAAGTATCTCATATCTGGGAAGCTCCGCGCCAACTTATTTCCTGCAAGGCAGGATGTTATAAGTTTAAGAGGCGGTACTCATTCGTGAAACGATATTTTTATGTCATCGGTACTGATCTCGCGAAACGGCGGTGCTCAAACGCGAATTGGTGGTACTCAAGCGGCGAAAGAATCAGTTACTATCTAAAAAAATCAGCATTCTATTGACCTCGCATCAGTAAATAATCATTAATCGTCCGATATGTATGCCCATCACAGCACACTCTCTGTGTATAACCCGTTCTCACTCAAAAGCTGTAGTGACTTGACCATGTAAGCATATGCCAAAGGATTCGTATTTCGAATGCTGCTAATTTTTTTAATACCCTTCTGCTTCAATTGTGTATCTCTGTAATCGTCCGGATTGGAAATATTCTCATACTCGTTCTGACCGATCAGAAGGTTCGCTGCAAGGTACATGACCTCGCTTGCGTATACTCCGGCATTCTCTCCGTTTATCCTGCCAACAAAGATATGCCCTTGGATTGCGCCTATTCCCGAAGAGAAATA